>Ga0180438_10009321_pt1 | contig 12258 bp, 13 predicted proteins | sample SS_ome_12_FD_132455 | JGI IMG/M metagenome (GOLD analysis project Ga0180438, IMG submission 132455) | Hypersaline lake sediment archaeal communities from the Salton Sea, California, USA - SS_3_D_2 metaG | ecosystem: Environmental > Aquatic > Non-marine Saline and Alkaline > Hypersaline >...
AGCGCCTCTGCGCATCCGCTCTGGTGATGGCTAGCGCTTCGGCTTTGCTCGACACCGTTTGTCCCTCCTCTTCTGGCACCCCACCACTGTGCATACCCCGCTACAACTGCTGTTAGGCTGGCTCTCTCTTCGACTCCAACTGGCTACTGACTTCGCTCAGCAGCCTCTCCCTCCGCATTCTACCCATCACCTGGCCGTCGAGGACAGCCACAGGCGCCAAGGCGCACGACCCCAGACAGTAGACCACCTCAAGCGTCAACTCGCCGTCCTCTGTCGTCTCTCCTGGGCCTATGCCAAACTCGTCTGCCACGGCGGCCATCAACTTGGGCGTGCCCTTGACGTGACAGGCTGTCCCGTCACATAGCCTGAGCACATGCCTGCCTCTTCGCTCCAGGTAGAACTGAGAGTAGAAGGTTGCCACGCCGTAGACCTTGCTCAAGGCCACGCCCAGCCTGCTGGCAACGAGTTGAAGTATCTCTCGAGGTAGATAGCCATAGATGTCTTGTGCTCTTTGCAGGATGGGGATCAGGGCACCCTTTTGCTCCCGATACTTCTCGAAGACTTGATCCATCAACGAGACATCAACTGCAGTGTTGTTGGCTGTTCCCATCGCCTCTTCTCCTGTTTTCGTCTTCTTCTGGCTTGGAGGGCGGCCACTGATTGTCAGGGTGCCACGACAAGCGTGGGCCAGTTCGCGCCCCTCGAGGCGTCTTCCTCGTCACGTGAAACGCGATCGTGTGGGCCGCCGGGGGAAATGTTTCCTGCTCGTCCAGAGAATTGGGTTGGCGAAACAGGGGGGTATAACGCGTCCAGAGGTCTAGGGAGAGCCAAACGTACGACCCACCCAGACTTGAAGCCCCTCTCGGGCCACCTCAAGGGGTTCCGGCCCCTTCACGCCAACGCTTCTTCTATCGGTGTCAACCCGCGAATGGTCTCCGTGAACTCATCAACTATCTGGGCGAACCTTTCGCCCTCCGACGCCGATACCCACTCCAGCCGTAGCCGCTCCGGCTCGATGCCAGCGTACTCCAGGATGCGCCTTAGGACGGCTACTCTCTTGACAGCGCGGTGGTTTCCGCTGACAAAGTGGCAGTCGCCGTAGTGACAACCCAGCACCAGCACTCCATCCGCACCCTCACGGAACGTCCGCAGAATCAGCTCAGGCGACACGCGTCCCGAGCACAACACCCGTATAATGTTCACATTGGGTGAGTACTTCATTCGCGACGTGCCGGCCAGATCAGCGCCCGGGTAGCTGCAATAGGTACAAGCGTAGGCTACGATCTTAGGTTCCGGCATCAAACCACCTCCAACTGGCGAAGAGCTCCCTCCATCTCTGCCAGCAACTGATCATCGGTGAAATGCAGCACTGTGATCGCCTTCGAGCGGCAATGGCCGACACATACTCCGCACCCCTTACACGCAGTCTCATCCACCTCCACGTGCCCGTCAACCAGCTTCAGGGCGGAGTAGGGACAGGCCACCACGCACTCCCCACATCCCGAGCAGAGTCTGACATCTGCCTGTGCGATGGAAGGCTCTAAGGTAACACGGCCCCTATCCATCATGGCCATGGCGGCCGCAGCCGCCGCGCCAGCTTGAGCGACGGTATCGGGGATATCCTTCGGCCCCTGACAGCTACCCGCGATGAAGACACCGTTGGATGCGGTCTCCACCGGTCCCAGCTTGGGGTGCTTTTCCAGGAAGAATCCATCTGCACTGCGACTCAGGCCAAATAGGTGAGCCACACCTTCCGCGTCATGCCTCGGTTCCAGACCCGCGCTCAAGACAACCATATCCACCGGAATCTGGACCAACCGCCCCAGATTGGCGTCCTCTGCCTTCACCAGCAGCCGACCCTCACGGGGGACCACCTCGGCGGGTCTGCCACGGACGAAGACAACTCCCTCCTCCTGCAAGCGCTCATAGAACTCCTCGTACCCCTTCCCACCGGTGCGCATGTCGATGTAGAACTCGTAGACCTCTGCGTCGGTCGCATCCTTCACCAGGTGAGCAAGCTTGAGCGAATACATGCAGCAGATCCGCGAGCAGTGCCTGTTGTAGTTCTTATCACGGCTGCCAACGCAGTGCACTATGGCCAGGCTCTCGGGTTCACGCCCTTCCTTCGTCACGATCCTGCCGCGAGTCGGCCCACTGGCATCCACCAACCGCTCCAACTGCAGGCTGCTCAGGACATTGTCGTACGTGCCATAGCCATACTCGGACACACGGGAGCAGTCGAACGGATCGAAGCCCGTGGTCACGATGATCGTGCCCACTTCCAGGTCCACGAACTGGTCTTCCCGCTCGAAGTCGACGGCCCCCCGGGGGCAGAGTTTCGCGCATACCCCACACTTCCCCGTCTCGAAGTAGCGGCAGTTGTCTTTGTCGATCACAGGCACTCTGGGCACTGCCTGAGCAAAGGGCATGTAGATGGCCGTCCTCGTTCCCAGGCCTCCATCGAACTCGCTAGGGATCTTCTTGGCGGGGCATTTCTCCTGGCAGAGGCCGCAGCCTGTGCACAGATCCTCATCAACGTAGCGAGCTTTCTTCCGGACTTTGACCCTGAAGTTGCCAACGTACCCGGCAACCTCCTCCACCTCGCTATAGCTCAGAATCTCGATGTTTTCGTGCTGTCCCACGGACACCATCTTCGGTGTGAGTATTCAAGCCGAACAATCCAGGGTGGGGAAGGTCTTGTACAACTGCGCCATGTAGCCACCGATGCTGGGCTCCTTCTCCACCAGGTAGACCTTCTTGCCCGAGTCGGCGATGCGCAGAGCAGCCTCTATGCCGGCGATACCACCACCCACGATCAGAGCCGCCGGCAAGACCGGAACTTCTTTGACCTGTAGAGGTTGATGCCGCGCCACTCGATACACTGCGGCTGCCACAGCGTGCTTAGCCCTCTCAGTGGCTTCCTCCGGATCCTCGGTTACCCACGACACCTGCTCCCGGATATTGGCCATCTGGAACTGGAAGCCGTTCAGTCCACCCTCTGCGCATGCCCGGCGAAAGGTTAGCTCGTGCATCAGTGGGGAGCACGAGGCCACCACCACCCGGTTCAACCGCTGCTCCCGAATCTGTTCTTTCACCAAGTCCTGGCCAGGATCGGAACACATGTACTGGTACGTCTGGGCACTCACCACTCCCGGAAGCCCCGCAGCGTATCTGGCCACGGCCTCGACGTCCACCTTACCAGCGATGTTGGTGCCGCAGTGGCAAACGAAAACGCCTATCCTCGTCGGTCGTTCGCTCATGATTTCACATCTCCAGCTCACTAGCTCTCGGCATTGCGCATGGACTCCAGCACAAGCTCGCTGATGTCCATAGCTCTAATCCGGATCTTGGCCTGCCGGGCACCCGTCAGCAGAGTGCGTTTGCACTGCTGGCAGGCGGAAACCACAGCCTCTGCTCCCGTTTCTTGCACCTGCTGCATGCGCAGCACGCCAACTTCGCCCGTCACTTGCCGGTCCGAGATCTCAACGTCCCCTCCACCTCCGCAACACATTGCATTCTCCCCATGGGCCGCCATCTCACGGAACTCGAGCCCTGGAATGCTGTCCAAGATGGTGCGTGGGGCATCGAATACCCCACTCTTGCGACCGAGGTCGCACGGATCGTGGTAGGTGACAGTCTTCTCCACCGGCCCGAGGTCGATCCTACCCTCTTCTAGCAGCATGGCCAGACACTGGGTGGCGTGCAAGACCTCGAGTTCGGCGGGCAGTTCGATGAATTCCGGATAGACGTGCGTCCAGGCATAGTAGCAGGACGGACAGGTTGTCACGAGCTTGGTCGAACCCAGCTCCTTGACTCGCTCCAGATTGTGCTGGGCCAGCTCGGCTACCAGATCCTTCATCCCCGCGCCGTACAGGGGATAGCCACAGCACCACTCTTGTCCCCCCATGGTGGTGAAACTGATTCCAGCCTGCTCGAAGATCTGCACCATGGACTGGGGTATGCTGTAGGCCTGAGGGTAGAACGCGGATACACACCCCACGAAGTAGAGCACCTCCGCCCCCTTCTTGGCCTCCATACCCTCTGGCTTGCTCTCCAGGTTCTCAGCCCAGATCAGACGAGTCTCGTTGTCGTCCCCGGATATGTTATGACTCGTGGTCACGGTCTCACGCAGGACGCCGATGCCTTCTGGTACCTTCAGCGCTTCTTTGACAGCATACTCCTTCAGCATGAGCATCGTCTGGGTAAGATCAATGCCTCGCGGGCAGCGCACCGTGCACGCCTTGCAGGTCGTACACAGCCAGAAGGTCCGGCTATTGACAACCTCCTCCTTCAGGCCCAACTGAATCAGCTTCCACAACTGACGAGGAGTGTAGTCCATCGCGTACGCTGTCGGACAGGACGCCGAGCAGGTCCCGCACTGGATGCAGGTACGAAGTATCCTCAGATCAGGCGTGACCTCCTCGCCGAACGTCGCGTCTACCTTCCGAGTGACAAGATCTAGAGTGTCTGTCGACATAGGCACCTACCCCCTCAGCACCGATTTGATGGAAGCAAACCCTTTCTCCGGCTAGGTCAACTGACGAAGCATCTGAGCCCAATACCCAGGCTCGATACCGGCATGACGAAAACGGACTGTGTGGAGGCTCCAGTCGGTGTCCTCGACAGCCGTGAGAGACATAGCGGACTATCCTCCGGTCGTCCCACCCTCTCGCTCCTCCAGCAGCATCTCTACATATCCGGGAGGGATGAGTTGCACAGGCTCAAGGCCATGGAAGATCCGCGCCGAATTGATGTCACTATCCATCAAGAGAGCATATCCAGATCGCAGGACACTCACAAGGTTCGCCTCATGTCCTGACGGCGGCTCCTCCTCACGCCTCTTCTTCATCATGATGGCGTGTATCTGCACCCCCTGGGGGCAAACCTCCTGGCAGCGCCAACAGGACGAACACAACCAACTGGAGTAGTCCTCTTCTCCACAGAGGAAAGACGTGATCGAATGCGCACCCAGCTGCTCAACGATGCACACTTCACGGCACAGCCCACACTGTGTGCAACTCTTCAGCAATTCAATCACGTTCTGCCCACTCATGCCGCCTTCTTCGCAAGAGCACGAGCGGTCGCCGGTCCGACACCCAGTTCATCGGCGCCGATATTCATCGCCAAACCAAGCAATTGAGGCAGTGTCAGCACGACTATCCCATCAGCCCCACCACCGTCCGGCATGAGCCCTCGAAACCGCTCTAGAAGCAACTGGCAGTTACCGCATGCGTCCACCAGCACGTCGGCCCGGCCAGCCGAGGCCAGCTTGCGGCGGCCAGCCTCCAATCCCAGCCTCTCGTTGGCCAGGTAGAGGGTGGAGCCACAGCAGTCGAATTCAGCGTCGTAGTGCACTACCTCCGCACCTGTCGCCTTGACGATGCGGCTCATGGCCTTGGGTTGAAGGGGATCATCAAACAGCGCAATCTCGTGAGGCCGATAGGCCTGGCACGGATGGGTCACCGCCACTCTCCAAGGCAACTCTCCAGTCACCTTCTGCGCCAGTTCATCCAGATTCTCGGTGAGGATCTCGACCAGATGCTTCACCGTCGCGCTCCCCTCAAACCGCAGTCCCAACTTCTCAAGTGGCTCATTGGCCTCCAATCGAAGATCAGGATCGACCAATGCCGCCTTGGCACGCAAGAGGGTGCTAGTACAGTTTCCGCACAGCGTCACTATGTCCAGCCCCAGCCTCTCCGCGAGACTGACGTTGTAGGCCGCCAGGCTAAGCCACCTGTCGCTGAAAGATTCCAGGGGAGCACCACAACAGGCGGCACCCGGCATGTTCTCCAGTTGGATCCCCAGCTCGCCCAGCACTCTGATCGCGGCCTTCTCGTACTGCGGCATGCGCTGAAGAACCAGACAGCCCGGGAACAGCGCCATCTTCGTCACCGTTCAGCCTACTACCACCTTTGCGAAATCGGCCGGCTCCACGCCAGGGGACTCAATGCCATGCTCCCTGTAGAACTGGACGAGCGTCTCTTCGACTTCGGATGTCCCCTTGCCCACCACCGACTCTGAGAGTTCACCGAGCTTGTCTGCCGGATAGAAGAAGAAGTCACCGGAAAGCACAAGAGAAGTGATGATCCCTTCGGCGATCTCCACGTCGCCTCTGATCAGACCTCCCGGCGCCTTGTGCACCAGATGCTTGACCTCCACGCCGGAGGCGATCTTCACAGTACGCCCCTCCATCCGTCTGCCTATCTTGTGCAGCCACTCGTCCTCGAGGAAGCTGGAAGCGAGCCTGGCTACCTCCTCCCGTAGCTCGTGGTCCATCTCTGCACTTTGCAGCGGACCCAGCACCTTCTGGAAATTGCCCGCCAGGCTCGCGATAAGCGACTCTCTCGGCGGCACCTCTCCCAATTCCCGTCTGATCGTACTAAGATTCTCCTGCAAGCTCTTATAGACCTTGTCTCGGAACTTCTCGTCGGGGACCTTGAGCACTCGACTCATCATTTCGTAGTTGAAGTCGAGGATCAGGTTGCCCACCAGCACGAGGTAGTCGCCGATCTCGCCAGCACCGTTACCGGAGATCTTGCGCTTGTGGGACACGATGTCGTTGACGGGCTTGTACTCCGCTGGGATGCCTATCCCGCGATAAGTGTCGATGGGGGGCTGCAGGAACTTGCGATAAAACGAAGACTTATCACGTGGGGCCAGGCGGTTATCCTTGTGCAAGATCAACTGGTAGAACAGTTGATCGTTATCCAGATATGTGCCTCCGCCACCAACCTCCCTGCGAAAGATGGGGAGGCCATGGGCCCGACAGAACTCCACATCCACCTCTTTGTCCAGATCCTGATGATAGCCGATACAGACATAGGGATCGGCGGGGGACACCAGTACCAACGCCTCCCGGCCCAGACGAGGCAGAGCATGATAGATCAGTTGTGACTCAGCCCAGGGGACGCTTCCGAGGTCGTAGAGTTGCATGCGTTCCTCCGATAAATCGGATCAACCTAATCTAATTATACCACAATCGGTAACCCCTACCCATGGCGGCGCTCATGCAACCAACACGTCCAAGGCCATGGCCACGAAGAGCACGAACAGATAGGGACTCGAAATCTTGAACATAATCCAGGCCTTCTCGCGCGAGGGATGCAAGGCCAGCACAAAGTTGCTCACCGTCACGAACAGTCCGAAGGCCAGAGCCGTGACCAAGTAGATCAGGCCGAAGGCGCCAACGAAGTACAGGGCCACCGAAAGCAGGTACATCAGCACGACGGTCGCCATGGTGCAGCGGGTGGTCTTCTCCAGAGAAACGACCGCCGGCAGCATAGGCACCTGAACCTTCTTGTAGTCATCGGCGTGATAGATGGCCAGGTTCCATATGTGGTTGGGTATCCACAGCACCACCACTGCGGCCATAAGCAGCGGGACGAGATTGATGCTGCCCGTGACCGCGGCCCACGCCGATAGAACTGGAATCCCTCCGCTGAAACCTCCCAGGATGATGTTCCAGGCGCTTCTGCGCTTCAGCAATAGGCTGTAAACCAGAACGTTGTCGGCAGACCCCAGAAGCCCCAGGAAAAAGACCAGAGGATTGATGAGCCAGGCCAGGACGAGGGAGATAACGGTGAGCAACAGGCCCCAATAGAGCGCTCTCTCAGCGGGTCGGATGCGACCGCTCGGTATGGGTCGTCTCTTCGTCCTGTCCATCACCTGGTCCATATCGCGGTCGATGTAGCAGGTGATGGTGTTCGCTCCAGCACAGCCCAAGGTCAGGGCAGCCAAGGTCAGCAGGAGCAGGTCAAGGGGAAGATTCCAGCCTCCGACGGCGACGATCATGGTGGCCAAGCCGGTGAAGACGAGCAAGAGGACAGAGGCGGGCTTGGTGACTTCTATGTACGCCCACAGTACCGACAGAGGCGAAGCGGACTTCGAGGCCGCCGGCGGGGCAACATCCCCTCCTCCTTCGTGATCAGAACCCTTGGGCCTAATCGCTTCACTGTCGATAGGGATCACCCCTCCAAAGCAGCAGCCACCAACTCCACGATATCCAAGACCCGCATTCTCACCTTCTCCTGACGTGCTGCGGTCATGAGAGTGCGCTTGCATTGCTGGCACGCTGATACGAGGGCCTGCGCCCCCGTGGCCTGAGCCTGCTGCAGACGGCGCCGTGCTACGGCCTCCACCAGTTCCTGGTTGCACATGGCCACATCTCCGCCGCCACCACAGCAAAGAGCGTACCTTCCGCTCTCCTTCATCTCGATGAAGGAGATGCCAGGGACACTGCGTATCACGTTCCGTGGGGCTTCGTACACTCCGCTATTCCTGCCCAGGTCACACGGGTCATGGTAGGTAACCGACCTTGGGAACTCGCCCAGCTTCAGGCACCCATCAGCCAAGAGCTGCTCCAGAAGCTGGCTCATGTGAACCACTTCGAAGCCTAGGGGTTCTCCGATGACCATGGGGTACTCATGTAGCCAGGTATGATAGCAGGAGGGGCAGCCTGCCACCAGTTTGGTGGCACGCCTTCTTCTTACCTCCTCCACGTTGTGCTCAACCAGTTCCCTGGTCGCGTCCCCCATACCAGCGATGATCAGAGGGTATCCGCAACACCACTCCTCCGCTCCTAGGGTAGTGAAGTCTAGCTCGGCTTTCTCCATCACGGTCACGGCGGCCTGGGGAATCCCATAGGTTTGCGGGTAGAAGGAGGGCGTGCAACCTACGAAGTAGACTATCTCCGCCTCCTCCTTGCCCTTCACCCCGTCCGGTATTGCCTCGAGGTTCTCGCTCCAGATCAATCGCTCTTCGTTGTTGTCACCAGAGATGTTGTATTGTGTGGTCACCGTTTCGCGCAGAGTGTCGAAAGGCTTGGGGTAGTGGCCCCTTTCCACCATCTCCTCGCGGGCGGCCACCCACAGGGAACGAGTGTCAATACCTACCGGGCACACCTCAGCACAGCGCGCACACAGCGTGCAGTCGTAGATGCTTGTGGAGAAATACTCCAGGGCCTCGTCGGTGGGACTGCCGCGACCAAACAGTCGGGCGCGAATGCCGAACCGTTTCCTCGCCAATGACTTCAAACCCTGGAGCTTCTCCCTCGGCCAGGCGATCGGTTCGCCAATCTCGGGACAGTTCGAGCACCACTCGATGCACAAGCCACACCGCGTACACGCGTCGAGCTCGATAAGCTGTTTCACACTGAGCGTATCTAGACCCATTAAGCGCTATTCCTTCTCCCTCAGCAACCCACTAACGGTCGCCAGCGCGGGGCCCACCAGTATGTGGAAGAACTTGCTGAAGGGTAGGTACGCCACGAAAGCGGCCACGAGGGCAGCGTGCACCCACCAGAGATATGAGTATAGGGAAGGCCAATCGATGGGCAGCTGCCTCAACACCAGCGAGACGGCATACCCAGCGAAAGAGTAGATCGCTTGCGCGCCAGGCACCTGGGTCACGATCAAGCGCGCACCCTCAACCACGAAACCGAATGCGAATATCCCCCCCAGGAGGGCGGTGATAACCACGTCGCCTACACTGGTGATCTCCCGCATCTGGCTGTCAAGAGCCCGGCGCATCAGGGCCCAGATGGCTCCAATCACGATCAAGAACGCCAGAAAGTCGTACGTGAACGCCACCGGTGGGGCGTTCTTGTTCACTAGAGTCTGTGTCAGCGGGGCAGCGGGCCAGAACGAGGCCGCGCACCACGTCAGCACACCCAGCAAGAAGCGTCCCAGGAAGGGCCAAAGGATGAGCCCGTGCATCATCCAGCGGCTCACGCTCTCCCTCAGAGTGCGCCGCAAGAGAATGCCGTCCAACACGAGATACTTGAGCAGCGTGAAGAGGCGGCGAGAGAAGAAGATCCCACAGGCATCGCCGGCGATGTAGGAGAGCTTCTCGTCCACTGAGAGGCCCGCCTTGCCGTGCACAGTACCCTTCAGCCAGAACGAGGACGCAACAACCAGTCCCAGGCAGAAGACAAGCAAAGCAGGGGCAGATACCCAATCCGTCCGCATGCCAGCGCCCGCTCCGAAGGCACTGCCCGCATAGAGCACTGGCGAGGCGTCATGGCAAGCGAAGCACAACAGCCCCTTGGGCGGCAAGGCGGCACTGGAGGCCCCCACCTCGTTGCCTTCGTAGTGACAGCGCTGACAGTCCACAGGCTCAGTCATCTGATGCGAAGTCCTGTCCAGTGCCATTCCCTGGTCGTCAACACCGCTCTGCTGCACAACTCCGCTCTCAGCGTCCCGCACGACCGCTTCGGGCTCGAAGTGGCAAGCGCTGCATTCTACTGTCAGGTGAGCATCTCCGTTGGCGATGTGCTGCGCGAGGTTGTCGTGGCAATCGCCGCAGGCCAGGGGCGCCGTTTCTTGGTGGGGGGAGTGTGCGACGGTGTTATGACAATGCGTACAGGCCAGATGACCGTGCCGAGTCTCGCCATATGTCGCTCCGTCCACCTGTAGCGGAACCTTCTGGCCGGCGAGCTCCTTGAAGGTGTCTGCTTCTCCGTGGCAATCGAGACAGAGTTGGTTCGCGGCCTCAACGCCTGCCACGGTGTCCAGATTGGGCTGCCGGTGGCAGGCCCAGCACTCCTGTTCCTCGGGCTCCTGAGCGAGAGATGGTGTGGCAACCAGAAGCAGAAGTATGGCAAAGCTGACGACGCAGGTAGAGATCAGGCGAATCCTCACTTTACCCTCGTTTCCTCCATCAGGCTCGGATCCTCTTGCATTCTCTCCCACTCCAGCGCGTGTTCCTCCCGCAGTTCCTCCTCGCTGACTTTCCCGGTGAAGATGGATGTGTCCACTGGGAACTTCTCAGCCCGCAGATGGGTGTTGAACATGTGCACCACGAAGATGAAGCCCACCGCCAAGACAGCCTCGTCACTATGCATGATGTGGGCAATGTTGATCGCTATGCCCGGCAAAAACCGTGTGGCCACCTCTGGGAACCACAGGACCAATCCCGAAAGACCGATGATCAGCACTCCCCAGAACACGGCCCAATAGTCGAACTTCTCCCAGTACGTGAAGCGGTCGAACTTCGGTCGTGGCCGCCGGCCGACGAAATAGAGCAGGTGCTGCCACAGGTCGACTACATCACGGGGGTGTGGGAGCATCGAGGGACCGCGGAAGATGGAGCCCCTGCGTCGTATCACGTAGTAGATGATGTAGACGAAGTGCAGGAGGCAGTAGACGGCAATCACCACGGCCGACACCCGGTGGATCAAGGCCTCACCGGGCACGCCGCCCATCAGCTGCATCGCCACCCTGGCCCAGGGAGCGGTCCTGAACTTGAGAGACATTCCAGAGACGGCCGCACCCGCGAAGCTGACCATGACCAACACGTGAATGAAGCGGTGGAAGAGGTTCAGTCGCCAATACTGCGTCCTTGTCTCCGACATCTTCATCGCCTCCGCAGCTTCTCGTGAAGGCCACGCAGAAGCCAGAGGAAGGTGTGGCCATAGAAGAAAGCCAGCACGCTCACCGTCAACGCAACGAAGAACAGTTGGACCCAAAAGAGCAACACGAACTCGCGAGCGTGTGGAGTGTCGGCATCGGGGGAAAGGGTCTCCTCTGCGTGGATGAGGACTCCAGCCATGCTCTCGCTGGCATCCGGGTGGCACTTCTGACATGCCCGGACCGCTTCCGCCGGCCGATCGAGAGCTAAGACCTGGTGTGATCCGTGACAGTCTGCACAGGAGGCCGAATCCTCATAGTCCAAGTCCACCGCCGTCTTTCCATGGTAGTTCTCCAGGTAGCTCTCTAACTCCGGCTGGTGGCACTGTCCACAGATGTGGACTTGAGCATCCACCACTTCAAGACGTGACAGGACCTGGCGGTAGTGGGGATCGTGACAATGTCCGCACGTGGGAGCGGGATGCTCGCTCTCTGATTGTCTTGCCCCGCTCAACGCCTCGGCATGCACCCCACGCTGATAGAACTCATATTCCTGGGGGTGACAACTGGCGCAGACATCATAATCGAACAGCTCTACGGCGCTCTGGCTGAGGTTGTCGGGGTTGGGATGTTGGGCCAGATCGATCCCCACGTGGCAAACGGAGCAATCCGTCCCCCCATGGACACCCTGGTTGTAGCGCTGCACGTCAACGTACCAGGAACCGGGTTGCGGCTCCCCGACCGGCCGCCCTCGGATGGGCTGACCGCAGCTGGCGACCAGCGCCAAGAGGACAACTACGACCAGTACCGTTGCCAGGCGCAATGCGATTGCTGGCCTCTTCAACGATGCCACCCCTCTTGTTCTTGCCTAGACAGCAGACTACCCTGAGGCTTCTGCGCCCCAGGGCCGGAG
>Ga0180438_10009323_pt1 | contig 12256 bp, 12 predicted proteins | sample SS_ome_12_FD_132455 | JGI IMG/M metagenome (GOLD analysis project Ga0180438, IMG submission 132455) | Hypersaline lake sediment archaeal communities from the Salton Sea, California, USA - SS_3_D_2 metaG | ecosystem: Environmental > Aquatic > Non-marine Saline and Alkaline > Hypersaline >...
AGAATTCGACCGTTTATTTAAAATGAATATGGGGCAGTATCTGAACGATGGTCTGGGTGAAGAATGTCGGCATGAAGCCTGTTTTCATCTGCTCTGTGTGCGGCCTCGGCTATGCTGATGCACAGACCGCGCTGCAGTGCGAGGAGTTCTGCCAGGCCAACAAGGCATGCTCTCCGGAGATAGCAAAAAAATCAGTGCACAGGCATGATAGTTCATAGTTTTTCAAAAAATAAGTGTGATTCGCAATATATAATCATTATATTCTTTATGCTTTAACATAGGGAGCTATGAAAAAAAAGAAACCAGAGGAACTCCCTCTTGAACTTGACAATCTTGATTTTTCGATACTTTCTTATCTGAGAGAGAACTCCAAGACACCTATCAAGAAAATGGCGAAGGAGCTCAACATCCATCCAAACACCCTGATACAGAGGATAAAGAAGATGGAGACCTCAGGGGTGATAAGGAAGTACTCTGCGGCCGTTGATTACTCGAAGACAGGCTATGACCTCCATGTGGTGATCATGGTGAAGGTCAGGACCAGGGGCAAGGTAGGATTCGGGGAGCTGAAGCAGCTCAAGAGCATAAAGGAGCTTGAGACCATCTATGCCACCACAGGGCTCTGGGATGCTCTGCTGATATGCAGGGTGAAGAACCGCCAGCATCTGCTGGACGTCATCAAGATGATAGGGGACCACCCTGTTGTGCTCAAGACCTCGAGCTCCATCATCCTGCAGTGCTACAAGGATTCTGCTGAATTCAACCCGTTCCAGCATGACTGAGGTGTTATGGATGAAGCTGGACAAGACAGACAAGAAGATTCTTGCGCAGCTTGCGGAAAACTCAAAAATCATGTCCAAGGAGCTGTCCAGGAAGCTCAGGATACATCCCAATACCCTTCTGCAGAGATTGAAGAAGCTGGAGAAGGAAGGGGCCATAGTGAAATATGCCGCTGTGCTTGATTACACCAGATTCGACAAGAAGCTCCAGGCGCTGATTTTCCTGAATGTAGAGATGATAAAAGGCTGGGAAGGGGTGCTCAGGCCGCTGGCCAAGCTCCCTGAAGTGGTCTCATTCATTCTTGTGACAGGGGAGCATGATGTGCTCATCATCGCAAGGCTCAAGGATGAGGCCCATCTGGCAAATTTCCTGAGGAGGCTCCAGACAAACAGGGTCGTGACAAAGACAACGACCCATCTTATCCTGGACTACTACAAGCATCCTCATGAGTATAACCCACTGAAAGACGAGCTTCGTATTTCATGAACAGGTGCAGCCTCATCGCATGCTCTGAATCTATGGGAGCGACAGCCCTGTCCTCCAGTTTTGTGAATCCGTTATTCTCAAAATAAGCTATCAATGTTGCTGGATATCTTATCGGTGCGGCCACCGACCTTATGAAAAGGCTGACAGGCTCTATGTGGGGGGTTGGTGTGATTGTGAACGGGTCTTCTTCAATGACAACCGCCACCCCTCCCGGCTCAAGGGCCTCATTCATTGAAATCACAAGCTTTGCCTTGTCCTCATCAGGGATGAGGTGGAACGTCTGGCAGCAGAGCACAGTGCTGAACTTCTCTGCATAATCCTCAGGCAGGTCATATGCGCTTTCCCTTGTGAATGCAACATCACTGCCAGCAAGCTTCGCCTCAGCCTTTGCAAGCATCTTCGGCGAGATTTCGTTTGCATAGAACTCCCCGGAATCTGCCGTCCCATCCGGCAGCACTGGAAGCAGGCATGAGAATTTCCTTTCCAGTGTGTCCGATGCCCTCATCTCATTGGCCGTCTTCATGTATTCCATAACATACTTCAAAGGCTCCCCTGTCCCTGCAGTTATGTCAAGCAGGGGTGACCTGAGATGCGGGCCTGCATAGAAAAGCACATTCCTTATGGCATCATAATGCCCTGTCATGCTCATGTGCTCATCATAGTTCCCTGCGAACTCATCATAGAGCATTGAGAAGAAATCCTCCCTCTGCCTCAACGTGAACCTGCTGTATGCTTCACGTATGGTCTTTTCCATTTCCATCAAGGCATCGCCGTGTTTTCTTTTCTCTTTGGCGAAAGCCTTCACAAGTTCGAAAAATCGTTTATTGGAAACCGGGGCCTTTTGCTCTGCTATTGATGCAAGCTCTTCTAAAGCAGAACGTGATTCCATCATCTTGTCTGGAAATTTTCCGTTTGTGGGTTTGCCATTACCGCCATTGCCCTTTTCCCTCCTCCTCATCGCACTTACTTTGTGCTGTTAGTATTAAAAATGGTAATTCATGCTTGTTCCATCCCCAGCTGGAAAAACACGGTTCAAACAGTGCATTTTATAAAAAGTTTGAGCCATAAACCATGCATAAGTGAAAGGGTGGGGGGAGAATACTGTGAAATCCACAAAAAAACATAGAAAAATGTGTAAAATTGTCCAAAATCAGAGATTGGAACAGATGAAATTAGATGATATCGACGAGCAGATTCTCTCAGAAATTTCCATAAACGGAAGAATCCCTGCCAAGGAGCTGGCCAGGAAGCTCGACGTGCACCACAATACTCTGCTGCAGCGCCTGAAACGGCTGGAAAGGAGCAGGGTGATAGTCAAGTACACAGCAGAGGTGGACTATGACCTCCTCGGCTATGAGCTTGAGGTGGTCATATTCCTAAAGGTAAGGAAAGGGATTCCGCATGAAGACGCCGGCGTAAACGGCCTTATCCCAGGGGGCCAGGAGAAGCTGGACCATCTCCTGGGCATGAAAGAGCTGAAGTCTTTCCACGCAATCACAGGCGAATGGGATGTGGTTTCCATATGGAGGGCAAGGAACAAGCGGCATCTGAGCTATATCATAAAAGAGGTCTCATCGCATCCTGCCATAACCAAGACCGAGAGCCATATCGTCCTCTATACCTACAAGAGCCCCCACCAGTTCAACCCATTCATGAGGGAATCAAAAAATACTATAAGCCTTCTTTCCATTTCATAGCATGGCAGGCTACAAGGTTGAGCTGATATCCCAGAAGACAAAAGAGTCGCTCATGGAGAAGCACTATTCATCCGACTTGTTTGAGCGCAAGGCAGCAATACACGGCACATGCATCAAGCTCTTCACCGACTGCAGGGAATTCAAGGAGATGTGGGAGGACAACTTCGAGCAGATGCCTGAATGGATAAGGCCGCATGCAAGGCTTTTTGCTGTCAAAGGGAAAAAGCTCCGCGTACGCTATGAGCCCTTCTCAAAGACAGCCCTGGTTGAAGGCTGCGACTATTACGGCTGGATAAAGAGCATAGCACTTGCAATCGTTGCAGACTTCATGGAAGATTTCACATCAGAGCACAGGAGATATTCGATACACGGCTCTTTCGTCGACTGCAAAGGCCAGGGCATTGCAGTGATAGGACCTTCAAAAAGCGGAAAGACAACTTTAACCTACGGGCTTCTGCTTGAGAAAGGATACCATTTCGTCACGGACGACTGGTTCTTTGTCCGCCTGCTTGATGATGAGATTCTTGCCTATTCATCGGAAAGGAATTCATACATAAGAGGAGACTTAGGCGATGCATGGCCTGAATACAGGAAAAAGCTCAAGGATACAAGAAAAGACCTGAGGAACAGGGCGGTTGTTGATGTGAAAAGGATGCTGGGAAGCAACAAGCAGAGAAGCCGTTCAGCTTTGAACAAGGTTGTGCTCCTCACAAGGGACAGGAAGCTCCCTCCATTGACAAAGCTCTCAAAGAAGCAGGCACTGAAGTTCATGCTTGACAATGATTTCTGCAATCCGCATCAGATGGTAAGAACAAAGGAGAAGATGGAAAAAAGAAAAGCATTCTTTACAGAACTGTTCACCAGGGTCCCGGTCTATCTCCTCAACACAGTGGAAACCCCGCAGCAGAGCCTTGCAAGATTGAAAAAATTGGCAAAATGATTTATAGATTAAGCTCTCTTTTAACTTCTTCAATGGAATATATTCTCCCATTTCTTATATCAAAAAGCGATTTAAGTAGAGAAACTCTAAATTCATCAGAATATTTTCCTTCATCATCTTTTGAGGGAATCATATATCAGTCTACCCCAAAAGTACCCAATCATCTTGTATGCAAGCTTTGCCGCAGTGAACTCTGTTATGTGCAGGGGCGGCACAGGAATGACCTCAACAATGTCAAAGCCGACAACCTTCTTTTCCTTCCCCAAAGCTTCCATCAGGGAGACAACATCATACCATGACAATCCCCCTGGCTCAGGCGTCCCTGTCCCTGGCATGACAGAAGGGTCGAACCCGTCTACATCAACCGTGACATAGACATCTTTCTTTAACTGTGAAACAATCTCCTTGATTTTGTCCTTATCGAAATCTTTTGCGTAGAATATGCTTTTTTCCAATCCTTCTTTCCTTATGTAATCGGCTTCCTCATCGCACATCGAGCGTATGCCCACCTGCACCACATTGTCTGAAATCTCCCTTACCCTTCTCATTGTGCATGCATGGCTGTACCTGCTCCCTTCATACGAATCCCTCAAATCAGTATGCGCGTCTATCTGGAGCACAGAGACATCCCTAAGGGCTTCAACAGCGCCTGCTGTCAGCGAATGCTCCCCTCCAAGCACAACAGGCTTTTTCCCTTGCTTCACTATAGCTTTGACAGCCTCTGAGACAAGCTTCACCATCTCCTCAGGCTTTTTCCCTTCAACGTTGAGCTCACCCAATGTACAGACAGGGACCTTCTCGCAGATGTTCATCCCGAGCTCTATATCGTATTCCTCAAGCTGGGAGCTTGCATCTATTATGGCAGCAGGCCCCAGCCTTGTGCCTTTCAGGTATGATGCCGTTGCATCATATGGCACAGGGAGCACTACCGCCTCCGCTTTTTCGAATTCTGCCTGCATTCCGAATGTCTTCGTAGGATTAAGCAGGGGCAAAAGAACATCCATGATTTCATATTTGGCTGCCGCTTATTAAAAACAAGCTCTTAGGGGGGCCTTTTTATTGGTTTCTTACATAACTTTGTTGTTAAAAAAGGTGTATTTATGGAGAATAAATTTAGGGCATTTAGCGCCCTGACGCTGTTTTCGCTGATTTTTCTTGCAGGATGCATTACGATATCCTATGATGCGGAGCAGCAGTTCAGGGGTGACGGCACCTCGCTCCTCACTGTTGAGGAGTACATGGGCCTGAACAAGGAATCCTTCGAGAGCATGACATCGATGTATGCGCTTTCTGACGAGCAGGATTCATCAAGCATACTGATGATGCTGCTGATGGATTACTACACCACTTCCTCCTACTCGCAGTTCATCTGCGATTCCATGGAGGATGAGGCCGTGGAAAGCTGCGAGGCCAAGTCTGACGGTTATGTGGAGATGTCTGCAGAGCTCTTCCCAGGGGAATTCTATTCCTTTGACATGGAGACCGACTGGGTCAACCTGAAAGAGGTGCGCACCTACAAGATAGACAAGGTGCCTACCGCGACCTATTATGCGAAAAAGGACTCCAGCGATTATGAGGAGGCATCTGTAGAAAGCCTGAGGGCCTATGTTGAGGAGAATGTGGACAGCTATATAGAGCAGGACGCCTACTGCTCCGGATACTATCCGTTTGAGTGCAGCTTCACTTCATACTCAGGCACTTCAGTGCAGGTGGAAATCACCAGCAGCTCTTCCACTCCAAGGCTTGTGGAATGGGTGGCATGCTCTGACAAGGGAAGCGACGACTACATGTTTGTGAATGCTTCTTCTGTCAAAGACAGCCTCCAGAATGCGGTTGTGCTGAACAGGACCCTTAGCTATTCCACAGACCCTGTGGTTGCCTCGCTCACCTGCCCTGCAGGAGCGCAGTCAGTCCTGGTCTACTACTGGGAGGAATCCTATTATGACGAGACCCTGGAATCCGACCTGGCCGTACTTGACATCACCACAAGGGAGGAGATGAAGGAAGAGGTCCTGGAAGGACTTGGTGAGACAGACTCAAGCCTTTTCGGGGATACCACAAGCGTCTCATATGAGGCGGCAGAGGAGTACTTCCTTGACTTTGAAAGGGGAGAATTCATCGGCGCCACCTATGAAGAGCTGGCAGAGCTTCAGTCTCCCACAGCGCTTGTGCAGATGCTGGAGATAGACCTGAAGTACGCAGCTTCCTTTGAGGGCAGGATTGTGAACGCAAGCATCGGCGATGAGAAAGTCGATGTCAGCGGGAATTCAATCGAGCTTGACCTCAGGGAGCTTGAGGACATGCCTGAGGACCCGCTTGTTGTTGTGACTGAGAAGGAGCTCTCTCCGCTCGGCGTCTTCACGTGGATTATACCACTGGCAATCCTTGCGGTGCTCGCTGCAGGAGTGGTCTTCTTAGTATTGAAGAAATAATTCTTTCTTTTTCATTTTCTATTTTTCTACAGATGCTTCAGGAAATAGTCTTTCACATGGAGCTGGAACTCCTTGTTCTCGGGATAGCCGAACTGCTCGCAGAGCTGTAGCATGTATGGATGCGGGGAGAAATGCTGCACTGTGACGGCATAGCCTTCCATGTCCATCGATGCCGTTTTCTCCCTTGCGCCTCCGTACTTGTCATAGACCTCCTTGAACCTCGCAGAGCTCGCCACGCGCTCCTTTGACACGATTTTCCCCTGCACATTCTGGTGCCTGAACCCAAACACTATCCTCTTTTTCTCGACAGCGCCTGTGACAAGGTTCCTCATAGGCTTCTCAACATTGGCCTTGATGATTATCTCCCTTTCATCAGCGGTGCTCTGGTATTCGCCCTTCTCAAGATGGAGCAGTATGAATGAGGTGAAGAACTCCTCCCCATCCTTGAAGTTCACTGATTTGGAGAAAAGCACAAGCCTTTCCCCTGCGAAGAAGAGGGAGCGCATCGCCCCGTGGGCGAATGCGTTGCCTGCCTTCTCCCCGTCAATGGTGAGCATCTGGAAATAATTATGAGGGACAGCATATGCCGCACGGGCCTCGAACATGGGGTAGACAAGCTTCACAGGCCATTTCATTGAGGAGTAGCTGCTCCTGGCAACAGGCCTCAGCTCCCCGGCTATCTTCTTGGAATATTCCATCCTTTTCTTGTCAGCCTCAAGCATATCTTCCAGGAATTTATCGTACTGGGGGATGCTTTTGGCCTTTTCGCAGAGTTCGCACATGCTTTTAAGTTTAATTATCTCATTTTTATTTATTCTGATTGCTAGAGGCATACCATGGTCAACATAACCAAAAAGGTCATTATCCAGATTGCAGTGCTGCTGACAGTGCTTTTCTTCCTCCTGCAGCCGTTCGGCATGGGAGGCGCGCCCAACATCTTCGCAGGCCTTTTCTCAGGGGATTCTGACAGGGGGCTAAACAAGACAGGCATAACAGTCTTCAACGGGACTCTGAGGACTTACGAGCCATTCCTGGTGCTTCCTGCTGACACTGATTCATCCCTGCTGGAGGAACTGAGGGACTACGAAGGGGTGCGGAACGTCAAGGTGGAATCCCAGGGAATCGTGGTCGAGACAGAGAGCCGGGATGACACATACCTGGTGGCATCATACCTCAGGCAGAAAGGGATATCATCCCTGACAAACGCGAATGTCGTAATCCCCCAGACAATAAATGTTGACTTCGAAGAGGGCAGGGAAGAGGTCCGTGCATCCTTCAGCGTGATGGTCATGGTCACAGAGCCTGTGGTGGAGGCAGGAACAGAGGTGACAATCTCAATGATGGCCATAGTGAGGGACGGCTATCTCATCAATTACTATTCCCCCTCCATGCTCGTTGAGGAGACGACTGTGCTTGTCGATGCGGACGTGAAGCAGCTCAACTACAAGCTCTACACCTATGACATCCCCTGGGAAAGCAGGAATTCCCTGGGCAACCTCTCCCGGTATGATGCTGATTATGACAGGAAGGACCTGATTATATTCGACTCTCCCCTTTCCACAGGCCAGGTGATAACCAAGAACCAGCTTTCCTATGTGGAATACATAGACTCAACAAGCGCGCAGCTCAGCCCGGACTTCGACAACATCACGAAACTTCAGACGGATTTCATCGGCATCAATTACACGGCCCCGTCATCCAGCCTGACAATAAAGACCAATGAGACTCCTGATATCAATTTCACTGCCGATGTGCTCTACAGCTATGACCTTGAGCTTCTTGAGGGCGACTACACCTTCAAGGATTCTGTGCTGACTGTTGATATGTATGAAGAACAGGAGATTGGCAGCACAGTCAAGCTGAACATATCCATAACCGCAATAGGAGCCAACGTTGTCTCTGTAGGGAAAATCAGCCCATCCTGACTATCTTCCTTATCCTTTTGTCCGCCTCGATGGATTTGAGATACTCCACAGCCTTTGGCGGTATGTGCTTGGTCCAGCTGGGGTCGTTCTCTGCCATCAGCCTCCTCAGGTGGCTCCCTTCCTTGACGCTGCGCTCATGCAGGTCAATGGATTTCACCAGGATTCCGTGCTGGGAGAACAGCATCTTAACCAGCTGGTTATTGGAATAGACATCATTGACCGTAGGTATATGCGCAAGCACATGGTCCACCCATATCCTGTTGTCATTCACATCAGGCACAGGGACAAGTATGAGGTTTGCCAGGTCTGTCTTTGAGAAGCAGTGCCTTATAGTCTCTATGCGCTCGCCGCAGGTGAGCGGATTGTCCTTTGTGAAAAGGTCCTCCGAGCTCCCTATAACCACTACGACTTCAGGATACTTCTTCAGAAGCTTCTTTATCGCATGAACGTGCCCATTGTGAATAGGCTGGAACCTTCCAATGAAAAGCGCACGCTTAATCCCCTTTTTCTTTTTTTTCTTCTTCATGCAGCTGCCACCTGCTTTATCTTTATTCCTACAAGCTTTGAGACGTCACCGCTTTTGGTGACGCCTATAACGGCATCTGAGTTTGACATCACAGTGTCATTGTGTGTCACGAGTATGAACTGGCTCCCTTTCGTGCCCATGATGAGGTCCGCGAGGTTCTTGCTGTTGGGCTTGTCAAGCGCGGCATCAACCTCATCAAGCACATAGAATGGGGCTGGTTTGAAGAACTGAAGGGCGAACATGAACATCAGCGCAACAAGGGTCTTCTCTCCTCCTGACAGGGCATCCAGGGAATGCTCCTTGTTGCCTCTTCTCAGCTTTATGAAAAGACCGCTCTCAAAAGGATTAGAAGGGTTGTTTAGATAAAGGTGCCCTTTTCCTATGTTGATGTGCTCGAACAGCTTTGTGAAGTTCTTGTTCACCGCATCAAACGTCTCGAAGAATGCTTCCTTCTTGTGCTCTTCTATCTCATCTATCATCGATAGTATTGCTTCCCTCTCCTTATCAAGCTTTTCTATCCGCGTTTCAACATCTTCTATCTCTGCTTTCTTCTTGTCATACATATCTATGGCAGCCATATTCACGTTGCCCAGCTCTGCCAGGGCGGTCTCAGACTGGGCTATCATCCTGTTGAGCTCATCCCTGCCTGCCTCTATGAATTCAATCTCTCCGAACTCTGAGAATTCCGCCTTGATGTCCTCAAGGCGCGTTGTTGTTGTGGCTTTCCTGATTTCCAGCTGGTTCATGTCCTTGTTCAGCTTGTCCAGGGACATCCGGATTTCCCCGCGCTTCTCCCCGAGGAACTGCAATTCTTTCTCATAGCCCCTCATCTTCTCGAAGAGCTTCTCTATGACCTTGCTTGCAGAGCTTATCTTCCCCTCAAGCTCTGCCAGCTCCTTCTGCTCCTCCTTGATTTCTGCCTTCACTTTCTTTATGCTCTCTGAAGCATCCTTCTCATCCTTTGCCAGCTTGCCCAGGCGCTCCTCCTTTGAGCGGCATTCCTCTGCCCTTATCTCTGCTTCGTTCCTCTTCGCTTCAATCTTCTCGCGCAATGAAGATACCTCTCCGCTCAAGTCAGCCCTTTCCCTGCTGCTTTCCTCAGAAAGCTCCTTGTATTCCTTTTCCGCCGCCTCAAGCTTCTCCCTTGCAGCGGCAAGCGCATCATGCTTCTGCGAAACAGAGACTGCGAGCTTCTCCTTTTCCGCAAGGCCTGCCTCAGCGGCTTTCTCAAGCTTCTCTATCTCTTCCCCAAGCTTCTCCTTCCTTTTCACCGCCTGCTCCATCTCTTTTCTCTTTTCCTCTGCCATGCTCCTCTTCATCTCAGCCGTCTTCGCCTTTATCTCAAGCTGGGATTTCTCTGCGCGCATCTTCGACTCTTCCTCCCTTATCGCATAGAGCTCCTGGATAAGGGATTCCTTCTGGGATTTCACATCTGCCAGCTCACCCTCTATCTTCCTCAGCTGGTTGGCGCTCAGTATGCTGCTCTGGGCCCTTCCTCCGCTCACTATGCCTGAGCGTTCGAATATCTCCCCTTCAACAGTGACCATCCTTGCAGTTCCGATTCCTACTTCCTTCGCATCTGCTACCTTGTCCACAAGCAGCGTGTCAGCAAACAGGTATTCAGCAGCCCTTCTCACCTTGGCATTGCAGTCAACAACATCAAGAACTGAGCTGAACCTGCCTTCCTTCACGGGTTTGGATGTTCTTATGGAATCCAGGGGTATGAAAGTGGCCCTTCCTGCCTTCGCTTTCTTCAGCTTCTCTATGATTTTGGTCGCAGTGTCAACAGAGTCGACAACAACATAAAGCAGCCTGGCACCTGCAGCAGCCTCAACTGCGCTGGTGTATTTCGCATCAAATTTTATCAGGTCCGCCATTATGCCGTGAATGCCTGCATCCTTCATCTCCCCGATTAAGCTGAGCGCAGGGTTGGCAAGCTTAGGCGATGTCCTTACCTTGAATATGGATGCCTTCTCCTTCAGCTCAAGCATCTCCCTGTCAAGTTCTGCTATCCTTGCATTGACCTCTCTTGTCTTTGCGAATGATTTCTCAATATCCTTAGCTATCCTGTCTATCTCTGCCTTAACGTTTCCTGTATCTTCAGGGGAGCCATCATCCGCATCGCCTGCCGCGATGCTTTCCCACTCCTCTTTCTTTGCCCTGATTATCTCCTTTCTGGATTCAATCCCTGAACTTAATGATATCAGGCGCTCCTTTGCCTCAGCGAGCTTCTGCTCGTGCTCATAGACCGCTTTCCTCAGTTCAACTATGGTCCGGTCCTCTGCAGTACCTCCGTGCGCAGTGAGCCTTGCCTCCGCCTTCTCAAGTTCCTTCCTCAATGCATCAGCATCATTTTCCAGAGCTTCTATTGCCCTGCGCCCCTCTGCAATCTCCTTCTCAACAGCCTTCCTTTCCTCATTGGCCCTTTCTATGAATCCCTGCCTGTCCTCTATGAGCTGTTTCTTGGAGCCGCTGGATGCCTTCAGCTCCTCCAGCCTCCTTATCATGGTGTTGGTCTTCTGCTTTGACTGGAGCTCCTCGCTTGTCTTGTGGCGCTTTGCTTCCAAAGCATCTATTTCCTTGTTTACCTTTTCAATCTGCTTCTCTGTTTCCTTTGTGTCTGAAACAATCTTGTCCTCCTTCTTCACAACACCCTCGAGGTCCTTCTCCAGCCTTTCCACTTCTGTTTTCAATAACGTTCCTTTTGCATTGGTGAGCGTCTTCCTGGCATCAGTATACTTGATCGCGACTTCCCTCTCCCTTCCAAGCTCCTTGAGGAACATCCTTCTTTCCCCAAGGACCAGGCTGGCATCCTTTATCCTGTTCTCTACAGTGTCAAGCTCCCTCAATGCCTCTTTCTTCTTCTCCTCAAAATCAGCTATGCCTGCGACATTGTCTATGAACAGCCTCCTCTCCTTGCCGTTCATGTCTATTATGCGCTGCACTTCCCCCTGCGCTATGGTATTCCTGCCTGAGCCGTCAAGGTTGTGCCTCTTCAGGGCCTCAAGGATTGCACCCCTAGTGGTCCTTTTCCCGTTCAGCCTGTACATTATCTTGCCGTCTTCCCTGATTACCCTCCTTATCTCCATCTTGGAATTTCCGTGGTTGAAGACAAGGGTCGTCTCTGCGCTCTTTGAGCCTGCATGTATGAGCTCCTTCACCTTCCTTGCGCGGAGGGAGCGCAGGCTGGTTTCCCCCATGGCGAATCTTATAGCGTCGCAGAGGTTGGACTTACCGCTGCCGTTAGGACCTGCGAAGCACACAAAACTGTCAGGCAGCTGAACGTCGGCGGCTTTAAATGATTTAAAATTCCGCAATTTGAGCCGGGAGATGCTGAACATCGGGGGGATATCTCAGAATAGCTTAAAAAGAATATCTAGAGAAATGGCGTCCTTTATGGAATTTCATGAAAAAAATGGACTTGGGGGGAATCGCACCCCCGGCCTCTCCCATGCCAAGGGAGCGCTCTG
>Ga0180438_10009325_pt1 | contig 12254 bp, 9 predicted proteins | sample SS_ome_12_FD_132455 | JGI IMG/M metagenome (GOLD analysis project Ga0180438, IMG submission 132455) | Hypersaline lake sediment archaeal communities from the Salton Sea, California, USA - SS_3_D_2 metaG | ecosystem: Environmental > Aquatic > Non-marine Saline and Alkaline > Hypersaline >...
CATGCCAACCTGCCCAAGCCAGAGCCCACGACGCGCGCCAAACCTGTGGCGGGTGCTTCCCGCGGTCGAGCAAAGCGCAAGCGTGGGGGCCAGGGCAAGCTGGTCATCGTGGAGTCGCCGGCCAAGGCACGCACCATCCGTCGCATCCTTGGCCAGTCCTACAACGTTGAAGCCTCTCTCGGGCACGTGCGCGACCTGCTGCGATCCAGGCTGAGCGTCGATGTGGAGCACGACTTTCAACCCGAGTATCGTGTGCCCAACGAGAAACGCAAAGTGGTCCGGCAGCTGAAAGGCGCCGCAGACCAGGCCAAGCAGGTTTACCTCGCCACCGACCCCGACCGTGAGGGAGAAGCCATTGCCTGGCACCTGCTGGCCGCGGCCGAGATTCCCGGGGAGATTGCGCAGCGCGTGGTCTTTCACGAGATCACCGCTCCGGCGGTCATGGAGGCCTTTGCCCAGCCTCGTGACATCGACATGGACCTCGTCAACGCACAGCAAGCGCGGCGCATCCTGGACCGGCTGGTAGGATACAAGATCAGTCCCCTGCTGTGGCGCAAAGTGCAGAGCCGGCTCTCCGCCGGGCGCGTGCAGTCCGTTGCGGTGCGTCTGATCGTGGAGCGCGAACGGGAGATCATGGCCTTTGTGCCGGTGGAGTACTGGTCCATTTCCGCCGAGCTGGCGAAGCAAGACACGCGCACTATCGAGCCTCGGCCGAGCTTCATCGCCAAGCTGCTCAAGATTGCTGGCGAGGCGGTGGACTTGAAAGACGAGCCAGCGGCCCAGACGGTGGTAGATGACCTGGAGGGCGCAACCTATATCGTCAGCCAGGTGCGCCAGTCCAAGCGGCTGAGACGCCCGCCCGCTCCCTTCATCACCAGTACCTTGCAGCAAGAAGCCTCCAGGAAGCTGGGCTTTGCCGCCAAGCGCACCATGGCCATCGCACAGTCCCTCTACGAGGGCGTCGACATTGGCAAAGGCGAGCCAGTGGGCCTGATCACCTACATGCGCACCGACTCTACCCACGTGTCCGATGTGGCTCTGGCCGAGGTGCGCTCCTACATCGAAGAGAAGTTCGGCTCACAGCTGTTGCCCGACAAACCCACCGTGCACAAGACCCGCGCGGCCAAGGCCCAGGAAGCCCACGAGTGCATCCGGCCCACTTCCGTTTGGCGCGAACCGGACGCCATCAAGGATCACCTGGACAGCAGGCAGTATCGCCTCTATCGACTGATCTGGCAGCGTTTTGTCGCCAGCCAGATGAAGCCGGCGATCTTCGACGTGACCTCTGTCGATGTCAAGGCTGATCGGCTGGAACTCGGTGCCGCTGTGCCAACAGGAGCGGCGTTGAAACGCTTTCTGAACGCATTGCGCTACCTGTTCCGCGTGACCGGCTCCAAGCTGGTCTTCCCCGGTTTCCTGTCAGTGTACAAGGAAGCCCGCGACGAAGCCGGAGCTGAGGACGATGCAGGACCCCTTCCACCCCTGGAGGTCGGCGAAGTGCTGGATTTGCTGCAGCTCATTCCGGAGCAGCACTTTACCAAGCCGCCCCCGCGCTACACCGAGGCGACGCTGGTCCGCGAGCTGGAGAAGCACGGCATTGGCCGCCCCAGCACATATGCGCCTATCCTGAGCACCATTCAGCTGCGAGGCTATGTGAACCGCGAGGACAAACAGCTGATACCCACCGAGCTCGGCTTTGTGGTCAACGATCTGCTGGTGGAGCATTTTCCCGATATTGTGGACGTGCCCTTTACCGCGGCGATGGAGGAGGACCTAGACCGCGTTGCGGCTGGCGAACGGGACTGGGTGGCCGTGCTGAGAGAGTTCTACGGTCCCTTTGAGCAGACACTGGCCAGCGCCGACAAGAACATGAAGAAGGTGGAGATCGCGCCAGAGGAGACCGGCCTGACCTGCGAGAAATGCGGCAGCCCGATGATCGTCAAGATGGGCCGCTATGGCAAGTTCGTGGCCTGCAGCAACTACCCAAACTGTCGCAACACCAAGCCGTACACCATCAGCACCGGCGTCAAATGCCCCGAGTGCGGTGGGGATCTGCTCCAAAGGCAGACCCGCAAAGGGCGCACCTTTTTCGGCTGCAGCAACTACCCAGACTGCAAGTTCGCCACCTGGAATCGGCCGCTGCCGACCGCTTGCCCCGCCTGTGGAGGCCTGATGACCGAAGCCGGCCGCGACAAGGCCAAATGTTCGCAGTGCCAGAGGGTTTTCGAAAGGGGAGCTGAAACTGAGACAGCAGCTTGAGCGCTTTATCACCTATCTGGCGGCGGAGAGGAATGCCTCACCTCATACCATCGATCGCTACCGGCGAGAGATTGCCGAGTGCCTGCGATTTCTTGAGCAGCAGGGCGTGCGCGATTGGCCGGACGTGGACCGGCATGTCCTACGCCGCTACCTGACCTGGCTGCAAAGCAAAGAGTACGCCAAAGCCAGCGTTGCGCGCCGCCTTTCTCAGCTGCGCTCCTTTGGCAAGTTCTTGATGCGGGAGAATGTGGTCGATGCCAATCCGTTCAAGACGGTCTCCTCTCCCAAGGTGCCCAAGCGCCTGCCGCAACCGCTCTCGGTGAAAGAAACCGTAGCTCTGCTGAGTGCGCCCGACGCGACAACGCCGTTGGGCCGCCGCGATCGCGCCATCCTCGAGGTGCTCTACAGTGGTGGGCTGCGGGTGAGCGAGTTGGCAGGACTGAACCTGAGCAGCATTGACCGCGATCGCAACGAGTTGCGTGTGTGGGGAAAGGGAGCCAAGGAGCGCATCGCCTTGCTGGGCGGGCCAGCCATGTTGGCCATAGAGGCCTATCTCGAGGATGGCCGGCCGGAGCTCATCCGAAAGACAACGACGAACGCCCTGTTCCTCAACCGTCTCGGTGGCCGGCTCAGCACACGCAGCGTGATGAACCTGGTTCGGAAGTACCGCCGCCTGGCAGGTGTGCAGAAGCGCGTCACACCCCATACGCTTCGCCATACCTTCGCCACGCACCTCCTGGATGGGGGAGCAGACTTGCGTTCGGTACAGGAGATGCTGGGACACGCGCTGCTGGCCACCACCCAGATCTATACGCACGTCAGCCGGAGCCGGGCCCGCGAGGTGTACCTGCGCTCGCACCCGCTGGCCCAGCGCAAGAGCGATGACCACCACACCACGCACTGAACAGAGGGTGCGCTTTCTCAGCAGGGGACCAGAGCCGGTGCTCCTGGAGGGCCTGCTGGGAAGGCATCAAACGGGGCGGCCGCACCCGGCTGTCGTGTTGTGCCACCCGGGCATGCAGGGGCAAACCGGCATGGAGTACTCTGTCATCGCCGCCTGCCAGGCCGGACTGCACAGCGCTGGATTTGTCACACTGCGCTTCAACTTCCGCGGTGTGCAAGAAAGCGCTGGCCAGCGCAGCAACGGCCAACACGAGATGAACGACGTGCTGGGCGCGCTCGATGCCCTGCTCGAACTCGAGAACGTAGATCCATCGCACCTGTATCTGGTGGGCAACTCGTTTGGCGCATGGATGGCCGCAGAGGCCACGGCCCGCGACGAGCGTGTGGCGGGTTTGGCCTGCGTGGTCTTGCCACTGGCACTGCTGCCCAAGCCACCCGACTGGCTGCGCCTCGACCCACGCCCCAAGCTCTTGGTCGCTGCCGAACACGATGCCTTCTGCCAACTTGGCGAACTGCAGCGGCTCTTCGAGCAGTGGGCCCCGCCCAAGGAGCTGATCGTGATTGCGGGCAGCGATCACTTTCTCGGTATCGGTCCTTCCCGGGACGGAGCCAACCGAGCTGGCGAGGTCGCACAGAGCGTGACCAGATGGTTGCAGCACGCTGCAACCGCAACACCATAAACAGCAGCCCGGGCGCCGCCATCCTGGCCACGGGTTTATCTTCTTGAAAGGGGATTCGTCGTGCGAGTACAGAGACTGAGAGAAGCCATTGCGACACAGAAGCTAGATGCACTTCTGGTAACCAGGCCCGAGAACATTCGCTACTTGAGCGGCTTTCGTGGCGGGGAGGGTGCGCTGCTGATCACGCCGGACAAGGCCATGGTGTTGATAGACTTTCGCTACTACGACCAGGTAGCAGAAGAGGCCCCCGAGTTTGAGCTGGTGAAAGTCGAGAGCAGAACTCCCAAGGTGCTTGAACAATGCCTCAAGGACTCGCATGTCGAGAGGCTGGGGTTTGAGAGCACACACGTTTCGTTCGCCCAGCATCAGGACTGGATAGAGGCTATTCCGGACACCGAATGGGTTCCCACTAAGAGCCTTGTTGAGGACATGCGCATGGTCAAGGACCAAAACGAACTGGCGCTGCTGCGCAAGGCGGTGGGCATTGCCGACCAAGCCTGCGACTACATCCGCAGCTACATACAGCCGGGCATGTCCGAGAAACAGGTGGCATGGGAGCTGGAATCGTACATGCGCACTCACGGCGCAGAAGGGATATCCTTCGGCTTTATCGTGGCAGGCGGCCAAAATGGCGCCAAAGCGCATGCGGTTCCGCAAGACCGCCCGATCCAGGAGGGCGAACCCATCGTTATGGACATGGGCGCGCGATTCGAGGGCTATTGTTCAGACCTCACGCGCACCATCTGCCTTGGGGAGCCGAGCCAGAAGCTGCAGCAGATCTACGACATCGTGCTGCAGGCGCAGCTGGCGGCTGAAGAGGGGGCCAGAGCCGGCATGACCGGGCAGCAGGTCGACGGCCTTGCCCGGGACGTGATCGCCCAAGGAGGCTACAAGGAGCAGTTCGGACATGGATTGGGACACGGCGTCGGGCTGGCCGTCCATGAGGGCCCCAGGGTCAGTTCTCTGTCCGAGGACGTGCTGAAGCCGGGCATGGTCTGCACCATTGAGCCAGGCATCTACATCAGCGGATGGGGTGGCGTACGGATCGAGGACATCGTTGTGGTGCAGGAGAACGGTGTCGAGGTGCTCAGCCAAGCGCGGAAGGAGCTGCGCGCCCAGGACTGAGCACGAGCTTGTCGAAGCTTGTGTTTCTGGTCAAGTTGTGCTAGAATAAACAGCGGAGGTGCGAGATGGCCGACAATGGTATCACCGCTTGGATCCGTGAAAACCTCACCGTAGCGCTTGTTGCCGCCTTCCTCCTCGGCGCTGTTGTAGGCCTCGTCGTCCTTGGTTGGTGGCTGTGGCCCGTGCAGTGGACGAATGCCTCTCCCGCCGACCTGAGCGCAAGCTCCAAAGATGCCTACATCCAGTTGATCGCCGACTCTTATGCTGCAACGCAGGACCGCGACGCTGCGCTGGCTCAGATTCAGGCCCTGAAAGCGCCCGGCGAGCAGGATGCCACCCTGGCTATCAGATTGAACGATCTCATCGATGTGCGCACCATGGCAGGGCAGGCAGCGCAGGCAGCACGGCTCAGGGATCTGGCATCAGCCCTGAACCTGCCGCAGCCTACCCCCGGAGAAACCCCCGTTGAACCCAGCGCTGGCGGTGGTAGCCAGCTATCGCGCATTGTGGGCATCGTTTTCTTCCTGGGCTTGCTGGGCTGTGGGCTGGTGCTGCTCCTGACCCAACTGCAGAAGCGCGAGGCGGCTCGGCGCGGAAGACGCGTTACGCCAGTCCAGCCCTACCCATCCACAGGGGAAGCGGAAGGTGAGGCTACTGCGGCAGCCATGTCCGCGACCGCGCTCGGGCATTTTGAAACCACCTACCACCTCGGTGACGAGGGCTATGACATCTCGTACAGCATCGAGTCGGCCAGTGGGGAGTTCCTCGGCGAGTGCGGTGTGAGCGCGCTTGAGGAGTTGGGCATCGGTGAGCCAGGGCGGGCCAGCGCCGTCGAGCTGTGGCTGTTCGACAAAGAGGATGTGCGCACCGAGACCAAGATACTGATGACAGAGCAGGCCTTTGGCGACGAAGCGCTGCGCGAACGGCTGGCCAACAAGGGCACCCTGGTGCAGGCAGAGCGGGGCAAGATCGTGACGATTGAGACAGCAAACCTGAGGCTGAGCGCCACGATCAGCGATCTGGAGCATGAGGGGCCACTCAGCTCGGTCTTTGCCAAGCTGACGACTGCTCTGGAGATCACACCCAAGTAGGCCGGGGCAATTCGCCCCAACAGCAGCTCTCTGGCCGTTTCTTGAAGCAATCGAGGACGCCGGTGGCAAGCCACCGGCGTCCTTTCTTCTTAGCCACGGATGGCTGGATCGAAGAGCTTGCGGTGTTCCTGAATGGCGAACCGATCTGTCATGCCGGCGATATAGTCGCAGATGACAAGCGCGCGGTTGTCATCGTTGATCTTCTCCTGGATTTCCTCCGGGAGCTGGCGTGGCTCGTCCACGTAGGCCTCGAACAGCTGGTGGATAAGACGCTTTGCCTTGGTCTGCATGCGCATCACCCGGTGATGCCGGTAGAGGCGCTCCAGCAAAAAGTCCTTCAACTCGCGGTTCCTGCTCTCGATCTGCGCCGAAAAGCCTACCAGGTTGCGCGGTGCGCTGCGCACATCGTCTGCCGATTGGATAGCCAACTGCTGCAGTCCGCGATCGACATGCTGCAGGACGTCGGTCACTTCGCGGTTGATCAGGTGTCGTATCACCTGACGCCGCGCCATCTCATCAAAGCCGCGCTCGGAGAGTCCCAGCTCATGCAGCGCCTCCTGCCACAAGCGCAGTTGACGAAGGTCACGGACACTTATCAATCCCGACCGCAGCCCATCGTCAAGGTCGTGCGTGGTGTAGGCGATCTCGTCTGCGGCATTGACCAGCTGGCCTTCCAGCGTTGCCCTCTTGTCAGGCTCGTACCCGCCCGCCTGCGACACGTCATATTCGGTGGTGTGCTTGACGATGCCCTCGCGGGTCTCCCAGGTCAGGTTTAGCCCCGGGAAGTCTGGATAGCGCTGCTCCAGGGTCTCCACGAGCCGCACGCTCTGATGGTTGTGATTGAAACCGCCGTGCCCCTCCAGAATCTCATCCAGGGCCGACTCTCCAGAGTGGCCAAAAGGGGTGTGACCAAGGTCGTGCGCCAACGAAATCGCTTCGGTCAGATCCTCGTTGCAGCCCAGCGCGCGGGCCATGGTGCGGCCGATTTGGGCGGTCTCGATGGTGTGCGTGAGACGCGTGCGGTAGTAGTCACCCTCGTAGTTGACAAATACCTGTGTCTTGTACTCTAGCCGCCGAAAGGCCGTCGTGTGAATGATGCGGTCGCGGTCACGCTGGAATGCCGTGCGATAGGGGTGCTCAGGCTCAGGATAGGCCCGACCACGCGAGTTGCGGCTTGAGACCGCATAGGGGGCCAGTCTCTCCACCTCGAGCGCCTCGAGTTGCTCTCGGGTCAACATCTGCCCACCTCCGTAGCCCAGCGACGGCACGATCAGGGGCAATTCATGAATTGCCCTGGCCGTGCCATCCCTGGTTACAAACCTGCCATGGTGAAGGCCATCAGGGCCTTTTGCACATGCAGGCGATTCTCGGCCACATCATAGATGCAAGAGCGTGGTCCGGAGGCCACCTCATCGCTGACTTCATGCCCCCGATCCACAGGCATAGGATGGGTGAAGATGGCATCATCGGTCAGCTTCATCTTCTCGGCATCGCAGATCCATTGCGGATACTGCAGGGCCATTTCTATCTCGGCCGGCTTTCGGAACTCGCCGTCCTGATAGGCCTGCGGGCTCATCCAGTGCCTGGAGTAGACAACGTGCGCTCCTTCATAGCCCCCGCGCACATCGTGGGTGATTTCGAACGCACGCCCATTCTCGGCACAGTTCTCTTTCGTCCACTGGATGACCTGCGGATCCAGGTCATAGCCCTCAGGTGAGGCCAGCGTCACGTCCATCCCGAATCGGCTGCCAATCAGCAACGCTTCCTGCACGCTGCACCATGAACGTGCCAAGGCCCCATGTCCCCAGGTGACGAGCAGCTTCTTGCCGTTTAGCAGTCCGACGTCAACACCATGCCCGGGCCCGCGGCCAAACCACTCCGCCCAGCCCATCACGTCAGCCAGCCCCTGGCAAGGGTGATACTTGTCATGGGCCATGGAGATGATGGGGATGTCCGCCCAGCGGGCGTACTCGCGCAACAGGTCATCACCCTCGCCGTAGGCGCCGATCTTGTCCTCCAGGATGCGAATGCCCAGGCCCGCGCCATAACGGCTCATCACTCTTGCCGCATCCTCCACCGTCTCGCCAGCGCTTGTTGCCGTCTTGAGGCGCATCGCCTTGGGCTCTAGGAATTGCGCGTGCCCACCCAATTCTGTGGCCGCAGCCTCGAAAGACTGACGTGTGCGCACCGACGGGTTGTAGAAGAACATCAGAAAAGTCTTGTGCCTCAGCACGTTGGTGTACTTGTCGTCGTAGCGGTCACGCTTCATTCTCGCTGCCAGTTCGAGTGTCGCAGCCAGTTCCTCCCTCGACCACTCTTGTGTAGTGATGAGGTCTCTTCCGTAGAGATCCATGTTCACTCCTCCGCACGAATTTGTAGGGCGTACCCAGTCACCAGAAGACCCTCGGATACGCTGCGATGATCAACCCTTGTTGGAACTAAAGCCATAGCTGCCCAGTCGCTGACCGAGGCTCCAGTACTCCGCTGCACCGAAGGCCAGGGCCTTCGCCTGACTCAGATCCACCTGTCGCCGCGCGGTAATAATCCCTTCATCAGCCTGCACGGCCGCGATCTCGCCGAGAAACAGGTCATGCGAACCCAGTGAGATCACCTGCTGGACCTTGCACTCTAGGCTCAGCGGGCACTCGGCAATGATGGCCGTGCCGATAGCCGTCGCGGGCGACGGCGTGAGGCCTGCCTCCGCGAACTTGTCGTGGTCCCGTCCCGAGACGGTGCCGCAGTAGTCCACAATCTCAACCTGTTCCGCGGTGGGAAGATTGACCACAAACTCCCCATGTTGCGTGATCAGTTCATGGGAATAGCGAGAGGGACGTATGCTGATGCCCACCATGGGCGGGTTGGAGTTGATGGTTCCCACCCAAGCCAAGGTAATGATGTTCGGTCGTTCCGGTGGGCCGCAGCTCACCATAACTGCAGGCACGGGATATAGATGGGTAGACGGCTGTAGCGTGATCTTGGCCACGTTGTGTGTTCCTTTCTGTGTCTGCTCAACGCCTATGCATGGCAAGTTGCCTGGGGATCATCCTCTAGTAGGCCCCCTTGGCAAACAATATGGCCGGGAGTGTACGCAGCGCAATCTGCAGATCCATCCACAGTGACCAGTTCTCAATGTAGTAGATATCGAGAAGCACCATCTCGTCAAAGCTCAGGTCGCTGCGCCCACTCACTTGCCACAGCCCGGTGATGCCAGGCCAGGTTTCCAGTCGCTTCCTGTGCCAGTCCTGATATTGCGCTACCTCCGAAGGCAGACCGGGTCGTGGCCCGATCAGCGACATCTCACCTCGCAGCACATTGTACAGCTGCGGCAGTTCATCCAAGCTGGTGCGCCTTAGGAACTGACCCACCTTGGTCAACCGTGGGTCATTCTTGATCTTGAACAGCGGTCCGCCAGCCTCGTTGAGGGCGAACAGTGACTGCACCTCCTGTTCAGCTCCCTCGCGCATGGTGCGGAACTTGAGCACGGTGAAAGCATGGCCACCACGTCCTACCCTTGTCTGACTGAAGACAGCGGCTCCAGGCGAATCGAGCCTGATCACGATGGCGATCAACAGCAGCAGCGGAGAGAGCACAACTAGACCCAAGCCCGCAACGACCACGTCGATGGCGCGTTTGACAGCCAGGTTCCAGCCGCGTATGGAGACCGACTTGAGGCCGATGAGCGGTATGCCGTTGAGGTCATCGATATCGACGTTGCTCAGGCTCATCTGGAAGAGATCTGGAACGATTCGGACGCTTACCCCAGCGCGTTCACATTCGGCCATGATGCCCATGATCCGGCGGTGGTACTGCCAGGGCAGGGTGATGATCACCTCATCGACAGCGTGCTCCTCGACCAACTCGGCAATCCGATAGGTGCCGCCCAGGCCCTTGATTCGGCCAATGTCCTTGCCGCCACGCTCGGGCTTGTCGTCCACAAAGCCGACGACCTTGTACCCAAGCTCAGGCTGCGCCACAACGTTGCGCATCACCGCTCGGCCCGTTTCGCCAGCCCCAACGATCAACACCCGCTGCACACCCCAGCCATGTCGGCGTACATACCCTCGCAGCAGGTTCTCCAGCGCCCGCGCCGCAGACAGCAGGAGCACAACCGCGATCCCAGCGTAGGCGAAGATGAGCCTGGAGTAGAGCACGGCACGATACACCAAGGCGATGACATACAGCGCGGCGACACCCGTCACCGCACCACGAACGATGACGTATACGTCGCTGAGCCACGAGTCTTTGCGCTTGGCGGCGTACAGTCCCTCGGTCCAGAAGACCACGAGCAAAATGGCGGTGAGTGTCAGAGAACTGGGGAAGTACGTGCCAAAGGGCACGAAGAATGCTTCATCTACCGGTCGAAACCACTGCAGCTGGTAGCGCGCCACGTACGCCAGGAAAAAGCCCAGGTTGATCAACAGCGCATCAACGATGGCCCTGAGTAGCGGCAACCAGCGCAGCACTTTTCTGGACACCTACTCACCCCCCGGCCAGCACACTGCGGTAGACTCCGACAGTCTCCCGCGCCATGCGCTCCCAAGAGAACTGTTGTGCCCGCTTCAAGCCCTGCGCGGCCAGATCGGCCCTGTACGCGGCATCTTGCCACAGCCGCTGCAGCGCCTCTGTCCACGCATCAGGCTGGTGTGGATCGACCAGCAGGCCTGCATCCCCTACTACCTCAGGTAGCGAGGACGCATCAGAGACGGCGACCGGCCTCCCGCAGGCCATGGCCTCCAGCGGCGGCAAGCCAAAGCCTTCGTACAGCGAAGGGTAGGCAAGAGCCTCCGCTGCATTGTACCACAGCGGCAGCTCCTCCTCCGGCACAAAACCCGGCACAATCACCTCTTGGTGCAGCCCAAGCTCTTCGATGGCGGCCAGTACCGGCTCGTAGAGCCACCCCCTGCCACCCACCAATGCCAGCTTGTAGCCGCCCCCAAGCCGCCGGAAGGCAGCATAGCCCTGCAGCAGGGTCAGCAGGTTCTTGCGAGGCTCTAGAGTGCCCACAAAGAGCACAAACCTCTCGCTCAGACCTCGCTGGCGACGGAAGCGATCGAGTTCCTTCTGATCCTCAACCGGATGGTAGTGCGCATCCACGCCGGGAAAGATGACAACTACTCTGTCAGCCGGCACTTTGAAAAGGCGCGTCACATCCTCTCGCGTGGTGCTGGAGATAGCAATGATGCGATCAGCGCGCCGAACGCTCCAACGCGTGAACCAGCGCTGGTACAGCCGCCGGCCTGTTCGAAACGTCTGCGGAAAGGCCAGGAAACTGAGATCGGTCACAGTGACCACCCCTTTGCACGGCAACCATAGCGGTTGTACGTTGACGGGGGAGTGCAGCAGTGCAATCCGCTCTTTCAGCAACTGCAGCGGCTGGCAGGCTTGCTCCCAGAGTATCCTAACCAAGGGCCTGCCCGTCGGCAATCGCGATGGCCTTAGCGCCGCAGATAAGGAGAGGGCGCAACGGTTGTTGACAAAGACCGTATAGTCGCCCTCTGGATCCACACGAAGCACGTTTGTCAGCAGGCTGTGGATATAGCGACTCACGCCCGCGCGACGATAGCCCTCTTCTGCTCCCAGCAAGTGTGCGTTGATCGCAATTCGCGCAGCAGGGGCTGCGGAACGGTTGACGGACTCTCCATCCTCCACAGCTTCGATTATAGGTGGAAAAGCACCGAGCGACCAAAAGCCGCAGGGGCCCATCTCTAGGCCCCTGCCATCAAGTCCCGGTATGCCTCGTATGTCTGGGCGGCCACACGCTGCTGCGTAAAGCGCTCCAGCACCCGTGCGCGCCCCCGTTCGCTGAGCGTCTGCCGCAGCTCTGCGTCCCCCATCAGGCGCGACAGCGTTTCCCGCAGAGCATCGTGATCCCCCTCGGGGAAAACCAGGCCAGCATCACCGATCACGTTGGGTATCTCGCCGCAGGATGAGCCCACCACCGGCACTTGGCACGACATGGCCTCAACCAGAACGCGCCCGAACTGCTCCTTCCAGTTGGAACGGGTCAGGGAGGGCAGCACCAGCGCATCCAGTCCGCTCAACTTGTGCGGCATCTCAGCCGAGGGTGCCCACGGCTCCAGAACGACGCGTAGCTCGATCGACAACTCCCTGCTCAGGGCCTGCAAAGCCGCCCGGTAGGGACCGTCGCCGATGATGCGCAGGCGCCAGTCACCCCCGAGTCCGGCCACGGCGCGCA
>Ga0180438_10009327_pt1 | contig 12252 bp, 15 predicted proteins | sample SS_ome_12_FD_132455 | JGI IMG/M metagenome (GOLD analysis project Ga0180438, IMG submission 132455) | Hypersaline lake sediment archaeal communities from the Salton Sea, California, USA - SS_3_D_2 metaG | ecosystem: Environmental > Aquatic > Non-marine Saline and Alkaline > Hypersaline >...
AGCGGGTTTGGCGTGGCCACGATTGGTATGTCCCTCGGGCCTATCTTCAGCGTCGGCCGGTACTCGGGCAGCGGGGCGTATATGACGCTGGCCCAGTAGATGCGGCCCTGCTGCCGCTCCTTAAGCAGTTCCTTGGTGTTGAAGGGGAGGGGCATGTGGTGGAAGACGACGCCCTCCGCCCAGTTGAATATTACGGGCCTACCCGCCTCCTGTATCAACGCACCCGTCTCGGCGAGCTTGTCCGGCGAGTACTCGACCATCTCGAGGATTATCAGCTCCTCCGCCGGCTTGTAGGTTATCTTCATGGGACAAGATGCGGGCGGGTGTCATAAGAACTTCACCATAGACAGTCTAGGAGTCGATTAGTGTGTCCACGAGCACCAAACACCGCTGCCGCCGGTGTACGGGGCTGGTTTAGAGGCGCCTACTGCGGGGTTTCGCTGGCGTATTCACCGAGTTCAGAACGCATTCTTACTGTGGTAATAAGGGGTAACGAGGGTCTATGGGTTTAGCTTCTTGACCAGCTCGGCGACTCTTGCACCCATCTTGCGGCACACCTCGGCGTCGGCGTCGTCGGGCGCACCAACGGAGGCGGCCCCGTAGTGGTTCTTTCCTGAGGTCCCCTGGATGACCATGCCATGAATCATGAGGGCTTCTAGAAGTGCCACTATGGTGGTCTCGCACCCGGTGTGGGTGCCCCCAGAGCTACAGAAGGCGCCCCCCACCATACCGTCAAGCTTGCCGTGGAACCTCACTGACTCATCGATGAAGGCCTTGATCTTCGCTGAGGGCAGGCCGTAGTAGACCGGCGAGCCCAGGATGAGGCCCCGGACTTTCAGGAGCTCGTCCACGTTCGCATCGTCCACCTTCCTGCCTATGGGCTCCACCCCGGCCTCCTCGACGCCCGCGGCGACGTCTTGAGCCATCTTCTCCGTGTTCCCTGTCTGCGAGTCATACACGATGAGTATCTTCACTTTGCTCACCTAAGCTAGCTTCCCCTCGGCGTCCTCCACGGCGTAGACTCCTTGCACCTCGCCGTAGTAGATCACGTGCATGTCCTTGCCGGGGTACACGTCGTCCTCTATCGCCTTCCTCAGCTGGCCTGGCTTCATCTCGTTCCTGTAGACTATACTGCACTCGAAGTGGACGGGGCACTCCTCGATGTAGGGCGTCTCCACCTCTAATCCCTTAGCCGCCGTCATGCCCAGCTCGTTGAACTTGTCCACGTCGCGGCCCGACTTGGTGCCGCAGAACTCAAGCCAGTCCTCCATCCCCTTGCCGGGGAGACAGACCGTGAAGCTGTCAGAATCCTCCATGAGCCTGTGGGTGTGCCTCGACAGCCTCACCGCAACCACGAAGACGGGTCTCCTCCATATGGTCCCGAGGAAACCCCACCCGATGGTCATGGCGTTGGGCTTACCTCCCTTCCCCCGGGATACGAGAAACAGGCCGTTGCCTCGCATAAGCCGGTTAGCCTCCACTATATACCTGAAATCGTCAACCTTTTCCCTGCTCAAATCAGAACCCTATCGTACAGAATGGCTGAGATCGTTTAATCTTTTCCGGGATGTTCAACGCCGCTGCACGGCTGGGTCACATAACCGTAAACAGTTGCGCGTGTGAACATATACAGGCATGTTTCAGGTGGAGGAGTCTATTAGAACAAGCGTGAGCCTAAGCCTAATACAGAGGATCTGGCTTCTTGTCACGGGGGCGGCTCCCACGTCCCGGAGGTCACGGCCTGGATGGAGCGGGAGCCTCCAGTTCTATGCGTTCAGGTGCCCGGTGCACGGCCTCGTTGAGAACTACCCGCAGGGATACGAGAGGGTCCTAAAGTGCCCATATTGCGAAGAAAATGCAGCAATAAATAGAGCCCAGATATAGAAATCAGCGCCTAAAGAGTCTTATACCATGATAGTTGTACAGCATCCAGTACGGATAACCACGTGATTAAATGTCGTTCACAGAGAAAATCGACGTGCTAGACCTGCTGATAAACATTCTCAGGGAGCACGAGGAGAAACTCGACGAGCTCGTCGAGCGTCTGGAGATCGTCAGCCAGACCATCCAGAGAGACCCCGCTCTCAGGAGAAGCCTCCTCGAGTACGAGGTAGGCGCCCAGGAGATGGAGGAGGTAGCCGGGGTTCAGAGCATATTGGTGGTAGACGACGACAAGTCGCTGGCCAACACGTTCAAGCTTGTGCTTCAGAGCGTCGGTTTCAATGTCGACACGGCGATAACGGGCCTCCAGGCGCTCTACAAGGCAAACAGGAAGAACTACGACCTAGTCATCCTCGACATCAACCTACCCGACATGCTGGGCGACGAGGTCGCCGAGAAGATACGTGAGAACAGTGAAGACGCTAACATCATCATGATAACAGGTTACAGCAGCTTCAAGGACGACGTTAACGAAGAGGAGTTGGGCATCAAGGAAGTGCTTATGAAGCCCATCCCGCCCGAGGATCTAGTGAAGATCACCAAGAAGGCATTGTTAAAGAAGGAACAGGGATAGAATTTTCCTTTAAATAATGTATCCGCTGTCTATTCTCTCGAAGTCTCGGACTCGCTCTAGATCCAGATCGGGCTCAAGCTCATCGAAGTCTTCCTCTGAGAGGCTGGCCCAAGGCCCAGTCAGGGTCGCCTCCACCGTCATGTGTGTCTTACCGAAGTTATCTCGGCAAACCTTGTAGGTGAGTTTCCGAACCCTGCGCTCATCGGTGAACCCGAGGGAGTGAATGTACTCGTGAACGAGTATGGCGAATACATGCGCCTTCTCTTTCTGGCTCTTCGTGGAGCCAAGCAGCCGCCTGTTGATCACGATGTCGTTTGTGCCGAGGGGGTGGAACGCCCCTACCCTCATGGGCAGGTTCCCGAGGTACAGCATCAGCCCCACTCGGTGAAGCCCTAGGCTTCTCTTCACCGCCCTCTTGACGACGACGAATATGTCGCCGTAGCTCTGGGCCTGTTCTAGTTCAACGGGCAGCGTCAGCTGGGTTCCTCCTATACCGATTCAACGGACTTTACTGCGGGGATCTTCTTCTTGAGGTAGTTCTCCACGCCCCATTTCAGGGTCATCTGGCTCATGGGGCAGCCCGCGCAGGCGCCTGTAAGCTTTACTTTCACGGTTCCGTCTTCCATTACGTCCACTAGCTCCACGTCTCCTCCGTCTACCTGGAGGTGTGGCCGGACCTCCTCAAGAGCCTGCCTTACTTCCTCTTTCAAAATCTACCACTCCCATGAGAGACATTTTGATACTATTTAAACGTTGACCGCAACAGTTTTTCCCTATGTGGGCTGGGATTTTGGACAGGAAACATCTTGTGTGTGGTCTCTACCTCCACATCACCTGTTTTTTATGCGAAACCGTTATATTGCCACGGCTCATTGAAAAGGAAGTCAAGGTGAACAAGGGTGACAGGTGACTGTAAAACAGGTTCGTGTTTACTCGCCTGGCTCCATAGCTAACCTCGGCCCTGGTTTTGACGTACTCGGCGTTGCCCTAGAAAGCATAGGCGACATTGTGCTGCTGGAGAAGATCGATGAACCAGATGTCAGGTTATCTATAAAGGGAGTCGACGTAGACAAGATACCCGTTAACCCAGAGATCAACAGCTCGGGCGCGGTGCTAGAGCTGGTAAAAGAGAGATACGATGTGTCCCACGGCTTCAAAGCCGAGATAAGGAAGGGTGTGCCAGCCGGGAAAGGGATGGGCTCATCCGGCGCCTCGGCCTCCGCAACGGCTATAGCAGTCAACCAACTACTTGGTCTGGGTCTCAACTCTAGGGAGCTTATCAGGTTAGCCGCCCACGGGGAGGGAGCTGTGGCGGGAGCCCCTCACGCGGACAACGTTGCCGCGTCCATTCTCGGGGGCTTCGTGCTGGTCGGGGATGACTACGACGTGGTGAGGCTTAACGCCCCCCGCGTCGGGATGGTCGTGGCGGTCCCTGATATCCACATCGAGAACAAGACACGTAGAGCACGGGAGCTTCTGCCCGAGAAGGTAGCCCTAAGGGACGCGGTGCGGAACATAGGGTACGCAACTAGGATGACGGCCGGAGTGGCCCTAGGCGACCCGGTTCTATTCGGGAGGAGTATCTGCGATAACCTCGTGGAGCCTCACCGCGCCTCAATGATTCCCCGGTTCTGGGAGGTGAAGCAGGCGGCCCTTGACGCGGGGGCGTACGGGTGCAGCATCTCTGGCGGCGGACCCTCGGTTTTCGCCGTGGGGGAAAGGGTCATAGAGATCGCCGGGGCCATGGTGGACGCTTTCAGCTCCATCAAGACCTGTGTATACCATACGATGCCGAGCAACATGGGCGCCAGGGTGATATCCCGTTGAAGTACCGTTGCGTGAGATGCGGCAGAACCATCGACTCTCTCAACGGGTTTACCTGTGGCTGCGGGGGAACCCTGGAGGTCGTTCACGAGTTCCCGGAGGCGTCTCTAGGGATATTCGAGAGCCGGCTAAGCCATAGAGACGGCCCGTTTAGGAGCGGCGTCTGGAGATACAAGGAGCTCGTACACCCGCGCATTGGAGTGGATAGCATAGTCACCCGGCCGGAGGGAAACACCAACCTCTACAGGCGCGCCGGGGTCTCAAGGTACACCGGCGTGGATAGCCTGCAACTGAAGCACGAAGGGGAGAACCCTACGGGCAGCTTCAAAGACCGGGGAATGACCGTCGCGGTCTCGGAGGCTGTGAGAAGCGGAGCGAGGGTGGTCGCGTGCGCCTCGACCGGAAACACAAGCGCCTCCATGGCGGCGTATGCGGCCCAGGCGGGGCTTAAGGCAGTAGTGTTCATACCCGAGGGGGATATCGCTTACGGTAAGCTGGCCCAAGCGCTGGCGTACGGCGCCAACGTGATCCAAGTGAAGGGGAACTTCGACGACGCTATGAGGATCGTGAAAGAGAGCAGCTCTGAGCTGGGCTTCTACGTCCTCAACAGCCTGAACCCGTGGAGGGTGGAAGGCCAGAAAAGCATCGTCTATGAGTTGCTGCAGCAGAGAAACTGGGAGCCGCCGGACTGGATCGTGGTCCCGGCTGGGAACCTCGGCAACACGGCCGCTTTCGGCAAAGCCCTCAGGGAGCTTAAACAGTTGGGCCTCATCGACGAGCCCCCCCGGGTCGCCTCCATCCAGGCCGAGGGTGCGAGCCCCTTCTACAGGCTCTGGAGGGGCAAGCTTAACCAACTCGAGGCAGTGACGCCCGATACCGTGGCCTCCGCCATCAAGATAGGTAACCCGGTTAGCTGGGTGAAGGCCCTTAAAACCATTAGGGAGACAGACGGTGCAGTAGAGAACGTCTCGGACTCCGAGATAATGGACGCAAAGGCTGTGGTAGACGCCGCAGGCGTAGGGTGTGAGCCGGCGTCTGCTGCCTCGGTGGCCGGAGCCAGGAAGCTCCACGAGGCCGGGGTGATTGACCGAGACGAGGAAGTGGTCTGCGTCCTGACGGGGCACCTCCTCAAGGACCCCGAGGCTACGATAAGCTATCACACTGGCGCCATGGATGCCTTGAGACCCTGCTTCGCCAACCCTCCGAGAGCGGTCGACGCCGATCTGAGGTGCATCGAGGAAGCCCTCAGCTAGCCACAGAGACAGTGTTGATTGAGGTTGTGTGGAAAATAGAGGTTGAAGTGCTGAAGTTCGGCGGCTCCATTCTCAGGGGCTTTGAGGATTTCGAGAAGGCGGCCGACATCGTCGCCGGCGAGCTAGATCAATCCCGGGTGCCCGTCTGCGTCGTCTCAGCCATGAAGGGCGTGACAGACCGGATAATAACCGCCCTCAAAGAGGGCGGCTCAGAAGCCAACCTAGGACCCTTGATGCAGGATCTGAGTAGCTGGCACATGAGCGCAGTCCCCCCAGAGGGAGACCCCTCTGAGCTGGGTGGCGAGTTGGAGAAGTTGGAGCACGTCATGTCCTACATCAACTCTTCGGGCGAGTTAAACGACTCAGTCTACGCCTACGCCGTGTCGAGGGGCGAGAACTTCTCGTCCCGAATACTTTCGCAGCACCTGAGGGCGAGGGGAGTCGAGAGCAGCTGTTTCTACGGGGAAGAACTACTCGTGACTGACGACAACCTCAGCGACGCATCGGTCGATCTGGAGAAGACTTGTAAGAGGGTTGAGAAGACGTTTATCCCTTGCCTAGAGGCAGGCAGGGTACCAATAGTCGCCGGGTTCTCCGGCAGGAGCAGAAGGGGCAGGGTCACCATCCTGGGAAGGGGGGGCTCCGACGACACGGCAGCCTGCCTGGGCTACTGCTTGAAGGCCAGCAGGATCGTGAAGTACACGGATACGGACGGCGTAATGACCCTGGACCCCAAGTTCATGGAGGAAATGAGACGCGATCCTGAGACAAGGAGCATCCTCGGTGACGCGCCGCCTCCGCGGGTGGTCCCTTACCTGACCTACGTTGAGGCCTCAGAGCTGCTCCGTGAGGGGAGGACGAAGGTGGCGCACTACAAGGTATTGAATCCGCTCATAAAGAGAGAAATCCGGTTCCAGATCAAGAACGTGCTCAGGCCAGAGGACGCGGGAACTATGATAGGCCCCGAGGAGGGGAACCACGTCGAGGACAGCCATGGGAGGCCCAAGGTCATCAGTTTCCAGCGTAACCTCTATGGGTTGAAGTTTCTCCCCACACAGTCGCTGACGCCCACCGAGGTGTACGCGAGGGTCTTCGGGGCGCTGTCAAAGGAGAGCGTCGACGTCCGGTACCTGTCGACCTCCGGATACCAGGTCTCGTTCTTGATGCCGAAGGCCGACGCCGACCGCGCCCTCAAGACGCTTAGGGGTCTCGACGCGGTCGTGGAAGCGACCCCCCTGGAAGGCAGGAAGGGCACCTTCAGCTTGATCGGCTCAGGTATGCGAGGGGTTAGAGGACTGTTCAGCAGGATAACAGGAAGCATCGCTGGGAGCGGGGTTAACATAGAGCAGGCGACACAGCCTAACAGCGAGAACATCATCCGCTTCGCCGTTGACGACGCGGAGATCCCGAGGGCAGTCGCCGCGCTATACAAGGAGTTTTTCGGGAGTTGAATTAAATGGATAAGATGAAGGCATGCGTGTTAGGGTCGACCGGCGCCGCCGGTCAGAACATCGTAGAGGCTCTTGTGGGCCACCCGTGGTTCGAGATATCGTGCCTCGCGGCCTCTGAGAGGTCGGCAGGGAAGGGATACAGGGACGCAGTCGGGGGAGCCGTCTTCTTCGAGGAGACGCCCAGCGACGACGTCTTGGGTATGGTGGTTCAGAACATACGCGACGTGGACCCCATGGCCTACGACCTCGCCTTCAGCGCCCTGCCGTCTAAGGTGGCTAAGGAGACTGAGGCCCGGTTCGCCGAGCAAGTTCCCGTTTTCAGCACAGCCTCTGCGTACAGGTATGAGGACGACGTCCCGGTGCTCATCCCGGAGGTGAACCCCGGGCACATCGGGCTCGTTGAGACGCAGAGGAGGAACAGGGGCTGGGAGGGCTACGTCGTGCCGGGCCCCAACTGCACAACGGTGGGGTTGGCGATGTCACTTAAGCCCATCCACGACGCTTTCGGGGTGAAGCGTGTACGCATGGTGTCGATGCAGTCGCTTTCGGGGGCCGGCGAGAAGGGGCTTCGGGCGGACTCGCCTTACCGCAAGATGGTTGAGATGAACGTCTACCCGTGGATAGAGGGGGAGGAGGGAAAGGTCGTGGCGGAGACGAACAAGTTACTTGGGAGACTCGTCGAAGGCAGGGTCGTAGACGCTGGGATAGAGGTGCACGCGACCTGCACCCGGGTATACGTTGAGAGGGTGCACACGGAGGTGGTGGACGTCGAGACGGTTCGACCAGCCAACCTCGAAGGAATCAGGAAAGCGTTGAAAGGATTCAGGTCTGAGCCTCAGAGTCTGGGCCTCCCCACCAACGCCGATCCACCCATACTGGTTCTCGACGATGTGGACATGCCCCAACCCAAGCTACACAAGCCGAAGGGGTCCATGGTGACCCTCGTGGGGCGGCTGCAGAGAAACCCCGTCGAGGGGAACGGGTTCACGTACATAGTGACCAGCGACAACCTGGGGAAGGGTGCAGGCGCGGGCGCCGTGCAGAACGCCGAGTTCATGAAAGCCAGAGGGTACATGTAGGTTGAGACCATGAGACACCTGAGAGTCGCGCTTATGGGAGTCGGCGCCATCGGCGGCGAGCTGGTGAGGCGCGCCATGGACAGGCCTACTGTGAGGTTCGTGGCCCTCGCGGACAGAAGCGGCGTGATCGCCGAGGGGGAGGGATTCAGACGCGGGGAGCTTGCCCGGGTCCTGGAGTTGAAGGGCTCAGGGGGGCGCCTCAGCGACCTCCAGGGGGGACACGAGAGGCACGCGAGCATGCTGAACGTCATCCGGGAGGGCGAGGCCGACGCCCTCGTAGACGTAACCGGCGCAGACACATTCGACCTGCTCTTCGAGGCGCTGGAGCACACACACGTGGTATCCTCCAACAAGGTGCCCTTCGCGGACTCGTCCTACCGGATGTTCCGCAGGCTGATGGAGAGGGCGGCGGACATGGGCCGGGTGCTGGACATAGGCACGACGGCGGGCGCCGGCATGCGTGTACCCGATCTCTTGGAGAGGCTGGGATGCGACGGCTTCCGGCGGGTCACCGGCTGCCTCAGCGGGACAATGAACTACCTGAGCCAGAGGGTGAACGAGGAAAAGCCTCTGTCGACTGCGCTACGGGAGGCTATGAGCCCGCCCAGGGAGTACACGGAGCCTGACCCGAGGGACGACCTTGGGGGCGAGGACTTCGCGCGGAAGCTTGTGATCATCGGCAGACTGTGCGGAAGCGACGTCGAGCGTGGGCACGTGGACGTCGAGGACATGGTGCCGGCGGATCTTAGGGACGCCCGCGTCGAGGAGTTCATGGACGGGCTGGGCGGCCTGGATCTTGCGATGAAGGAACGCGTCGAAGCCGCGCACAGAGCGGGTAACGCCGTATGGTACCTGGGGTCGGCCGACTTGGAGAACGGCGTCTACACAGTGGGGTTCGAGGAGGTCCCCAGGGGGGACATGATCGCGGGCTCCCGGGAGTCGGACAACGTGGTCAGGTTCACCCCCAAGGGGTGGAGGAGACCGGTCACCATCATGGGGCCGGGGGCCGGGCCCCCCGAAACCGTGACGGGGCTACTGGCCGGGCTAGAAGCCGTCAACAAGCAGGTCACTCCTCGAACACCGTCGTGCTGAGATACTTCATCCCCGAGTCCGGGAGGACAGCCACCACGGTCTTCCCTCGCCCAAGCTCCTTGGCCTTGTTCAGGGCAACGTGGAGGACGGACGCGGCGCTTATCCCCACTAGCAGCCCCTCTTCCTTGGCCAGCCTCCTCGCCGTCTCGTATACAGCGGGGTTCTCGTCTCTCGGGATCTCGACGATCTCGTCGAACCTCGCCTCGTCGTACAACTCCGTGGGGTACGGCTCGGCAGGGTTTCTGAGCCCCTGGATGGCGTTCCCCAGCTTCGGGATGACGCCGACGACCCGTATGTCTTCGTTGAACTGTTTCAGCTTCAGCGAGGCGCCGACGCCCGTCCCGGCTGTGCCGACGCCCACCACGACGAGATCCACGTCGCCGTTGGTCTGACGTATGATCTCGGGGCCGGTGGTCTGGTAGTGGGCCATTATGTTCGCCGGGTCCTTGAACTGGTTGATGTCGATATACTTGCCGGGTTCCTCTTCCAGGAGCCTCTGTTTTAGCTCGACTGCACCGCCGGTGCCTCTGGCGCCCGGAGAGAGTATGAGCTCCGCGCCGTACGCCTCGATGAGCCTCCGCCTCTCCAGGGTCACGGACTCGGGCATCGTGATAGTTATCTTATACCCCTTGGCCGCGGCTATCATGGCCAGGGCTATCCCGGTGTTCCCTGAGGTCGCCTCCAGAATGGTCTTCTCCTTATCCAGCACGCCGGCGGACTCGGCGTACTCGATAAGGTACTTTGCCATCCGGTCCTTCACGGAGCCACCGATGTTGTACCACTCCAGCTTGGCCCACAGCTGGGCTGAGCCTTCCTCGGGGATCTTGTTTATTCTCAGTAGGGGGGTCTGACCGATGAGGTCCAGTATGCTATACGCTATTTTCTTCCACCTCTTAACGCCGTTAATTATTTAACGCCGTTAACCCCATATTAACAGCGTTAAAAATATAAGCCTTCCGTCCAATACACCGTTGAGACACTGATGAAGCCGCCTTGCATGATAGTGGTACAGTACATTCTACCCGCCCTTAGGGTGGCCATAGCCCGCCAACTCGTCGACGAGGCGGGGCTTAAGAAGTCCGAGGCCGCAAGAAAGATGGACGTCACACCCGCGGCCATCACCCAGTACCTCAACAAGTCTCGAGGGGACAGGGCGCTGGAAGTCATCGAGGGCTCGGAGAAGATTGGAGAGCTGATCTCCGACCTCGCCGACGACTTGGTGAACGACGAGACCCCCCCTGATATGCAGCTCCTGAAGCTGTGCAGAACCTGTCAGGCCATAAGGGCGGAGGGGCTAATATGCGAGCTTCACAAGGGGGCCATGCCGAGCCTCCAGCAGATCGGGGTGTGCGCGTGCTCCATGGGCCTCGCGGATATTGTTAAGAACCCGTAGAACCGCACTCTCAACAACTCGTCACAGCGAACGGCTGAGCAGCCTGCTCCTGAGCTCCTTCGCGTCCTCCACGGTGCCGACGCCCTCTAAGATCGTCACGCCGCTCTTCAAAACGCTGGCCCTCAAATCTTTTCCTTTGCTGAAGGTCGTCCCCTGGCTGGCCTTCACGTCTATGTCGTAGCCCGAGGACTCCAGCTGCCTGTTCAGTGCCAGCAGGTCTATGTCCATGTGGTCGTCTGGAGTGAAAATGTACACCCGATGGCCGTTCCTCCCACAGATCTCCTGGACTGGCCTGTTTTCCAGGGCCGGAGGGCTCCTATCCGCTCCTTTTCCGCAGACGGGGCAGACGTCGCTCTTCACGACCTTTACCTTGTGAAACGAAACATCGTGCAGATCACAGTATAGTAGCTTGCCTGCGAGGCTGGGCCGTTCTCCGAGTATGATCTTCACGGCCTCGGTCACTTGGATGCTAGCTATGACGTTGATTATGGAGGGATGCACTCCCACGAGGGAACACGACTGCATCTCTTCGTCGGCTATACCACCCTGGAAGCACTCGAGACACGGAGTCTCCCCGGGGATTATCGTCGACGCGTTCCCGACCTCTGTGATCGCGGCCCCGAACACGTAGGGGGTCTCCGTCTCTATGCATGCCCGGTTGAGGGCGTACCTGGGCGACATCCTGTCTAACCCGTCCACGACGACGTCCGCTCCCTCTATCAGCCTCTCCGCGTTGACGGGGGTGAGGGCGACCGGCAGGGCCTCGACCTCCACGTATGGGTTCAGCTGTCTAAGCCTTTTCGCCGCGGCCTCTACCTTGGGGTACCCTACAGCGTCGACGCCGTACAGCAGCTGCCTCTGGAGGTTGGAAGCCTCCACGACGTCCATGTCAACCAGCCTCAGGCGGCCGACGCCCATAGACGCGAGCTGGACGGCGATGGGGCTCCCCAAGCCTCCCACCCCGGCGAGGCATACTTTAGCGTTTTTCAGCTTCCTCTGGCCGTTCAGGCCAATCGCGTCCATCACCATCTGCCTGGAGTAGAACTCCAGCTCCCCATCTGAGAACCCCGCGACGTTAAACCTTGACAAGCAGGGTCAGCTCCAGGCAGCCGCTCTAGGAGCCCGGGTCATCCCCCGCTCACCGCCGGGATGAGGGTGATGGTCTCGCCGCCGCGCAGAGCCGTGTCTAGGCGATCCATGTACCGATAGTCCCTCCCGTCGACGTATATGTTGATGAACCTCCTGGGCCTCCCAGGAGCCTCGTATAGCCTGGCGGAGAACTCCTCTCCATACTTGGCTGACAGAGCCTCCAGCGCCTGCCCCAGCGTCGAAGCCTCGACACCCGTCTCACACGCACCGGCAACAGCAGCCAAGGCGCCGAGGAGGGTCACTGTTACGCCTCCCATCCTCAGACCCCCACTATCCCCGCGAAGGCTCCCAGGGTCGGCTCGATGAAAGTCGGGTCAGGCAGGCTCTTCTCGATGGTGTCGGCTGCCTTGAAACCGTTTCCGGTTACGCAGCATACTACGGTCTCATCGGCGCTCACCAAACCTTGCTCCACCAGCTTCCGCAGAGCGGCCACAGTTACGCCCCCTGCTGGCTCCGAGAACACGCCCTCCTTCGAGGCGAGGAGCCGGATCGAGGA
>Ga0180438_10009328_pt1 | contig 12250 bp, 9 predicted proteins | sample SS_ome_12_FD_132455 | JGI IMG/M metagenome (GOLD analysis project Ga0180438, IMG submission 132455) | Hypersaline lake sediment archaeal communities from the Salton Sea, California, USA - SS_3_D_2 metaG | ecosystem: Environmental > Aquatic > Non-marine Saline and Alkaline > Hypersaline >...
TGTTCCATCCCGGGAGCAGCGAGTCATGAAATCGCATGTCGCGGAAATACAACAGGCGCTCACGAAGTACGACCTTTCCATGTCCCAGGAAGAGATTTGTAGATTCCTCGATGATATACACCTCGCTCAACAGTACTTTCCTCTTATAGAACAGCGTGCCTTATTGATCAAGCTCCTGAACGAATGGGAGTCCCGGAGAGAGGAAAAAATCATCGAGTTCACCTCCGAAGCCTGCCGAATCCAAGGGGGGATTTGCGTGACGACATTCGGCATCCTCAGTGTAGACTGGCCGGGATTGTTCGACTCTTGTGCAGGTGTTGTTCACGAAATGGGCTGGAATATCTACTTCATCAAAGGCATATCACTGAACCGTCAGAACGAGAATTTGGGCGTCGTTCTTATCGGAGTGAAGACCGATGAAGATCAATCCCATGGGAAACTTCGTGAACAATCCCAGACCATCCTGTCTAAAATTCATCAAGCCGCTTTGGGTACGCGAGCGAAAACCGTTCTTCTATCCGAAGAAATCCGTAAATTGGAGATCTACAGCCAGGTTATTGCCCATATCGAGCAAATGTATCGTGGGAAAGATTTGGAACAAATCATCGGAATGGATGGAGAAGCTGTCAAGTACTTCGCCGCGCGATCTCGTGACTACATCGAAAACAGAGATGTGAAAGACATCGCAGAACAAATCATCCGTAATTATACTTTCATCAAAAAGGCCCATGAAACCGGAAAAACAATTCAACTCCACATCGAAAATTTTCAAACCAAGAAGGAAGGTGAATTCACGGGAGTCACTCTGGCCGGTCCTGCCCATCTGCTTCATCTCGATGATTGTCTGAAAACCATCGAATTGACAGTCCCGCATTTTTTACTGAAGCACAACCGTGAATTCACGACGATTCACGGAATCTCTCTCTTCCGAATCGAATTCGTAGATTCATCCCGTCATCCACTGAGCGAACTCGAGCAGAAACGTCTGCGCAAAGCCTTTAATACAATGGTGCTGAACAAACGGCGTGACCGTGCCCAGTGGATCGAGTCCATCGGTGGTTTTGAACAGTACGCACGCGCCATCATTCCTCTACTGGTTCGGGAAGCACAGCACACCAAGAAAACCCAAGTCTACCACAGTGTAGGCCATACTACCGATCTTTTTATCGATTTTAAAGTCATCGTCGTGGTACCCGGGTCCAAGGAACCTCGCAAAAAGATCGTCTCCAATACGGTCAACCAGTTGGAGGCCGTATCGGGTTTTCATGTTCATACCGTAAGACCTCCTAAAAAATTTGGCGAGACGACCGTATTTATCATCGACCTTCGTGTAACCCTGACAGAGACAGAAAACACGGAGAGCATCTACAAGACCATTAAAGAAAGGGTTTACACGGCACTGGGCGAATTCCGTGATTTTGACGAAGGCATGCGAACCATCGACACAGCAAAACTGAAAGCCGTACGACAACGATTGGAGGGTGTGGATAAACACCTCATCCGCGAGCTTTATTACGGTATAGAGGATTTTTACCGCGTGAGTGCATCCGTCGATGAAATAATCGATCATATTCAGATCGGTATCGAAATGTTTGAAGCCATCGATAAAGACAAATCCGTACTCCAAATCCTGGATCGACAGACCGGTACGATATCCAAAGACGGAAAACCCCTGCCCACAGCCACGCTCCTATGTTTTTCATACCCTCATCAATTATCCCTCCTGAAAAAAATCATCGAAATCTTGGAACCCTATGAAGTAACCCTCAGCCGGCTGGAAAGAACAGGGCGTGACATTCTGATATGCCGAATCACCAAAAACGAAAAAGCCCTCACCGAAGATCATCTGAATCGCATCATAAAACGCATTCAAAAACTGATCAAAACGAATAAAGCAAAGAATCCTTAAAATCCATCCTCGTCACTAGCCAAATAAGAGCAACAGACTCGATCCCTATTAAAGTGTCCGTTTAATCGAGAAAAGGGATGGTTTCGATAATCCATGCCGGGAAGGAGACATGGTGAATCAGCCTATGGTCCGTGTTCCGTTACGACTGAATTCATGCGTCACGCCGTATATAAAGACATAGTCTTTTTGAATGTTCGATAATGGAAGAACGAAATGAAAAGGTTGGCAATGCGGAACAGATGGAACATAGCCTGATCTTCACTGTACCATCATGCGAACTCGAGAATCCAGATCAGCAGGCTCAAACCGACGAGTAAAATCCCCTCCCGCCTGGATAATTCGCCCCGTGTCCGGAGCACGACGAGGGCCACGATCACCAAACCCATCAGCATGAACAAGCTCCTCTGCACGTCCGAGGAAACAACCATGGGCCTCAGAAAACCGGCCAAACCCAAAACGCCCAAAATATTGAAAAGACAGCTACCGATTAGATTACCCGCAGATATACCGTGATGACCCTTCAGAGTTGCCACCAGGGATGTAGCAAACTCCGGAGCCGAAGTTCCTCCGGCAATGATGGTAATCCCGATCACCCACTCCGAGATTCCGATGGCCCTGGCAATCCCCACCGCTCCCTCTCTCAGGAAATATCCGCCCAATATGACCAAACCAATGCCCAGCATGAGAATAACGCCATCCAGTACGATGGACGTTGAGGGATAGTGTTCCAGATCGGGTTCCTTTTTTTGGAATATCAGAATTAAATTATAAATGATTAATCCCAGAAATAGGATTATACCCTCGGATCGTGAAAAATGCTGATCCCATAAAAAAAGCAGTGTACATGTCGTGGCAACAACAAGAAACATGCCGTCCCGCCAGATCAGTTGTTTCGAAGATTGTATGGCCCGGATGATAGAGACGCCGCCCAGGATAAAACCCAGGTTAAACACGTTGGATCCGATGACATTGGAAACGGATATATTGGCCTGGCCCTGAACGGCAGCTCCGATAGTGACAGCGAATTCAGGCGCCGACGTACCGAATGCGACAACAGTCAAGCCGATGACCAGTTGGGATACGCCCACATGCTGAGCGATGCGGACGGCTCTATCCACCAGCCAATCAGACCCCTTCCATAGAAGGAAGATGGAAAATATAACGTAAAAAATGTGCAGGAGGATGATCATCGACGATGTAGGATATGAATCATCTGAATCCAGTCCATCAGCTTAAGCCCCTACTGCCGGGCTTTACGGCAACGCTTCCCGACTGGCACAGAGGGCATGCCTTTGGCTCATAGTTTGTGACTTCCATTTCGAAGAGTGCAAAATACGGCACACCAAACTGGGCTTTCCCACCGCTCCGGTCGACAACGGCCGCCACGGAGACGATTTCACCACCCTGTTCACGCGCTGCCTCCATCACTTCTTTTACCGATCCGCCTGTGGTCGTGACGTCTTCCACCACTAATATTTTTTCTCCCTTGGATACCGCAAATCCTCTGCGAAAGGTCATTTTACCATCCACGCGCTCCGTAAAAATACTCCGAACGCCGAGATGACGTGCGACTTCCTGTCCCACCACGATACCGCCCACTGCCGGTGAGATCACAACATCGATGGATTCTTTCGTAAAATGTTCGGCGATATCCTTGCACAATGTCTCTGCATGCCACGGGTACTGAAATACTTTAGCACACTGAAAATATTTACCGCTGTGCAGCCCGGACGTTAGTATGAAATGTCCTTCCAGAAGAGCTTCCGTTTCCTTAAAAATACCAAGAATGTCGTCCGATGATAATGCCATTCGGTCATACTCCTTTCCTTTTAGAAAACGACACGAAGACGAATGGAATGAAACATGCGTGTGCCGGGATCACATTCAAACCCAACCGTGATACGCGTTTAGACACCGTGGGATGGTGTTCCTACGGCGTGGATTTTTTAGTGCGGATAGCGTTGATGGAATCGCGGAGCGTTTGCGTCTCTCTCCTGGCAGTATCGGCAAAATCCTCTCCCGACGATGCGTAGATGATGCCCCTGCTGGAGTTGATGACGGCCATCTCGCCCAGTTCGTCGGTTCCTGAAAGAATGGATGCTTCCAGATCACCACCCTGAGCCCCGATTCCCGGAATCAAGAACGGTAAGTCCGGCGCCAAATCCCTGACCTGTCGAAGTTCGTCGGAATGCGTCGCTCCCACAACCAAGCCACAGTTGTTCTTTTCATTCCAGCGGACGGCTGTTTGAGCAATTTTTTGGTACAGCGTTCTACCGTCGGTCACGTCGTACTGGAAATCCCTGGAACTGGGATTGGATGTCAGGCAGAGGATGAAGACACCCCTGGCCTCATCCTGAACAAACGGAGCCACGGAATCCCAGCCGAGGTACGGATTCACGGTGACGACATCGAATCCCAGATGGAACAGTGCTTCTGCATACTTCTGTGCCGTAGAGCCGATGTCACCACGTTTGGCATCGCCGATCTTAAGGATGCCGTCCGGTATGTAATCGACCGTTCGTTTGAGAATATCCCATCCTTCGGTTCCCAGAGCTTCGTAAAAAGCCAGATTGGGCTTGTAAGCCAGCACCAAATCCGACGTGGCATCGATGATGGCTTTGTTGAACCGAAACACGGGATCGATTCCCGACATCACATGCTGGGGAATCCGGTCCGGATTGACATCCAGACCCACGCAGACCAGAGAATTGCGATTCCGGATCATTTCACGAATACGTGGATTCAGTTCCATAGTGCACCCAAGATACACTTTCTTTTCTAAAGAATCAATGAAAAAATCTTTGATTATTTTCTTTTTTTTACTATACTATGACCAACCTGCAACTTGGAAGACGGAGTCTGTTCATGAAAACGCATTTCACACCAAGATCGATTATATTGTTTATAATTGCAACGGTAGCCTGGGTAGTGCTCTACCTGATACCTATTCAGTCACTCCGCCCGGTACCTCCCGCATTGGTACAATTGATACGTGTGTTCCTCTTATTTCTATCTTTGTACATGGCCATGGAGCGTCTATTTACTATAAAAATTTACAATAAAATTTTTCTCGGGCTCGTGTTTGGAGCCTTGGCCGGTATCCTTTTTCAGTCGAGTATGGCAGAGATACAACCCGTGGGCACGGCCTTTATCCGTATGATTCGTATGGTCATCATCCCGCTTGTCTTTGCTTCGCTCCTCATCGGTACGGCCAGTATGGATCCCAAAAAAATGGGACGCATCGGACTGAAAACACTGACTTACTACCTGGTTTATACAGCCTTTGCTATTTTCGTCGGTCTGGTGCTGGCCAACTTGCTTCAGCCCGGAAGCGGCCTTCCCGATCAAGTCCGCGATCAGTTGCTCCAGAATTACAGTGCGGACGGTGCCAAAGTATCGGGGCTGGCCAAGCAGGCCAATCCCATCGAAACGCTACTCAATATCATCCCCACCAATCTATTCGAAGGTCTGAGCAGCGGCATCATCCTTCAGATCATCTTCTTTGCTATTTTTTCCGGTGTGGCCCTGGCCCTCATCCCCAAGGAAAAAGCCTCTCCTGTACTCTTGTTCTTTGAAGGCATCAACGAGACGATGATTAAAATCGTGCACATCGCTATTAAACTGGCACCCTATGGTGTTTTCGCCCTGATTGCAGCCGTTATCGGTAGTTTTGGCACGAATATCCTGGTGACGCTGTTAAAATACACCATCATCACTATATCGGGCATGATTATACTGAACTTCACGTATCCCCCTGTCGTCAAATTGTTCTCTGGAATGAGTCCTATCACATTCATGAAGGGCATCCGCTCCCCCCAGCTTATCGCTTTCAGCACCAGCTCCAGCTCTGCTACGCTGCCCGTAACCATCGAAACCTGTACGGAAAAACTGGGCGTCCCCATGGATATTGCCAGCTTCGTCCTCCCATTGGGCGCGACTGTGAACATGAACGGAACGGCCCTGTATCACGGCGTCTCGGCCGTGTTCATCGCCCAGGTCTTTGGAATACCCCTGGGCATCGGCGATCAATTGATGATTGTCCTGACCGCAACGCTGGCGGCCATCGGTTGTGCCGGTGCTCCCATGGCAGGCATACTGATGCTGGTCATCGTCCTGGAACAGGTAGGCATTCCCACAGAGGGCATTGCCTTGATTTTTGGAGTCGAACGAATCCTGGACATGTTCCGTACGGCCATTAACATCACAGGAGACGCCTCTGCTGCGGTGGTCATTGCCGCGACCGAAGGCGAGCTGACTCCCCCTGAATCTCCGAATAGTGTAAACCTCTGATGACACGTTACCTAAAATGGTTGTGGGCTATGGTGGTCATCGCCGGTCCAGTACTCCTGAGGATCATCACACATTTTTTTCTTTGCATAAATAACGAGTAACCATCGGATAAGGAGCCTTTCATGTCCATCGTCACATCTTTTTCCGGTCTCTGCCTGCTCTTGATCGCTGGAAAATATCTCCGTGTCAGGATAAAGCTACTGCAGAAGCTTTATCTTCCGTCGTCGGTCATCGCCGGAATCCTGGGACTCATCATCATTCAAGTCTCCGGCCGGTCTTTGCCCTCCTACTGGACGGCGGGCTGGTCTACGCTTCCAGGTTTTCTCATCAACATCGTGTTCGCGGCTCTGTTCCTCGGGGTTGCCATCCCTTCTCTTTCCGTCGTCTGGAGACGAGCCGGGCCTCAACTGGCTTACGGCCAAATCGTCGTTTGGGGACAGTACGCCTTAGGCCTGGGTTTTGTCGTTTTATTCTTAGGACGCCTTTTCAATGTCCCCGATCTGTTTGGTGTTATCATCCCCGTGGGCTTTGAAGGCGGACACGGAACGGCAGCCGGACTGGGTGAAACATTTGCTATACTCAAATGGCCGGAAGGACTGGATTTCGGCCTCACCTCGGCTACTTTCGGCATCATCTCCGCTATCGTGGTCGGTATCGGACTCATCAACTGGGCAGCCAAGAAGGGATATATCAGCAGTTTTAGGAATATAGATGAGTTATCTGCCGAAGAATTAGCCGGTCTGTACCCAGTGGATAAACGGCCCAGCGCCGGCGCGCAGACCACATCCGCCGATTCGGTGGACAGCCTGGCTTTCCACCTCGCCATCATCGGCATCGCCGTCCTCATCGGGTACGGCATCAAACTGGGTCTGATGACCCTGGAAAGTGCGACGTTCGGGTCCTCGGAATCGAAAATTTTCTCAGGATTCCCGTTGTTTCCCCTCTGCATGATCGGTGGCTTACTGGTACAACTGACAATCACACGCTTTGCCCGGGTATCCCCCATCGATCACACCTTGATGCAAAGGCTCGCCGGTACGGCCCTCGATTTTCTCGTTATTGCGGCCATCAGTACCATCAAGCTGTCGGTCGTCATTCAGGGTATCGTACCGTTTCTTATCATCGTCACAGGGGGGATTCTCTGGAATGTCTTCTGCGTGGTCTGGCTCGCAAAACGGTTATTACCCAACTGCTGGTTTGAGAGAGCCATCGCCGAAATGGGACAATCCATGGGAGTAACGGCTACGGGTCTGTTACTCCTTCGGGCCGTGGATCCCGAACAGAAGACGGTAGCAGCGTCGGCATTCGGATACAAGCAGCTCCTGCACGAACCTTTTATGGGTGGGGGACTCTGGACATCCACAGCCGTACTGCTGGTTGCCCAAAAGGGAGGCTTGGTCGTGTTTGGTATCTCTATTCTCGCCATCGTCTTGTGGCTGGTGGCATGGCGAATATTCTTAAAAGGAAGACAGGAATAAACGTATTTTCTGCTTTGGACTTCAGCAGGAAGGGTACTCACATGAATACTCATATCAGACGTGTTCGATGGCTAAGCTTTCTTTTTACTTTTTGCTTGCTGGTTCATTGTCAAAAGAATTCCGGTGTCTCGGATATCCGAATAATCGATGATATCCTGAACAAGCGCGAAAGCTTCTTTTATCTGGACACACAAACCTACCCTCAACTGGACGCCCGATTACCCATCGGTGTTTTTGATTCGGGGACCGGCGGGCTGACCGTCCTGGATGCCATCGTCCGGTTCGATCAATTCGAAAATCAGTCGCATGCTTGGACGCAGGAAGGAGACGGCATTCTGGACTTCCAAGAGGAAAATTTCATCTTCCTGGCAGATCAGGCCAATATGCCGTACGGTTACTACAGCAACGAGAATAAGACGGATCTATTAAAAGAACATATCATCAAGGATGTTCAGTTTCTCCTGGGAAATAAATATTATACGGCTGGGGATGCGCCCACGTATCGGACGGATAAGTCGCCTGTCAAGGCCATCGTCATCGCCTGCAACACGGCCACTGCCTACGGTAAGGAGGATATCGAGGCTTTTATAGATAGAGCCGGGCTGGACATACATGTCATCGGCGTCATCGATGCGGGCGTGAAGACAGCTTTACAGGTGTTTGAAAAAAACGAGGACGGGTGTGTCGCCATCATGGCAACAGCCGGAACGGTGGCATCTCAAGGATACATCCGAACACTGAATTCCATGAAAGAAGACATGGACTATACGGGCCGTATCACGGCTTTTCAACAAGCGGGTATCGGTCTGGCCGGTGCGATTGACGGTTCCCCGGATTTTATCGATCCAAGTGCTGCAGGACTAAGGGATGGATACAAGGGGCCCTCAGAGGAGCATCCTGTGGCCAAGATCAATCCGGACATATTGGAGAGATATAACTTCGATTGGGATCATCATCACATGCTCTTCAAAGGAGATGCCAGCCGACCGACAACGATTCAAATCAACTCGGTGGAAAATTACATCGCATACCACCTCGTTTCGCTCATGGAACAAATACGTCAAGCCCCGGAAGCGAACACACTCAGGGCCATCATCCTGGGTTGCACCCACTATCCTTTTTATACGAAAATATTCGAGGAAAAACTGGAAGCGCTTTACGACTATCGGGAAGAAGGCGACTACGTATACAGACCGTTTATGTCTGAGCATATTGTCCTGATCGATCCTGCACAGAACACGGCAAAGGAACTGTACGACTATCTGGAGGCATCCCATCTTTTTAATGATGACAGACAGGGTACGAGTGAGTTCTACATCAGCGTCCCGAATGTCCTGAACGAACATATCCAACTGGACTCCTTGGGACATTTTACGTATGCGTATAAATACGGAAGGGATGCCGGCGACATCCAGGAATACGTCAAGCGGGTGCCGTTCAGCAAGGAAACGATATCTATAGGAGTGACGCTGCGGTTGGCGGAAAAAGTACCCCTGGTATTCGATGAAATCGTGCGATTCAATCAGAGCAATCGAAAGACCGAGTATATACCGGCGGAACTGAAAATAAATCATGACCATTGATGCGAGGGGGATTTGATTACGGAATGGTGGAGTGGAATGTTGTTTGCCGTCTACATGATGTTGTCGTCTTGATGCGTTTCGCTATTCCCCGTCGGTCTTTTTTGGATTCATCTCATCATAAGGAAACTCCATCCTCACGGTTGTACCCTTCCCCTTTTGGCTTTCAATGCCTATCGTGCCTCCGTGGGCCTCGATGATTTTCTGCACCACCGTTAAACCCAATCCAGATCCCTTTTCTTTCGTACTGTAAAACGGTTCAAAGATGTGATCCAAGGTCTCCTTATCGATGCCCTGGCCCTCGTCGGTCACGTCCACACACACGATTCGTTCATCCGGGATTTCTGTCGTACGGACGGTAATCGTTCCTCCTTTCTGCATGGCTTCCTTGGCGTTGATGAGAATGTTGAAAAATACCTGCTGAAGCCGGCCAGAATCGACCTGGATTCGAGGCAGATCGGAGGGCATCTCCCTCTTCACCGTAATTCCCGCCTGTGTCAGGTCTTCCGTCATCTGGACCAGCGCCAGGTCCAGCACCACGTTCACATCCTGGGCAACGGAGTGTATCTCCAGGGGCTTGGAAAAATTCAACAAATCCTGGAGGATGCGTTCTAGATTACCGACTTCCAGGGTTGCCAGTTCCAGACAGTGCCGATCTCTCTCCTCCAGGGGCGACCGTTTCAAGAGCGTCGTAAGCCCTATTTTGATGGAGGACAGGGGATTCCGAATCTCGTGTACGATGGTGGCCACCATTTGCCCGAGAGAAGCCAGGCTCTCCAGCTGCAACTTCTTACGCTCCAGTGTGAGTATCTCCTGCGTTTTATCCAGGACCAATTTTTCCAAGTTTTCGGAATAATTCCTCAACTCCTGTTCGGCCCGCACACGCCGGGTAACATCCCTGAAGATACCCTCGAACCCGGCGAGACCACCTTCCTCGTCCCGGTAAACATTGGCCGTCAGCTCTAAGAAACCCGGATGCCCCCCCTTCTGTGTAAACTCGATCAGACAGTTTTGTAGGAATCCTTCACAAAGAATATCCTGACATACTGTATCGCAGTGTTCCGAATTCAAGAAGGAGCAAAATGTTTTTGCCTCACTCTCCAGCAATGATTCTGGATTCGTGTAGCCAAGAATCTGAGCGCCCGCCCGGTTAATCGAGATCAAACGCCATTCCTCATCCGTCTGGAACACCCCGTCCCACGTCGTGTTGAAAAGTTTCTGGTAATTCTCCGCTTCCTTGCGGAGTTCCTCCGACCTTCTCAAAACATGCCTGAGCCGATAAGCGTAATAATGCAGCGCCAGGATGGCGATGGCCAGCAGGAAAAAGTTGATGAATAACAGTATGTCCGTTGTATCAAGCTTCAACAGCGAATTCCATTTTGAGTATGGTGACGATGATCATCAACCAGCCGAACAGCATGATGAAGTCGAACACACCGCCAAACCGTAACAGTAAAATTGAGTTAGGGAAGACGTATTCGATGCTGTACCGGACAATGCCGGCAACGGCAGAGAATAAAACCCACCGCGATAACGAATGGCGGAACGGCATCGTAAAAAGGGATAAGAAAAAGACTATGCCGGACATGATCAACAGGATATCCGAAGGTAATTCAATGGTCGATGAGATAACTTTTAGACTGATTAGAATCGGTGAGTTAGCATTCATAAAATGGAAGATTGAAATAATGAGAATATACACATAGAAGATACTGGGGGACAAAAGGAATTTCTCAGATAATGGGAAAAAACGCAATCGTTTACTAAGAAAAAAACAAAAAAAAATACCGACGCCCGCCACGATATAATGAACGGGCATCATTCCCAATACATCAAACCTCGTAGCTATCAGAATATCGACAGCAAAAAACAGGAGGTAAAAAAAGGCAAAATACACGGCGCTTTCCTAACAGTCGCCCTTAGCTGAGCAATAGGCACAATAACTACTGCCGTCCCCGGATCCATGGCAAAACGGCAACTTTTTGGTCTCTGGATCGTACTCCAGGTATTTCTTGGCAAATTCGACCCACAACTCTTGCACCATTTGTTCCCATATTTTCTCGAGTTCTTCGGGATCCATGTTCAACTCCTTCTTCTTTTTTGACCTGTTCTGTGACTTTCACCCCTCCCCAGAGAGAAAAATCATTCAAATCAGGTCTTTCTGAGAACATCACCTCCTCTCGCGTTTAAGAAGGCTATCCTGCACGCCATTGCGGAATAAGACTCACTCGCATTGTGATCGATAGACTTGTAAATTTAATTTTTTAAGATTTTTTTAAATGTATCGATGGCTCGCTGAATGTCTTCAGTAGATACCTGCAAGTGTGTCACGGCCCGGAGCTTATCGGGACCAATCGCCAGTATCAGGACACCTCGTTCCTTTAATGCCTCTACGATTTGTGGTGCTGTGTATTTTGCCCCCTTTACCTCCATGATAACTATATTGGTTTGTACGACATCCATGTCAACCGAAACGCCTGGAAGCTCTGTCACGCGTTCGGCCAATAGCCGTGCGTTCTGGTGATCCTCGGCCATGCGCTCGATATTGTGTTCTACAGCATAGAGGGCGCCCGCAGCGATGATGCCGACCTGACGCATTCCCCCGCCGTAAATTTTTCTGTACCGGTGCGCCCGTTCGATAGTCGCCCCACTCCCGGCAACGAGCGATCCCACAGGAGCGCCTAATCCTTTCGAGAAACACACGGAAATGGAATCGAAGTATCGGCCATATTCGTTCAGAGGAATACCCGTAGCCACCGAAGCATTCCACAAACGAGCGCCGTCCAGATGCATGCTGAGACCAAACTCGTCTGCCACCCGACGGATTTCCCGTATCCCTTCTATCGGGAAGATGGCGCCTCCTGCCCGGTTATGCGTATTCTCCAGACAGATCAAACGGGTGGGAGGAAAATGGACGTTTGAGGGCCGGATGGCTGCCTCGACCTGGGTAGGTGTGAGGATACCCCGAGTGCCCGGCACAGGACGTAGCTGAA
>Ga0180438_10009329_pt1 | contig 12249 bp, 21 predicted proteins | sample SS_ome_12_FD_132455 | JGI IMG/M metagenome (GOLD analysis project Ga0180438, IMG submission 132455) | Hypersaline lake sediment archaeal communities from the Salton Sea, California, USA - SS_3_D_2 metaG | ecosystem: Environmental > Aquatic > Non-marine Saline and Alkaline > Hypersaline >...
CGGCGACATGGAAGAAATAGAAGAAGCCCTTGAAGATAACGGGAATGACGGGGATAAAATGCCCTGCGGGGAATGCATGTTTAATAACATTCCCGCCGGTGGAAACCCGGGCGTGTATTGCGGGAATGAAGGCTGTTACCTGCAAGGAACCGCGGGGAAGGATTTTCCCGGGTTCCGGCCCCGGATTTCATTCCGGCCCCGGGTGGATCCCCGCGACGAATATGTACATTCTTCTTATTGCCGGGGTTGCGGCCAGTTAAGGGATGATATAAGCGCCGGATCGGCATGTTGCCCGGATTGCGACGGGGTAACGATTCCCGGGAAAGAAAAAACCCTTCACGTTGCACCGGTACTTTTCCCGGGCCTTATCCGGGGAGAAATAACCCGGATTCCCGGATTGAAAAATCTCAAGGATAAAATACAAGAAACCCGGGAAACCCTTCCAAACGTGATGACGGGAAAAACAGATCCAAGCATGACCGCGGCCGCTTGGGCTGCTATCTATGGGGACCCCGAACGGGTAACCGGTATACGGGAATTTGGAATTGCTTTTCATCATGAAAACGGGGAACCCGTCATGGATCATGTTTCCATTAACCGGCTTTCCCCGGAACCAAAATACGAACCGGATGAATATGATCTTTCCAAGATAGAGCCGGATCGCCAGGGGATAGTCACGGAAGCGGGTTACCAGGTGGTTATACGGGACCTGGCTGGCAACGCGGTTGGATTGTTCGATCCATCCAGATCCATCCCCCGCGCGGACATGGTGCATGCATGCTGGACCTGGGAAGAACCCGATCCCCTGGTACCGGGATTCATTAAAACCCATGTAAAGGCATTTACCCCCTTCGAGAAGTTAAAATACCGGCAACCCCTTCAAGAAAACGGGATCCGGGGCTGGGAATTGATAGTAACACGGGCTAACGGTTGGAAGTCTAAAATGAAGTTAAAACACGGGCTGGGGATTAAACGTGACTGAAAACAAACCTGACCGGTGGATCTTTGGTCATCCTTTCTCGGAAAACCGGGAATATTTCATGGTTGCCGTGAAAAGGACCAACGAATTGTTGGATCTCGGGTATATCGTTTATTGCCCGAATATTGCCATTTACTTCCTTAACACAAACGAACCCCGGCCCTATGAATTCTGGCTTGACTACATGCTCCCGCTTTTGTATAACTATGACGGGGTAATCCTGGCGCCGGAATGGCGGGAATCGAATGAATGCTGGTGGCTATTTGGTCACTTCCTTGGTCAGGGGAAGAAATACAAGTATTTTGAGAACCTTGTACCACAAGCGGGGGAAAAAGATGGATAGATTAATGGTTTGTGGAAGCCGGTCCTTCAATAATTACCCGCTTCTAAGATCGGTGCTTAACGATTATCACCGGAAGTTTTTAATCAACATATTGATTCACGGCAACGCGGAAGGGGCCGATAAACTGGCCGGCCGGTGGGCAAGGGAAAATACCATCATGCAGGTTATCCATAACCCGGAATGGAAAAAATACGGGAAAGCAGCCGGTGTCTTTAGAAATTCACAAATGGTGGAAGCATGCGATAAAGGAATTGCTTTTTGGGACGGGAAAAGCCGGGGGACCAAGGATTCCATCCAGAAATTAAAAGAAGCGGGTAAACTTTTCAAGATCGTTAAATTCACGCCGGGGGATTAAAATGGTTCGTTACATGCATGAATGTGACCTATGCGGTAGAAAATTTTACACGGAACGGGGATTGAAACAACACCAGGCCAGGGCAACCAACCATTCCCGGAAACCCGCGATAGACTACGGGGCCCGGTTTGAAGAATTCCTTGATGCCCTTTTAGATTTAAGGGATTTATCCCGGGAAACCCAGGATGGGATAGAATTAAAAGAGATAAATTCCCGTTTTAACAATAGTAGTTATTTTTATACTATTGTCCGGCAATTTGTATTATCCGGGGCTATACTAAAAACAAGAAAAGGAAAAAAAGTATTTTACAAGGTCCCGGAATGAAACATTAACGATCACGGGCAACATTCGCACAAGCCGGCCAGGTTCCACATGACTATGATTAAAACGATTAAAGAACCCACGACGGTAACCCACATGCACCCGATCATTAACTTGATCTCTTGTATTTCATTCATGAGCCCGGCCAGCCCTCCAATCCCGTTTCAACTAATTCACGGACTTCCTGGGGTAAAAATTCTTCAAGCCTTTTCTGGCCCGGGAACCGGCGCCGGAAAAGCCATTCTTCCAGCCATTCTTCCTTTTCTAAAATCTTGTCGGGAATCTTGATAAAGTGCATTACATGAACCATTCCCGTCCACGGGTAATGATCCCCTTTTTTATCCTTGAGAAATATCTCCCCGTGCCGTTCAGAGAAATTCCGGTGGATATTCTGGAATAAGGTATCATTACATTCCCGGAATCTATTTTCTTCCCCCCCGAACGGGGAAACGATAAACTTCCAGGCCTTGTGGAAAAGGTCCTTGATGAATTCCCAGGGTTCCCCCGTGAATCCTTCCGCGGCCAGGTCATCCGGCGTGATCTTCCAGAGATATTGCATTTCAAGACGGGTAACATAAATCCGGGCTTCGGGTTCTTCCCCGAGTTTTCTAACAAGCGGGTAATCCTGTTTAACTTTAACCCGGTGCCCGTTAATCCCGATCTTGGTCATCCGGGTCTTCTTTCCAGCCTTGATAAGGCTTAGGTCTTCCGATTTAATCATCATTCTTGATCACCAATTGGATCATCATCAATTAAAATCATGGTTGGATGATCACCTCTAACCTTGTTTTCACTATCTTCTCGCATTTCTCTTTCTTTCTTCAAGCAGTGATAATGATACGGGCAATTATCACAATTTTCAGGCTCATAATTAAAAATCAAGCAAAAAGGACCGAGTTTTTTCCTATTCCGGGCCAATATTTCTTTTCTTCCCATTATAATTCCCTCATTAACTCGTGTGTTAATATATCATCCACTTCATCCATCCGTGCTTCGTTCGGCAATTCCCCGGTGGTTTGCTTGTAATGCTTGCAGCAATAAAACCTGACCCGGGGATCTTCAAGAAGCCGTTTCACGTGATCTTGATCATATCCAAGGATAAGACAATTTGCATTATTTATTTCACTTAATGTTATTTTCCAGTTACACCCGGGCCAGTAACACCAACCCTTTTCATCCGGGTATTTCAACGGTGGCATTAAACCATATCCATGGGGGAAAACCTTTTTCCGGGGACCGATATTCACCGGGTTATGATACTTGTCTTCCGGTCGTTTCCAGGTCTTCCGGCCGGCCTGGATCGGGAATGCCACGTCATGCTTCGCGAACCAACATGCCCTGCAATTCTCGCACCGGTTAGCACATATCCTGAATTCCCGGTCGTTAATCTCTAACGGGGAATAATGCTCGAACCATTCAACCCGTTGCCAGGGTTTAAACGCCAGGGCCAGTCGATCTATGCCCGGGTTTAACTTCTTGGTTGCATGATCAACGGAGAAATACAAGACAAAATTCCGGGGAAGCCGGCTGGTATCTATTGTTGTATTTCGCGTGTAAGCCAGGAAGCGGGTATTGTAGCATTCTTCGGCAATTTCTATCCACTTCCTGAAATACGCGTGATCATAAAAATCTCCCACGGGATGGATCCTTACCCACCTAACGCGTTCATTCATGATCTGATCTATTACCCGGCCCCGGAATTCCCAGGATTTAGAATATTCAAGATTCCGTTCATAACGTTCCTTCACGTTATGCCAGATCCGGCGACCATAACAATATTTCTCGCATGCCGTGGTTTTCTCTTTACAAGTGGATACCGGAAGGGTAAAGTGATAGACGTCCTTCCCGTATTTTCTATTGGTGTTACTTAGAATCTTCCGTGGTAATTCTGTTTTCTCGGTTTCCATTTCTTATCACTTCCCAGCATTCCCAACACATGATATACCGGTCCCCCTCGGGGTTAATATCGGCACACCATATCTCTGACTCGTAAATCGTGACCCCGTTGAAAAGATCGTCATATTTCTCGGGATGGTTCAGTATTTTCCCACATTTAAAACACCGGGGACATTCCCCGGGATTACATTCGGGGCCGGGATCGCACATGAATTCTCGTTTTTCATTCATTCTTTATCAACCATTCCTTCTAATATTACTTTGTTGCCATTTAACAAATTCTTGATGGCAATTGTTTTCAAGTGAAATTTCTCCTTGAATCTTTCCTTAACTCTTGTTAAATCCCCCGGATACTTATCCGGGTAAATTAGGGTAAATCTTATGATGGTTTCAACGCGGACCTTGACGGGCATTATACTTTCACCTTTTGCATTTTAAAGACGCGGTTAAATGTCATGTCGGGGGGTTGCAGGACTTCATGAAATGAATCCCATAGCAATTCCGGGTATTTCTCGTTAAGACCCTTCACTTCCGAGTAATTAGAAACAAAATACCCCCGTGTCATGTTGTTAATATCATCCGTTAAAATCGAAAGTGAACCCCCGGCGTGATCGAGAAATAAACGGGCAATATTTTCCCCGATCCCGGCGATCCCGCATAGGATAACGACCGGTGTTTCAAATTTATTCATGTGAATATTATATGTGTTTATCGGCTTCGGGCCCTCGTCACAATGCTCTAAAAACCATTCAACCCGGTTAAACAAATCATTAATGGTATTACAATAAAAGACAGGTACATTCATCCGGGCACATTTTGTTTGAAACCGGTGCTCATTAGCCGATATTGACCCTTCCTTCATCCTGGCCTTGTGAATGAGATCAAACCGGGAATTGTAATAGTCCCGGATAAATACAGCAACAAATTTATCCGTCCAAGACATTTTAATGACCTGCCAGATTAAATGTTTCCAGTACATGGCGTCAGCCAGGGTTTTAATCTCCCCTATGGCTTTGTAATTGGCCACGTCCCCGCAATCCATGTCCCCGCGGGTTATCTGGATCCATCTATGGATTGCTTCCCGATCCTTGGAATGCTGGAAAAACGTTAAACGGGTATCATGCTGGAATCCCCGGGCTTCGGCTTCCGCGTGCATGGCGGGGACTTCCCGGGGATCCATAAAATTCCCGTCAGTACAACTTGATATGTTTAAATTATTCATGGGTCATCATTCACGTGTTATCATGAAGCATGGGGATGATCTCTATGTCTAAACGAACCCGGGCTTCCATGTATAAATCTGAACCACAATATTCACAATATAATAAAATCATTCTTTCATCATAGCCAATATAAGTAACCGATCCGATCAGCATGTAATCCTTTCCAAATTCAAGAAGTTTTCCACAAACCGGGCAATTCCCCGTGATTTTATATGGCCAATATACCCGCTTTGCATCGCTTTCAAGAGAAGGGCCGGTCTTTATAATACAAACCTGATCTGGCATTTTAATCGACCTGAAAACTATTTTCTATCATTTTTTCCAATTCTTCTAATGTAAAATACTCTTTACCCGGTGCCGGGTTGAAAACCTTGTTATTCCGGTCATTTACCTGGAAAACCTTCGATTCCGGGATCTTTTCCGGCTCCCCGGCTGTTATATCTGATATGATCCGGTTGAGGTGGTGGCAAGCCAGGGCACGGGTAGGTTCCCAAACGTGCATGATCTCCCCGTGGAAAAAGGTCACATAATGCTTTTCGATTAAATCTAAACCCGATCCGTTGCAACGGGGACATTCAATATATTTTTTCGTGGATTCCGGGTTAATTACTCGCCCGGATCCGAAGCACATTTTACATTTCTGTTTTCTTGACATTATCCTTCAAATCCAATAATTTTTTCATCAATTCCAATTCTTCTTTTAGAAATTCAGTTACCATGCTTCTTATTGCAGCCGAACGGGATTCAAATTTACCATTATCAACCAATTCCTTGATTTTATCAAGATAAATAACCGGAATATTAATTGTGGCTATTTGCATTAATTTAATCACCTTCCAGGGGACGGCCCTTGATGCCCTGGGGATCAAACCGGATCCCGTGCCGGTACCATAAATGCTGGGCTGTAAAGATCCCTTCCCCGGGGTTAAGGATCTGGGAAAACGGGAGATTACAAATGCTGCAATACCATTCCCCGTTAACCGGCTTTGTGTATTTATCAATTATTTCTTCAAGCGGGGGTAAATCACTGGTTGCTATCTTCATGTCCATGAATCTATCAAGAATTTCATGTTTCCACATAGTATCCTTTATCTCCATTATCCGGTCATAGCCAGGACAATTGGCCGGGCTTTTCTTGAAGAAGTGGCCTTCTGAATCCATGGTCCCGTTTACATGGTGCCGGCAATAGGAAGTCTTCTTCTTGCTCATGTCACACATGCATACCCCCTTAAATTCCGGTAATTTCTTTATCTTTCCCATGGTGCGGGCCATTTTAACGCACATGTCCACTTCTTCCAGTTTTTTCAAGATTTCTTGAAATGCTTCGGGATCCACCTGGAATAACTCGATCTTTATCAACCCGTCAGCCCGATCCAGCCATAAAATGGTGTAATGGCTGGCCTTGACATTAATAGCATAACAATTCCCCTGGGAAATTGATGATTCCCGCTTTGCTTCCGTGTAGGTACGGGGCGTTATTCCCCGCTTCCCGGTGATACCGGGGAAAACATAGGTACCCACGGTTTTAATATCCGAGATCATGTAATCCGAACGGGCCTTGTGCCCGTCAGGATGGTAAATGTCAACATGACCGGTGCAAAAGATGGGACCGGCTTTAAATTTCACCTTTTTCTCCACTTCAACCCCTTCGAGCAATTTAACTATGTTTTTTTGGATCCCTTCATGCTCCCAGTTCCCGATCACGGCTTTCATCCCCTCTATTTTTATTATACCGGTGCCGGGATCTTTCACGAATTTAGGCTTCTTCAAATCCGGGGCTTCTTCCGGGAATATCTTGTCATAAAATAATGAATGGCTGCATTTAGGGCCTTGGGACCACCGGGTTTCGTTATCTTCCAACGGGCGCCAGCCAGAACATTTATCCTTCCAGATCCCCAGGACTATTAATTCTTCAAATTTTGTTAGACTAATTTTGCTTCACCTGGGGGTATTTCATTTTATTCTTGTTTAACCAGGTCAACACGTCATGTAATTCATTAAATGCGGCACATACTTCACCGGCTTTAAGGCAATAGTCTAAATGTGAACAATCCTTGCAGATAGATTCAACCGATTGTAATACTTGTTTCGCGGAAAGATGATTACTCATTCTCCCAGCAACCTCCTGAATAACCCGTCAGCCATGCGTAATTTCAATTCTTTCTGGAATGCTTTATCCTCTTGGTCTTCATCCTGCAATTTCTTTAAGGCTTCAAGGATCTTTTCTGTATTATCAAGGATTTTTAACAATATTTCTTTATCTTCCATGTTTTTCACCGGAATTAATAAAAAATAAAAAAATGGGAATTACCCGACAATATCGGCAATATCAATATTGTGGGAATCTGCAACCAGCATTATTGCAGCCGTGTGATCAAGATATTCTTCGGCATTCTCCATGGCCTGAACCACGGCTTTCATTATCTCGACGGGGGATAACTCGGTATTCTTTTGAATCCGGGAATAAATGGAATCAAATTTACCCATTATTTCTATCCCCTTATGTTGAATTTCTTGAAAGATTCCTTCCAACATTAAATTAGTGGAAGAAAAACAAGCATTCAAGGTTTTTGTTTGAGATAAGACGGCTTCGGTTAATGCCCGTATTGCCGGAACCGCGCCGGGATCTACCATGGTTGCTTGATTCGAAGCCGGCGGGATGGAAGCGGGATCCTGGGGAATTCCTTGCTGGTTGTATTGCATGCTCGCCGGGGCCGGTGTCATGGGTTGAGGTGCCGTGGCCGGTGCCGGATTACTCGAGAAGGGGTTTACCGCGGGTTGATTCATGGCCGGGGCCGGGTTCGAAGGTGCATTAGTAAACCCCCCGGGGAAGGTTGCTCCCGGATTGGCTTGAAATTCGTTCCCGCCGGTAAAGCCGTTACCCCCCGAGAAGGGATTAGACGGGGCAGGTGCCGGGGCTGGCCCCGGATTGCTCGAGAAAGGATTTGACGGGATGGATTGTGCCTGCCCGATCAGTTGATCGAGGGTTTCCGATCCTGGCTGGCCCGGCTGGGGAGGTGCTGGCAATTGATATTTTCCAAGGTATGTTATAACTCCCTTCGGGGGAAAACCGGATAAAGCAATATCCTTCCGGCCGTTATATTCTTTGACATATAAATTTTGAAATTGGAAAGCGTCCCCGATCTCAATTGCCTTCGGGGGATCGAAGAATGTAAACGATCTTTCCCCCGTGTTATCCCGGATCCTGGCAACCACGCGGATCCCTTGCCCCGTCCCGTCCTTGCGGGTAAATGTACTCTGGCTTTTCACTTCGGATACAATTGCCGTTAATTGTGCGATCTTCCCCTTAACGGGCAATTGCTCAATTTGTGCTATTGTCATGCTCATTTCATTCACGTTTTCACGGGTTTAGTAGGTTGGTAACCCCATTTGTGCCTTCTTGTTTCTAATTTGTTTCAAGAGATCAAAAAGGGATAACTGGCCTTCTTTTTTATATGCAGCATGAATTTCATGCTCTTTAATGCTCATGTAATGCTCGAGTATGTCATACATGTAGGCCAGCTGGCCGCGCACCTGGGAGCCGGGATCGGTCCCGGGCTTCATGTTGCAATCCAAGGAAAGGTTGCAGAAAAATTCCACGGATTCATATTTTAAAGCGGGATCGAACCTGGATAGGTTGATCTTCCGGCTAACGGACGTGGTGAGCCGGGGCACGGTTTTATGGGGTTCTTGGTTCACGGACATGATTTTTCAGTCCTTACTTGATTTTCTTGACTATTGCATTATCCGGGAAGCCCGTTATTGCAACCACGGAGAAACCATTATCGCCGGCCTTGATTACAGCCTTTTCCAGGACAAATAAACCATCAAGCCAGGATAAATATGTCAGGATGTCACCAAGTTGAGAAGAATTCTCACGGAATATTGCTTGTTTCCGTGATTTCTTCCCCGGCTTGGTTGAAGCGGGGTTTTCCGGCTGGTTCTTCGGGGTTTCCGGCTGGTTCATCGTTAATCAAACCTTTTTGCATGCAATAATCCTTGATCCATTCTTCAACCAGGCTTGAACGGTTGATATGCTCCCGTTCCGCATGCTCGTTAAAGGGATCCAAGTATTGCTTATCTATCGTTAAGGATATACCGCCTTTTGTCATGATGACCTATCACCTAAAATTGCAGGATAGATAATATAAATGATAATCACAGCATATATAAAATTCATGTGTCCCTTGAATTTCTGAAAAAAAGAAAACCCCCGTCATGGGGGTTGTAAAAGAGTCCCGTGAATCACGCATGAAAGAAGCATGTAATAGTACCCGGCGGGTTCTAATAAACTTCATGTGGTGTAATAAAACTGCATTAAGAAGCCTTAATAAGCCGTAGTGATATATATCACTAAATGGTGATATTTATCACTATCAAAAAGTGAAACCGATCATGTCCCGGAATAAACAAAAACGGCTGGCGATCTATGTCCCGGCTTCATTCTCATACAAACCAAGCGAAGTTAAACAAGAAATAGATGATTTTTTCCAGTGGATCTGGGATACAACTAATGTAACTGAAAAATACGAGAAGGCTAATCCTTCAAAAGCAAAAAGGGTTAAAGAAATTCTCGGATCATGGTGAATCTAATGACAAGAAAAGGAACCCCTTCGGAAAAAAATGAATGCCCGTGGTGCGGCCATCCGATTTGGCAACATATCGACGGGGATGGTTGCAGTCACTTCGCATGTACTTGTACTAAATACAAATCAGTATTGCTTCAAGGGCTTAAAAGACATTTGAATGGTGAAGAATTCTATGGTGGATTATACAAGAAAAGAAAGCCGGTCAGGAAACACCACCCGTGGGAAGAATACAGCCGGCGTTACTAAAAAACCGGTTAAAAAACGGGAAGAACCAAAAATTCCGGGTTACCCGGATAATGTTATCAAGGAATTACTTTCTAAAAATAACATATTGCTTCCCGTTCGGGAATATCCACCGGTTGCTGCCATAATATGGCTTGTGCATAATGCAAAGAGCAATTATTCCAGGTACATGAAAAAGAAATGCCCGGCTTGTAACTCGGATGACGTGGAATTGATTATCACGGATGAATACAAAGAGAATTGCTACCGGGGTTCACCGACGGGGTTTTTAAACGATCAACCGCATGTTACCTGTAATGCTTGCGGCGCGTCCCGTTCCGTTCCCGTCACCCCGGCCTGGCAGCAAATATTTCAAGTGGAAGGCTGGTTGCTACATGAAAACAAACAAGCAAAAAGGGATCACGGTGGTTATTAGGCCACGGGATCCCACCAAGGTTAAAAAAAAGACCAAGCAAACCTTGATCACTTCTTGGGTACCAGAAAATAACCCGGAATCACGGGGGAATGAAGCACATGGAAGATAAACAAGATCCAATACAAGATTTAGTTAATGCTATCGAAGAAGACTTTACCGAAGGATCCCAGGTGGAAGGCTGGGACGCGGTTGGAATGCACCTTGATGATAACGATATTGATGATATACAAGAACGGATCGACCGGGGAGAATATAACGACAAGATCGAATTTAAATTTTTATTGCTTCGGGAATGCTTTAAACGGGATATTGAGTTATCTGCAATAGGCCGGCCAATTGAGATAACCCCCCGGATCTATAACATGCTTCCCGAGTTATTAACGCCGGATGAATTCCAAGCCGTTAATGGCTTCTTCGGGAAAGCATATACCAACCCCGGGAAATATACCGGGGATGCCATGATCAAGGCTTTAACGGTTTTTTGGGACAAATTGCTCGTTAATGTAAACTCTATTGTTGATTTAAAGAAGAACGTTGCCAGTAACTTCCACATAAAGGTTTGTTACACCATAAACGGGATTCCAACACGTGATAGTGAAATAGAATTTGATATAACTGATACCGGTATCACTAAACGCCGGATAAAAACCTACATAAAGAAAGATAAGGAAACCGGGGAAGAAAAAGAGATTACAAAGATAACGGAAGTAAAAATCTGGACCTGGCAAGGATTCCGGCTATTGCAGGTATTGCGAGATCAGGGGGAAAGCGATACAAAATATACATACAATTATGAATTCAACGGGGACTTTTTTCAAGACAAATCCTTAGAATATATGAAGGAAACCATCTATTCCGGTCATTGCAAAAGCACCGGGAAGGATAAACAGATTTTTGGTCCCCTTATCAAGCATTACCAGCATGCGGGCCATATTCCCGTGATGGATTATACCCCGGTATGGGGTTTCACGGAAGACGGCTGGCGCATGCCTGACAATTATTATATCAAGTTTACACCAGTCCAGGAGCCTATTAGAAGGAACGCTTACCGCATGATGCAGATCAAGCCCCTGGAAAGCGAGGCAAAATATCTCATGCGGGAATTGTATGACGCCGTGACGGTGGATTATAAGGATATTTTATTTGCTCATGCCATGATAATGCCCTTTCTTTATGCTCTAAGGCCATACACCAATATCATGCCCTGGCTGGGACTTGGAAGCCACAAATTTAACACGGGTAAAAGCCCGGCTGCTATATTGGCTACAACTAAAATCTGGAATAATCTCCACCGGTCATGTGTTTCCCGTGATGAAGCCGACGCGGAATCCCGTCTTGGGGACTGGTTGACGGCTTCAACATTCGGGGTTGCAATAGATGATTGCGGGGATCTAAAAGAGAAAGTTGCTAATACGTTAAAGAGTTATACCACCGGGGAAACCGGATTTACCCGGAAACACACGGATCAAACCGCGAAGATAAACCGGTCTTTTACCAGCCCGTTCATATTTACATATAACAAGAATCCCGTGTTATTTGATGACACGGCATTCTTGGCCAGGGGTATTCATTTGCAACTTGACACGGTCCCCACGGATAAACAAGTAAAGCAATTTGAAGGAATCTGGCAACAAATAAGAAAGGGATACTTTGGAAGGTATATCTATGAGAAATTAAGAGATTTAACCCTTGATGAATTAAAAGAAAGATATGAAGACCAACCCGAATGGAAGAATGCCCCGTTTCCAAGAAGCAACAATATTTATCGCTTAGAACGGTTGGGAGCCGATTTATTTCAGGAATTATTCGGCATTCATCTTGACCTTGGGGAATTGCCGGCGTTAATCCGGGAAACGTTAAGGCTGGGATCGGATGATTATTTCA
>Ga0180438_10009330_pt1 | contig 12249 bp, 13 predicted proteins | sample SS_ome_12_FD_132455 | JGI IMG/M metagenome (GOLD analysis project Ga0180438, IMG submission 132455) | Hypersaline lake sediment archaeal communities from the Salton Sea, California, USA - SS_3_D_2 metaG | ecosystem: Environmental > Aquatic > Non-marine Saline and Alkaline > Hypersaline >...
TCAGCGAGGCGGATCGGAAGGCCATCTCTGGCGTCATCCATGAGGAAAAAGCTCACTTGCGCCGTCTGGCGCAGATGCTGTAGGAGGAAGTATGCCGCCTGTTGAGGTCAGACCTGACATCTATTGGATCGGCGTCAACGATCGCACCACCGACCTTTTCGAGGGACTGTGGCCCATCACCCAGGAGGGGGTGTCGTACAACACCTTTCTGATCGACGACGAGAAAAAGGCCATCGTGGACCTGACCAAGGCGCTCAAGATGGACGAGTTCTTTGACCAGATCGATCAGATCGCCGACGTCGCTCAGTTGGACTATGCCGTCATCAACCACATAGAGCCAGACCACTCGGGCGTGCTGCGCACCCTGCGACGGGTGGCTCCCGACGTCACCATCTTGGGCACTGAAAAGACCCGCGCCATGCTCGAATCGTTCTATGGCATCACCGGCGGTGTGCAGGTCGTCCAGGATGGGGATACCCTGTCGTTGGGGCGACACACGCTGCGCTTCTTCTCTACCCCCTTTGTCCACTGGCCCGAGACGATGATGACCTACGAGACTGCCGAGCAGATCCTCTTTTCGTGCGATGCCTTTGGCAGCTATGGGGCCCTGCGCGGTAGCCTATTTGACGACGAGTGCTGCGACCTCGAGTTCTACAAGCAGGAGGCCCTGCGCTATTACGCCAACATCGTCGCCCTGTTCAGCGGCCCGGTTCTGAAGGCGATCGCCAAATTGGCCGACGTGCCGATATCGATCATCGCCCCCTCCCATGGGCTCATCTGGCGGGGGAACCCCCAGCTCATCGTAGATCTGTACAGGCGGTGGGCGGAATACGCCACCGGTCCCACGGAGGCCGGCGTCACCCTGATCTATGGTTCGATGTATGGCAATACCGAAAAGATGATGAACGCCGTGGCGCAGGGCATCTCTCGAGCAGGTGTGCCCCTGACCATCTTTGACGCTGCCCACACGCACGTCAGCTATATCCTCCCCTCGCTGTGGACACAGCGAGGGGTGATGGTCGGCGCTCCCACCTACGAGGGGTCTCTCTTCCCGCCGGTCGCCCAGGCGCTGGAAAGCGCGGCTCACAAGCGGATTCGCAACAAAAAAGTCGCCCGTTTTGGCAGTTATGGCTGGAGCGGCGGTGCCCAGCGGCATTTCGAGCGCATCATCGAGCCGCTCAAGTGGGAGGTGATGGACACTTTTGAGTTTGTCGGCGGCCCGACGGAAGCGGACCTGAGGCACGGCGAAGAGTTTGGCACTCGTTTTGCCAGGCTCATTCGAGAAACTGGCGCACAGGAAGGTTGGCTCATGACCGTTGATTCGCCTTCGGAGTGACGTGGTAAGCGAGCGCTGCGCGTCATATCATGGCTCTCCTGGTGAGGGTTTGCCAAGCTCTGGCGAGGGTGATGTCGCCTGACGCTGGATGAGTGTTATCAAAACATATAACAAGCTATAGCAAATTTGACAAATTTCGTGCCCTGTGCTACAATACAGCTTGTTATTTGGTAGCCACTTTTTTAATCCAGGCCAAGTCTGCCTGTTCAGTGAGTGATTTCCAGGCTGGCGGGGAAGCCAATGAGCGATTTGCTAACCACGCGCCAATTGCAGGATTTGCTACAGGTCGATCGCGTCACCATCTACCGCATGTTGAGCGATGGCCGACTCAACGGCTTTAAAATTGGCGGCCAGTGGCGCTTCTCCCGCCAAGAGATCGAGGATTGGTTGCAGGAGCATCGGGCCACCCTGGAGGTTGCCGCGTTGCCCGATGAAGTGCATCCTTCCTCCCACATCCTTCCCTTACCCTGTGTCCAGGCCATCCAATCTGTCTATGCTGAGGCTCTGGATATTGCCGCCGTCACGATCGAGCCCGATGGCACCCCCGTGACCAGAATCAGCAATTCCTGCCGATTGTGCAATCTCATCCTGTCCACCGACGAGGGCCGCCGGCGATGTGCAATATCGTGGCAGGTGCTGGATAGCGGCCAGCAGTCTCCGCCGCCTATCCGTGTCTGCCATGCCGGTCTGTTGTGCGCCAGCGTGCCAGTCAAAGTCGGGGACGAGTGGGTGGTTAACGTCGCGGGTTGCCAATTTGTCTCCCAATCATCGGACGGGCAATGGCTGGCAAACCTGTCTGCGCTGGCTGACGACCTGGGGCTGGGCGAGAGCGATCTGCGGGCTGCCGCCGACAGAGTGCGCTCCCTGGCAGACGATCAACTGGCGCGCGTCTCTCGCTTGCTCCAGCAGGTGGCGGATACGTTCTCCGAAATCGGTGAGGAACGGCTGAGACTGATTGACCGCCTGCAACGCATTGCCGAGATGACCAACATATAGCAGGACAGGGGAAAGAGGAAAGAGGCTGGAGGATTGTCTTGTGACGTGTAGGAGGTTTCCATGAAGATTGCAGTCGGAACGACAGGCGACAACTTGGATGCCTGGGTGAGTAGTGAGTTTGGCTGGTGTCCCCGCTTTGTCATCGTGGACACCGCTTCGATGAGCTATTTCACCGTCTCTCAGCCAGCAGTAGAATCTTACGAAGAAGCGAGCCTGGCGGCGATCCGCACCCTGGCGCGACACGACATATCGGCGGTCATCGTCGCCACAGCCCAGCCGAGGTGCCGGACCGTGATGCATGAACTGGGCATTGACGTGATCGAAGGCGTCGAGGGGCTGACGGTGCGGCAGGCTGTAGAGCGATTCCTGAGCGAGGCCTTGTATACGCCCGAGGGTCGAAAAGAACGCGTCAAGATTGCCGTCGCTTCGGATGGCGACGATCTCGACGCGCCTGTCGGCACCTCCCTGGGGCTGTGTACCCGCTTTGTCCTGGTGGATCCGGATTCTCTGGATTACACCGTGGTCGAGGTGACGCCAAAAGCCTCGCCGGAAGACCTCAGTGTTGAGGCCATCAAGTCTGTGGTCAAGGGCGGTGCGACAGTCGTGATCACGCCCAACGTCCAACCGCGATGCTGCCGCATCCTCTTCCAGATGGGCGTTGACGTGGTACTGTGCGATGTCGATAACTCGGTGCGACAGGCCGTTGAGCTGTTCAAGGCAGGCGAGTTGGAATCTGCCAGTCGCCTTCGGGTTTAGAAAACCGGTGAAAGGGTGAACGATATGAAAATCGGAATCATGGTCTTGGAAGGTCCCTATCAGCACCAGGCTGCCGATTCGGCCTATCACTTTGTCAAAGCGGCACTGGCGCGGGGCCACGAGATCACAGGCATTTTTCTCTTTACCGATGGGGTCAACCTGGCCAACCGCTTCATCAAGCCACCGGGCGAGCGGAATATCGCTCACATGTTCGATGAACTGGGTCAGCAAGGCATCGACATCGTGGCCTGCACCGCCTGCGCCAAGTTCCGGGGGATGAAGCGCGATCTGAATGTGGACAACATCCGCCTTTCTGGCCTGGGTTCGCTGGCCGAGATGATCCAGAAATCGGATCGCTTTGTCACGTTCGGGGACTGAGCACTTGTCCAGGACAAAGTACAGGGCCAATAATGGACAAGTACTAAGGAGTGAGATGATGAGTAAAGTGGCCGTATTGATGCGCAAAGCGCCCTACGGGAGCGTTTATACTGCCGAAGGGTTCCGGTCGGTGATGGGCATCGGTATCTTTGACATGGACGTTGCGCTCGTCTTTGTGGATGACGGCGTCTATGCGCTGATCAAAGACCAGAACCCGGAAAAGCTGGACATGCAGCCGTTGGGTGACGGGTTTCCCATGCTGCCCGAGTTCGGCGTGGACGAATTCTACGTCCACCAGCCTTCTCTGGAGGCGCGTGGATTGTCAACCGACGACCTGGTGATGGACGTCGAGTTGTTGGACGACGCTGGCCTGGCCCAACTGTTGGCTGAGTGCGGCACGGTGATGCCATTCTAGCACCGAGGAGAGGTAATATGCTATACATGGTGAACAAATCCCCCTTGATGACCAACAACCTGGAGACTTGCTTGGCCATAGCGCCACAGGGCGCTCCCATTCTGCTGTATGAGGATGGCGTCTACGCTGCAGCGGACGGCGGCCGCCTGGTGGAACGGATCGCGGCTGCCCTGGCGCGACATCCCATTTACGCCCTGGAGGCCGACCTGGAAGCGCGGGGCATTCAACGTCTCATCGAGGGGGTTCAAGTGGTGAATTACGACGGGTTCGTCGCCCTGGTAGAGGAACACAACGTCGTACCTTGGATATAGAAGGCTTGTACGAATAAGAAGGAGAAACACAGCATGCAAGCGGATCGAGTGGAAGACTGTCGCAGTCAACTGTGCCCCATGCCCATCGTCAACATGGCACGGGCGATCAAAAAGATGGACGCTGGCCAGGTCCTGGAGCTCTGGGCCGACGACGAAGGCGCTCACGCCGACGTGCCCGCGTGGTGCGAAAAGACGGGCCATGAATTCCTCGGTGAGGAAGAGGCCGGCGACTATACCCAATATTTTGTCAAGAAAGCGGCGTGAGAGCGCAAGGAGTCGAGAATATGTCTGATCACAACAAAACCTCCATCGTCGTCTTTAGCGGCGACATGGACAAAGTTTTCGCTGCTTTTATCATTGCCACGGGCGCGGCCGCCTCGGGCATGGAAGTGAGTATGTTCTTTACCTTCTGGGGCCTCAAAGCCATCCAGAAGGGAAACCTCACCGGCAAAGGGTTCCTGGGCAAGATGATCGGCCTGATGAACCGCGGGGGGATCGAACGTGTCGGCCCCTCTCGCTTCAACTTTGGCGGCATCGGCCGGGGGCTGTTCAAGAAAATGATGAAGGACAAGAACGTCGTTGGCCTCAGCGAGTTGCTGGAGACGGCGATTGACCTGGACGTAAAGCTCTATGCCTGCACGATGAGCATGGACGTCATGGAGATCGCCAAAGAAGACTTGATTGACGAGGTAAGTGGCTTTATGGGCGTGGCGGGCTACATCAAGGAGGCATCCGAGGCAGGCATCACCCTGTTCGTCTAGTGCCCATCTGAAAACCTTAAGACCCTAAGGGTTTTTGAAAACCCTTAGGGTCACGCGAAAACTCGAACGAGCTCTAAGAAAAGGAGAATAGCAGTCATGTTCAGTGAGAAAATTCAAGATGCAATGAACGATCAGATCCAACGGGAGCTTGAATCGGCCTACATCTATCTTTCCATGGCGGCCTACTTGGACGCGAGCAACCTGCCGGGCTTTGCCCAGTGGATGAAGGCGCAGGCTCAGGAAGAGCAGAGCCACGCCTTCAAGTTCTACGACTTTGTCTACGACCGGGGTGGCAAGGTGGTATTCCAGGCCATCCCCCAGCCGCCGGTTGAATTCGAGTCACCGCGCGCTGTCTTTGAGAAGGCCCTCGCCCATGAGCAAAAGATCACGGGGCATATCAACGATCTCTACGCACTGGCCGTCGCGGAAAAGGACTATGCCAGCCAGGTGCTCTTGCAATGGTTTGTGAAGGAGCAGGTCGAGGAAGAGAGGAGCGCCGGCGACGTCGTGGACATCCTCAAGCGGATCGGCGACGCGGGCCATGCGCTCATCATGCTGGACAAACAGCTAGGCCAGAGGCAGCCCTAGTACTTGTCCATTCATGACTTTGTACTTTCTGTGTGACATCCTCACCGGCTCGTGGTGTTGGGGTTGGCTGGCAGATCAGGCCATGCAAGCACAGCATCTCGATGCCGACAATAGACCCGACGCAGGAGAAGGAGCGTGAAAGACAACATGAGACTGGAAGAAGCCTGGCGGTTGGCGATCGATCGGGAGCAGGAAGCCAGAGATTTCTACAAAGAGCTGGCCGGCATGGTCGAGGACACGGCGCTCAAGAACCTTTTTGCCTTCCTAGTTGAGCAGGAAGAGCATCATAGACGTCTCCTTGAAGACGAGTTCGACAAGATGTTCCCCGAGTATTAGCCGGGCTTTCTTGGACCGACCGCCCTGCCCATCCTGGAACACAAGCCTGCCTGAACCCGCAGGGACTAGGGAAGACAAATCCTATCAAGCTGTAGCCAAGGAGAGGAGGCAAGGATCATGACAGAGTTGAGCGAGCGCATCCAGAAAGCAGACTGGAAAAAAGAGAAACACGCGCCGGTCATCGAGTGCCCGGACCAGGTGAAGGCGGGTGAGGTCTTTGACGTGACCGTCGGTCTGGGGAAAGAGATAGCCCATCCCAACACCACCGAACATCATATCAGTTGGATTACCCTCTACTTTCACCCGGAGGGAGCCAAGTTCACCCATCAGGTGGGCCATTTCGAGTTCTCCGCCCACGGCGAGTCCGTCGCCGGCCCGAATGAGGGCCCCGTCTACACGCATCACCAGGTGACGACGTCGCTGAAGGTCGGCCAGTCTGGCACGCTGCACGCCCTGGCCCTGTGCAACATCCATGGGCTGTGGGAGAGCAGCAAGGAGATCAGCGCAAGCTGAAACCGCGGGGTGCAGACCTCAGAGATCCGATGGGCCTCTGGGGTCTGCGCGTCTATACGCCCTGTCAAGGAAACATTCAGGTTCAGGGTTTGACAATTCTTCGTTTGTATGGTATCTTGGTTGAGCGTGACATACATCATTTTCTAGCGTGGGTGCCTGCCGACGCCTTCAGGGTCGGTGCATCCATGAGCGACTGACGCGCCAAGAACAGCCCGTCCGCCGTCCGAGCCCGGCGCGACGGGCTGCTTTATAGAACCATCTCGTACCGGCTATGTCTGTCGCAGCCACGTCCGTCAAGACCAATCATTGGAGCCGCTACCTGCCATCAACAAGGAGGTGAAACTGTGAAAATCGGGCCGTTTCGCACAAGATTCTCCTGGTCAGACTGGTTTCGCCGGTTAACTCGCCTTCTGACGGGGCAGCCGGATGTCCCTCCCCCCCCAACCCACCGGCCCTTTACGATCCCCGTCTTGATCGTGCGCTACTTCCCGGTCAAGAGCGGCCGGATTGACGCTGGCGTCACCGGCACCGTCGATGCGCCCCTCGATGAGGTTCGCCGCCATACGGTCGAGACGACCGGGCGGGTGATCCAAGCCCTGGAGACCGGCAGCACCTATCACGGCTACAAGGACCCCACCGCCCAGCCCAGCCTGCGCTACCAGATCGTAGACACCCTCGAGTTCCTGGAGCCGTTGCCTACCTACGACAAGCCCGGTCACCGGGTGCCGATGACCGACTATCACGCGGTCATGGATCGGCTGAACATCCGGCATTGGGTCGAAGAACGGGGCGTCAAAGAGGTCTGGCTGTGGGGCTATCACGGCGGCGTCATAGACCTGTGGGAGTCGAACATGGCGGGCCCATACGGCGACATCAGCAACAGCGACCGTGACCCCATGGACCTGCCGGTGCTGAGCCAGACCTACACCGTCTACCATTACAACTATGAGCGCGGCGCGTCCGAGGCGGTGGAGAATCACATGCACCAGATCGAGAGCGTGCTGAGGCACATTGACCATGGCCTCTTCTGGGACAGATTCGTCGGCCGGCCAGGCGCGTGGCGCTGCGGCTGGGCGCACTACCCGCCCAACGGCGAGCACGACTACGATTGGGCCAACCCCAAATCCGTCTGGACGGACATTGAGGACTGGACCCCTGACGGCACCGGCGAGAAGAAGCAGATCGACTGCACCCGCTGGAACGGGGACAGCCTGACGTGGTTCATCTACTGGATGCAAAACCTGCCCGGCGCAAACAACGGGCTGACCTACCGGGGTCGCCCCTTGATCAACTGGTGGGCCTTTATCGGCGATTTCGACAGCCTCATGGCGGCCGGGCTGGGCTTGGTCGAGTAAAGCCTAGCCCTCTCCTCACCCTCGTTCCCCCTCTCCTCTCAAGTCCGGGAGAGGAGAGGGGGCCAGATCAGGAGATCAGAGTCGTGAAGCGCGAGAGAAAACGTATTCGTACCCCAGCCTCAGAGGCAGCCTGTCTCCCCTCTCCCAAAGTTGGGAGAGGGGCCGGGGGAGAGGGCAATGACTCGCCCGACGATATGTAACAGCAGCTCAGCACAACATGGGAGGACAAGCGACAGATGAACAAAAATGCACGTGTGGGATCTATAGACCCGGCAAGTGAGGTGTGGCACGTGGACGCCGAGGCGTCACTCCAGGCCCTGCTCGACAGCCCGGAGTGCCTGCCGCTGCTGCGCCAGACGCTCACCGGTGTGCTCTCCTGGCAGACGCGCAACGAGACGCCAGTCCGCAGGGCGTTGACCTCGCGACGGATCGCGCCGCAGTGGGTGGCCGCGCTTCTCGCACTGGGAGCCACGGTGACGGTCGAGGAGGACGCCGGGCCGGCAGAGATGACTCTGGAGACGTTGCTTCAGCAAAAGAGGGCGGGCAAAATTGCTGCCCTGCACGTCCCGGGAGCTGGCTCTGAGGGGCGGGCGGTCGGGATCAGGTGGGGCACGGCCGGCGTCGCCCGCACCCCGACCGACGAGCCGATCGTCTGGGCGGTCGCCGTCGTAGAGTTGGACGACCCTGCGGCAGGCTCGGGGCAGGGCGGCGCCGTGCGCCAGGCTCGCGTCGCGCTCACCGGCGTCTGGCCAGAGGCGGTCCGCCTGGCCGAGGCCCCTGCCCGGCTGGTTGGCGGCCTGCTGGACGAAACGGGCATCCGTGCGGTCGCCGAGGCCATAGGGCAGGAGGTCGCACCCAAGGGAGACTTTCGGGGGAGCGAGGACTATCGCCGGGCGATGGCGGGCGTGGTGACCCGCCGCGCTCTCGAAGGGTGCCTGTCTCCGGGCGGTTCAGACGTCCGAGTTTCCGGCCCAAGAGTAGAAAGAGTCGCTCACACAGATGAGGCTGCCCACGACACATTGCACGAGGACATGGCAGAATCTCGGCCGAGCGGCGATGATCGGCTGGCTATTGCGCTGACCGTCAACGGCAAAGCGCAGGTCCTGACCGTGCGCCGTTCGGAGAGCCTCTTGGACGCGTTGCGCCGTGCCTCTTACACCAGCGTCAAGCACGGCTGTGGGACGGGCGACTGCGGCGCGTGCACGGTCTTGCTGGACGGGCAGCCGGTGCGCAGTTGCCAGGTGCGCGCCGTGCAGGCCGAAGGCCGTGAGGTGACGACCGTCGAGGCTTTGACCTCCCCCTTGCAGTTTCTTCCGGGAGCGGAAGCGTTGCACCCTCTCCAGCAGGCTTTTATCGAGACGGGCGCCATCCAATGCGGCTACTGCACGCCGGCCCAGATCCTGGTGGCCAAGGCGCTCCTCGACCGGGATCTCGATCCCACCGAGGAGGAGATCCGCGAGGCGATGAGTGGCGTGCTCTGCCGCTGCACCGGCTACGTCAAGATCGTGCAAGCCGTGCAGCGCGCCGCGGCCCTCCTGCGCGGGGAGGGAGTGGAGCCCTTTGTGCCCCTCGAGGCGACGCTCGCGCCCGAGGGATCGCCCGCCGGCCTCCTCGAGCGCTACTACGGCGGGGCCGAGGACGAGACGCTCCTGCCGCCGCTGGTCATCTCCCCGCCGGACATGGAGCCGCTGCGCGTCGTCGGCAAGGCCGAGCGCAAGGTAGACGGCGTCAAACTGGCGGCGGGCCGCCCCGTCTTTACCGACGACGTCAGGCTCGACGGCATGCTCTACGGCGCGCTGCTCACCAGCCCTCACGCCCATGCCCGCGTCATAAAGATCGATGCCAGCCGCGCCCGTGCCCTGCCCGGCGTCCACGCCGTCCTGACCCACGAGGACATCCCCCGTGTCAAGTACGCCACCGGCGGACAGAGCTACCCCCAGCCGCCTCCCTTCGATCAGGTCGTCCTGGACGACAAGGTGCGCCACGTCGGCGACCGGGTGGCCGTCGTCGCGGCCGAGACGCCGGAAGTGGCGCACAGGGCGTTGCGGCTGATCGAGGTCGAATACGAGGTGCTGCCTCACGTCCTCGACGCCGAGGAGGCGATGCGAGACGGCGCGCCCGTCGTCCACGACGAGCCGGACACGGACGGCATCCACGACGCCCGGCACAACGTCGTCCACCACATCGAGGCCGAGTGCGGCGACGCCGGGACCGAGTGGGCCCGGGCCGACCACGTCTTTGAGGGCGAATACCGCACGTCGCAACAGCAGCACGCGCACATCGAGCCCCACGTGTGCATCACCTATTGGGACGAAGACGGCCGGCTGGTCGTCCGCTCCAGCACGCAGGTGCCCTTTCACGTGCGGCGCATGTTGTCTCCCCTCCTCGGCCTGCCGGTCAAGCAGATCCGCGTCGTCAAGCCGCGCATCGGCGGTGGCTTTGGCAACAAGCAAGAGATGATCGTCGAAGATCTGTGCGCTCACCTGACCCTCGCCACCGGCCGGCCGGTGCGGATAGAGTACACGCGCTATCAAGAATTCGCCACTTCTCGCAGCCGCCACCCCCAGATCATGCGCTACAAGGTCGGCGTCACCGACGAGGGACAGGTGGTCGCCATCGACCTCAGGCTCATCGGCGACACGGGCGCTTATGGCACCCATGGCCTGACGGTGCAGATGGTGGGCGGCCAGAAAGGGCTGACGCTGTACAACGCCCCCCATTCGAAATTCACCTGCGATGTGGTGTACACCAACAAGCCCACGCCGGGCGCTTTCCGTGGCTACGGCGCGATGCAGTGCTTCTTTGGACTCGAGATGCTGATGTCCGAGATCGCCGACGCGATGGGCTGGGACGTGGTCGAGTTCAAGCGCAAGAACTGGATCAAGCAGGGCGAGGAACTGCTGCTGGCCAAGGCGCTGGGCGAGGGACGGGAGGGGTACGAGCAGATCATCCGCTCCAGTGGCCTGGAACAATGCGTCCGCGTGGGGCTGGAGGCGACCGACTGGTACAACAAGCGCGGAAGAAAGCGAGTTTCTTCCAAAGAACCCGCTTTCTCCCTCCGGCGGGGCATCGGCATGGCGGTCATGCTGCACGGCAGCGGCATCGCCGGGCTGGACATGGGGGCGGCGACGATCAAGATGAACGACGACGGCTCGTTCAACCTCCTCGTTGGCGCGACCGACCTGGGCACCGGTTCCGACACGGTGCTGGCCCAGATGGCCGCCGAGGTGCTGGGTGTCCCGGTGGAGGACATTCTCGTCTACTCTTCGGACACCGACTTTACCCCCTTTGACAAAGGGGCCTACGCCAGCAGTACGACCTACATCAGCGGCGGGGCGGTGCGCAAAGCGGCCCTGCAGGTGGCCGGGCAGATCAAGGCCCACGCCGCGCTGCGGCTGGGGGTGGAGAGCGCCGAGGGGATGGCGTTGCGCGATCGCCAGGTCTTTGCGCCCGACGGTCGCTCGCTCACGCTGGAGGAGGTGGCCCTGGGAACGCTCCACGTGGCGACGTTGTGGGGCCAGGACCAGCACCAGATCATCGCCAGCGCGTCGCACATGAGCTACGAGAGCCCGCCGCCCTTTGCGGCCCAGTTCGTCGAAGCCGCGGTGGACACCGAGACGGGCCAGGTCACCGTGGAGCGGGTGCTGATGGTCGTCGACGCAGGGCGGGTGGTCAACCCGATCACCGCCTCCGGGCAGGTGGAAGGAGGGCTGGCGCAGGCCGTCGGCTTTGCCCATTGCGAGGAGATGGTCTACGACGAGCGCGGCCACCTGGTCAACCCCCGTTTGGGCCCCTACCACGTCTACAAGAGCAACGAGATGCCCCGCTTGGAGGTCATCTTTGTCCAGACGGACGAGCCCAGCGGCCCCTTTGGCGCCAAGTCGATCGCCGAGATCTCGATGGACGGCATCGCGCCGGCCATGGCCGGCGCCATCCACGACGCGACGGGCGTCTGGCTGCGGGAGGTGCCCTTTACGCCGGAGCGGGTGTGGCGGGCGATGAGGGAGAGGGGATAGAGGATAATGGATATTGGAGAGTGGGTAGGGGGGCGGGTTTTCGCGTGCTCGCTGAGCCCATCCTTTTTTGATCGGAGCGCCCATCTCGGGACCACGCGTCCAGGTGGCCTTGGGTGTCAGAGTGGGCCATCGCCTCTTGTTTTTCAGGTCCCAGAATTTGACTAAGGCCGCGCTGTGAGAGACTGGATTGCTGATTGACTGACAGATCCTTTAGGGCGCAGATTTCCGCAGATGAAATAAAACCAAAATCAGCGTCCATCAGCGTTAATCTGCGTCCCCAGCCTTGCTCGCAGGGGTAACCCAGAGTTTTGTCGGTCAACCAGGACTGGATTGACAAGATTGGCGGGATTTTCAGTAAAACTTATCCTGTGGTAGTCCCCCTCTTGAGTGTTGTTGAAGGATGAGGTATAATGTAGCACGGTTGACACTCAGAGGGAGGTGCGATTGTGTCAAAACAGGCTCGAGTGGGCGATTTCTGCCCTAATCCA
>Ga0180438_10009332_pt1 | contig 12248 bp, 19 predicted proteins | sample SS_ome_12_FD_132455 | JGI IMG/M metagenome (GOLD analysis project Ga0180438, IMG submission 132455) | Hypersaline lake sediment archaeal communities from the Salton Sea, California, USA - SS_3_D_2 metaG | ecosystem: Environmental > Aquatic > Non-marine Saline and Alkaline > Hypersaline >...
ATCTCCTCAAAATTAAAGGGTTCGATCGGATTGCGCTTTACAAAGCTCTCAACCGTCATCTCTTTCCCTTCTTCACGGTTTCTATTGATCAAGTCAATATGATCTGGAAGCTGCGATTTTACCCATGCTACAACGGCATCCGGATCAATCTGTTCAATTACATCCAGTTCATCACCAACTGATTCTACTTTCTTTCCAGCACGATAAGAATCAATAACGAGCCCACGCATGCGGCCATATTTAGCCTTAATTCTTTGGAGTTTCTTTAATACACCTGGTTTGTCAGAACCTCCAAGTTTCGCGCCAAACATTTGTCGACCAAAACACCAAGTGTTGCCGTTTTTGTCTGTCCATGGAGTAAGAGAAATTACTGTATGATAGCCAATAAATGACGGTTTTCTGTCTGGAAACCGATCGCATATTGCACAGACACTTTCCATTTTATTGTTTCTCTTACACGGTTCCCAGTTTTTCCATGAATCATTTACTTGGAATTGATGTTCCCAAAAACAGGAGGGGTCATCTTCTAAGAACAGAAATCTACCTGTCGTTTCTTCAGGCAGCCATACTCTTCTTGGTCCTGATCGTGGCAAATCATCATAGGCGTGATCTGCGGCCTCGTAGCCGGTCTTAAACCATGACATTTGTTCTCCTTCCGTACTCAGCGAGTACATACATAGAGTGCATCTTGCACGTCAGACAATGCTAACACACAAGATACGTTTGTCAAGCAGCAACTTTTACCGGTGGAGGACCCAAAAGATCCAAGCATCCATCGCGTCCTAAACTGCAAGGATCTTTGCCCCTTTTTGGATGTCTCGACATTACAGGAATACGCCATGCGATCATGCCTTTGAGATCAACGACCATTTTGTCGCCTGCGTCGTCGCCGTCAGGTACCACTAACACCCTTTCGTAATAGGCCACAAGCTTCTCGATCTGAGCTCCCCCAGGGTGAGAACCCAATAACGCAACTACTGGTCTGTATCCCCACTGCCAAAGCATTAATGCATCAAAATGACCCTCGACAACATAGACAAGACCGTCGCCGTCCTCAACCCTGTTCTCTCCATAAAGATGAAGGTTTCTCTTGAATCCATCATTGTGAAGATACTTCGGCGGCATAGGTCTCTTGCAGCCTGCACAGCGCTCCTCGTTACCAGTAGGCTCACTACACTTCGAGCATATCTCAACGCCATCTGGCTCCAATCTACGACATTCTGTACACCTATTCTCTTTAACAATTCTCAATGAACCGCACCACTGACAGGCATATCGACGCCCTGAAATAGCTACAAGACGTCCATTGCGATCCCTCATAGGAAAGAGAAGCCGCCGCATTCTTTTGTCGTGGCCGAGTTCCCACGCCTTACATGTATCGATTGTGATCCCTCTGTCGATAGCATATCTAGGAACACTGCCAAGAAATGGCTCGTAATAGTACCAGGGTATCTCTGAGACCTTCTCAGCCTGCCTCAAAGCCTCTTTGTCATGCCACGCCTTGCCATCCCCATGAGCCGCTACACGGGCCTCTACGAGCGCCTTATCGATGTTTGTCTTGGTAACCCTGAGCACCCTCTGCTTTTGACTTCGAAATTCAGGATTGACTCCTTTAGGAACTTTCTCAACATCACCATCTAGCACTTCAATATAACGCATAGTGCTAATCTTGGTGTTTACCCAAATAAAACAAAGAAGATCGCGCAAAGTGCCTTTTCGATGACATGCCCTGCAAGAATAGATAGGATCGCCGTGTCTTCCTTCGAGAATCACCATCGAAGGTTTCATATCACGACCTTTTGAATGAGTCCATGGGGCAAGGAGACAATTAGTCGTTACTTTGTTTCCTTTTACTCTGGTCTCACGAGCCCCAAGACCCTTTAAAATGGTCTCAATCTTAACAACGTTCACGAACTAAACTTTCGTGCTAAATCTACTATTTCGCAATAACTCACATATGCTCCATGATCTTCCATCTCACAACCTCCATTATTGATCAATATTATATCACAATTTGCGATTGTCAATAGTTTGGTTGGTTCGTGTTCAGAGTCAAGCTTGATCACTTGTTTTTCAACAGATCATACTCTTTTTCCATCAAAGAACTCAAGGATGATTCTTCCAAATAATTCAAGTCACGAAAGATTTGAAAACCAGGGTCATACTTCTGTTTCGTTTTATGAAAATGCCCAATAATACCTGTAAAATTACGCTTTTCTTTGCGTGTTAGTTCGCGCAAGGCCAATGATCCATCAGATTCACGAGGGAAGCGCAAAGGAATACCTAAACCAACACATAAGGATTTAGTCAAAGCTGCAATGGCTGACACTTGTTCTGGCCAAAAACGTGCAACATTCAACCTAACGCCATGAATGCGTTCTTTGTCTGTAGGGCGCCCTCTCCCTTTCTTTGGAGGCTTTTTGTTTCTAAGAACAAAACCATAATTTGCAACCTCTATCGAGATCCCCCTTCGCCCCATCGATCCACCTACATCATAAGGATCATGTTTAACCGGATCTAAATACTGCCAAACAACTCCATCGACATCGATACAAAACGAAACACCAAGTCTTCTTCTGATCAAAGTGTTGTAAGTTGTCCGTGCAGAATTCTCGCCGCCTGTCCAATGCCAAATAACTAGGTCAATCTTCTTAGTCCTTCTAACGGTCCTTTCTTTTCCCTCAAACGTCATTCCGTGTTCTTTCCAAGCTTTAACAACAGCCCCGCAAGGAACTTCTTTTCCGTCTAAAATAATGCTTCCCATTACACCCTCTGTTTTTCGTGATACAGCTCACAAAATAACACTGTATCACAATTCATAATCATCAATATTTTGGCTTTTGTTGTTTTTCTGCTTCTACGGTAGGTACTTTGGCGCAATCCGTCTCGTCATCAATCGTTTGCGCCTACTCAAGTTGAAGCAACGCTCACAGGAACGAATAAGTTGCTTGCGTTGTCAGACAAACTACCTAAATCTGACGAATACCAGATGAGTCGCACCACCCCAACAGTTGCCCTAGAATCCCTTGAATCACTTGCTCTAGTAGTTGCGTAGTTTGTCAAAATTCCTTCTAACAACAAACTCCGATCTTGTTGGTCTTTCTTAATGCAAACGTCCATAAAAACGGTTCTGGCGAAAATCACATTATTAGGCGAAACAAAAAACATAAGAAGTGGGTGGTCCTCCCGCACCAATGTAAAAGATTCGCCTCTTACACAGTCAAACGTATAATCCGCACTGTTTGAGACAACGGATGGTAAAACAAGCGGACTATCCTCCTGTTTTTCCGCAAAGATTTCGCTGTCATCTACAAATACGTCGACCGCCGAATCTACAGCCTCACAATCTACAGAGGGCAAAACAAGCGGACTATCCTCCATGTCTTGAAAGTCCTCTGTGTACGCTTCGGCTTCGCTCGATAACACTGCCGTTACCAAAACGAAAACAGCAAACACAAACACTTTGAGCATTCTCATGCTCGCCTCCTTTTCTCAAGAACCAAATTGAACAATGATCACACTCAAAACTATAACACCATCGCTGCGAAAATCAATACAGAACAATCAAAAAACGACATCTGTCGCGACTTAATACCATGTTTCAATTTTGATTTGTCAAGAATGCTATCCTGTCATCGTGCCATCAGGATCAAGCTGTGACTCTTCGACATCCCACCACGGCTCGAAACCTTCTACAACACCAACAATCTGATCCATCGAAAACACTCGCACATTGAGAGGCTCTTTGTATTCCGGGATTTTGAAACGATTAGCGATACCAAGACGAGATCCAAACCGACGACTATAAAGCACGACATCGCCAAGCTCAATCTCTCCATGCTTGATAACTTCGGAACCCAAAGCCACAACTTTTCCATAGCGCCACTCACTCAACCGATAGCGACCAAATTGACTGTCGTTGCTGTGCCCAATCATGGTTACGCTACCGAGATAAACCCCGCCCTCTGACTTGTTGGGCTGCCCAAATTCAACAACATAAAGAAACTTCCTGACAGGCTGAATTGGAAACCCATCAAAACGATCTTTGTATAAAACGTTCATGCCGTCGTCGATCAACCCTTCTCCTGCTACTATTTCAACCATTATGCACCCTCTAATAGCTTGTAAGCCACCTCATCACAATACTCTTCCTCTGCTGCCTTTGGCAACCAAATGTCTCTAGGAAGCGGAAAACGCCACAGATAAGACGCTGATCCTATCTTGCTAGAATCATAAAACAACGTATGTCCTATCTCGTGCGCAATCACGTGCCTGCACCACGAAACCGAATCCATCCTTGGAAGACGTATTACAAATCCAGACATTCTGGCTACAATTAAACCATAACCTCGAACTGAAAAGTTCCAACGCTCCAAAGACTCCCATTCCACATGTGCCTTTGCCGCAAGTTGAAACTTAAGCAGGTCTTCCCCATAAAAAACTTCTCTGATATCTGTTATTGAAGCCGCAATGGTTATGAGCTTGTTTAACCTATTCGTCAGCTTTTGATACGACATTACACTCAACGAGACTCTTCCACCCAATAAATTTGTCACACTCAGGACATGCCATTTTTGGAATATACCCATGCTGTGGCTTTCCAGGATGACAATTGAACCTGTCAATAGAATCTTCATAACCACATGCTGAACACGCCAAAACTTCATCAGAACGCTCACAAATCAATTGCCATATCCGTTGAGCAACATACTCGTTAATGGAAAGAATTTCGCCATCGAACACGCCAGAATCAGGCTCGGGTGCCTTTATCTTATCATGGAATCTTTTTGCCATAATCTCGGCTGAAGCAACCAGATCTTTGCTCACAAACACATCAGGATCTTCGAAATAAAGATCTAGATCTCCTGATATATCTTCTGCCGCTTGTTTGGCTTCCTCTTGGGAACTGGCCGCAACATACCATATAACTTGCTTGACCCATCGAACCTCAAAGACCTTAGTCTTCCCGCCGTCCTCTTTGTCAAGGAATTCCCTTGCCTCTTTTTGTCCTGCATCCATGCCATTCATCTTCTACTCCGTCTACGTCTTCAACCATAAGAGACATCTTTTCTCTTGCATCATAAATCTCTTTTGGAGAAATCATTTTTTCTCCAGACAATCCTTTTGTTACTCCCATTTCTCGATACATCAATTTTCTAAGCTCAACTATCTTGCTCGGAGTTAGCTTTTCTGGAGCATCAACACCCAACTCAGCCAATCTTTGGTCAAAAAAACCAACAAGCTCTGCTATAATTTCTTCTTCAATCATCAATACTACATCACGCCGCTTCGTCAGGAGAAGTTGACATATTATCAGCCAGTTCTGTTTCTTGATCGAGCAGTGCATTAGCTTCTTCTTCCGAAATATCATTCCCAGGAGCTACTTTTTTAGGCCCTTTTCGTGTACGCATACGCGCACGAGCTTGAGCAAGCTTTACGATCGACGACTCTTGAACTTGTGTTGCTCCAACCATTCCACGAGATACTCTCAGCGTCAAAATCCCAAAGAGCCCAAGAACTTCATTGGTTGCGAACGACAACAAACTCAAAAGCCCAGAAAACACGACAATCGACTCCCATGACCATAAATGAGTTACCCCCCAGATAGCCCCGACCCAAACCCCAGAACACATCGAACATGAAATAAGACTAGCCAACCACTTTGACGGATTATATGGACTAGAAAACGTCTTCAAGAACTCTCGAAGTGGATCAAATACCTTTCCAGTAGATATCACAAGAACAACACCAATAAGCCCCGCCATTTCAACCAACGAAACTTGCATTTCAATCACCCTTCTTTGATGGAACAACTTTGAGTAGGCGTCTATTGATCTCTTTTCCGTCTTCTGTGACACGAAGCTCTGTTGTATAATCGTCTATCTTTTTATAATGAAACTCAAGGACAGGCTCATATTCATCATCTTTCTTTGTTCTAATTCTTTTGAAAAAATCAATTATAAATTTGAACATTGCGAATATCCTTTGTTGTAAGTTTGTATGTACTAATACACGACATCATCGTATGTTTTGTCATCATAACCGCCTCCCTCAGAAACAACTTTGGTGCCTATCTCTGAAAAATCCATTGTGTCCAAATCCCAGCGCGTTACAACAGCACTAATTTGAGCCTGCCGGCGAGCTTTTAAAGGAGCATAGAGCATCTGTTTATCCTGTCTCATTTCTTCGTCCTGATACATCGCAAACAAATTATGAAAGTCCCAAAACAACGTATCCGTCATAGCTAGAGCTTTTTCCATTCCGCCAGTGCCATGTCCTTTTTTGAGAGACTTCTTGGCTCCTTTTTTTACTTCACCCTCTCGTGATAACTGAGAAATAGCGACAAACGGAAAGTTGCAACGTCGATTGAATCCTCGCATCCAATCAAGTGTGTCAAGAATTCTGTCATACCTACTGCCACGTGATCCAGGTCCACTTTTGATTTTGCCCTCAGAAACTTTGAGCATATACATGCTGTCGATTCCAAGAAGCTCGGGTTGCACCGCATCTACTGCCTCCTCAATATAACTGGCGCTCAAACGCTCTTCGTCATCAAGAATAAAATAATTTTGACCAGTCTCAGTAAGCCCTTTGATCGTTTTGTACAAGTGAGGCTCGCCAAATGTTCCAACGGTAGCAGCCACCAGGTTTCCGTATCCAATTCTTCCTCTGATTGCAACCTGACGTTCAGCCAACTCAACCCTTGTCATCTCAGGCGAAACAATAAGCACACGCTTATTACATTCGAAACAAGCATGATCAGCAATATTTATAAGAGAAAAAGTCTTTCCAACAGAAGGACGAGCTACAAATCCTGTAATAGTTTTTGGCCACATACCCATTGTTATGGCAGTCATCGTGTCCCATGGAAACGGTATGCCAACTTCTCCTCGCTTGGTGCGCTCATACAGCTCTTGAACTTCCGGCATTACATCGGCAAGAGTATGAATTCTTACACGCTTGACACTCGACTCTCTTAGGTGATCTGAAAGCCTATGCACCTCAGACTCAGCGTTACTTTGATCTCCTTTTTCTAATGCCTCAAGGCTTTTTCCAATACCATACTGTAATGCGCGAAAACGAGCTCGATCGAAAAGTTTATCAACAACATAAGTAAGAGTTATTCCTTCTTCAACAGGCTCGACTTTTTGACCACTATTTTCAAAAATAACACCAGGAGGAGGAATCTGACCATGTTCAGCGAGATATTTTAAAACAAACTTCCATGCAACCTTTCCAGCCGCCAACAGAAGGTCTTCGTTTAGCCCTATTTCTTTTGATTCTCTTAGTTTTTGCTCGCTTCTAGTCGCAAGCCAAATTGCGGCATTATCCAAATCCACGACAAAACGTCCCCTTTAGCCACATGCGAAGCAACTTCTGTAACATGAATCGAGGCTTATCCACAAGCCATACGAGAATTTAATTCCTCACGCGTGACTTCTCTAAGGTTTTTACCCTCAAAACGAATAGGATACAAATTTTCTTTCATCACCTCCAACATGGAGGGAACATAAACACTCATAAGAGCCCGCGACATTCGACCATTGCCAAGATCCTTTGGGATCATCGGTAGATTCGTTGTGATAACAGTAGCCCGTTGTGAAGCGGATCTTTCACGAATTAAATTTTCAAACAATCCTTCAGAGAATCCTGTGCTTGCAGAATGCTCTTTCCCAAGGTCATCTAGCACAAGAAAGTCTACCGCACGAGCACGTTCACTGACGAATTGATCTTCATTAAAAGGCTCACGCTCTAGAAACGCTTGACGCAAGGCTGCTGCCGTGATGAACAATACAGACGCACCACGACGTCTAACCTCTAAGGCAATCAATACCGCCACAGAGGTTTTTCCGACTCCATTTGCGCCCCAAAATAGCAACCCATCGCCACGATCAAGATGATCATCAAGACGACGGAGGTAATTATCAATGTCCTTTCGAACATCACTCGGCACCTTCTCAAAACGCACGTCCCAAAACCGTCGAGGAACCCTCATCCATTCAACGTGCGCCTGTGTTAGGCGCATTCTGTGACCGACGATCCTCATCCTACTCTATCCTAACCCATCGATGCGTCAGTCGCCCCAGCCCCGCGATGGTGAAACTTCTGCCGATGCTGGGTCGTATTCACCCCTGAGCACTTTTTCTCGCTTCGATTTTGGGCGACTAACAACTCCTTCTAACTCAGCCAACAATTGAGCTCGCAAATACCAGCAAAGTTTCATACTTGGCAGTTCCTCGCGTCTCTCCTGAGCACTCGTTCTTCTCTCCTCCCAAGTTTCTATGAAATACCTAACAAGTGCCATCGCTTTTTCGAATCCAAACTCTAACACAAACTTTTTAGCCAATGAGTAATCAGCGCCTGCCCATTTTGGTACAACATCAACTCCAAATTTGACTCTCATCGACGAAACCCATTCACGATGCAACTCAGTTACTGGCCTCGTCTGCCTTCGTTTTTCTGCTCGCCTCTCTCGACTCTTTCTGTTTCTCTCGAGCCGCTTATTAATGGCAGCGGTCAAGCCTGCTGTGCGATCAGTCATTACAATCTATATTAGGCCATTATATGCAATTGTCAATTATCAACCAGGAGGAAAAATCTTCTCAACATCTCGTGGTTCTATCGTCTTTAGTTTCCCCTGTATAATGACATCGGCCTGATAAAAAATCTTCATCCAGTGTGGTCCATACCTCGCTTGCTGATCAGGGCCGAATCGCATTGCCTGAACTTCTCTCATGTTTTTGAGCACTTCAATAGCACCTCGAACAGACACAACATCACCAATGTGCTTACTGTTCCACAACTTCACACGCTCGCCTATACGAGGTCGCGGCCATTGTTTTCGAAGCCCTTCAAGATCCATTGATCGTCTCTCCATTTAATATCTTTAGAGGCTTCCCTACCCTAGAAAGCATCTTGCTCGTAAAAGCTACCCCGAGAAGAAACTTCTCGGAATCTTCTGGCATAAGTCGTCCACGCTCATCAAGCGCAGGTAATGCCTTGCCGATCTTTACGGCCTGTTCTTGAGCCGCTTTGCCAACATACAAAATCTCATCTCGGTTTTCGTATCCCCATACTGACTCGCCAGAGTGCATAATACACCACCCACACATGGGGACCTTTCCCTTTTCTGCACTGTTTCTACGAACTGATCTCCACGAGGCACGACGTTTTTTGCACACCACACACTTTGTGTTACTCTTGCGAGCCACCTCGATCTCTTCTTTGGTAAAAAAAAGCATATTACACCTCTTGCTGATTATGGAAGTTGTTCTGTGTAATCACAAGAAGGTTTGCGCTCTTCGAATTCTTTTTTGAACTCGTCTTGCAAAATCTCAGCGGCTGGTTTCAACATGGTCAAAAACAAACTAGAAAACTTTATTTTTTCTACAAATATCTTAGCAAACGACTCTAGAAATTCACGACCACAAACAATATCAGTCACGTACCCTTTGATATGTGATGAAATGCTTGAATGAAATTTTGAAAAAATTCTATGAGCCACAATATCAGCAAAAGCTCGATTATCCATTACTTTACTTGATATTTTTTCATAATCTGAACTTCTCAGCTCAAATTCATCAAAAACACGATCTACTATAAGATTTATAAATTCTTCTTTTGAGCAAATCTTATCGGCTAAAGCTCTAACAAAACCATAATACCTATCGAGATCTGGACCTTCCAGATCAGATTCATTAAAAATACGGTCTGCTATAAGGTTTATAAATTCTTCTTTTGAGCAAATCTTATCGGCTAAAGCTTCAACTTCTTCATTTCTCATACCTTTTTTTTGTCGTCTTTTTAAGAACTTCAAACGCCCTTCACGATACAACTCATCAAGTTTTTCTTCAACTTCTTCCGAGCGTTCTTCTCCAAGCCTGTCTTTGAGCACCGCTATCATATCAACTATTTGCTTTGAAGGCTTGATCCTTTCTTTTGTCTTTATATAACGATCAAAATACAACAATGTCAAAAGCAATCCGTCAGTTCTTATAATACCAATACTTTCTTCGGAATTAACAACAAAACCTGCTTTTTTTATTTCTTTGACAGCAACCAGTGCTCTGTCTTTTGTTAGTATATCAAAAACAACACAACGAATTTCTTTCGCTTCTTCTGTTGCCTCATAAATATCACCACTCAAACTTGCAGATCCGATCTTTCTGCTCAAGAGTGTGTTTATAACATCGACAAAATGAAACTCTTCTGTTGCCCTGTTTTTTGACGAAGAAACAAAAACCAAATACGGAATAGTCCTACCAAAAATCTCTGTTGTTCTAATTTCCATCTTAGCCTCCTCAGCTAACCAAAATAACTTTTGTGACGATTCGGAAAGACTGCCTGAAAGCCCACTCAGAGGACCATCCGTCCCGATGGAGATAGCACGGATGATTATTGCAGCGGTCATGCGACAGGTCGCCACCCAATGAGTTGTCGCCACCCTCAGACAGTCTTTCCGAATCGCCTCTTTGTTTTTTTTATTCGCCAGGACGCTTAGCAGTAGGCGTAAACTCTACCGTGATCGATCCTTTTCGGGTTACACCAGTGCACATTTTTATTTGTTCTTCTGTTAGGAGTTCTTTGGCGGCTTTCGCAATAAAGCCAACAGAATCAGCCTTCCTGACAACCTTAAGCACACCTTCGTTGCCCTCCAAAAAATCAACACCGTTTGCTTTGTGTAAAGCAACGATCTTCTTCTTGAGCTTGTCTTTTTTTTGTCTAGCATCCTTCTCCGCCCACCATGCCTCAGCAAACTGAGAAACAAGAGACTTGATCTCCGTCAAGTCTAACTTTTTATCTTCTTCATCATCACGCGGCCCAAAAACACCCAAAAGGTCTCCGATCCCCATCACAACCTCCAGTTGTTCCTCACAATCTAATATTATAAAAATAGTTTGTCAAGATTCTTTGACACCTTTTTCTTTCTTACGATCCTTGAGAGGTGTCGTTTTCAAAATCTTCAACCTCCCTTTGCCATCATTGAGCCCCCAAACTAGCCATGCGTACTCAGTCGCGTCAGTCCCTTCATTGTCAAAACTCGGGCGATCTGGCAGCACATAAACATCAGGCGTGTTCTCTCTCAAAAACTCACACCTGTCAGCACTCCCTAACCAATTGAGCCGCAAAAGCATCGCGACAAATTTTGCCGCCTTGAGTGCCTCAACAACAAACTCCAAAGCTTTTGAATACGGAGGATTAGCAATGACAACATCGAATCCTGTCAATCCTTGTTCGAGAAAGTCACCAACAATGAACTCGCCATACTTATCAGTTTCGCACTCAGGACGAATATCAACACTCGTCCATTCGATGTTATCGCGCACTTCATTAACAGCGCGAATGATAGAGCCATCGCCAACAGAAGGCTCAAGCCATCTGCCACCACATGGAAGATCTGCTTCTTCAAGAAACCGATGCACACAATACGAAGGAGTTGGAAAGAAATCAATTCCATCCTGCCGTCGCTCTCGACGTTCTTCTTGTCGAGCAGCTTTCACAACACTGGAAACTGAAAAATCGCCATCCCCTTTTGCTTTTGCTAAAACCTCCTCGAATTTATCGCCCGCCATACTGGCAAATTTTTGCGCTCTCATGCTCTCTTTTCTTGTAATTCCAAGATCTTCTAACGATGGCGGCGATTCTTGTTCGTCTTCTAAAAGCCCGTTCCCGTCAGGAACAGGCTTTTCTTTGGCAGACTCACCCTTCTTGCCTCTCCCAGGACCAGGCTTGTTTTTCTTTCTAGGCGTAGCAGCCAACATCTCGCCGAGACGCCGCTCAGCCCTGATTCTTAGCTCAGTAGCCTGATCGATAACATTTTTAGATACCCTAACTTGCTTTGCGTAAGCTTGTGCTGCCACAGCCATTCCAACAAGATGATGAATTTCTTGAATTGTTTTTGCTTCTTCTAATGCCTGGCTTGCCTTGCTAATGAGCACAATCGCCTTTTCAGCCTCTTTCATGTTCCCTCCATTACACATCAATGTATGGTAATGTTAATTGTCCAGGCAAAGGCATTGCACCCACCCCAGCCCTCCTGATCGCCCGAGCAAGAGCTCTTCTTTTTTTCTTGCGCAACATCTCCTGTTGCCTCGGGCATGCCTCGACATGAGCTTCATAGTTATGATCGGAAAAGTTATGATCAGCGTAGATAAGCCGACCACACAAAGGACACGCTATCATTGCACGTCCAGCCACCTACCTAGACCCAATAAACCATACCTAAGAATGTAATATTATATTTATCG
>Ga0180438_10009333_pt1 | contig 12246 bp, 12 predicted proteins | sample SS_ome_12_FD_132455 | JGI IMG/M metagenome (GOLD analysis project Ga0180438, IMG submission 132455) | Hypersaline lake sediment archaeal communities from the Salton Sea, California, USA - SS_3_D_2 metaG | ecosystem: Environmental > Aquatic > Non-marine Saline and Alkaline > Hypersaline >...
AGGCGATATTGTCCTCTTCAATCGTCAGCCGTCACTTCATCGCATGTCGATTATGGCCCATGAAGTAAAGGTAATGCCATATCGCACATTCCGACTTCATCTTGTTGTCTGCCCTCCCTATAACGCCGACTTTGATGGAGACGAAATGAACCTCCATGTTCCACAAAGTGAAGAAGCTCGGGCTGAAGCACGAATCCTGATGCTTGTCCAAGAACAGATTCTTAGCCCCCGTTATGGTGGTCCGATAATCGGAGGCATACAGGATTACATCTCTTCTGCATTTCTCCTCACTCGTAAGAACTCGGTATTTAACAAACGCCAAACTTGCCAACTTTTAGCCTCGGCTGGTTACCGGGAAGATCTTCCCCCACCAACCATCCTTGATCCTGAACCAATGTGGACTGGTAAACAGATTTTCAGTATGCTTCTTCCGAAGGGTCTAAACCTATCGCTGAAAGCCCGTATCTGCCAGAAATGTGACGATTGTCAAAAAGAACACTGTCCTTATGATGCGTTTGTGCTTATACGCGATGGACAATTACTCGCTGGAGTAATTGATAAAAAAGCAATTGGCGCTGCACAACCTGAAAGCATCTTGCACCGAATCGCAAAGGATTACGGGAACTCTGCTGCTCGGCAGTTCTTAGACGCCATCTGCCCGTTACTTGTTGTTCTTATTACAAATATGGGCTTCAGTATGGGAATCGATGATGTCATACTTTCACCAACAGCCATTCGCCAAATCGAACAAATTCTTGCGGACGCAGAGGAAGAGGGGAGTCAATTAGTTCAAATCTATGAAGCAGATGAACTTCAGCGGCTTCCTGGGCGTTCTATTGAGGAAACTTTTGAGATGAAAATGATTGAAATCCTCGCTCGCGCGCGTGACGAAGCAGGAGAAGTTGCAGCTCAACAATTAGGGCTTGATAAACACGCCGTCATCATGACTGGAACAGGTGCCAAAGGTAATCCCCTCAACCTCGCACAAATGGCTGCTAGCGTGGGACAACAAGCGGTCCGTGGGCAGAGGATTTCTCGAGGTTATCGAAGACGAACCTTACCACACTTTATTCAAGGCGATTTATCTCCACAAGCACGCGGCTTTGTAGTTGCAAGCTATCGGAAGGGATTGAATCCAATTGAATTCTTCTTCCACGCAATGGGAGGTCGAGAAGGATTAGTCGACACGGCTGTCCGTACCAGCACCAGTGGATATATGCAACGCCGACTTATCAACGCTCTCCAAGATATCAAAGTTGAATACGATGGAACCGTACGGAACTCCACCGGCGAAATCATCCAATTCAAATATGGCGAAGATGGCGTTGATCCGGCTCGAAGTGACCACGGAAAAGCAGTAAACATTGACGTAATCATTGAACGAGTCCTAAGCGAGGAGTAGTGAATCAAAATGAGCAGCTCAAAAATTGCCAGCAACAAAGCGGTTGAAAATAAACTCATCCAGCTCCGAAAACGAGGTCTACTTCCTCCCCTCGTAATCGAAGCACTGCGTGAACGCCTTGTTGACCGTAAACTCACCACAACACAACTTAGCCGTATTATCAAAGAAGTAGAAGTTGCATACGACAACTCTCTTGTCCAACCAGGTGAAGCGGTTGGCGCGGTCGCAGCACAATCGATCGGGGAACCCGGAACGCAGATGACGCTCAAAACTTTTCACTTCGCTGGTGTCGCGGAATTTAATGTCACTCTCGGACTTCCACGGTTAATCGAAATCGTTGACGCCCGTCGTAACCCATCAACGCCAACAATGAACGTTTACCTCGACGAAGACCATCGAGAAAAAGAAAAAGAAGCCCGAAACATTGCGCAACGCATTGAACAAACCCGTGTAGAACGCGTTGCCGAAACTGTCGAAATTGACCTTGCCGAAGGCGGCATCGTTGTCATTTTAAACTCAAACCTTCTGGAAGACAAAGGGACTACTGCAGAACTTATTGCTGAACGACTCACCAACATTCGACCCACACTGGGGCAGGTTACACAGGATGGAAGCCGCATCGTTGTTGCACCTGAACTCCGTGAAGGTGAAGAAGCCATGCATATGGCTAAGCTCCAAAAGACCTTTGACAAGGTCCGTAACGGGCTCATCAAGGGACAAGACGGCATCAAGCGAGTTCTCATTAAAAAAGAGGGTCCAGAATGGGTGCTCTACACCGAAGGAACCAACCTCAAAGGGGTCCTTCGCACTAAAGGTGTTGACACCACCCGCACTATCTCCAACCACATTCATGAAATAGCTGAAACACTGGGAATCGAAGCTGCTCGACAAGTTATCATTAATGAGGCAAAAGATGTCCTTGATGAACAAGGACTCGATGTTGACATTCGTCATATCATGCTCGTTGCTGATCTTATGACAGCAACAGGTGAAATCCGCCAAATTGGTCGTCACGGCATTAGCGGTGAACAATCCAGCGTTCTCGCCCGCGCTGCTTTCGAAGTTACTGTCCGTCACCTCATCCAAGCTAGTATCCTCGGTGAAGAAGATCATCTCCTTGGAATCACAGAAAATGTAATAATTGGGCAATCAATTCCGTTGGGTACTGGAGCTATTGATCTATTCATGAGCCCACCTCGAACAACAAAGAAGAAGTAATAGTGTGTCTTCAGAGTGGATTCAATTTTACAATTATATTTTATTCATGACTAGAACTATAACGGGGTGTGCATAGAACTTAAAAGGGCGCGTTGAAAAACTGCCAGAGCCGCAAAGCTCTTCCGTAGCCCTTATATGCGACGGTACAATGCAACCTCTATTACAAGACACATTGCGATGGAAGAAATGAAAGGAAAAAGTGAATCTTGATGGATGCAGAAACTGCCATACGATTAGCCGTGAAATCAGGTAAAACCGTGTTCGGTGCCAACCGGACGCTTCACCTACTTCGAACCGGATCTCCCCGCGTTGTTATTCTAGCTGCAAACGCACCAAGTGATGTAAGTAGTGAAATCGATACGCTTGCGAAAGCAAACCAAATACCAATTCACCAATATCAAAGCAATAGTTGGGATCTAGGCCAGATTTGTGGGCGTCCACATATGGTCGCCGCTCTGGCCGTCTTAGAACCAGGTGATGCAGATATTACTGCTTTAACTGGGGCTGGCAAAAAGTGACTACCTCGGACATCAAATTAAATATGGAAGAAATCAAGCTGATGGCCCTCTTTGGTGACATCACTGGTGCTGAAGTTAAAGACTGCGTCGTCGATCAAGACGGAGAACGCATAATTTTCGTCGTCAGCCCAGGTCATCTTGGGTTAGCTATTGGTCGCCGTGGTATGACGATTAAACGAGCCCGCACCATGCTTAAACGAGATATAGATGTTGTCGAAGACGCAGATACCCCAGAAACATTTGTGCGAAATGCATTAGCACCGGCAAAAGTTACCAAAGTTAATGTCCAAGAACAATCCAAGGGGCGCCGAGTCGCCGTTGTCACTGTGAACAGTGAAAATCGTGGTCGAGTCATTGGTAGAAATGGACGTAATATAGAACGAGCTCGTCTTCTCGCAAAACGTCATCATGGCATCGATGCGATTATCATCGCTGAACCCACACCAGAAACCTCTGGTTAAATGTTGCATCAACCGATAGATGGCAAAAGTTTTAAGCTCCTTCACGGAATCGCAGCACCCTGAATGTTTACGAGGTTAAGTGAGATTGCCTGGATCAAAATCACCATCAGGAGAATTTGCTGGTCGAACGTTAAGGAAGAAGCGTAAGAAGCTCCGTTGGAAGGACCGCTATTATAAGCGGCGAATGCTTCGCCTTGATGTAAAAGCTGATCCTCTTGAAGGAAGCCCACAAGCGCGTGCCATTGTGTTAGAAAAGGTAGGAATCGAATCCAAACAACCTAACTCTGCAATCCGTAAGTGTGTTCGAGTACAGTTAATTCGAAATGGTAGACAAATTACTGCATTTCTTCCCGGTGATGGAGCACTCACTTATGTCGATGAACACGACGAAGTTATAGTGGAAGGAATTGGTGGTTCGCGTGGAAGAGCATTTGGTGACCTTCCTGGTGTTCGGTGGAAAGTCGTGAAATGCAATGGTGCTTCTTTGGAAGCCATGATAATTGGTAAGGTCGAAAAACCACAACGCTAGACTATAGGTGAAGATAAACAATGTCAGCAGAATCTCCCCCTGGGACAACAAATTTCCCAGAAATCAAAGTCTTTGGTCGCTGGAGTACAAAAGATGTTCAAATCAACGACCAAGGCCTCGCAAAATACATCAGTCTAAAACCTGTTATTGTACCCCACACCTTTGGTCGACACGAGCATCGCCGATTCGGCAAACGTCAAGTTCCTATTGTGGAACGATTCATCAACCGAATCATGACTCCGGGATGGGCTAGTCGACGAAGCCAAAGCGCACGACAATCTGGACTAATCACGGGCAAGAAATCAACCGTAATACGCATCGTCCAATCTGCATTCGAAATCATCCATCTACGTACTAATCAAAATCCCGTTCAAATCCTTATCCAGGCCATTGAAAATGCTGCTCCTCGCGAGGAAACCACCCGCATCTCATATGGAGGCATTAGTTACCACACTGCCTGTGATGTCGCGCCTCTTCGCCGCATTGATCTCGCCCTCCGTTTCATCTCAGAAAGCATCTGGCGCCGAAGCTTTAGTACCATCGAAGCTATTGAGGAAATTATTGCTGACGAACTCGTTGCCACTGCTAACCGCGACTCTCGCAGCAACGCCGTTCGACGAAGAGAAGAAAAAGAACGCATGGCGCTTTCCGCTCGGTAAATCCGCATGCAATACTTCAACTTTCCAGTTATACTTTTTTCACCGCATACCTGTCTCTCATCAGCTTCTGAGAACCCACAACGCCAAAAGAGTTTTATACGCCTCACTTGAACTGCCTTCACTTGCATATTTGATGCCAGCTTAAGTTAGCAAAACGAGTTGAACAAACAATGTCCGGAAAGAAACCCCACATCAATCTCATCATCATAGGGCATGTCGATCACGGCAAGTCCACTTTGATGGGACATATGCTCTACAAGACTGGGGCCTTATCAAAACAAGAGATGGCAAAGCTCGAGAAGCTGGCCGAAGAGATGGATCGAGGATCCTTCAAGTTCGCTTACGTGATGGACCGTCTCAAAGAAGAGCGGGAACGTGGACTGACCATTGACCTTGCGTTCCGCCGATTTGAGACCCAGAAACACTACTTTACGATCATTGACGCTCCGGGTCATGCTGACTTCATTAAGAACATGATTACCGGAGCAAGTCAAGCTGATGCTGCCATTCTAGTGGTTTCAGCGCGTAAGGGTGAGTTTGAAGCTGGCGTGGGTGCTGGTGGTCAGACGCGCGAGCACGCGTTCCTTGCACGAACTCTGGGCATCGAGCAGCTTGTCGTTGCCATCAACAAAATGGATGACTCAACACCATCCTGGTCTCAAGAAAGGTACGAAGAGATCAAGGCCGAAGTCTCAGACCTGTTGAAAGGTGCACAATTTGATACCAGCAAAATCAACTTCGTCCCGGTATCCGCATGGACCGGTGACCTGTTGACAGAAGCTAGCTCCAACATGGATTGGTATAAGGGGTCATCATTGCTTGAGGCAATCGATGAATTTGTCCTTCCACCAAAACCCGTTGATCAGCCGCTGCGAGTTCCCGTTCAGGACGTCTACACCATCACCGGTGTTGGCACAGTACCTGTTGGGCGTGTTGAAACAGGAAAAATGAAGATTGGTGACAAAGTCATCTTCATGCCTCCTAACAAACAAGGTGAAATTAAGACAATTGAAATGCACCATGAACGTTTGGACACCGCAGAACCAGGTGACAATATCGGGTTTAATGTCCGTGGTATTGGCAAAGGCGAAATTCGACGCGGCGATGTGATGGGTCACCTTGATAAACCCCCACGCGTTGTGACCGAATTTGAAGGGCAAATCATTGTCATTTTCCACCCACGTGCCCTTGCAGCAGGATATACTCCTGTTTTACATGCCCACACGGCACAAGTAGCAACGACCTTCACGGAAATCCTAGCAAAAATCGACCCACGAACCGGTGAAACCGTACAAGAGAAACCCGACTTCATTAAGCAAGGTGACTCTGCACTGGTGAAACTCCGACCTGTTACCCCTCTCTGCTTAGAAACCTATGCAGATATGAAACAGCTAGGTCGCTTTGCAATCCGTGACAGTGGACGAACAGTCGCTGTGGGTATTGTTCGAAAAATTACCGAGGAGAAGAAGTAGGGATAGCAAAGCCATCACATTACTTCTCTACCTCTTTCTTTTTTCTCTAATACTCATTGAGTGGATACGCTTGGGTATGCAAAAACAGTTAAAAGGAAGCAAACATTCGGGTTGATTCCCAAAGTGGATTTGGTGTAGAAGTAATGGCGCAAAAAGCTCGGATTCGACTATCAAGTACAGACATCCCTAAGTTAAATGACGTCTGCAGCCAAGTCCAATCCATAGTATCCCGGACCGGAGTGCATATGTCGGGGCCGATTCCTTTGCCCACGAAAACTCTCAAAGTCCACACACGAAAATCACCTTGTGGAGAAGGAACGCCCACTTGGGATCATTGGCAAATGCGTATCCATAAACGGCTAATTGATTTAGAAGCGGATGAACGTACAATGCGCCAAATCATGCGTATCCGAGTACCTGATGAAGTTTTTATTGAAATTACTCTCAAGTAAGGCTACAACTTTCCTCGGCGTGTTCGAATACTCAGGTAAGAATTACCGCTCAGTAGAATTCTCGCATCCTTAATCGAAACGCTATTTAGCACATGATTCTCATCCCATCTTTGTGACAGACCGTAATCCTCGCTCAACATTGACCATTGTGCTTTGTGGAAGCCTTATTGTCTATGTAGCTGTAGCAATCATACTGTTACCATTTATTGCGCCTACAATAATTATCCGTGATGATCTCATTATCGCGGTCTTGCAGGGCGCATTCGTCTATCTCTTTTTGTTATTGGTCTTTCTACTTCCTGCAAGCTATGTTTATTGGAGTCACCGAATTGAGGTGAGGCTGCTTGGACCAGAGGTAGCTGCAGCTGAACCCGGTGAAGAGCTAAAACTAACCATTGCAGTTGGTCTTCCAGGTAATGAACCACCAAAAAATGCTGTGCTCGAGGGGTTTCTCGGAAATCTAAACATTATTACTCAAAAATTAGAATCAAGCCCCACCGAATTGCACCTTCGAATTCCAGAGGTTTCTCCAGGATATCATAGAATTACTATTCAAGTTACCCAAGAGGGATACTTCACAGGAAGCAGTTCATATGAGCTTCTTATTGCTACAAGCGAGTTGCATGAAAACCAAGATTAGACGAAAATCTCTCTTCAGTCATCTAAGCGTTCAAGAAATCGGAATGCAGAAAGTCCAATTAAAACGGCTTCTTCTGTTCGAATAGTAGCAGTACCTTGGTTGAAAACCAAGTTAATCGAATGATTCACATGAGCAGCCATGTTGATTTTATCTCGTTGAAGAATCTCCGAAAGTCCTTCTTTGTGGCTTCCAAATAGTAAGATGAGCCGTTTGTGGGTCTGCCATTGGCGTTTAATTAGATCTGCTTGATTCTCTAAAGGAACGCCTCTTCGACTGGTAGCAATAATGAAATGATATTGTGCTTGGTTAACTAAAAAGTCTCCAAGGGTTGATTCCAGTCTCGAAACGGTATAGCCCCAATATTGTTGAGGCCGTGATGAAGTGTGCGGGCTAGCCGTTAACTTATCAGACTTATTCCGACTAATTTGCACTGTTATACGTTTTGGCAAATGGGAAGCTGTAGATTCAGAAAGTGGAAGAGGTGATTCGACGCCTATGTCAACTACCAGCCTTCCCTCCTTTTGGTAGACCGCTCCCTCACGAATTTCGCCATCTTTGAGGTCTTTCGATTTCTTTGTAAGTGGATGATGCGGGGTACGGAGAGGAGGAAGTAGACCTGCATATTGAAGTTCAGGAATCCTCCCAAAGAGATGTTTTCGTAAATATTGGGGGGTTTCCATATACTCGAGAACTCGAGAGATAAAATGCAGATTCTTTGTTTGTTTTTGATTTGGCTTGTCACGATAGAGAATGATTTCATCGACTTGAAAGATTGCTGCAGCACGGGCTATACGTCCAATTTGCTGAGTTTTTTGAGCTTTATTTTGGGAGACATCAATGAAGGACGTAGGTATAGCAATAGATAGACTAAGAGAGTTCTGATGTACTGCTTTAATTGACATTCTTAGATACCAATCTCAGCCTTTCACAACACCCAACGGAATTTGACTCGCTACTTTTCGAGAAATGTCTGCGCCATGAACCGAGTCCACTACAATGTGAACATCTTTGTAAGCGTTGGGCGCTTCTTCTGCTAGAATCTTTGTACTAATGGAACGGACCACTTTGCCTTTAGATTCAAGGGCTTGTTTGATGTCACGACCATGATATTTGCGGATTGCCGCTTTTCGCGACATTGCACGACCTGCCCCATGACAGGTGGAGCCAAAAGTTTCTTTCATAGCCTGTTCAGTCCCTACTAAAACGTATGAAGCGGTTCCCATGGACCCGCCAATCAAAACGGGTTGACCAACGGATTGATAGTCTTTTGGAATCTTCGAATGTCCTGGTCCAAATGCGCGAGTTGCACCTTTCCGATGAACGTAAATGTCACGGTTAGATCCATTCACCTCATGGGTCTCATATTTACAGATATTATGCGTAACATCATAGACCAAATTCAAATCCAGTGATTCCCAATCTTTAGCAAATACTGCTTCAAAGCCTTGACGAATCCAATGAGTCATTACTTGGCGGTTACAAAATGCAAAATTTACTGCTGCCTTCATAGCAGCATAGTAATCTTGGCCTTCAGAAGAGGTAGCTGGCGCACATACGAGTTGTTGATCGGGAAGCCAAATGTTATATTTCTTTACAGCAACGGCCATTCTTTCTAAATAGTCAGTTGCTACTTGGTGACCGAATCCTCGAGAGCCGCAATGTAACATAACAACTATTTGATCTTTTTCGAGTCCAAAGACTTTGGCAACAGACTCATCAAAGATTTTTTCAACCTTTTGAACTTCAAGATAGTGATTACCTGCTCCCAAAGTCCCAAGTTGGGGTCGTCCTCGACGCCTGGCTTTTTCAGTTATTTGTGGAGACCCAGTGGCTGCTCCTTCCATAGATCCACCTTCTTCACAGTGCGTCAAATCCTCCTTTACTCCATGATCGTTCTCAATTGCCCACCGTGCACCAAGGCGAATAACATCACTAAATTGTCCTTCACTGAGTCGGATTTTTCCCTTTGAACCGACACCAGCTGGCACTCGATTAAACAGTTCATCAACTAGTTGCCTTAACTTAGGTTTCACATCTTCTAGTCTAAGATTAGTACGAATGAGTCTGACTCCACAGTTAATATCAAATCCTGTACACCCGGCTGAAATGATTCCGTCTTCAGCATCAAAAGCTCCGACTGCACCCATAGGAAGTCCATATCCCCAATGCGCGTCAGGCATAGCAAGAACCGGTTCGATCGCTCCTGGAAGTGTTGCTACATTAGTGAGCTGTTCTATTGCTGCGTCTTCTAAGGTGTTAATAATCTTCTTTGAACCAATAATTTTCGCGCCAACATTCATACGTGGTCGCGCAGACTTATCAAGCCACCATCGAAACTCATCTAGCTGGACTAATTTTTCCTTCATATTATTTCACTCCTTTTCGGTCTGATTTCAAACATCCACTACAACCGTAGCAATATATCTGTTATTAACCCTTTCAAGAGAGAAACGGTGCAAGGTAACTCCCTTGACCTGGGTACGGAGTTCTGGCATCTTTTGACTTCCTTTTGCAATCCCAATTAACTGAAAACCTTCTTTTGGTGTTTCTTCGATTGTCGTAATGGAAAAATCAGCAAAGAATACACCTTCAACTTCGAATTCAAGTAAGAGGTTAGATAACCAGTCATAAAGCAGGTGTTTCTCATCAATACCCACAGCACAAACTTCGATTTCGTGATCAAGCACGATTTCCTCCAAGTCGTACATGACACCAAACATGGCTCTTGCCGCGTTTCGGAAAACCTCCGGTAAGGAGGACCCGTAAGCGCGGAAGAGCTGGTCCGATGTGATTTCGTCAAAGTATTCGAAGTCCACAGCTTATCACCAAGTGAAGTCTAGCAAAAGAAGACAAGCTTTTCACATTTTAACATTCGGATTTAATGGAAATCTTCTCTGATAAGAAAATTGTATTAATTAGGAAGGTAAGATGGCGCCGGGAAAGGGATTCGAACCCTTGCGACCGAAAGGTCACAGGCTACCTTGGATGACACTAAAAAGCATCTCTCAAGGCCCGCGCCGTAACCGCTTGGCTATCCCGGCCTAACATTTACACTTTTTCTTACTGTTGCTGTTATGTAAGACGGCATGAGGTTTAATATCTTATTAGTAAATTCCCGTTTCTTTAAAGTGGAAATATACTCTGGGGTTTAAATTCTCCGCCTATCTTCCAGAGGCAGTGCCAATCAATGACGTAGGAACCGGATACCATTACTGGGCGCTTCCTAGATGGGCAAGTTTCAGACAACAGCAGTCAGTTCACAGGAGTAACCATCCATTTTTTAGTACCACCATACCTCCTTTACAGTTCATTGGGGTTTCCTAGGGTTAGGAGTACGAAAGACTTAAATCGCTCGACCCGCTTCCGAGCCGGTGAGCTGGTGGAGGCAACTACTTATTGGCAACTAGCCTTCCCTCACCAGTTGTAGCTTCCCTTGGAAGTGGAATCCATGGGTCACCGAAAACAGAGCGCCCCAAGACATGGTAGCCTTTCCTATCGCCCCCGTAAACGTGTACGGCGGGTTAGTGGACGGATTCGCCATTGGCCGCAACAAGCAGCTGAACCCCAAATTCTCGGGTTCGCTGGGTACAAAGTGGGTATGACACATGTGATTCTCATCGATGACAAACCAAATAGTCCCTGGTTTGGTCGCGAAATCAGCCGTGCTGTTACAATTATTGATACACCACCAATGCTTGTGGCATCAATCCGCGGGTACGGGCAAAATGGCGGCGAACTTAAAGCCCTGGGCGAAACTTGGATGGATAATCTTCCACGGGACATTCGGCGTTTAATGCCTTGGCCGAAAGAATACGATCCTAAAGCATCTTTGAGTAAATTAACTAAATCTTTAGAAGACATCAAGGAATTGCGTGTTAGCCTTTTAACCCAACCCAAACAAGCTGGAATCGGAAAGAAGAAACCCGAGATTATTGAATGCAGTATATATGGCGGATCAATTAAGGAGCAATTTGATTACGTAAGTAAACTCTTAGGACAAGAAATCCGTGTAAGGGATATCTTTCAGCCCGGACAATTCCTCGACGTCGTAGCTGTAACAAAAGGAAAGGGTTTTCAAGGCGTAGTAAGGCGCTTTAGAGTCGCTAAGTTGCCACACAAATCACGGAAAGCAGTTCGTGCCGTAGGCACCCTTGGTCCTTGGCATCCGAGTCGAATTATGTATACGGTGCCACGAGCAGGACAAATGGGTTTTCATCAACGAACAGAGTATAACAAACGGTTGTTAAGAATTGGCGAAAAAAGTGATGATATCGCTCCTGCGGGAGGATTCTCGCATTATGGTAATCTTCAATCTGATTTCCTTCTAATTGATGGTTCAATACCAGGACCGTCTCGGAGATTAATACGTCTCCGTGTTCCCAGTCGACCTAAACCGCTCCCTGATAAGCCACCAGAAATTGTCTATATCAGTACAACTGCGAAGAAATAGTGAAGGAGGCGAAAACATGGTATCAATTAAGGTTTGTACATTAGAGGGAAAAACTAGCGGAACGGTCACACTTCCCACCGTCTTTGAAACTCCTCTTCGAAGAGATATAATTAAACGAGCCGTACTTGCTCAACAATCCGCAAGTTATCAAAGACATGGTGTAGACCCCATTGCTGGGAAACGTACCACTGCTGAATCTTGGGGCGTCGGGCACGGTAAGGCACGGGTTCCCCGAAGAAAAGGGCAAGGTTACCGAAGCTCTTCACATGGGGCCTTTGCTCCCTTCACTGTTAGTGGTCGCAGGACTCATCCTCCTGAAGCCGTTAAAAATCCGTTAGAACGAATTAATAAAAAAGAACGTCGCTTAGCTATTCGTTCAGCCATAGCCGCGACAGCCGATCGTGAAATCGTTTCTTCACGAGGTCATGTATTTGAAGCTGACCAA
>Ga0180438_10009334_pt1 | contig 12246 bp, 9 predicted proteins | sample SS_ome_12_FD_132455 | JGI IMG/M metagenome (GOLD analysis project Ga0180438, IMG submission 132455) | Hypersaline lake sediment archaeal communities from the Salton Sea, California, USA - SS_3_D_2 metaG | ecosystem: Environmental > Aquatic > Non-marine Saline and Alkaline > Hypersaline >...
ATCATGCTCACCAGCACTGTCCGGTCGGTGGCCGCCTGTGCCACGTCATCAGGGTCCACTGTGCCGTACTTGTCCACCGGCAGGTAAGTGACCCGGAAGCCCTGTTCCTGCAGATACTGGCAGGTCTGCAATATTGCCTTGTGCTCGATGCGCGAGGTGATGATGTGGTCTCCTCTTCCCCGATTGGCAAACGCCATCCCCTTGAGGGCCTGGTTGTCGGACTCTGTTCCGCAGCCGGTGAAGACGATCTCGCGTGGTTGCGCTCCCAACGCCGTCGCCACCTGTTCCCGTGCGCTTTCGATGGCCCTGCGCGCCTGACGGCCGAAGGCATGTGGACTGGATGCGTTGCCGAACGCCTCCCGCAGATAAGGCAACATCGCTTCCAACACCTCTTCCCGCAGCGGCGTCGTCGCGTTGTGATCCATGTAGATGTGTGTCATATCCCATCTCCCCAGATCAGGTGTGCAGCGGGGTTGTTCCAACTCCAGGCCTCATCCAGGAGCACTACTTCGACTGGCTCATCGCGCACTACGCTCCTGACCCTACGCCGTACCTGGTCGATCAGGTGCCCCGTCAGTGAGCATTCAGGGTGCGTCAATACCATACGTACTTCTACACCTCGTCCGTTGAGGGTGATCTCTTTGATCAGTCCTAGGTCCACGATGTTGATGCCGACCTCGGGATCAATCACCTCCCTCAGGGCCTGGCGAATGTCGGTTTCGCGGGCGGGTGATAGACTGCGCTCCCGTGCGAGTGGTGTCGGTGATATGGTGTGTGAAAGCGCGCGCTCTAGCTCTTGCACGCGCTCCTCCAGGCGACTTTGCCGGTCCAGGGTCTCGCTGAGCGTCCGCAACACGGGGTCGGGCAACTGGCCATGCTCCAGGTCTGCTCCTGGCCTCTCCCGGGGTTGGGCGCCTGCAATGTGGCCTGGCACACCCACGATCGTCGCTCCGGCTGGCACGGTTTTGATCACCACCGAACCGGCACCGATCCGGGCACGGTCTCCCACGGTGATCGGACCCAGAATCGTCGCACCAGCGCCGATGACGACCTTGTGCCCTATCGTGGGGTGTCGCTTCGCCTTCTTCTGGCTCGTGCCGCCCAACACGACACCCTGATACATCAGCACGTCATCGCCGATCTCGACCGTCTCCCCGATTACCACGCCCATACCGTGGTCGATGAAGAAACGGCGGCCGATCCTGGCCCCAGGATGGATCTCCACACCGGTCAGCCAGCGGTTGAGATGCGACATGAGCCGGCTCAAGAAGAGGAGCTTATGCCGCCACAGATAATGGGCTAGCCGGTGCAGCCAGATCGCGTGCAGACCCGGGTAGCAGAAGAGAACCTCCCAGACAGTCCTAGCGGCCGGATCCTTGTCAAAGACAATCTGGATATCCTCTCTCACCCGCTCTATCATCTCACTCATAGCCTCTCACAAGCAGATGAGCCCATTGGCAAGCCTCATAGTCCGACGTAGCGGGCATACACGCTCATAGCCTCTGCCTCATCGCCTGTGCCCTTGATAATGGTGCGGCCGTCGGGGAATATGGTCAGTTCGTGGCGCCCGGAGCGAAATTGCAGCAGGAAATCGTTGTAGTGGACGTCACCGGCAGTGCGCAGCCGGCCAGCGAGTTGAGGGAAAGAGGGGGCAACTTTCCTGGGCGGGGTGATCTGCACGGCATCCCGACCGCAGAGAGCAGCGAGACGGTGGCCTCCTCTGGCCTCTAAGAACTCATACTGGCCCAGATCACACGTCGGACACGCAGTCTCTCTTTTGCGCATGGTCATCTCTTCCCAGGCGCCTTCCCAGACATCGAGATAGATGAGCCTGGACCGGACCGGCTCTTCCCAGTGCGTGAGGAGCTTGAGCGCCTGAGCTACTTCCAACGAGGCGATGATGCTCGCCGCCGCACCCAGCACCCCAACTGTATCACACGTGGGCACACTTCCCGGTAGCGGAATCTCTGGCAGAAGGCAGCGAAAGCATGGTGTTTGGTGAGGAATGATGCTCATCGTCACTCCGTAGGTGCCGATCACTGCTCCGTAGATCCAAGGAATGGCGTGCTTGATACAAGCATCGTTGATGAAAAAGCGAGTCTCAAAGTTGTCTGTACCATCCAGGACCAGGTCTATGTCGCTGATCAAGCGCTCGACGTTATCGGGGTTGACGTCGGTGACGACTGGCTCCAGCTTCACCTGAGAGTTGACTTTCCCCAGTTTCTCGACAGCGGCAATCGCCTTGGGTAGCCCCCTGGCGATGTCCTCCTCGTCGAAGAGGATCTGCCGCTGCAGATTGTTCAGTTCGATGTAGTCACGGTCCACGATCCTGACCCTGCCCACTCCAGATCGCACCATGCCGTTGGCGATAACCGTCCCCAAGGCCCCACAACCGATGACCGCCGCCGATGATGCCCTGAGACGTTCCTGTCCAGCAGTCCCGATCTCCGGGAGGAGAATCTGCCTTGAATAGCGCTCCAGGTCACTCACCGTTGAAGAATCCGATGCTCAAGTATCGCTCCCCTGTATCAGGGAGAACGACGACGATAAGTCTGTCAGCGCCTTCGGGTCTGGCTGCCACCTGCAGGGCAGCAAAAGCGGCGGCCCCTGACGAGATGCCCACCAGGATGCCCTCCTCCCTTGCCAGTCGACGGGTCGTGGCTGCAGCATCCTCGTTCGTCACTTGGATCACTTCGTCTAACAGATCCGCGCGCAGTACGTCAGGCACAAAGCCCGCGCCGATTCCCTGGATTTTGTGCGGGCCAGGCTCGCCGCCGGAGAGGACCGGAGAGTTGGCTGGTTCGACGGCGATGGCTTGGAAACCGGGCTTCCGCTCCTTGAGCACCTCGGCAACGCCAGTGATGGTACCGCCGGTCCCCACGCCCGCCACTACGATATCCACCTCTCCGTCGGTGTCGCGCCAGATTTCCTCAGCCGTCGTGCGCCGATGAATCTCTGGGTTGGCTGGGTTCTTGAACTGCTGAGGGATCAAGTAGCGGGAGCTCTGCGCTGCCAACTCCTCGGCCCTGCGCACTGCGCCCGGCATTCCCTCGGCTCCTGGTGTAAGGATCAACTCCGCTCCCAATGCCTGCAGCAACCGGCGACGCTCGACACTCATTGTGTCGGGCATCGTCAGGACAAGCTTGTATCCCCTGGCGGCGCAGGTGAAGGCCAGCCCAACGCCCGTGTTGCCGCTCGTCGGCTCCAGAATGATAGTGTCCTTGCGAATTAAGCCCTCCTGCTCCGCCGCTTCGATCATACTTACGCCGATCCGGTCCTTCACGCTGCTCAGCGGGTTAAAGGATTCCAGCTTGGCCAGCACCGTAGCCTGGAGCCCCTCTGTCACCCGATTCAGTCTCACCAGGGGCGTGTTTCCGATAGTCTTGGTGATGTCCTCATATATCCTCGTCACTGTTTTACTCCTCTTGAAGTTGGTGTGCCTCGTCACACAGATCCTGGAGCGTTACCGAATCCAGGAACTCTGCCATTGCCTTTGACAGGCGCGTCCAAAGAAGGTGGGTCACGCACTGATCTATTCGGCTGCAGGAGGGCTCGTCGCCCGGAAGGGTACAGTGCACGACTGCCATAGGGCCCTCCACCGCCCGCACCACGTCCCCTGCGCGGATCTCTGCGGTATTTCGGGCCAGACGGTACCCCCCGCCTGGTCCTTTGACCCCATCCACCAGCCCTGCCGCGCGGAGCTGCCGGAACAACTGGGCCACATAGTCGGCCGAGATCTCCTGGCGCTTGGCAATGTCGTGGCGCAAGACTGGCTCCTCGTCGGCATACAGGGCCAGGTCTACCATTGCTCGCAGCGCATACCGTCCACGTGTTGAAATGCGTATCATATTGCCCTCCTTAACCCTTGCTCATTGTACGATAATTGAGAGATCTTGTCAACTATTTCATAAACTCATCTAGGACAATCGCATTTGGCTCATCCGCTCGGTCTGGATCGCCAGATCCGAAGCGAGCAGAACGGCCCAACGGACACGGCGAAGACACCCTCCTCTTCCAAATGCAATTGCCCTATAAACTCATTTCGGTTCTCTGGGATTTCGCGGGATAGCGTGTCGGAGGCCCGAACTTGTTCGGGTTTTGCGCGTGGATACCCCAACAAGTTGGGGACTCCAGCGCCCTGACCACGCAAAGTCCCAAAGAGCCCTCATTTCTTTTGCGCGTGGCATGCTTGCATAAGCAACGAGGCTGGCACGCCGTAGCATGCCAGCCTCGTGGTCTGTGGTGGAGATGGCGGGAATCGAACCCGCGTCCGAGAAAATCGATCAAGGACCTCTACAAGCTTAGTCGGCTGTTGCTCTGTCGTCCGGGGAGTCACCGCCGATCGCGCTACGCCCGAACCGAGCCGATGGGAGCCGAAACTCCCGCTTGGGCACTCCTATCGGCGTCGGAGCGCCGCACGCTGGCTCTCTGACGTCCGGCCCCCGGTCCACCAGCGAGAGACCGGGGCGGACGTGACCGTCTATGCGGCCAGTTCGTCCTTAGGCCGGATTAAGCTGCCAATGGAGCAGCCGCCACCGCGGCCTGCGGGACGGGAATCCAAGTGTTATTGGCACTTTGGAGTTTGTGCTCCGTTGTTAACGGGGTCAGAGCGCCCCGGCTTGCCATCCGTGACCAGCCTTCCCCGTCGAAGCCTGTCATCCCCTCACGGTGACACAATTATAACACGCAACCATGAGAATGACAAGTGGCGGGTTGCTTTCGCAGAGTGTATTTCCCCTATCGTCCGCTATCTACGGCGTACCGACTATGCCACGCACAACTCCCGGATGATGTCGTATGTGATCTTGACGCCTAGCACCAGGTTCTCGATGGAGATGCGCTCATCGATGCCGTGGACGCGGTCCATCTCGCTCAGCTCCAGCACGAACGGTCCAAAGCCGTAGGCCGGAATGTTATGCGGGCGGAAGAAGCGTGAGTCGGTACCACCGGGTACCTGGAGCGGGAAGGTGATGGCATCGGGTACGTGCCGGGCCAGCGCGTGCCGCACGGCTTCGAAGAAAGGGCTGTCGATGGGCGAGAGGGCGGTAGGAGTGGACGTCTCTATGGTCTCCACCCGCACTCGCTCGTCCCCTATGGTCGTCTCCAGCCAGCGGTGAAACCGAGCCGCGTCGGTGTCTGGCAACAAGCGGCAGTCGATAGCTGCCTCCGCACGCTCGGGGATCACGTTTACCTTGTAGCCCGCGTCGAGCATCGTCAAGCTGATCGTGTCCCGCAGCATCGCGTTTATTTTCTTGTTGGCTGCCAACTGCCGGGCGGCCAGTTTGAGGATCAGGGGGTTGTCCAGGTGACGCATCAGGAACGAGAGCGGGAATTGCAGCGCCTTGCCGATCTCTCGGAACATGGCGGCCGTCACCTCGTTCACCCGCACCGGGTGGGGAACGAGGATGCGGTCCAGCGCGTGCATCAGTGTCACGGCGGCATTGTTGTCGTGGGGCGTCGAGCCGTGGCCTGGCTCGCCGGTGGCGACCAGGCGCAGGTGCTGGATCTGTTTCTCCACCACCGCCACGCCGAACGCTGGCCGTTCCCCGAGCAGGTCCCTGAGTATAAAGCCGCCGCCTCCCTCGTCCCACACCCATTCCGGATCGAGTTCGTCCAGGTGGTGCTCCACCAGCCATTTCATCCCAAATGATCCCAGCATCTCCTCGTCCGGCACGGCCAGGAAGATGATGGGACGCTGGAGGGTCACTCCTGCCTGAATCAGCTGCTCCAGGGCCAGGAGAAACATCACGCCCAGGTTCTTGGTGTCGAGCGTTCCGCGTCCCCACACGTAGCCATCTGCCACTTCCCCGCCAAAGGGCGGGTGGGACCAACTGCTCGGGTCGGCGGGCACGACGTCCATGTGGTGGTTCAGCACCAGCGGCTTGAGGGGGTCAGTGCCCCTGATACGGCCTATCAAGACCGCTCGGCCCGGCGCTGATTCATAGAGCGTGATGTCCTCTGTGACGCCCCGCTCGATCAGTTGGTCTCTGAGCCATTCGGCCGCTGCCCGTTCGTTGCCGGGCGGGTTGGTCGTGTCGAACTGCACGTACCGGCTCATCGTCGCTACTGCATCCTCGCGGATTGCCTCCCAGTCAATGGTCATTGTTGTCATGTTGTCCTTTCCCGTACGTGGTCTTTGCTATGATACACAACTCCCATCAATGGTCAAGTGCGGCGGGTCCAGGACACGCGCGGCGTGGCGCGTCGTGCGGACCAGCCTCCAGAATGCCTAGCACTTTCAACACGGTCAGGCCGAGTACGCCGCAGGCGACGAATCCGACGTATAGGACAAACACTGACAAGGATTTGAGGAATGGTCCTACAGACAAGCGGACGTTCCTGGTCTATAATGAAAGAGGGGAGATCTGACCATGAACCGACGATTGGATAAGAAGGTAGCATTCGTTCTCGGGACCTGGGTGGCTTACGCGCTCGCCTTTCGTGTGGCGCATCGTGGAGAAGCTGGGCGGGCAGGTAGGGGGTGGAGAGCGAGGTAGGCCAGGGCAGCCTTTTCTTCTTCACTCTACCGGCCGGAGCCGCGCCCAGCGTCCCGGCTGACTGGCAAAACGTACGCAAGACGAGCCGAGGAGCAGAGTTGTGAAAGTGTTTGTAGCAGATGATTCAGCTATGGTGCGCCGGCGCCTGGTTTCCCTGATCTCTGAGGTCGAGGGGGTCGAGCTGGTCGGTCAGACTGGGGATGCGTCCGATGCGCTTGAGGCCATCCGACGACTGAAGCCCGACGTCGTGATCCTGGATATCCGCATGCCGGGGGGCAACGGCATCGAGGCGCTCAAGGCGATCAAGAAGGAGCCGGGAGCACCGGTGGTCATCATGCTAACCGCGTTCCCCTACCGCCAATACCACTGCAAGTGCCTAGAAGCCGGAGCGGACTACTTTTTCGACAAGGTCACCCAATTCGACGCCATCCCCCAAACCCTCAAGCGGTTGCAGGCAAGAGCTGAGCGTGGCCCATCTACTCCGATCCAGAATCGGCACAGAGGAGGCTAGACGATGACACACTAAGGAGAAGGCCACGGGGCAACTGGTCAGGTGAGGGAACAAGATGAGGGAAGCTGTGTCCAAAGTTTGTTGGGATGAGAAACACGGCATCGTTCGGAACAAGTCCCAGGGGGATTCCGACGCAGGAGATACCAATGACGTCTCCTTCACGAAACAGCAGGGAGTGATCAGTATTCAGTGAAGAGGTCCCTGATCAGCGATCACTGATAACTGGAAGGAGTGCAAGATGAGAACCAAAACACGCATTATCCGGCTCTTTGTGGTTGCCTTCTTGGCTGCCTGCGGACTGCAGGAGGTCGAGAGGGTGCACACTCACAATATTCTGTTGGAAGCAGGGGCCATAGAGAAGGAGATTGATATTGATGAGGCATTCACCATGCGGTTCCTGAAGGAGATATACGGCGAGACAGAATAGGAGATGAGGGTATAAAGTTCATGCAGACAAGCTTGACCGCCAGATTGCTGGTCTTGTTCCTGTTGCTGGCTATTGTGCCTTTGGTTGCTATAGGCTTGTTGGCCTATGGCTCGGGGCGCCAGAGCATAGCCGGCAGTGTGGAAGCTCACCTCGAGAGCGTGGCCATCTTGAAGGAGCAGGAAATGGAAAACTGGGTGAAGCATCTGGAACATACCATCACCTGGGGGGCTGCAAGTCCGCAGACGACAGACGACGCCGCCACATTGGCCGCCCACGCCGTTGGTGAGCCTGAGCACCAGGTCGCGCACGATTCCCTGGTTGCCGAGTTCAGGAGGCTGGCAGCCCTGGGACACATATCGCCGGTACTTTTCCTGGACAGCGCCAGCGGCCAGATCATCGCCTCGTCAGACACAAGCTGGGAGGGCCGATTCAGGGAGACTGAGCTATGGTTCACCCGAGGAAGGACCGGCACCTATGTCTCAGATATTTTCCACAGCTTAGCCCTGGGACGGCCGACAATGGTCATTGCCGCTCCGGTCACGGACAGCGATGGGCAGCTACTGGGGGTCGTGGCCGGCCATGTCGATTTGGAGGGCCTCAGCGAGATCATGCTGGAGCGGAGTGGACTGGGCGAAACGGGGGAGACCTACCTGGTCAACTCGGGTAACCTGCTGCTCACCGATCTACGGTCCGAGCCGGGAGCTGCCTTCAAGAAATGGATGTTCACGGAGGGAGCAAGTCGGGCGCTGGAGGGCGAGTCTGGCGTGGGGCTCTACCTGGACTACAGGGAAGAGCCAGTTATCGGGGCCTATCGCTGGTTGGAAGACAGGGACATGTCGCTGCTGGCAGAGATCGACCAGGCGGAGGCCTTTGCTCCCGTCGTCACCCTGCGTAACACCGTATTTGGGATCGGCCTTGTCGTGGCCCTGGCCGTGGCCTTGCTGGGCATTGTTTTCGCCCGCACCATCACCCGGCCGGTGCGCCAACTGGTCGAAGGTGCCGAGGAGATCGGGCGGGGCCACTTGGACTACCGCATCGAGGTAGAGGCCAGAGACGAAATCGGCCAGCTTTCCCAGGCATTTAATCAGATGACGGAGAACTTGCAGGCCATCACCGCATCGCGTGATGAGTTGAACGGAGAAATCGCCGAGCGCGAGCGTGTGGAGAAGGAGCTGAAACAGACCCTGGCGGAGTTGGAGGATTCGCGAAGCGCGGCCCTCAATATGATGGCCGACGCCGAACAAGCCAGACGGGAGACGGAGCGAGCGAATGAGGAGCTCAGACGGGAAATCGAGGAGCGCAAGCGGGTGGAGGAGGCGCTTCACCAGAACGTGCGGGAATTGGATGTCAGGAATCGCATCATCCGCGTTTTCCTCACCGTTCCCGATGAGGAAATGTACACCCATGTGCTGGCCCTCATTCTGGAGGCCATGGAGAGCCAGTACGGCGTGTTCGGTTTCCTGGATGAGGTGGGAGGCCTGGTCGTACCGACGATGACGCGGACCATCTGGGACAAGTGCCAGATCCCGGACAAGCGGTCCGTGTTTCCGCGCGAGACTTGGGGCGACGGCAGTTGGCCTACGGCCATCCGACAAAAGCGGACGATCTGCCTGAACGAGCGTTCGACCCGCACACCCGAGGGGCACATCGAGATAGCCAGACACATCTCTCTGCCCGTGATTCACCAAGGCGAGGTCGTGGGTCTCATCCAGGTCGCCAACAAAGAGTCCGATTACACGCACGAGGACGTCGCGCTGCTTGAGACCATCGGCAGTGTCATTGCTCCCGTGCTCGATGCCAGTCTGAAGCGAGAAAGGCAGGGGGCTGCGCGCCAACGCGCGGAAGCGTCCCGGGCCCGCAGAGCGCAAGAATTGGAGCGCTCCAACAGAGAGCTGGAGCAGTTCGCCTACGTCGCCTCGCACGACCTGCAAGAGCCGCTGCGTATGGTGTCCAGTTACACCCAGCTCATCGCCCGGCGTTATCGCGGCCAGCTCGACGCCGACGCCGACGAGTTCATCGCCTTTGCCGTGGATGGGGCCAACCACATGCAGCAATTGATTAACGACCTGTTGGCCTACTCGCGGGTGAGCACGCGCGGCCAGCCCTTCGCGGCCACCGACTGTCACGCCGTCCTGGGCCAGGTGCGCGCGAATCTCAGCGCGGCCATCCAGGAGAGCGGCGCCCTGGTGACGAACGACGAGCTGCCGACGGTCATGGCCGACGAGGCGCAATTGGTCCAGTTATTCCAGAACCTGATCGGCAACGCCATCAAGTTCCACACACCGGGTGAGCCGCCGCGCGTACATATCTCTGCGAAAAAGACCTCGGAGGTCTTTGAGACCTCCGAGGTCTGGACGTTCGCCGTGCGCGATAACGGCATCGGCATAGATCCGCAGTATCACGAGCGCATCTTTGTGATCTTTCAGCGGCTGCACGCCAGAGAAGAATACCCCGGCACCGGCATCGGCCTGGCCATCTGCCAGCGCATCGTCGAACGCCACGATGGGCGCATGTGGGTCGAGTCGGAGCTGGGGGAGGGCGCGACGTTCTACTTTACGCTGCCGGCGCTCGCAAATCAGGATCACGAATGAACGAGCTGCACGAATGTTTCTTGGTAACTACTCGGCCTGTCATTGCGAGCCGCGCTTTTTGCGGCGAAGCAATCTCCAATTCCCGAGGTGGGGATTGCTTCGTCGCTTCGCTCCTCGCAATGACGGGGAAAAATCGCCTTGGCCGAGCAATTACGTTTCTTGTAGAAAAACCAGATGGCTAACATTAGGTTTGACCAGCACCTTAACAATCGCATAATTAGAAATTACTCAGCCGCAGCAACCGTGATGCGCAACGACCGCCCATCGCGCCAGTGCAAACCCGCAGCGTTGAAGCGTGTGCAGGTGGCTTCCATCGCCCGCTGCTGGTCAGCGTAGCGGTACGGTTCCAATTCCACCTCAATCCGATCCTCGTGCCACGTCACTCGCCCTGCTTTGCGATAAATCATCTCCGCGGCCTTCTCCAGGCTCAACGTGCGCCACTGGGGAGCGAAGTAGTTTTCGGCCACCCAATCGTGCAGGTTGCCTAACAGGACCTGGAAGTTCAGCATGATCTGATCCTTCTCCAGATCCCGCTCCCGGCACAGCGTCTCGGTGTCGATGGTATCACGGGTCGCGATGCGCTTGACCAGCCGCCCGCGCAACTGGCGGGACTTGGCCTCGTGCTCGTACAGCCGCCGCAGTAGCTTGCGCTGTCGACGCTGGAAACGTGCGGTGCAGTTCTCCAGTTCCTGCCGTAGGCGCTCGACACGCTGACGAGCGCGTTTCGTGGCTCGCCCGTCATGTTGGCGGCATCGGAGCTCCAATCGTTGGCGAGCCAGCTGCTGCTCCAACTCCCAGCGCTCGGTTGTGTGAGCATTCTGGAGATCCGCCAACCGCTGGCGCAGGTTACGCACCGCCTCTTGGTGATTGCCCAGTTGTCGCTTGGTCGTGTCAACCTTGGCTTGGGCTTTTTCCCACTCCCGCTGGCGGGTGCGGTTGGATGCCTCTTGGTAGGTGTAGCCGAAGTTGGCATTGAGATTGGCTCCCTGGATCAACTCGCGGATGCGCAACTCGTTGTTGGCCCAGCGCAGGCGATGGAGCCAGGGCACGTCGCTAGCCCGCCAATCCTCAGCAAACCGACCGGTGTAGATGCGTGTTGGCTCACCTTGATCGACTGGTCGCATCAGCACAAAACGACGTGGATCTTCAGCCGCCCGCTCGGCATCCACCCATCGAGCGAAGGCCGCCTTGTGGTCGGGATCCTCCTTGACCTCCTCCCAAGGCCCCTCCAACTCGAAGTCCGCCCGACTGTAAGCCCGTTCCTGGTGAAGGACACTGATGTAGTTCTGCTCGACTTCGGCGTAACGTTCGCCCAACGCCAGACTACCGCCTTCACTATCGGTGATAGTACACTCCACCGGACGCCTCAAGGTGTGCCCCAACGCGGCCTCCAGGTCCACCAAGATGTGGCTCATATGGGTGTCGATGGGATGATTCCAGCCACCCAGCAGTCGACCCTCGGGACCGTTGAGGATCAGTTGCTTCGTGCCGGGCATCACTTGTCCCCACATCGTCACGTGCCCCGCGTGGCTGTAGAACTTGGTCCAGTGAGGCTTGATGTGCCAATCGGCGAAGATGATCAAGGGAGCGTCGCCCGGATACCAGGCCTGGGCGTAAGCGAAGGCCAATCTCTCGGTTAGCGGCGCGCCGACCTGCACCCGGGTCAGTTGACCCAAGAAATGCTCCATCGTCATATACTTGTAGGTGAAGCCGTAGATAGCTTCCAGCCCATCGCCTTGATAATAGTACAGGTCCCGCGGGCGGGTGAGCCTCAGGATAGGAAAGTAGAGCAAATGGTCGAACTTGGGCCACAACGCGCCGATGTCGGCCACCAGATGGTGGAGTTGGCTTGGAGGTTGGCTTTCCAAGTAGCTGTCCCGGGCAGTGAGAACTGCTTCCTCAACAACCTCCGTCACTTCCATCTCTACCTTCGCCGCTTCCAGGGAAAAAAATCCCCGCGTTTTCCACCGAGTCGCTGGGGTCTCCTGCAGCAGTCTCTTCGTCAGGCTCTGGCTTCTTGGGCGGATGCCCTGGTGGGGACGTCAATTCACGCTTGCGCAACAGGTAATTGACGTGCCCGGCGCTCACCGTGACGCCGAACTTTTTCTCCACTTCGCTAGCCAACTGCGGAGCGCGCAGGCTATCGTCTTCCTTCTTGCGCGCGTAGAGGTATTCACGTATCCCCGAGTGGATCTTGTGGGCATGTCCGTGGCGCCCATC
>Ga0180438_10009335_pt1 | contig 12245 bp, 8 predicted proteins | sample SS_ome_12_FD_132455 | JGI IMG/M metagenome (GOLD analysis project Ga0180438, IMG submission 132455) | Hypersaline lake sediment archaeal communities from the Salton Sea, California, USA - SS_3_D_2 metaG | ecosystem: Environmental > Aquatic > Non-marine Saline and Alkaline > Hypersaline >...
AACTCCGCTGCGTAACAAGCAGCTTCTCGGCCTCCGGCCAGAGTCCTGTTTTCGCAGCGACCACCCCTCCGGAGGTGCTCTGCGGTGCCGCGCCGAAGCCTTGCGCAAGACTCACCTCGAAGAAAGGCCGGAAGACAGTGCTCGACAGACTCAAAGCTGAAGCACAGCAACTGGGCAAGCCCGAGTGGCGCCGTATGCTTCGATATGTGGCCGAGCTGCACGAGCGCAGCATCCATGCGCCTCGAAGACCCTTCTCTCGCTCCTGGGAGGAGATCGGACCGGGTTACCATCTCGGCCCCGCGTTCGGCCACTGGGACATCGTCCATCAGATCCTCGACTTGCTGCCCGCCCAGCCCGAGCACGCCAGAGACCAGATCCTGAACGACGTCGAGAACCAGCAGGAGGACGGCTTCATGCCCGGCTCCATCTGGATGGCCGGCGAGAAGCCGGAATGGAGCGCGACCTTCGGCCACCCTCCCGTCTGGCCGGTCGCGGTTCAGGACTACTACGAAATGACCGGCGACGAACAGCTCATAGCCACCTCCTTCGATCCCCTCGTGAGGCAGATCGGCTGGTTCAAAGCCGCCCGCAAGGCCGAACCCGTTGGCTTCTACTACACCGATATACTGACTAAGAAGTGGGAAAGCGGGATAGACGAAGGTGTGCGGTTCGACGATGTCGCGGCCGGCGCGTTCGCGTGTGTGGACGCGACGGCTCACGTCTACCAGCTCTACGAGTACGCAGCCAAGTGGGCGCGGATTCTGGCGCGCCAGCCAGAGCCCTTCGAGCGGAAGGCCCGCCAGTTGCGCGACTTCATGCAGAACGATCTCTTCGACGACGAGACGGGGTTTTTCCACGACATCTGGGCCGTGGGGAGGCCGGAGACACGACGCCTGGCGTTCGAAGGCATGTGGCCTCTCGTCGTGGGAGCCGCGACCGCGAAGCAGGCCCAGCGCGTGATGGACGAGAACCTGCTGAATCCAGAGCGCTTCTTCTCGCGCCATCCGATCGCCACTGTCGGCCTCTGCGACCCCGCCTTCGAGCTTCGCATGTGGCGGGGCCCCGCCTGGAACAGCATGACCTACTGGGCCGCTCGCGGCTGTCTCCACTATGATCGCCCGGACGGCGCCCGTCGCCTGCTCGAAGCGGCCCTCGACGCATCGGCCGCCCAGTTCGAGCGGACCAGTAGCATCTGGGAGTTCTACCACCCGCACGGCGGCAAGCCCGAGAACTTGCAGCGCAAGCCGCACACCGAGCAGAATGCCCCCTGCAAAGACTACCTCGGGCACAACCCCCTCGCAGGGATGGCCCGGATGTGGGAGTCGCTGCCACAGCCTTGACAGAGGCGAGGGCGTGCTGCTACCATTCAGCAACCGTGAACCGATCTCTGCGAGCGATTACCCATAGGCCGACTTCTCTGGGGACGTTTTGTCTCGTCCTCATCGTCTGCCCTTGGCCTGTGGGGCCGCCCGCCGCCTAGCACTTCGACAGAGAGCGGACGAAGCCACAGGCCAGACGAGGCCTGTGGCTTTCTGCATTTCCGGGTCCGCGAGCGGACCGGATAGGAGCAGGCGATGGCATGGTATGAGGAGTTCTTCGGCGAAGACTACATGCGCTTCCATCTGCGCGGCGGCGAGTGGCTCGACGAGCGCACCCTTCCACAGTGCGACTTCGTCGTCTCCGCGCTCGACCTTCAGCCGGGAGCACGCGTCCTCGACCTCTGCTGCGGGCAGGGCCGCCATGCCGTCGAGCTGGCAAGGCGCGGCTTCCGCGTGACTGGATTCGACCTCTCGGAGTACCTGCTCGGATTGGCCAAGGAGAGAGCGGAGCAGACGGGCGTCGAGCTGGAGTTCGTCCGCGGGGATATGCGCGAGCTGCCGTGGGAGAACGAGTTCGACGCGGTGGTGTTGCTCTTCACGGCCTTTGGCTATCTGGAGACAGACGAGGAGGATGAGCGAGCTCTGCAAGCCATACGGGTCGCGCTGCGGCCGGGGGGCCTAGTGCTCATCGACCATCACAACCGGGAGCGGACCTCCTCCTGGCTGGGGGACGGCCGCAAGGACTGGTGGGAAGGCGACGGGCACACCGTGCTGGACCAGGAAGAGTGGGATGTGTTGAGATCGCGGATCACGATGACGCGGACGATCATCGCTCCCGACGGGGCGCGACGGCAGACCGGGTTCGTGCTGCGGATGTACTCGCACTCGGAGTGGATGGGCATGTTCCGCCGAGTCGGGCTGGAGTGGGCCCGGTCTTACGGTGGATACGATGGCTCGGAGTACGGACATGATTCAAGGGGTCTCATCATCTTGGCGAGGAAACCGGGGGAGGCAGCATGAAGGGATGGCAATCCAGCGAGTCGGCGCGGCATTATATGAGAGTGGCCGAAGTCGTCATCCCCAACCGCCACGAGATTCTGGGAATGGTGGCCGAACTGACAGTCTGCATTGGCGGGGAGCAACCACGAATCCTAGACCTTGGCTGTGGCCACGGCGATGTGACGGCGGCAATCCTGGAGAAGAGCCCACGAGGTGACTTCTGCCTCGTCGACTTCTCAGACGCGATGCTCGAAGCAAGTCGGGAGCGTTTCGCTGACAACCCGCGAGTCAGGATTCTTAAGCACGACTTGGACGAAGGCCTACCAGAGCAGTCGTCGACCGCGCCCTTCGATGTGATCGTATCTGCTTTCGCCCTGCATCATGTCGACCCGCAGGCGCGTCTCCCGCTGTTTGCTGGGATCCACGATTCCCTTCGCGCAGGCGGAGCACTCATCTTGACTGATCGCTTCCGTGCCGAGTCCGAGACTCTCGCTACGTGGGAGTTCGACTCGTGGATTGAGTGGATGACGAATCGCATAAGAGAACATTTCGACCCCCAGGTGAGCGTCGCCCAGGTTAGGGAAAGGCAACTCGCGAGCGAGAAGAAGCTCGGCGACAAGCCCGGTACGCTGTGGGAGACCGAGCAAGATCTAAGGGACGCAGGCTTTGTCCACGTTGACTGCGTTGCGAAGCACAGCATTCTCGGTACCGTAGTGGCAGCCAAAGGAGGACGGAGGTGAGCGCTGGCTGGCAGGATCTGTGGCGTGACCCAGAGATCCGGGAGCTGTGGGAATCGCTGCCGCCCTTGCCCGAGGTCGAGGACATGGCCGGCCGGTTGCGGGCCGAGGGACGCTCGCGGGTGCTCGACATCGGCTGCGGCCCGGGCCGACACACGGTGTATCTTGCGGCGCGCGGCTTCGAGATGACGGCTACCGACGACTCCCCCGCCGCCATCGAAGCCTGCACGAGGAACCTCGCCGACGTCAACCTCAAGGCCCAGGTCCTGCGAGTCGATATGACCGAGTTTCCGTTCCCCGACGGACACTTCCACGGCGCCATCGGCTCCCACGTCATCCATCACACCGACCTCGCCAGGCTGAAGAAGATCATCGAAACCATCACGGCGAAGCTCGGGCCTGGCGGCTACTTCGTCTGGGTGACGCCCACACCACGGCACATGCACTGCGGCCGCGGCACAGAGATCGAGCCCGGCACGTGGATCAATCCGGATCATCCCGAGGGGCCGATCCCGCACCACTACTCCGCCGAAGAGGAGGTGCGGGAGCTGCTCCACGCGTACGACATCGTGTCGATGCACGAAGCTGAATCCGGGGAAGGAGAGGAACGCAAGTTCCACTGGCGCCTCCTCGCCAGAAAACGAGCAACACAATGAGTGACGATCCTCACATAAGAGAGGCGACACTCGAAGACCGCGCCGCCATCGGCCGGCTCTGGCAGGAGCTGATGGAGTTCCACTACCAGCTCGACCTGAGGGCATTCGAGATGAGGGAGGATGCGCTCGAAATCTGGCTGCGCTGGCTCGACGAGTGGCTGACCGATCCAGACAGGATAGTGCTCGTGGCGGACACGGGCCACGAACTCGTCGGCTACATCATGGGCAAGCCGGACGAGGGGTCGCCCGTCTTCAAGCGCCGCCACTACGGCGCGATTCACGACACCTGTGTGGCGGCAAGCTGCCGGCGCCGCGGCGTCGGGCGCAAGCTCGTCGCCGCGCTCCTCGACTGGTTCCGCGAGCGCGGCTTGACCGAAGTCCACGTCGGCGCGGCGGCCTACAACCCCGTCTCCAACGCCTTCTGGCGCAAGATGGGCTTTCAGCCGCATATGATCCAGATGCGTCGGCACATCACGACATCACGCTCCCCGACCGATCAGCCGAGGTGACCAAATCACCCGCTCGTGCAACCTCCTCATAGAGGTGACCGATGGCGCGGCCCAGGCCCGCAACTCAGCCTCTCGACTTCGAAGCACTCGTCCAGCAGGCGCAGCGGCCGGTCCTGCGCTATCTGGTCGCGCGCACGGCCTCGACCGCCGAGGCGAGCGACCTCTGCCAGGAGACGTTCGTTCGGGCCTACTGCGCGATCGAGAGGGGAGACGGTCCGCGCCGTCCAATCCCGTGGCTGCTCGGGATCGCGCACAACGTCTTCCTTGAAGCACGCCGAAACCATCGCTACGAGCGAGCCCTCCGAGAGCGGATGGCGCAGGCGATGGGTGCTGCTTGGGAGGGGGCGTGGCACGAACAAACCGAGCGCCGTCTCGTTGTCTCGGCCGCCCTCGAGGATCTCCCCTCTGACCTGAAGGAGGCCGTCCTGCTGCACTACTTCGGAGGTCTCTCGGTCGTGGAGATCGCAGGTCACCTCGAGATCACCGCCAGCGCCGTCAAGACCCGCCTCTGGCGAGCCCGGCAGGCGCTGCGGGGGCAACTGGAGGTGCTTGTGAGCGACGCGGATGAGAGGGCGGCGACCTTCACACTGCCACCCGGTCTCGCTGCACGGGTGCGGCTTCTGGCGGAGCGCCCGCCGGTCTACACGTCCCTCATCGTCGGCATGCAGGTCGGCGGGACACGTTCCGCGACCGCGCCCATGTTCGAGCCGAGCTGGCCTGGCGGCATGCTGTCCCTGGATGACCTGAGATTGGCCGCTGAGCGGCTCCACGCAGTGCGACTGGCGGGAGATCGGCCCCTGGCGAAGAGGCTCGAACTCTGGCCGCTGTTCGAGCTGTTCTACCACCCCGAGGCGGTGGCCGTATGGTCCTTCCTGAGGAGCGCGGAGATTGGAACGGAGGCATTCCAGGACACCGGCGAGGGGCGGCTTGCGATCACAGACGGCTGGTGTCTGGGGACAGCTCCTCAGGCTCCGGAAGTGCTCGCGGACTTCAGGCGGGCAGGGCTCCAGCACATCTGGTTCACCTTCGTCGGCCTGGATGAGACACACGATGAGCTGTGTCGGCGACGCGGGGCCTTCTCCGCCATCATCACGGCTATGGAACGCTGTCGAGATGAGGGCATAGAGACAGGCGCAAACATCATCATCTCGCGACGCAACATCGCCGAAGTGAAGCACTTGGCTGAGCTGGCCCTTTCCCTCGGTGCGGAGCGGTTCATGCCGACCTACGTTATGGTCTGGTCCGCCCGCGGTCCCACCTATGAAACGATCCGACCGGAGCCTGACGAACTCGCCGGATTGCCCCCTGCGGGCATGAAAGTGAACTGGGGGTACCGCGAGTTCTGGAAGAACCCCACGGCTCACACAGAAGGAGCTCTGACGCGCGCAGCGATGACGGCTCCACAAGAGGCAGAGGACCATCGTGGGTCGGCGGACGAAGCTGGAAGCCTCCCGTTGCTGGTGACTCCCAACCTCGACCTGTCTCTCTACAGCATCCACGGCGAGGCCCCACCATATCGGCTCGGCAACTTGAGGGATGACGCGCCGCAGCAGCTCTACCAGGCCGTGCGAGATGCGCCGCTGCCGCCTGAACCACCGTCAGACGCCGAACTCGCGAAACGCTACGGCGACGCCAGCGGCAGGGGAGTACACATGGGCCTGGGGTGGCTGCGGCCGAAGTGGCTCGAGGCCTGGCGTGCAGAGCAGGGGGTTCCCTGGGTGCGGATACCGCTGGACTAGACCAGCTAATGCCGACTTCCGGCTCCCGACTGCTACTTATCGCGCTCTGTCAGCCCCCGTGCTTCTTCCACCGACGGCGGCGGCCATGGGCTCTCGTAGAGGGTCATGGTGGTCATGCCGCCGGCGATCGGATCGCTGACCGCGCACGTTACAGCGGGCGTCAGCAGGTCGGCGCGGCGCGACAGGTCCGGGAATTCGCCGGGCCGGATTGCGAGGTGTGAGGGACGGACCTTCTGCATGAAAGTGAGGAGATTGGTATCGGGGGGTCCGGGCTGGCTGAGATAGGCGAGCCCCTGCTGTGATATAGTGCCTCCGAGGTCGACCATGCGGCGGCCCGAGAAGAAGCCGATCGCACCCACCTCCCTGCTCGCAATCGAAGCATCGGGGGCGAGGTGGCCGGCGGCCCACCTTCCGATGTACCCCTGTAGATCGCTCACCTTCTTGACTTGGAATCCATGCTGTTGCCAAGACGGGCGATGCCCGAGCGCGTGAAAAGCGAGAATGGCCGTACACACGACGGCAATGCCGGCGGCGAAGGCGACACGCTGGGGCATGCCCTGTTCCGGGACGATGCGCTGCGCGGCGATTCGGCGTGCGAGGAACAGGCCGGCCGCGCCGAGGATCGCGACCACGGGAGTCAGGTATGCGGCAGTGTAGATGGCGTTGCTCGGAGCTGCATGGTACCACATCATTCCCACGGGAACGAGTGTGACGATGGGGATCAACACGAGGAGGAAGCTACGATGGCGCGATTCAGAGTCCAGAGTCGCGGCAACCGCCATGGGGATACCGAGGATCGCGGCGCAGAGCAGAACAGGATTGTCTGTCCACAGAGCGGCGAGCGCAGCACCCGCCCATCCCCAGGTGGACTGCACGTGGAGCGCGTTCTCTGGCTGCTGCCAGAGGGGCCCGACCGCGCGCCAGTTGTATATGACATACGGCGCGAGCAGCAGCAAGGCGCCGCCGGTCTCGGGGAGGCTATACGCGAGTGCCTGTCTGATTGCCCGCTCCCGAGGTGCGTAGAGCAACGCAATGAGCCATCGGTCTACGAGCAGCACGGGCACGAGCAGCCCAAGCTCGGGGCGGCTCAGAGCCGCCAGCCCCAGCGCAGCAGCGCCCCAGGCACGCTGCTGTGTCGTGCCCTGCCAGCCGCTTGCGTGCCAGTAGATACCGGCCGAGACTAAGAGCGCGGCCCACGCCGCTTCGCTACCGCTCAGACCCGCTGCTGCGAGCCGCGGGCTAGCAGCCACCAACAGTCCCGCCAAGAAGGCAAAACGCCAGTCGCCGAGCAGATCAAGCACGATGTACCAGCTGAGGATGGCGGTGAGGATAACGGAGAGCACGCCAAGCACCTTCGCGCTCGCGAGGAACTTCCCCGTAAAGAAGCCCACGGCGGCAACAGCGGCGATCCAGGATGCGCCGGCGACGCCAGCCGACGGGGTGCCCGGATTGAAGCACAGACCCTCGCCCGCGGCAACGTGGCTCGCAAAGACGGTCCGCGCCCAGGCGCCATCGGAGGGGAAACCGAATCCGCCGGCGAGGTGCCACCACTCGGCAAGCGCGTAGATCATGGCGAGCAGCGAGGCGAGTGAGACGAAGAGCACGAAGCTAGCCAGCGGCGTGCCGGGTGGCGGCGGACTCGCCGGGCCGCGAAGACGGTCATTGCTCGTGTGCATCCGGCTCATACAGAGAAAGGGATTCTACCCTTGGCCAGCGCGACGGTCAACCATGTCAGACGTGCCGCGGTGCAGATAGACATCTCCGTCCCTCCACCACGCGCTGCAATGCGAGCCACCTAGGCAACCGATGCAGAGCCCATCTCGTACCGCCCCTGCACGCCCTTCACCGCACGCACCGGCGCGCGGTAGAAGTAGGGGCCAAAGGCGGACGCCAGTCGCTGGGCCTCCTGCGGGTGCTCATCCACAAGGTTACGCGTCTCCCCAGGATCGTCTTCGAGGTTGAAGAGTTGGTCTGGCTCCCCGTCGGGTCGGCGGACGTAGGACCAGGTTCTGTCACGTACACACCGCTCGGGGCCGGGGTGATAGCCGGAGATGACCGCCTGCCGATGGTCTTCCACGTCCCCCTCCAGCACCGGCCGAAACGAACGCCCGTGCATGCCGACCGTGTCGCTCTGCATCTCCAGCACGTCCAGGATGGTCGGCAGCACGTCGTGGAACTGCACGAGCGCCTCGGTCTCTCTGCCGCCATTCCTGCCGCCCGGGAGGCGCACCAGGAAGGGGCACTCGAGCAACTCAGAGTACATCCGGTCGGTGCCCTTGAGGAATTTGCCGTGGTCGCCGAGCGGATGCCCGTGGTCGTTCGTGATGATGACCAGCGAGTCGTCGAGGTAGCCGAGTTCGCCGAGCGCCTCGAACAGCCGGCCGAAGCAGTGGTCCACGAAGGTGACCTCACCCGCGTAGAGCCCGCGGATGTGCCGCACCTCCTGTGGAGAGGCCCAGTCCTGCATCGCACCTCCCATCGGCAGGATGAGACGAGGGCCGCTGTAGTCCGAGGCCCCGTACGTGTCCCAGCGGGCCGGCGGATCCCAGGGCTCGTGCGGATCGAAGGAGTCTATCCAGAGGAAGACCTTCTCATGTGATCTATTCGCTCGAAGCCACGCGATGCTCTCGTCCACGACTTGCGCCGCGAACCAATGCGACTCCTCAGTGAATTTATCCGTGTTGGCCAGAAACTGCCCGACTCGCCCCCGCCACTGCTGGTCGAAGTTCGAGTTCACATAGTCGTCCACATTGCGGCGCGTGGGAGACGACGTGTAGGGATCGTATTCCTGCCCTCTCACCCACCGATAGGCATGGAATCCGCGGTGGTAGTTCATCCCCGGCGCCCGGTAGTGATACGTATCGGAGACCAGCCCACAGACGTAGCCGCGCGCGCCCAGGATCTCTGCGATGGTGATGTCGGTCTCCCGCAGGGGCTCCCAACTCCGGAACGGCAGCGTCCACTGACCGGTCATCAGGGCCAGCCGCACCGGCATCGTCGGCAGCCCCTCGGGGTAGGCGTTGTGGAAGACGGTGCAGCCCTCTGCAAACTTGTCGAGGTTGGGGGTCTGGCACGCGCGCACGTCGTCGAACGGCCTCTGGCCCTTGTTGTAGAGGCTGACATGATCCTGCCGGAGACTGTCCAGCACAATGACGATGATGTTCATCTCTGCGCTTCCTCCTCAGTCATCGCTCACATCCTTCACGAACCCGTGCTTCGCCGCCTCCTCCGACCACTTCGGATGGCCCTCCTTCGGGTGGCGCAGGTCCCACCGCCATGGCACTTGATCGCCGGTCTCGATGAACCACTCGGCCATCGCCGCGACAAGCTGGTCTCGCACCGAAGCCAGCGAAGGATCGTCTATCAGGTTGTTCACTTCATCCGGATCGTTCTTCAGGTCGTAAAGCTCATCCGTGTCGTACAGCCGCCGCACGTACTTCCACTCCTTCGAGCGGATCATCACCGCCTTCCCGTGCACCTCCGGCTGCGTGAATTGCAGCGCCGGCCGCGACCAGTAGATGTTCTCCCTCGGCCGGTCGGTCTCATGCGTGTGGATCTCCGTGTTCAGAGCGCCTCCCTCGCTGAATACGTACTGGCGATGATCCATCGTCTCCCCGCGCAGCAGCGGAAGCAGCGAACGCCCGAAGTGAGTATGTCCCAGCTCGATCCCGCAGGCCTCCGCCAGCGTGGGAAGCAGATCAATCATCTCCACCAATGCATCCGACGGAGCCGGCAGCGGATCACATCCGGGCACCCGAATCGCGAACGGCACATTGACCAGCACGTCCTCGAATGTGTTCTGCATCTTTTCTGCTAGCAGGTAATCGCCGGCGAAATCCCCGTGATCCGACGTTGCGACCACGATTGTATTGCCCCACGCTGCCCGTTCCTTCAGCGCCGCGACGATGCTGCCGAGATTGCGGTCGGTCTTTGTTATCATCCCATAATAGACCGCGACTATCTCCCGCAGCTCATCATCCGTGATCTCATCCATCCGCATCCGCTCGTGCACCATCCGCAGTATCTTCGGCTTGCCCGCAATACCCTCCGGCGCGGGGATCGGGAAAGGCACCGCAGAGCGGTCGTACATCGAGAAGTAAGGCTCGGGGACCGCGTAGGGCGGATGCGGATAGCTCTGGTTCACCAGCATGAAGTACGGCTCCGCGGGCGAGTGCCGGATGAACTCCACCGCTTGCTCGGCCGTATAGTCGTCGCTCAACGACATCCCGTAGTTCTCCGGCACTTCCCCCCAGAGGAACGTGTGGTACAGCCGGTCGCCGAGCTTCCAGGGGCTCGTGTTGAACGTCTCGCGGCCGCCCGTGCCCGTCACCCGGTCATGACAGGAGGCGGATATCACCTCCTCCGCGATCATGTCGTTCTTCCCGCCCCACCACACGTGATAGCCGGCCTCCTTGAAGTACCGCAGCATGTTCGGCTCGTGCGCCCGCAGCATGCGGTGCATCGTCCGGTGGCCGTTGACATGGCAGTACCATCCACTCGCCATGGAGGCCCGGCTCGGCGTGCTCACGGGATTCTGCACGAAGCATCTCCGAAAGCTGGCTCCCTCGGCAGCGAGCCGATCAATGTGAGGCGTCTCGACAAGCAGGTTCCCCCAATACCCCGCGTCCTTCGCACGCCACTGATCGGCCACGAAGAGGACGACATTCGGCCGTCTGTCACTGCGCATGCTTGTCGCTCCAGTCTCCGGATTTGCCTCCACTCCCTCTCAGGCAACTCGGCTGCACAGACCAGCATTCACCCCCAATCAGGCCCCGTCCTGCAAGGCCTCGCGCCGTTCGAGCGCGGGCCGGCCGTCCCAATCCCCGAGCACTGATTGGACCCTTTGAAACTGCGGCGCCAGGTGGCCTCTAAGACGGCATACCCATTCCCAGGAACGGTCGCGCTCCGCCAGGCCCGCCGCCACGCGTCCATACACGGCGGTCGCCACTAGCTCCAGGAGAGGGTAAGTCGTTCAGCGGGGCGACGCGCGCCTGCAGTTGCCCGGTCTCCCCTCCTTCATCTCTGCTCGGCCCCGTCGGCGGACCGAAGCGATGGGCTAGGGCGACCGCGGAATCCTCACGAAACCGGCCGCCAGGAAGTTGAGCGCGGCGATTGCGGCCGCAGCGAGGAACACATAGGGGAAACCGTACGCGACCCACAGCAGCCCGCCTGCCGTGGGTATCGACATCGACACTGCGTGATCGATGGTCACTCCCAACGAGAGCGACGCATGGATGTCGGCTTCGTCCTCGGCGATCTTGTCCAGGTAGGTGGCACGCGCGATGGCCGTGGCGAACAGAACGTGATCCAGCACATAGCAGGCATATACCAGGCGCACTGGCTTGAGCAGAGGCAGTTGCTCGGCGAAGCCGTAGCCCATGCAGATGGCGATCAGCATCAGAGCATCCGCCATCAGGATTGCGCGCTCGCCGACGCGGTCTATGAGCTTGCCGAGCTGGGGCTGGACTATGATACCGATCGCTGACGAGACGATCCAGAGCTTTGCTATCGTGGGCGCGGGCTCTCCAAACACTTTGATGAGCACCCACGGGCCGAACGTTATGAAGATCTGCTTGCGCGCGCCGGAGAAGATATTGAGCAGGTAGAAGAGCAGATACTTCCGCTTCAGCACGAGCTTCGGCCTTCGCGCAGCGCGCGCCGGGAGAGGGCCCATCCGCGATATCATCGCCGCCACCACGACCGCCCCACAGGCCGCGATCGTGAAGGTAGTGCTGTAGCTCGCGCCCAGGTACTGCAGGCCGGCCCACACGACGATGGCTCCCACAATGGTCCCGCCCATCCCGACGGCCCCGATCTGGCCCAGTCGTGCCGCCCGGCGCTCCGGCGGCGCCAGGCTGAGCGCTATGGTGCTGTTGACCGGCATGAGCAGGTGGTTGCCGGCGCTCCAGATCACCATGAAGGCAATCATCAAGGGGTAGCTGCCGCCAACCAGAGCGAGGCCCGCGATACCGAGCGCAATGCCCACAGCCGAGAGGGCGCCAAGTCTGATCTCAGAGAGGAAGAACAGCATCCCGCCCATTGCCGCGACGAGGAAGCCCGGCAGCTCTCGAGGGAACTCGAGCTTGCCGCGCGCCTCGGCCGTGATGTCGAACGTGTCGCTGAGGAAGTTGTTGAAGGTGGTCTCGAAAATGCCGCCGCTAAGCCCCAGTACGGCGACGGCCACTAGGAATATCGTTAGCTCGCGTCGCAGGTCGCGGCGCGGTCCGGCATCGGCGGCGCTCATGAGCGTGTCAGTCTTCCCATCGTGACAAGGACGCCAAGGGGC
>Ga0180438_10009336_pt1 | contig 12244 bp, 12 predicted proteins | sample SS_ome_12_FD_132455 | JGI IMG/M metagenome (GOLD analysis project Ga0180438, IMG submission 132455) | Hypersaline lake sediment archaeal communities from the Salton Sea, California, USA - SS_3_D_2 metaG | ecosystem: Environmental > Aquatic > Non-marine Saline and Alkaline > Hypersaline >...
AGGATTAGTCTTCGCCTTGTGGCCATGGATGTTCCTCCCCAGGATGTCATCACAAAGGATAATGTCTCGATTAAGGTGAATGCGGTTATCTATTTTAGGGTCATGGATCCAAGCAATGCTGTTATTGTGGTAGAGAATTACCTGTTTGCTACCTCACAACTTGCCCAGACAACCTTAAGAAGTGTGTGCGGACAGGTGGAGTTAGATGAGCTTTTATCAGAGCGAGACAAGATAAATGCCACCTTGCAGGAAATACTTGATAAGCATACCGATCCCTGGGGGATCAAGGTCTCTAATGTAGAGGTAAAACATATTGATCTTCCACAAGAGATGCAGAGGGCTATGGCCAAGCAGGCAGAGGCTGAAAGAGAGAGAAGGGCAAAGGTTATTAATGCCGAAGGTGAGTCTCAGGCTGCTGCCAAATTGGCAGAGGCTGCGAAGACCATTCAGGATTTTCCGGTTGCCCTCCAGTTACGATACCTTCAAACACTAAGGGAGGTTTCAGCCGAGAACAACTCAACTACACTGTTTCCAATTCCAATTGATCTATTTAAACCATTTTTTAAGAAGGAGTAATGTAAGGAGATAAATATGGGTGCAGAGAAAAAAAGGGAAAGCAAGGAAAAGGATTTAGAACGGATGACCGTTAAGGAGTTAAAAGAGGTAGCCTCTGAAAGTACTGACTTGGTTGGTATTCATGCAATGAAAAAGGCGGAGTTATTAGCGGCAATTAAAGAGGCAAAGGGGATGAAAGAAGACAAGGTCCCAAAGGAAAAGATTGAAAAGGAAGCTGTCACCGTTAAAGAACTTAAAGAAAAGATTATAGAGCTTAAGACTAAAAGGAAAGAGGCCAGGAAGGCAAGAGATAAGCGGATGGTTCATATATTGAGGAGGAAGATAAATAGACTAAAAAAAGAAACAAGAAGGGTATCAGAGGCGTAGAAGCTTAAAAAAATATAATAGTTTGTATTTGCCTGTTTCCCGTTATTTGTTGTTTGAGTAAAGAACAACGAATTGCTGACAAACGACATTTTTTATTTTTCATGACCCATTATCCGCAACCTATAACCTACAAAAAGCTGCCAACTACGTAATTAAATACATATAATCCGCAACAGAACAATTAACTACTATTAGTACTATCTTTTTGCAATCATGGTAATTCAACAAAGCAATGATTTGCCCAGCCAGGTAATAGCAATTATTCCTGCTGCAGGCGTTGGTGCCAGGATGGGCTCTGATAAGGCAAAGCAATTTATCGATCTGTGCGGGAAACCACTTTTAGCAATTACTCTGAGTCATTTTCAGAAATGCAACTTGGTTGACAAGATCGTGGTTGTAGTTTCTGAAGATGACGTGGATTATTGCAACCGGGAGATAGTGGATAGATATAAACAAAGCAAGGTTTTTAAGGTTGTTGCTGGAGGGAAAAGGAGACAGGATTCTGTAAGAAAAGGGCTTGAGGCTGTTGGCGATTTGTGTAGGTGGGTGCTTATCCATGATGGTGTTAGGCCTTTAGTTACAACTGATCTAATTGAAAAGGTAATTAAGGCTGCAAAAAAATTTAGGGCAGTGATTACTGGTCTTCCCGTCAAAGAAACGGTAAAAGAATTAGACGCTCAGGGCATGGTTTTACGATCCGTTCATCGAAGTCATTTATGGTTAATTCAGACACCCCAGACCTTTCAATTCGAGGATCTGAGACTGGCCCATCAGAAGGCTATTAAAGATGGTTGGGAAGAGGCAACAGATGATGCTTTTCTGATTGAAAAAATGGGTATACCAGTAAAAATAATTGAAGGCGAGGAGAATAATATCAAAGTAACTACACCCCAGGATCTCGATATAGCACGATTTCTCATGTCAAAGAAAAGTGCCTAAAATGCCTAAAGCCTGCCCTGGAGCGACATACTTGGATCAGCCAGTTTAGGCAGTAAGGCGATACACAACCGGATTGGCCTATTACGCCTATAATCCAGGTCTGGGGCAGGGTGGACTAAAATTCTTAAAATTATTTATTGTGAATTGAAGAATTGATACCTTTGAAAAACCAGACATTTCCTGCCACATAAAGAAAAAGCATGGATTATGCCAGGTCTCGAGTCGAGGATAGCAGCAATTATGCAGCAGACAGTAATAAGCAACAAATGAACAGTAACAAGCAACGAATGACCATCAGGATCGGTTCACGGGCCAGTAAACTGGCTCTTGCTCAAGCTAAATGGGTAATCGATAGAATCACCGCCCGCTATACTGATATCAGGGTTGATTTAATTACAATAACAACAAAAGGTGACAGGATCATCAACAGACCATTAAGCACTATTGGCGGAAAAGGGTTATTTGTAAAGGAGATAGAGGAGTCTCTTAGCAAAGGCGAGATAGATGTTGCTGTGCATAGCCTAAAGGATGTTCCTGCGGATCTGCCAGATACTTTGTGCATAGGAATCTTCCCTGAGAGAGAAGACCCACATGATGTGATGCTGTCTAAAGATAATATACCACTTAAAGATTTACCAGTGGGATCTTACATAGGTACAAGCAGTTTAAGACGTGCCGCCCAGATTCTCCATTATCGACCAGATGTAAAGATTGTTCCTTTGAGGGGAAACCTAGATACCAGGATCAGAAAATTAGAGAGCCTTGATATTCAGGCAATTGTTATTGCCGCAGCCGGTTTAAAAAGAATAGGTCTTACTGATAAGATAACACAGCCGCTTTCTTTTGATTGTATGGTGCCTGCAGTAGGGCAGGGTGCCTTGGGGCTTGAGTTCCGTTTGGATGATGAGGAAACAATGAATATGTTAAAATTTCTGGATCACTATGCAACAAGGGTGGCGGTGGAGGCTGAAAGATCCTTTCTGATGGAACTTCAAGGTGGTTGTCAGATCCCCATTGCTGGTTTTGCAAGGTTAAAGAATAACTCCCTGCTGTTAGATGGTTTGGTGGCTAACCTTGATGGCGGCACTATTTTTAGGGATACAGTTATTGGCTCACCTGAAAAGGCCAAAGAACTTGGAGCAACTCTGGCGAATATGCTTTTAGATGCAGGGGCACGGGAGATTTTGAAGGATATCTATGGTCAACACCTTTGAGATTGATGTATAAAATTAGGACCAGATTTCGCCATTGACTGTTAACAGAAAAAGATTGAAAAGGATTAAAATTAGGGGTATATGCCCCTATATGTCTTTATAGAAGATCGAAGACATCAAGAAAGAATTGCTTACGGACAAATAATTCATATCAGAGAGAATTAGAAGTCAGGCATAACTGATGTCGCGTAAACTCAAAGCATTGGATAAGACTGAAGCTATGGAGATGGGGAAAAGCTGCGTCTGTTTCACCACCCGTAAGGCCGCACGGTGCGTCACACAGTTCTACGATGATATGCTGAAGCCGATAGAGCTCCGCTCGACACAACTCATCCTGCTGAACTCGATCCGGATTCTAGGACCGGTGAGTATAAAAAGACTGGCCAAAGCCGTTGTAATGGATCGGTCGGCATTGGCAAGGAATCTCAAACCTCTTGATAAGCAAGGTCTCATCCGTATTGAACGTGGGGAAGATTTGCGTAAGCGAGTCGTGACGCTTACAGAGCTTGGACTTGAAAAGGCGACGGAAGCATTTCCACTGTGGGAAAGGGCACAGACAGAAGTTCAGAATAAATTGGGGCGTGAAGGTCTGGATACTCTCTTTGCAAGTCTATCAGGAGTGGTATCACTAACTCGTAAAAAGTAATTTTTTTGTATAAAAAAGGGTATATACCCCTATTTGGTAACGCAGATTACATAATGAGGAACCTGAATGTTCTTTAACTTGTAATTCCTCGTAGCTTGCTACGGGGAATTACAAGTTAAAATTCATAGTATTTGCATTGCTATGAATGCAATTTGGAGACCAACCCCTTGCTATGATAAAGGGATAGATGGTCAAATAGGATTTTTCGAACCAGGAACAAACATTAGTGCCGCTCATATATTGGCTGACCAGAGTAAATCATGGACCAGTTATTTTTTAAACCAAAATGATAATTTTGTGAAATATTATTCTGAAATAAAGCGTGTTTCTATAGGAAAACAGAAGGCCTCTATATGCACGAAATGTCTATAGCTCAGAACCTCATTGAAATCATTGAAGAGGAGATGCAAAAATATAATGCCAGTATCCTCAGATCCGTGCACATTAATATAGGCCAGATGTCAGCAATTGTTCCAGATGCCCTATATTTTTGTTTTGAGGTGATCACTTCTAGGACCAAACTGGAAGGAGCCAAGCTGATCATGGATATCATCCCCTTAAAGGGATGTTGCCATGACTGTAAGAGCGAATTCGAGATAAAAGATTATGCCTTCATTTGTTCCGCTTGCGGCAGCACTAAAATTGAGACCATTGAGGGCCAAAGCTTATCTATTGTAGAAATAGAGGTGGACTGATAGTAAATGAGGCGAATTATTTTAATAAGCAAGGAGTTTATCTATGAAGATTTCGGTAGTCAGAAACATACTAGAGGCCAATGATCGTATTGCTCAGCAAAACAGAGATTTGTTTGATGAAAATGGCTTGCTGGTGATAAACCTTATGAGTTCACCAGGAGCAGGTAAAACCACTCTCCTTGAAAAAAGCATTGATGCCTTGAAGGGCGACTTAAGAATCGGGATCATAGAAGGAGATGTTCAATCTTCGCAGGATGCGGAGCGCATAGCCAAGAAAGGAGTACCCGTTGTACAGATCAACACCGGTGGGGCATGCCACCTGGACGGGAATATGGTCAGGGATACCTTTGGAGAATTTAATTTCAGGGAAATGGATCTTCTCGTGGTAGAGAACGTAGGAAACCTGGTCTGTCCTGCGGAGTTCAGGGTTGGAGAGGATTTCAAGGTTATGATACTTAGTGTGACTGAGGGTGACGATAAGCCAACCAAGTACCCGCTCATGTTCCGTGAATCAAAAGTGCTACTGATAAACAAAATTGACCTTCTACCTTATGTGGACTTCAGCTTAGAAAGAATAAAAGAGGATTCATTAAAGATTAATCCGCATCTAACCGTATTCCAGATATCCTGTAAAACGGGAGAAGGCCTCGAAGACTGGCATAACTGGCTACGGAAACAGGTAAAAGCCAGAGAGGAGGGCCGGTAGGAGATGAATAAATGATCCAGGTTTATAAGCTTTTTCTCTGAGGTCTTCCTGGATAATTTCTTTGGCTAAAAAATTTTGCATAAAAAATATTTAAAGGTATATAGGAGGTGTTATGGACAAAGAACGAATCAGAAAATTCGGTTACGAGTTGGGGGCGGATGCAGTCGGATTTGCTGCAATTGAGGACTACCAATCTAAGAAATCGCCGGACCCTAAAACCATCCTGCCTGATACGAAATCAATCATTGTTCTGGGATACAGAGAACTCAATGGGGCTGTGGAAAGTGAAAACACCCGGGTAAGCTTTGCCTCTCGGATGGGAGATATGGAATTCTCTTTAAAGAACAACTACCTTATGGCCAGGCACATAGAGGATCATTATCAGGTTAAAACGGCCCCTGTTCCCGTAACCTACCCATTGGACATGGGGCCTGGGGTTATGGGATTTGTTGGGGATGTCTCTATGAGACATGCGGCTGTGGCTGCAGGCCTTGGGGTCTTTGGCCGGCATAATCTGATTATTCACCCCCATTTCGGAACCCGAATCATCTTTACAGCTATTCTTACAGGATTGCCTCTAAACTCTGATCCTCCTGTCAATGAGGAGCTATGCGATCAATGCGGCCTCTGTGTTGAGGCCTGTCCAGCCCAGGCCCTGGATGAAGAGAGCAAAACAGATATGCTCAAATGCCTGAAAATATCCCAGCCCTATGGTATCGGCGGGACCATACGATATCTGCGACAGTTCATCGGGGCTTCACCTGAAGAGCAAAAGGCACTACTTAAGGATCCAATTCTGCTGCATATCTACCAGGCCCAATTTATTGGATTTCAGTACTTCTGCAACAAATGTATGGCCGTCTGTCCTGCATGTATCGAGGTATAGAGAGGAAAGATGGAAATAATCATATCTGAAAAAGAAATCCATAGGCGTTTATAAGTTGGCTGAAACAGACCTGGTGGTGACTGCCTGAAGCCGGTGAATTAATGCCCTTGATCATGGCTCGTTATACACCTGAAGAGGCAACCTTTTTGACCGGCATCCCTTTTTCTGGAAAGAACCTTTATGAATTGTCTAAGATGTAAGGGCCTTGTCTTCCGTACCACTAGTATTAAGACTGTCTGCTACAGCTTCAACGACCCCTTCTTTGCATTTTACCGCAGTTTTTTCTGGCCCGGGCGCAATGATGAGGACAGCAAGACCATGACCCCTCTTGTGAATCAATACAATCTTCATGGTTTTATGGATCAGCATGTCCCAGTTCACACGAAAGACCCGTAAGCCCTTCTCATAGAGAAGACCATCAAAGACACAAGACAGATCCTTCCCTACGAAGATGTGGTGAAGTTGCTGGATACTCAAGAATATTTCGGCGTATCCACCTGTCTCTGCAAGCATAGGAAAAACCTGGATCTAGATTCGCCCAATTGCAAGCACCCTACTGAGGTATGCCTGCACATTGGTAGGTTCGGTATCAAATGTCCTTATTGCTCATAGCACTGCCTATGGAACTGCCACAATAACAATTATAAGTATCTGTTACAGGATATGTTAGATGTACAGTAGAAATGGTCACGTATAATTGGTGTTTGCATTATTAAAGGGAATGGATTATTTATAGAAAAAGTATACGGGGTTTATAAAGCGGAATAATAAAAAACGAGGGACTTTCCTGTGTGAAAGGGCTTTATAGAGATAAGGAAGTAGCTGTAAAATTAATATTTTTTTCTGGTAGAAAATTATTCAAAAATTTAAACTCTTTCCTATTTTGAATTTATTGAAAGGTTAAGTAGTTGAAAGATAAAGTTAAAGGGATAGTTTATCTTATCGGTGCTGGCCCAGGCGACCCTGATCTTATTACTTTAAAAGGCAGGGAATGCCTTAAAAAGGCTGATATAATTGTATACGATTACCTTGTTAACGAATCACTTTTATCGCTGGCGCAGATAGATGCGAAGATTATATACGTGGGAAAAAAATGCGGCCACCATACCATGCCTCAAAAGGATATAAATGATCTTCTGGTTGAGAGTTCTAAGAAAGGTTTAACGGTAGCAAGGTTAAAAGGGGGCGATCCTTTTATTTTTGGAAGAGGTGGTGAGGAAGCCATGGAGCTTTCTAAAGAAGGGATTACATTTGAGATAGTCCCTGGAGTAACATCGGCGGTTGCAGCACCTGCTTATGCTGGCATACCCTTAACGCACAGAAATTTCGCATCTTCTGTATGTTTTATAACTGGACACGAAGACCCTACAAAGGAAGAATCACATATCAACTGGAATGCCTTAGCAAAATCATCTGGCACCCTCGTATTCCTCATGGGTATTGCAAATTTATATAAGATAGTAAAAAAGTTGACAACTTTAGGTAAATCACCAAATACTCCAGTGGCGGTTGTTGGCAATGGTACGATGCCGAACCAGAGAACAGTAATTGGAAAGCTTGCCAATATTGATCAAAAGGTGAAGGATGCAGATCTTGGGGCCCCCGGAATAATTGTAGTTGGTGACGTAGTGAATCTGAGTGAGTACCTCAATTGGTTTGAATCCCGTCCATTATTTGGAAAGAAAATTGTGGTTACACGACCTGAGGATCAGGCAGCCGCCTTTATCAGGACTCTATCTGAGTTAGGTGCCGAGTGTTTACTATTTCCGACTATCGCCATACTACCCCCTGCAAGCTGGAAGGAACTTGATAGAGCAATAAAGAGTCTTTCAAGGTATGACTGGATACTATTTACTAGTGTTAATGGAGTGAGATACTTTTTTAAACGATTGGGTGTTCAAAAAAAGGATACCCGGTATCTTAAGGGTATTAACATTGGTGCTATAGGGCCAGAAACCGCAGCGGTATTGATTGATATGGGAATCAATCCTGACCTTATTCCTGATCAGTATTGGGCAGAGGGGGTTGTGGAGAGATTAAAAAGATCAGTCCTTAATGGGAAGAGGATTCTTCTGCCAAGGCCTGTAATAGCACGGGACTATATTCCTAAAAAACTTACTGAGTTGGGAGCGATAGTCGATGTTGCTGAGGCATATCAGACAGTGAAGCCAGACTATAGTTACCATCAATTGCGCATGCTGTTTAAAGACGGTGCAATAGATATGATTACCTTGACCAGTCCTTCAACTGTTGATAATTTTTTGGCGCTGTTAAAAGGTGAATCGATCTTTAAAGAAATTGTAAAGGCAAAGGTTGCCTGTATTGGGCCAATTACTGCTCAAAGGGCAATCGAAAGAGGACTAAGGGTAGATATAGTACCTGATGAATATACGGTGGATGCCCTTACCAAGGCCATAATACAATATTACACAAAACATTAACTCTATTTTTTAACTTATTGTTATTACTTATTATATTTGTTATATAGAGTGTGTTCATCGAGTCAATTTAGGCTCTTATAGCACCAGGCCTACTCGCAACGCTCTTTCTGGCGAGGCGGGCGGACACTTTAGCTCATTTTAAGCACTTTAACCACTTAAAACGGTCTATACCATTACTCCAACCCCCACACACTCCTTGATGCCCGGACTACCTTGTCTAACAGGTTAGTGGGGCATACCAGTATGCCATAATGGTTCTCGACATCCCCTGAGGGTCTAAGATAGCTTATCGGCTCTCCGGTTCCTGAAAGGAGAACACCTCCGGCTTCTGAAGCAATAACGTCACAGGCACAGGTATCCCATAATTTCGTACCCCTGGCAGGATGCACATAGATATCTGCCTCTCCATTGATGACCATAGCCAACTTCTTGCCCACACTTCCTGAAGGTATTTCCCTCTGGACAGAAAGCATTTCAATAAATTTGTCTATCTTGGGATCCCTGTGCGAGCGGCTGACAGCAAGACGTAAATTTTTCAGGTCTTGAGTAGCAGTTATTTTTACTCTTGATGACGCATCTCCTTGAGACAGCCAGCTTTTATATGCGCCTAAACCCTTGCATGCATAAAGCTCTAATCCTGTAGCCGGCTCTATTACCACACCAATGGTTGGTTCACCACGATGTGTGAGCCCGACCATAGTAACGAATTCACCATTGGCCTTGATGAAATCCCTTGTGCCATCCAAAGGGTCAATCATCCAGACCCATTCATATTCTGTGTTATTCCATGTAGCTGGCTCTTCCTCTGTTAAAATAGCGTGCTCGGGAAAGATGTCTTTGAGCTTTTCTTTGATAATTTGATTTGCCGCCATGTCGGCTGCAGTGACTGGATCGTCCTTACCTTTTTCTCTGATACCAACATTACCACCTGAAAGATATTGCTCATAGATGATCTTTATCCTTTCTGCTGCTAACCGGGATGCTTGCCTTCCAATATCCAATAAGTATTCGACGTCTCCTACCACTAAAAATCCCCTTATATTTAAAGATTAGTATAGCTAATTTGTTGACAAATAGTGTGCATAAGGGTAAGTTTTTTTACACAATATAGCAAGGAACTTTTGTGCCGAAGTGGCGGAATTGGTAGACGCGCTAGGTTCAGGACTTAGTGGGTGTATGCCTGTGCGGGTTCGAGTCCCGCCTTCGGCATTCCACAACAGGAGAGGATTAGCTGGCTTTTGGTTAATCCTCTTTTTTTCATTTTGAGGCGTTTAGTAAAAGTTTTGGTAAACATTTGCGAATGTAGCCTTGAAATTGACCGATTTCCTGTCGGATATCTTCCACATCGATAGTGTTGTATCTATCAAACATCTCTCGGGTTGAATGAACGGTAACTTGCATAATCCATGCTTCTAGGGTAGGCCATACATTTCTTTGTATTCATCAGAGGTAATGGCATGTATCGCTTTCAAATGGAAAGGGAGTCTTTGAAACCACTCACCGCATAGTAGGCATTGGATTTTGTCGCCAGAAAAATAATCGTAAATCTCCTCTTTGGTCTCAAATTTTTCATCCCAAAGAAATCCCTCTAAAGCTTTCCTTCTACGCTCTTTACGTTTTTCGATATAGTTTAATGGTGTCATGATAGAATTCTTCACTCATCTTTTGTGCATCTTTATGGTGCACAGTCTTGCTAAGTGAGTTTAAGAGATTTTAGCTGATTTTATTTCAGTATTCAAACTGTATTGGAAAGTAGTCGGAGGTGGTCTGGCTTATTACTTATAGCAGTTATTCAAACTTGTGATATTGGTTATTTGAAACCGAAATAAACAGAATTAAACAGCGGTGAGCGTCATCGATATCATCTTTTAATCTGTAATTGTGATGTTTGAAGTTTGATAATATAAAATCTCTATGACAGCTTTCATTTTAGCGGATAGGTTTTAAAATGATATTGAACTTTCTACTGCCATATGTATATTGAAATGTATCCAGATTTGAATATATGTTACGTATAGTGTGCCATAGTCGAAACCCACAATCAGCAAGATTTTATTGAAGGCTTGATTTGGTAGTTATAACCTCCTTGGACTTCAAATTTATCGCCTGTTTTATAACATTCATTTGAATTATCGCTTGGTAAGGCAACAGAGCTTGCCAAATCTTTGCATAGAGCTAAATTCAATTGTTGTAAGGTATCGATATTGGAATCATAAATGCCTAAATCCTTAGATTATTAAGTAATTGTAGCTGAAGGCTGCCCAGACGTGTTGTCCGGAAAAGCCGGGTTGTGGATCGGCTATATAATTATTTCCAAGTCACAAGAGGCCGATTACGGATGGGAATGCGTTGGTATTTAAATTTAGGATAACCTACCATCATCGCTCCAAAAGCAAGGTGATCAGAGGGTAGACCCAGAGCCTCGAACAAAGGCGGATATGCATTTACCGCTTCGTAAAAATAGCCGCCCCAGCAGGCTCCGAGGCCTAAACTTGTCGCGTATAAATCGAGAAGACTCAAGGCTAACGTGCAATCCTCAGCACCATGCCTCCAGTTCTTGTCCGCGTGAGCGAGTATGATATGAGGCGCTCCTCGGCAAATGCGCTCATAGCCTTCATCCCAACACGCTACCGCACGGGTGAACCCCCTGGTTTCCGCAAATGCTGGATTATTATGGATAACCGTGCGCATCCAATCGATGACCATGCAGGCCAATCGTCGAACCTCCGCAGGCTCTTGCACCACTATCCAATGCCAAGGTTGCTGGTTTTTGGCCGATGGGGCAGAACAGGCTATTTCCAGGAGCTTTTCCAAGATGGCTCGCGGCACCATCTTGTCTTTGAAGGTCCGAATTGAGCGCCGTCCGCGCAGAAACTGTTCGGCCTGGTCCGGGGTCACAGCCAATTCCTGCTTAATGGGTAGGCAGTCTTCAGGACTCAGCCAATCGAGACTTAGCGCCCCTGTAGGGCAGACAGTTACGCAGTGGCCGCATTTCAAGCAGACATCCTTAAAGTCCGGCGTTGGACTCGGATAGTCCTCCTTAGAGTCCATCCGGATGATAAGTATAGGGCATTCGGCCACACAGATACCATCGTGATTGCACTTTTCCTCATCAACGGTCATAAAACTCATCGTTTACTCCTTGTCATTACGTTTAGCCCGCCTTATGCGAGGTTATAGGAAAGCGTTAAGGCAACATATGAACACAGCATCTTCTGGCTTGATCTGAAACCATGCCTCTTGCCTTGATAAGCCGTTTGATATGCTACTTCATGATCCTTTCATTTTCTTTAGGACAGACTCAATATTTTGTGTTTAGGTTCCATGGAAATGAAGTTATAGATTTGTGCCAAAACCTGAAATATCTATAAAGCATAGAATACATATACTAATCAAAATGGGTCTTTGATCTACCTGTGAGCAATAGCAGTTACTAGCCGTTTTGCTAGCTCCTAGACTTCAGAGATTCTACCGTAGCAATAGGTACGATATCGATACCTTTGGAAAGCCATATTCAAAAACGTGACGAAATCTGAATCAAAATAGCCTACACATAATAACTGTAGCTGACTGCATACCCACTGAATTTTGTTAGTCATACCACCCAAAATCCTCAAGTGCCTTTTGCATTACCCAATAATTATATGAAGGAGTTAATGGTGAAATTGTACACCCAGCTGCCAACATGAAACCCCCAGGAGCCTTTTTTCCTTTCTCAATACATATCCTGCTAAGCTCATAAACCGCATCCCCGCTTCCTGTGTGAATAATTGTC
>Ga0180438_10009337_pt1 | contig 12243 bp, 8 predicted proteins | sample SS_ome_12_FD_132455 | JGI IMG/M metagenome (GOLD analysis project Ga0180438, IMG submission 132455) | Hypersaline lake sediment archaeal communities from the Salton Sea, California, USA - SS_3_D_2 metaG | ecosystem: Environmental > Aquatic > Non-marine Saline and Alkaline > Hypersaline >...
AACAGAGGGTGATTGCCGCTGTTAACGTCGTCTTACCATGATCTATATGACCGATGGTGCCGACATTTACATGGGGCTTTGTCCTCTTAAACTTTTCTTTGGCCATTGTCGTTACCTCCTTAAAAATCTCTAACTGGTCATTTGTCAGTGGTTAGTTGTCAGTTGCAAAAAATCAACGTACAACGGACCATTGACTAATGACATTGATATTACCAACGATAATGAGCAAAGGCCTTATTTGCCTCCGCCATCCTATGTGTATCCTCCTTCTTCTTAAAGGCAGCACCCCTTCCTTTAGAGGCATCGATCAGCTCCCCTGCTAATTTTGCTGCCATTCCTTTTTCACCCCTTTGTTTGGCGCTTGTGAGTATCCATCGTAAACTTAGCGTAGTCCTCCGCAAGTATCTCACTTCAGTAGGAACCTGATAGGTAGAACCACCGACTCTTCTTGATCTTACTTCAACTACTGGCTTAACGTTTTCAATAGCCTTCTGAAAAAGGGATAGCGGATCTTCCTTGGCCTTCTCTTGTATAATATCAAAGGCATCGTAGAGAATAGACTGAGCTAAGTTCTTTTTTCCTCTTTGCATAATTCTATTAATGAATTTAGTAACTAATTCACTTTTATATTTAGGGTCAGGTAAAATTTCTCTTTTTAAGATTACTGCTTTTCTCGGCATTCCAGTGCCTCCAACTAATGTTCATTATATTCATTGAGTTTGGTGAGTTTATTTGGTTCTGGCACAACAAGCACAAGAAAGCTACCACACTCAACAAACCCAATTAAATGCCCTTAGGCTTCTTAGTTCCGTATTTGGAGCGGCCTCTCCTTCTATCTTCGACTCCTGAGCTATCCAAGGTACCTCGGATGATATGATACCTTATGCCTGGTAAATCCTTAACTCTCCCACCCCTGATTAGAACAACAGAATGCTCTTGCAGATTATGTCCAATCCCTGGAATATAGGAAGTAACCTCTATTCCATTTGTCAAACGTACCCTTGCAACCTTACGCAAGGCCGAGTTAGGTTTCTTAGGAGTAGATGTGTAAACCCTGATGCATACACCCCTTTTTTGTGGACACCCTCTTAGGGCTGGTGTCTTAATCTTCTTCTTTACCCTCTGCCGCCCATTTTTAATAAGTTGATTAATTGTTGGCATCTATTTCTCTTTTAAAAAATTATTCTGCTCTATGCTGTGAATGCCTTTTATTCTATCTATAAAATTATTTCAACACTTTTCTATAAAAATTATTGTTCCACCTCTATATCTAACCCTCTATGAATACTCAAACCTGTTCCAGCAGGTATAAGTCTGCCCATAATAACATTTTCTTTGAGGCCTCTTAAATAATCTACTCTGCTCTCCACGCTTGCATCTGCTAAGACCTTTGTAGTTTCCTGAAAAGATGCAGCTGATATAAAGCTGTCAGTATTAATTGATGCCTTTGTAACTCCCAGCAAAAGTGGTTCCCCTACGGCTGGCTTGCCTCCTTGTGCAATAATTTCCTGATTTGTTTCCTCAAAACGCCACCGCTCAATCTCTTCTCCTAAGATAAAATCCGAATCTCCGACTTCCTTCACTAATACTCTTCTCAACATCTGCCTGACAATCACCTCTATATGCTTATCATTTATCTTCACACCCTGGAGGCGATAGACCTTTTGAACTTCATCGACAAGGTATTTGGATAGTTCTTTAGGTCCTTTTATTCTTAAAATATCATGAGGATTAGCCGATCCTTCCATGAGGGCTTCACCAGCTCTCACATAATCTCCATCAAAAACGCTTACATGTCTACCTCTGGGCACAACATATTCAGCAGGTTTGCCAATTTCAGGGGTGATAATTACCCGCCTTTTTCCTGATAAATATTTTCCAAAGGATACTGTTCCATCAATCTCACTTAATAGGGTTTGATCTTTGGGTTTCCTGACCTCAAATAATTCTGCAACCCTTGGCAGACCACCCGTAATATCTTTCGTCTTTGTGGTTTCTCTTGGTATCTTGGCCAACACATCACCGGCATGAACCTCAACTCCCTCTGATACCATAATAATAGCACCTGTAGGAAGGAAATACCTGGCAACTGCCCCTGGCGAATCACCTGAGAGCTGAATTGTCTTTCCAGTAGAACCTTTTATTGAAATTCTCGGCCTAACGTCTGGATCACCAGATGCAACAATAACTTTACTTGATTTACCAGTTACTGAATCCAGTCTTTCCTGCATTGTTCTACCTTCATAAATATCACCAAACTTTAACCTGCCAGAGACCTCTGTTAAAATCGGTATAGTAAAGGGATCCCATTCTACTAAGAGCTCACCAGGATGTATCTCTTTTCCATCATTAGCCTTAATTATAGCGCCATATATAACTGGGTACCGTTCTAACTCTCTTCCACTTGCATCCACCACTCCGATATCCCCATTTCTATTCATTACCACATGGTCCCCTTTGGCATTCATTACTGTCTTGAGATTATAAAATTTAATCTTCCCACTACTCCTGGACTGAATTGTAGACTGTTCTACCTTTCTCGTTACTGTACCCCCAATATGAAATGTCCGCATAGTGAGCTGCGTGCCTGGCTCACCAATAGACTGTGCTGCAACAATGCCTATTGGCTCACCTATATCAATCTCTCTACCATGTGCTAAGTTTCTACCATAACACTTTTTGCAGACCCCTCTCACTGCCCTGCATGTCAATACTGATCTAATTTTTACCTTTTCAATCCAGGATCTCTCGATCCTTTCAGCTGCTGATTCATCTATTTCTTTGTTGTACTTAAGGAGTAATTCTCCGGTTATCGGGTCAGTGATATCTTCAGCTGCAATTCTTCCCAGAATTCTCTCTGATACAGGCTGAATCACCTCACCACCCTCAGTCAATGACTCTACCCAGATTCCGTCCATAGTGCCACAATCTTCCTCTGTGATACAGGCGTCCTGAGACACATCTACCAGTCTGCGGGTCAGATATCCTGAATTAGCCGTCTTCAGCGCAGTATCTGCCAATCCCTTTCGTGCACCATGAGTAGAGATAAAATACTCTAAAACTGTCAAACCCTCACGAAAATTTGCAGTAATAGGAGTCTCAATAATCTCTCCAGAGGGTTTTGCCATTAAACCTCTAATTCCTGCCAACTGCCTCATCTGATCCTTGCTACCTCTCGCACCTGAATCAGACATCATATATATTGGATTAAAACTATCACTCTTTTCTTTGGTTCCATCAGGCGCTTTTAGTTCCTCCACAGCCATTTCATCCATCATTTCCGAAGAAATTACCTCTGTAGCCTTTGTCCAAATATCAACTACTTTATTATATTTTTCCCCGTCGGTAATCAAACCATCGCTATACTGGCTTTCAATCTTTTTTACCTCACCTTCGGCCTCTTCTATAATTTTATATTTCTTTCTCGGGGTAACCATATCTTTACTTGAGATAGAGATACCGGATATAGTCGCATACTTGTATCCAATATCTTTAAGTCTATCCGCTAAAATAACCGTTGCCTTAGTGCCTAAAGAACGATAACATTCATTGATAATATCCCTTAGTCCCTTCTTAGCTATTATTCTATTTACCATTTCAAAGGGTAACTCTTTGGGAAAAATTTCATAAAGGATTACCCTTCCAGTAGTCGTCCTGACTATTTGGTTATTAATCCTAACCCTTATAGAAGTATGTAAATCTAATACGCCGGCATCATAGGCCATTCTCACCTCTTCCATATTAGCAAAAATCATATGTTCACCTTTGCAAAATGGCCTCTCTTTAGTCATATAATAGATGCCTAATACAATATCTTGGGTTGGCACAATGATAGGATCACCATTGGCTGGTGAAAGGATATTGTTCGTAGATAGCATTAATACTCTAGCTTCAATCTGGGCTTCAACAGAAAGAGGGACATGGACAGCCATCTGGTCGCCGTCAAAATCGGCATTAAAAGCAGTGCATACAAGGGGGTGAAGCTGAATAGCCTTACCTTCAATAAGAACAGGTTCAAATGCCTGCATTCCAAGCCTATGAAGAGTGGGCGCCCTATTAAGCAAAACACAGTGTTCCTTAGCTACTTCATCTAAGCAATCCCACACCTCTGGTGTTTCGTTTTCAACTAATTTTTTTGCTTTCTTCAGGGTGCCTGCCATGCCTTTTTCCTCGAGCTTATCATAAATAAAGGGCTTAAAAAGCTCTAAAGCCATCTGTTTTGGAAGTCCGCATTGATGCAATCTTAAATCGGGACCAACAACAATCACAGATCTTCCTGAATAATCTACCCTTTTCCCGAGTAAATTTTGCCTAAATCTACCCTGTTTACCCTTAAGCATGTCGCTGAGGGATTTTAATGGTCGCTTATTTGCACCAGTTATAGTCTTACCTCGCCTTCCGTTATCAAACAAAACATCAACAGCCTCTTGCAGCATTCTTTTTTCATTTCTAATTATAATATCAGGTGCATTTAATTCTAAGAGGCGTTTCAGCCTATTGTTCCTATTTATAACCCTGCGATAAAGATCGTTCAGATCCGAGGTAGCAAATCTTCCCCCATCTAATGGAACTAAAGGCCTTAGGTCTGGTGGTAAAATAGGTATGGCATCCATTATCATCCACTCTGGCTTATTCTTGGATGATCTAAAGGCATCGACTATTCGAAGGCGCTTTGAAAGCTTTTTCCTTTTGGCATCTGATTTGGTGCTCAGTAACTCACTCTTTAACTTGGAAGCAAGCATTTCTAAATCTATTTCTTGTAAGATTATTTGTATGGCTTCAGCTCCCATTCCAGCTATAAATCCGTCTCCATAATCCTCTTTGGCCTTCAGATACTGCTCTTCTGTCAACAAGGCACCCTTGGTGAGCGGGGTGTCTTTTGGATCGATAACCACGTAATTCTCAAAGTAAAGTACCTTTTCCAAGGTCTTAAGAGTCATATCTAAAAGCAAACCGATTTTGGAGGGGATACACTTCAAAAACCAGATATGTGCCACAGGTGTTGCTAATTCAATATGACCCATTCTCTGTCTTCTCACCTTAGAGTGTGTAACCTCCACACCACATTTCTCGCACACTACTCCCCTATGCTTCATCCTTTTATATTTTCCACAAAGACACTCATAATCCCTTGTAGGGCCAAAGATCTTTGCACAAAATAATCCATCCCTTTCAGGCTTAAAGGTTCGATAATTAATGGTTTCAGGCTTTTTAACCTCGCCATAAGACCACTCTCGTATCTTCTCAGGTGAAGCAATAGAAATCTGTAGCGAATTAAAACTTAGAGGGTCCTTTGGTTTTGTGAAAAAACCATATAAATCTTCCAAGGTTTCCTCCTTTTTTTAGCTCTTGTTATTATAATCTAAAAAACCTCAGAATCTCCATCCTCGTTCAAGTCTACTTCTAAACCGAGACTCTGCAGTTCTTTTACCAAAACATTGAAGGACTCTGGTAGTCCTGCTTCTAAAAGATTGTTTCCCTTTACAATCTTTTCATACATCCGTGTCCTGCCAGCGACGTCATCCGATTTGACAGTCAAAAACTCTTGTAAGGAATATGCCGCTCCATAAGATTCCATTGCCCAGACCTCCATCTCGCCCAACCGCTGACCTCCAAACTGGGCCTTACCACCAAGAGGTTGCTGAGTAACCAAAGAATAGGGCCCAATGGAACGAGCATGGATCTTATCATCGACCAAATGATGAAGCTTCATCATATACATTATACCTACCGTTACATGGTGATCAAAGGGTTCACCTGTTCTACCATCATACAAAACCACTTGCCCACTCACAGGTAAACCCGCCTCACGTAAACACTCAATTATTTCCTCTTCTTGTGCCCCATCAAACGCAGGTGTAGCCATATGCACACCATCCTGCATGTAGCCAAATTCGACCTTGGTCTCTTCATCCGAGACACCGGCAAAAATCTGATCATACTCTTTAGAATAGATTTTCCTCAATTTATCTTTTGCTACGCTTTTACCTTTAACGCTTTCCATCAATACTCGTATCTGTTTACCAAGTTCATACGCAGACCAACCAAGATGTGCCTCTAAAATTTGTCCCACATTCATCCTGGAAGGAACACCAAGAGGATTCAAAACTATATCTACTGGTGTACCATCAGCAAAATAAGGCATATCTTCTGCTGGAAGTATTACGGAAATCACGCCCTTATTTCCATGGCGGCCTGCCATCTTGTCACCGACAGATAGTTTTCGCTTGACAGCCACAAATACCTTTACCAGCTTAATCACCCCGGGTGATAATTCATCTCCAATATCTAACCTCTTTATCCTTTCTTTAAAAAGGTCATCCAATTTTTCTATCTGCTGTTGATACATTAATACCACTGATTCCATGCTCTCAATCACTTCCATGTCGGCCTTGATATTGGCTCCTTGCCAAGAATCTACAGGAACGTTCTTTAAACATTCGTGATCAATAACCTGATCTCTTGCTAATAAAATCTTACCTGTTCCTGTATGCCTTAAATCTGACTTAAGATGTTTTCCTTCTAACAGAGAAGCCAATTTCTCCTGAACATTTCTTTCTATAACCTCGATTTCATCCTTTTTGTCCTTTGATAATTGACTGATCTCTTCAGCCTGAATAGCTTTTGTTCTTTCATCTTTCTCCACGCCTTTACGAGAGAATACCTTGGCATCAATTACTATACCTTCTACACCAGGGGGAACCCGTAACGAACTATCTTTCACATCGCCTGCCTTTTCACCAAAAATAGCTCGGAGGAGCTTCTCTTCTGGCGACAATTGAGTCTCCCCCTTAGGAGTAATTTTTCCTACCAAAACATCGCCAGGCCTTACTTCAGCACCTAACCGGATAATGCCGCTTTCATCAAGCTTCTTAAGGGCCTCCTCTCCTGCGTTCGGTATGTCCCGAGTAATTTCTTCTTGTCCGAGTTTAGTGTCTCTTGCCAAAACAGAAAACTCTTCTATATGAATAGAGGTAAATACATCTTCCCGTACCAACCTCTCGCTTACTAAAATTGCATCTTCAAAATTATAACCACCCCAGGAAAGAAATGCTACTGTGACATTCCTTCCTAAAGCAAGCTCACCTTTCTCCATGGCAGGACCATCTGCGATAATTTGTCCCTTTCTAACTCTATCCCCTTTTTTTACAATTGGCTTCTGATTATAACAGGTGCTCTGGTTCGAGCGCCGAAATTTTAATAACTTATAAATCTCAATACCATCCTTCTCTCTCTCTGGTCGAATAACTATACGAGAGGCACTCACGCTTTCAACAGTTCCATCTTTCTTAGCTATGGTAGCCACACCTGAGTGCTTTCCTATAACTTTTTCAATTCCTGTTCCAATAAGTGGAGACTTAGCTTGCAAAAGTGGCACGGCCTGCCTCTGCATATTGGAACCCATCAAGGCCCTATTCGCATCATCATGCTCTAAGAAAGGAATTAATGATGCAGCGATACTTACCAACTGGTTTGGAGAAACATCCATATATTTCACTTCTGTAGCAGAGACTAAACATGCTTCACCACCCTTTCTGGCAGCTACAATATCCCTCACAAAACGACTCTCAGAATCAAGTGGCTCATTAGCTTGAGCGATGGGATATTCCCTTTCATCCATAGCTGTCAAATACTCTATGTTCGCTGAAACAACACCATCTTCAACTTTCCTGTAGGGTGTTTCTATAAAACCAAAATCGTTTACACGAGAAAAGGTGCTTAAAGAAACAATCAAACCAATATTCGGCCCTTCAGGAGTTTCAATAGGGCATATTCGACCATAATGACTTGGATGTACATCTCTCACCTCAAATCCGGCCCTCTCTCTGGTTAATCCTCCGGGTCCAAGTGCACTCAAGCGCCTTTTATGGGTTATCTCTGACAGCGGATTAGTTTGGTCCATAAACTGGGACAACTGACTCGATCCAAAAAATTCATTGATGACAGCTGAAACAGGCTTAGAATTAATTAAATCACGAGGCATTAATGCATCAACATCTTGCAGGCTCATTCTCTCTTTAATTGCCCTTTGCATCCGAATCAGTCCAACCCTATATCCTTCTTCTAATAATTCCCCTACTGACCTCACTCTACGATTTCCCAGATGATCTATATCATCAACTGTACCTTCTTTCACATTCAAGTTTACCAGTTCTTTAACTGTTTCTATTATATCTTCTTTTCTTAGTGTGCATACCTCAAGGGGAACATCTTGGTTGAGCCTGTAATTTATTTTCAAGCGGCCTACTTGAGAAAGATCATAGGTAGAAGGATTAAAAAAGAGGTTATTAAAATAGGCATTGGCCATCTCTTGTGTTGGAGGGCTCGTCGGCCTTAACTTTCGGTAAATATCCAAAATAGCATCATCAGTGGTGACGACTTTGTCTAAAAGCATCGAGTTTCTTATTGATGTGCTGACCTCCAGCGAATCTAAAATTAATAAGCCAATCTCTCTAATACCCTTACTCTGTATAAGCTCTAAATTCTCTTGTTCAAAGGCTTGATTTGTTCCTACTAAAACTTCTCCTGTCTGGGGATCAACTATATCACGGGCAGCAATCCTTCCCTGAAGGTAATCTGAGTTTGTCGGTATTTCCTTTAAACCGATATCAACAAGTTTCTTGTACAGTTTCTTACTAAATCTCTCACCTTTTTTTCCTATAACCTCTCCGGTTTTTTGGTCAATAATATCTTCGGGTATCTTTTGGCCTTGAAGGGTATCAAGGTCTAAGATGCAGCTAAAGGAGTCTTTATCAACTAAGATCTTCTCTATATTATAAAAATTGCGTAAAATTTCTTCTTCACTATAGCCAAAGGCCTTGAGAAGGATGGTCGCCGGAAATTTTCTTCTCCTATCAATTCTCACAAAAAGTATGTCCTTGGCATCAAATTCGAAGTCAATCCAGGAACCCCGCAAAGGAATAATTCTGGCAGAATAAAGTGGTTTCCCACTCGGGTGTGTTTTTCCCTTATCATTATCAAAAAAGACACCTGGAGACCTGTGAAGCTGACTCACAACTACCCTCTCTACACCATTAATAATAAAGGTTCCTCTCTCAGTCATCATTGGTAAGGTACCAAAATAGATCTCCTGTTCCTTAATATCCCGAATATTTTTGCTGCCAGCAATTTCATCAAAATCAAATACCAGCAGTTGAACAACTATCTTAGTCGGTGCTTCATAGGTCATTCCCTTTTTGAGACACTCCTCCTCATTGTATTTTATATCTTCAAAAAAATATCTCACAAATTCCAAGGAACATGTCTTATTCAAATCTTGAATTGGAAACACATTCTTGAATGCCCCTTGAAGTCCAATATCTTTGCGCTTTTCAGATGGAACATTCTGTTGTAAAAAACGTTCATAGGAATCTCTTTGCACATCTATAAGATCGGGTATATCAAGAATAGTTTTTATTCTCCCAAAGTTTTTCCTTGGATAAAAACTTACACTATCTTCCTTGTTCACACTACGATCTCCTTTTAAATCCTTTTAGAAAACTTACACCAGGCGTTAAAACCTGCTCAACTGTATCGGTCTGTCCAACCAACAAGAGATTACCAGGCTCTCTTTCTAACAGGATAAATATTACTTTATAGCTGGATATCAAAAATGAAATGGCCATAACAAAAGAATATTGTCATGGTTAATGTCTATTTTATATCTACGATAGCCCCGGCTTCTTCAAGCTGTTTCTTTATGTTTTCCGCATCTTCTTTTGAAATACCCTCTTTTACTTTATTGGGAGCTCCATCAACCAACTCCTTGGCCTCTTTTAATCCTAAATTTGTTACAGACCGAACAACCTTAATCACCTGAATCTTTTTATCACCTACTCCTGTCAGCACCACATCAAACTCTGTTTTTTCTGCTTCCTCTACCTTTTCATCTTTTTCAAGGGTAGTAGCAGCTGATATTGCTACCGGGGCAGCAGCTGAAACACCAAATTTCTTCTCTAACTCTTCTACTAATTCGGACAGCTCTAATACCGTCATATTAGAAATAAATTCAATTACATCATCTTTGCTTATCTTGGTTGCCATATCTACCTAATCTCCTCTTTGTTAAAATTATCTCGCTTGTTTTACCAAATAGATCAATTTTGGAACAAATCAAACCAACCTATTTAGTCTTTATACCTTTTGTCTTTTTAGGGCTTCTAAAACATTAACTAATCTTCGAGGCATCTCAGATAATAATCGAACAAAAGAAGTATGTACGCCAGAAAGAGAAAAAAGAAGCTTTGAAAGGAGAACCTCTCTTGAAGGAAGCTGGGCTAATCTTTTAATGGCAGACAATTCAACAACTTTACCATTTATTTGACCAATCTTTATCTCTAATGCTTTATACTCTTGCATAACTTTTGTTAAAACCTTGGCAGGTGTCACAACATCATCATACGTTATGGCTAAAGCACAAGGACCGACGAAAAAATCTTTCAAAACATCTGCCTCTGTGTTTTGAGATGCGATTAACAACAGCCTATTCTTTACAACTTGAAATTCAATATCTTCTTCTCTTAACTTATGTCTCAGTTTTGTAAGCTCATCAACGTTTAACCCCTGGTAATCGACCAGAAAGGTTCCGTAGGCCTTTCCAAGCCTTTGATGTAAGTCGGCTACAATTTTTTTCTTTTCATCTCTGTCCAAAGATTACATCACCTCCTCTCTCCTTTACTCATTGGATTCATCATGGGAGAAAAAATTTTTTAGGCTATAACATTGATTTTTCTAACTCGCTGTTACCTGAGAAGATCTCGAATGTTAGCTGTATCTAATTTAATACCCGGCCCCATACTTGTTGATATCGTTATGCTTTTCAGATAGGTTCCCTTGCTGGATGGTGGTTTTAACCGTAAGATAGTATCAAGAAAAAAGGCGGTATTCTGGAGGAGCTTATCTGTCCCAAAAGATACCCTCCCTATAGAGGCATGTACGATTCCTGTTTTATCCACTTTAAACTCAATTTTTCCTGCCTTTAGTTCTGTGACGGCTTTGGCTACATCAAAGGTTACAGTACCGAGTTTTGCATTGGGCATCATACCTCTTGGACCTAAAATACGACCTAATTTACCTGCTATGCCCATCATATCTGGAGTAGCAACAGCCTTATCAAATTCAAGCCAACCGTTTTGGATTTTCTCTGAGAGATCCTCAGCCCCAACAAAATCAGCACCAGCTTCTGTTGCCTCTTTTTCCTTTTCTCCCTTAGCAAAAACGACTACCCTCGTTGACTTTCCGATGCCATGAGGAAGAGAAACTGTACCTCTTACCATCTGATCGGCATGGCGTGGATCGACACCTAATCGGACAGATATGTCTATCGAGGCATCAAATTTCACATATGAACTATCTATTGCTAAATCAATAGCCTCTTTAAAGGTATATTTTTTCAACCTATCTACTTTTTTATTGACCTCGATATACTTTTTTCCTCTTTTGGGCATTTTATCTTCCTAAATTTAATTACTTTCTCCATTCTCAACAGTGATTCCCATACTTCGGGCGGTTCCCTCAATGATCTTTAATGCCCCTTGTAAATCAACAGCGCTCAGATCATTAAATTTTAATTTAGCTATCTCCTCTACCTGGTTCCTGGTTACAGTCCCCACTTTCTCTCTCCTTGGATCAGAGGAACCCTTTGCGATATTTGCAGCCTGCTTTAAAAGGACAGAAGAAGGAGGAGTTTTTGTGATAAATGAAAAAGATTTATCTGTGTATACCGTTATAACTACAGGAATAATCATGCCTTCCTGATCTTGTGTCCGTGTGTTAAAAGTTTTACAAAACTCCATTATATTAACACCATGTTGCCCCAATGCAGGTCCTACTGGTGGCGAAGGGTTGGCTTGTCCAGCCTTTACCTGCAATTTGATTGTTGCAATAGCCTTTTTTGCCATATATTTTTCCTTCTATATTTTTGTAACCTGAACAAAATCAAGCTCAACTGGTGTTGAGCGTCCAAAAATACTTATTAAAACTTTTAGCTTAGCCTTATCTGGCTTTACTTCCTCCACCATGCCATTAAAATTATTAAATGGACCATCAATCACCCTCACTTCGTCACCTTCTTCAAAAAGGAATTTTGGTTTTGGCCTTTCCCGCCCATCCTCCATTCTAGTGAGAATTCTTTGTGCCTCCTCTTCAGAAATTGGAACAGGTTTCATCTTTCCACCTAAAAATCCTGTTACCTTGTCTGTATCTTGTACTATGTGCCATGTTTCATCAGTCAATGCCATCTGA
>Ga0180438_10009338_pt1 | contig 12243 bp, 7 predicted proteins | sample SS_ome_12_FD_132455 | JGI IMG/M metagenome (GOLD analysis project Ga0180438, IMG submission 132455) | Hypersaline lake sediment archaeal communities from the Salton Sea, California, USA - SS_3_D_2 metaG | ecosystem: Environmental > Aquatic > Non-marine Saline and Alkaline > Hypersaline >...
GAGAATTTCCAGAACAACCTTCTTCTCGTCAATCCAGCCACTCTGGGCGGCAGCTTTGACCATACTGTACTCACCACTGACATTGTAAGCAGCCAGAGGGTGATTGAAGTTAGCTCTAACCCTGGAGATAACATCGAGATAGGCTAAAGCCGGTTTCACCATAATAATATCGGCTCCCTCCTGAATGTCCTGCTCCACCTCCCGCAAAGCCTCTCTGACATTTGGCGGGTCCATCTGGTAGCTGCGGCGGTCGCCGAACTGGGGAGCGCACTCCGCCGCCTCACGGAAGGGTCCATAAAAAGCCGAGGCATATTTAGCAGCGTAGGACATAATAGGGGTTCTCTGGTAGCCATTCTCATCCAGCTTGGCCCGAATAGCGGCAACCATTCCATCCATCATAGTAGAGGGGGCAACGATGTCGGCGCCGGCTTCTGCCAGGGAAAGAGCGGCGCGAGCCAGGAGCTCCAGGGTCTTATCGTTATCTACCTCCCCATCTATCACCACCCCGCAGTGTCCGTGGCTGGTGTATTCACAGAGGCAGACATCGGCTATCACCACCAGTTCGGGTCTGGCTTTCTTGATTGCTCTCACTGCCTGCTGGACAATGCCCTGCGGGTCGTAAGCGCCTGAACCCACTTCGTCCTTCATTTCGGGCAGCCCAAAAAGCAGAACCGCGGGTATCCCCAGACTGGTTACCTCCTCTACCTCATCACGCAGTTTATCCACTGAGAAGCGGAGTATTCCCGGCATGGCTTCAATTGCCTGCCTTATATCCTTACCCTGAGTCACAAACAGGGGATAGATGAGGTTCGCTATATCCAGCCTGGTCTCCCTGACCATCCGCCGCAGAGTCTCCGTTCTTCGTAACCGGCGCAGCCTTACCCGGGGAAAACTCATTGCTCAGCCTCCTTCTTATATCTTTCTACCAGAGCCTCCACCAGCCCACTGGCAGTATATTTCTGGGCGACCACATCTACCCTTAATCCCGATTCAGTGGCGGCGGCGGCAGTGACCGGTCCAATACAGGCAATGACTGCCTTATTTAAGGCTTTCACATTGCCTTCCATCAGGGTAATAAGCCCTCGCACTGTGGATGGACTGGTAAAGGTGATGGCATCCACCTCTCCCTTTATCAGAAACTCTTTTATCTTACTATCCCCGCTACCTGCGGGCAGGGTATGATAAACCACCACCGGCTCAACCTCCGCTCCAAGCTCGGAAAGCCCGTGAACTAACTCTTGGTTGACCGTTTGGGAGCAGGGCAAGAGGAGACGCTTACCCTTGATTCCCTCCTGTTTAAAACAGATTAGGATATCATGAGAGCTATATTGCGGTGGCACCAGGTCAGCTTGAATTCCATATTTGTGCAATGCGGTGGCGGTCACCTCGCCTATGGCACAAACCCTAAGACCACATAGCTTCCTCGAGTCCAGCCCCTGCTGGTGAATATGATTAAAGAAGGTGTCAACACCGTTAACGCTGGTAAAGAGCAGCCAGTGAAATTCAGAGAGTCGTGGCAGGACATTGTCCAGGTGGGCCTGGTTGGGCACCGCCTCAACCTCTATAGCGGGCATTTCAATTGGCACCGCGCCTTCCAGGGAAAGGGTTTCGGAGAGAGCGCCAGCTTGCTCCCTTCTCCTGGTAACCAGTATCCTTTTGCCGAAGAGAGGCTTATTCTCAAACCAGTGGAGTTTATGCCGAAGCTTAACCACCTCACCTACTATGAGCACTGCCGGTGCGCCAATATTTGCTTCCCTGGCGCGGTCAACGATATCATTCAGGCTTCCCTCCACCACCCGCTGCCTGGGAGTTGCCCCCCACTGGATTACAGCCACTGGAGTGGCCGGAGAACGGCCGTCCTCTATTAGCTGGGCGATAATGGAGGCGAGGTTCTCCATACCCATCAGAAAAATAAGGGTGTCAATACCGGTGTCTATTCTGCCCGGGACTACCCTTGACCCAGCTTCTGGCGAGCTTTCATGTCCACTGACCACAGCAAAGGATGAGGAGAGACCGCGATGAGTAACGGGGATGCCAGCATAGGCAGGGGCGGCTACTGCTGCCGTCACCCCGGGTACTATTTCAAAGGGGATCCCTTCTGCTGCCAGGACCTCAGCCTCCTCACCCCCCCGCCCCAGTACGAAGGGGTCGCCACCCTTAAGACGAACCACTACTTTCCCCTCCCTGGCTTTGGCAACAAGCAAAGCGTTAATCTGCTCCTGTGATACCAGGTGCGCCTTGGGTTGCTTCCCCACATATATCAGCTCCGCTCCCTGCCTGACCTTATCAAGGAGACTTTTATCGACAAGATGGTCATAAACGATGACATCAGCTTCCCCCAAATAATGGAGACCCTTGAGGGTGATTAGCCCTGGGTCACCGGGTCCCGCCCCCACTAAGTAGACCTTTCCCTCCATCAGACTGTCCCTCCCAAAATCTCTCTCCCTCCCCGGGCAATCAGCTTCTCTCCCAGGAGATTCCCCACCTCTTGGGGAAGTTCGGCGCTACCCTTTGCCCCTGCTCGCAGCAGTTTGCCTCCGTCTGGGGTCGATACCATGCCCTCCAGTTCCAGAGTCTCGCCGTTGATTTGTCCAAAGGCAGCAATGGGAGTGCGGCAACCACCGCCGAGACAATGCAGAAAGACCTGCTCGGCAGTGGTAGCCTGCCTTGTTGGTTCGTGGTTAAGAACTGAGACCAGTCGTTTTATTTCCTCGTCTTTTTCTCGCGTCTCTATTGCCAGCGCCCCCTGCGCCACCGCAGGCAGGCAAATATCCATGGAAATATATTCAGTGATTCGCGCTTCCCAGCCCAGCCGTATTAGCCCGGCGGCAGCGAGGATGATACCATCAAACTGACCGCTGGAGACCTTACGAAGGCGAGTGTCAATGTTCCCCCTGATGTCGACAACATCAAGGTCAGGACGGAAGGCCTTTATCTGAGCGGCACGCCGGGGACTGCTGGTGCCAATGCTGGCACCACGAGGCAGCTGGCTTAGGGAATTAGCTTTCATCGAGACCATCACATCCCGTGCATCCTCTCTCTGATTAACCGCTGCTATCTCCAGTCCTTCGGGGTGGTCAAAAGGGAGATCCTTGAAGCTGTGTACTGCCAGGTTGATTTCCCCCGCCAGCAGGGCTTCCTCCAGTTCCCTGACGAATTCCCCCTTCTCTTCAAAGCCAAACGAGGGCTTACTACTATGCTCGTCACCCTTGGTTCTTATTCGCTTGATGACAAACGTGAATTGAGGATATAAATCCTGCAAGCGATTAACAATGTGCTGTGTCTGGCAGAGAGCAAGCTGACTGCCACGGGAGCCAATAATAATCACTCCTGTTGGTCTCATTTTCTACCTCTGGTACTCAAGCCATCTTCTTCTAAGGCGAAAAGCTCCTCGACCATTGACTGATACTTCTGCCCCCTGTTCCCCTCCTTGAGGCAAACGGTGGGGGAGTGCAGTATTTTATTTACAATAGCCCTGGTCAAAGCCTCAATTCTCGTCCGCTCCTTTTCCGAGAGCTCTGGCATCTTACCCAGGTTCTTGCTCACTTCTTGTCGGCGCACATCGTCGACTTTACCTCGGAGGGCAATAATAGTGGGCACCATTTCTAAAGCGTGCCACCACTCCATAAATTTAGCTACCTCAGAGTCGATGGTAGCTTCTACCTTCGATAGCTCCCTTTGCTTCTCGCCAGCGTCAGCTACGGAAACCAGTTCCAGGTCATCAATGTCATATAGAGAAACATTTTCCAGGCCTTTCACCGCGGGGTCAATATCACGGGGTACAGCAATATCAATGAGCAGGAGAGGTCGATGCTGTCGCTCCTTCATCGCCTCCTTAACCTCGTCGAAGCTGAGTATGAATCCACTAGCACCGGTGGAGCTAACGACGATGTCCGAGTTGGCTAAACACTCGGTTAGGCGGTCAAATGTAGCCACCTTAGCATTAAACCTCTCCGCCAGAGCGGTTGCTTTGGCACGGGTGCGGCTGATGATGGTTAGCTGCTGAATATTGCTGTCCTTCATTGCCTTTGCTGTTAATCTTCCTGTCTGTCCGGCGCCAATAATGAGCACCGAGCAAGCCCCAATCTCACCCAGGACCTCCCTAGCTAGGGCTACACTGGCACCACTCGCCGATGCTCCATATTTACCAATTTCACCCTCATTTCGCACCCGCCTACCTACCCTCAGTGCCTGCTGGAACAAGCGCAGGAGGGGGTGTTTCAGCGAGCCACCAGCCAGGGCTGCTTTTAAAGCCTGGCGCACCTGACCCCCAATCTGCTCATCGCCCAAAATCATGGAATCCAGCCCTGAAGATACCTTGAAAAGGTGCTTAATCGCGTCCTCCTGAAGATAGGTATATAGATAGCCGGAGAGCTCATTCAGGGAAACACCACACCACTCACTGAAAAGGCGCCCAATTTCCCGGCTTCCCTCTGTGGAGTCAGATACCAGGGCGTAGACCTCACTCCGGTTGCAGGTGCTGAGGATAACCCCCTGCTCGACATAGCTGGTGAGGAGATGGTCAGCTTCTTCCAGTTGGCTGGTATTCAAGGCAAACTTCTCCCGCACCTCTACCGGTGCCGTCTTATGATTGGTACCAACAACCAGGATTACCTTACTCTTCTGCTCTCCACTCTCTAAGTTACAGGCAAGCCTTTCCCTGGCAACAGCAAACTTTCCCTTCTTAATCAGCCCCAGTAACTCCGGGTCAATGCAGTTCCGCCACATTTCAAAGGGAATCTGCTTACCTTTTCTTCTGAATTCGGTGCGTACTTCGGAGACGAGTTTGATGAGGGTGGCATGCTCCGGCCCCAGGCTCTGCTCCAGTTCCTCCCTTATCATTCTGGCCAGAGCGGGGCTGCTCCCGCTGGTAGAGATAGCTATTGCCAGGCTACCACTCCGAACCACTCAGGGCAGGATAAAGTTGCCTGCGGTCGGCTCGGTGCTGCTATCAACCAGCACTCCCCTCTGTTTTGCCTCCTCGACCACCATACTGTTGACCTCTGCCCTATCAGAGGCAGCGATAGCCAGAAAGGCATTTTCCAGGTCGCCAGAGCGAAAGTCCCGCTTCACCACCTCAATAGACTTCTTTTCCGCCATCAGTTCCAGGTCCGGGGAAAGCTCGGGGCTGACTATCTTCACCACCGCACCACACTCAAGGAGAGACTTCACCCTCCTTTCGGCAACGTGTCCTCCCCCCACAACCACACACTTCTTAGTGCTGATATTCAGAAAAACAGGGTAGGGGTTATTCATCGCTTCCTCTTTATACACTGGTCCTCCTTAGCACCAATAGGCACGCCAGAAAGAAGGCCAGCCCGAAGCCCACGATAGCCAGCAGAGATAACCAGGGGAAGGGCTGCCCCAGAGTAACTGCTCGCAGGCACTGGCTGGAATGGGTCAGGGGTATAATATATAGAATAACCTTCAGTGCCTGTGGCAACTGGCCCAGGGAGAAGAAAGTACCGCCGAGAAAGGTCATCGGCAGCAGTACCAGGCTGCTGAAGGTCGCCATATCCTGATGCGATTTTGCCAGGAATGCGGCAAACACCCCGAAGAAGGCAAAGACAATACAGGTAAGTATTAAAGTCACGACAAAGAGGGGGCTAATAATTAGTGTAGGCGAAATAATGAAACCTATTATCAAAAAGGCAACCGAGCTAATCAAGCCACGCACTACACCTATTAAGGCTTTACCGATGATAAGGGAAAGATGACTGATAGGCGACATCAGGCATTCATCAAAGGACTTGAAGAAAAGACGGTCCACATTGAGTTTCATACCGGCGCCATTAAAGCTGCTGGTCATCGCAGTAAGAGCGATAATGCCCGGTATTACAAACTCGAGGTAGCTGGAACCTTCGACACTGACCGCTCGTCCCAACCCCCAGCCAAAGGCTACCAGGTAGAGAATGGGACTTATCAGGCTGGTAATAAGTGTTCGGAGCCAGTGATGCCTCAGAAACCTGAGGTCGGTCCACCAGACTGAGTAGGTATCGGTCAGCATATTGACCACTTAATCATCCCCTACCTTTCGCCCCGTTAGCTCGACAAAGACATCTTCCAGGTTCGACTCCCGCACGATGATAGTTTTAATATCGGGGGGCAGACCCTGAGCATAGCTCGTTGCCGCTGCTCGGTCAGAGAAATAGGTATAGTGAGTATCTTTATTGTTAGATAGTGTTTCCAAAGTGACTAACCCCAGCCGCTGACGTAGCTCCAGGGAAGTGCCCAGAGCAATCAAATGCCCCTGGTGGATTATCCCCACGCGTCCACAGAGAGCCTCAGCCTCTTCGATATAGTGAGTGGTAAGTAAAACGGTGGCGCCATCAAGGTTCATGCGCCGTATCAACTCCCACAGACGACGCCTTGTTTGGGCATCCAGCCCTACTGTCGGCTCATCGAGGAAAAGCAACATGGGACTGTGGATAAGGGCGCGAGCAATCATAAGCCGCCGTTTCATTCCGCCGGAAAGTTCTTCAACTATCCGGTTAGATTCGTCTTCAAGCTCTACATAATTGAGCAACTCGGTGATGCGCTGTCGGCGCTCGGACGAATCAAGATGGTGGAGGCGAGCATGCACCTCCATGTTTTCCCTTACCGTCAGATCCCGGTCTAAACTTATGTGCTGTTGCACCACCCCGATTGCCTTCTTCACCTCAAGGGGGTCCATCAGGACATCAAAGCCGTTTATCCGGGCACGCCCTGAAGTCGGCTTGGTTAAGGTGGTCAGAACACGGATAGTGGTGGTCTTGCCCGCCCCGTTGGGACCGAGAAAGCCGAAAATTTCGCCGGGGTGCACCGCCAGGCTCAGGTCCTCGACTGCCTTCACCTCACCATATACCTTGGTCAGCTTTTCAATAGTAATCATTGGCGCTCAGGTTTTTACCCCAGTGCTTTCCTCCAGCACTCCCTCAATATCCAGATAAATATTCTGTAGCTCCTGCTTCATTTCCTCCGTCGCCTGCCACATCCCCCTCTCTATAGCTTCCAAGAGCCTTTCCGCTATATTCTGGAGGGCCCAGGGATTGACTTCTTTCAGCCACCGCTGCATTTCCTTGTCCCGAGCATATTTATTCGCCAGCTCCTCATACATCCAGTCTTCCATAACCTTGGCGGTAGCATCCCAACCAAAGGCAAAGTCCACCACCCCCGAGAGGTCAGATGCACCCTTGTAGCCATGCTGCTTCATGCTCTCAATCCACTTGGGGTTGAGAATCCTAGCTCTAAAGATATGCTTGGTCTCCTCAGCCACACTTCTTACCTTCACCCGGTCAGGGTCAGAGCCGTCACCGCTATATGACTGGGGTACCTCTCCCTTGAATGCCTTGACGGCGGCAATCATCCCCCCGTGGCAGTTATACCAATCATCGCCATCCAGCATATCGTATTCACGGGTATCCTCGTTCTTGACCGTTAAATCAAGCTGGCTCAAGCGCTTCTTGAACTGCCCTGGCACCGTTACTCCGTAATTCTTTTTCCCATAGGCGTAGCCACCCCAAACCACATAAATCTCACCCAGGTCTTTCTCGTCCTTCCAGTTCTTAGCGTATATAGCCTCGCTGACCCCGGCACCATAAGTCCCCGGCTTATCGCCAAAGACCCGGTAACAGGCTTCCTCCCGTGCCTGCTGGAGGTCAATGCCTTGAGACACCTTCTCCCTTAGTTCCTCAGCCACGTGCTTGGCAAGGTAATTTCTCTCCAGAGGTTCATCAAGATTGGCTACCATCTGCACTACTTCGTCAATAACGTTAACGATGTTGGGGAAAGCATCCCGGAAGAATCCACTGATACGAAGGGTAACATCAATGCGAGGACGCTTCAGTTCCTCAAGGGGAATAACCTCGATTCCCTTCACCCTGCCGCTGGTCTCTTCCCAGATAGGCTTAACCCCCATCAGGTAAAAGATTTCAGCGATGTCATCCCCCCTGGTTTTCATAGTACCTGAGCCCCAGACGATAATGCCTATGCTCTCGGGGTATTTCCCCTCATCCTTCATATAGCGCTCCAGCAGGACATCACACAGAGCCACCCCCACCCTCCAGGCAGCAGGGGAAGGTATCGCCTGAGGGTCAACGGAGTAGAAATTTCTCCCCGTGGGCAGAATATCCGCCATCCCTCTGGTGGGGGAACCGGAGGGGCCGGGGGGAATAAAGCCCCCACTGGCAGCCAGCAGGGTGTTGGTTAACTCATCAGTGGTGGCGGCTATATGGGGGACAATAGAATTGGCAATATAGGTCAACACCCGGTTAACGGTAGCATTGCTTTCTGCCAACACCTCATGGGTTATGGCATCAATGCTCCCTTCCCTGAATCCCTCACTGTGAAGTCTCTCCACGAGGTATAGGGAAAGCTCACTTAGCTCTTCGATTATTTGCCCATTGCTTTTGCCGTCGGCTTGTAACTTTCCTCTGTTGGCCAGGAGGTCATCATAATCATAACCCTTCATTTCAGCCAGGGACTGTCTCAGTGAGGGCACATCACCATTACTCAACCGGGTGAGGGCAACCAGGAACTCGTCCAGGCGTGAATCAACCGGCGGCTCCCCCAGGGTATGCAACCCATCTCGAATCTGGGTATCAGCCAATTCGTCTATATAGCCATGCAGCTTTTCCATAAAGCCGTCAAAATCGGCAAAGGCTGCCGCCTGGTCAATTTCCAGGTCGTGATTTAGCTCGGCTTGACAGGTCTTCTCCCATATCATCTCCCGCAATTCCGGGATTTTCCCCCGGTCTTCAGTGGTGGCGTGATAATAGTCATTTATAAGGACTTCCAGCCCGGCTACCTCTTCATAGGCATCAGCGTTATGCATCGCCGGAACCAGGTGGTCAATAATGCAGCAATAGCTCCTTCTTTTTGCCTGCGTGCCCTCGCTGGGGTTATTAATAATGTAGGGATAGATATTGGGCAAATCGGAGATGGCGATATCAGGGAAACAGGATTGAGAAAGACCTACCGATTTTCCTGGCAGCCACTCCAGGGTGCCATGCTTGCCGATGTGCATCACCGCATTGGCTCCAAAAATATCCCGCACCCAGTGATAATAGGCGTAGTAGTGGTGGGGGATAGGGTGTTCGGGACTGTGGTAGATAGCAGCCGGGTCATCCATAAACCCCCGGGGTGGCTGGAGCCCGATGAATATGTTACCGTTGATGAGCCCGGGGATAAGTAACCTGTTCTTGTGGTTGAACAGTTGACCCGGAGGCTTCCCCCACGCCCGCGTCATTTTAGTTTGCACCTCTGAAGGAAGCTGCTGAAACCACCCCATATATTGCTCAGGAGAGACGCTGTCCACCGCCCTTTTTGCCATCTCCTCGGGACTGGCCCACCGGCGGTCATTGGTAAGTCTTTCCATTATGTCCTCAATCAAGGTCTGCCCACTTTCAGGCAGGTAATCCAGCTTGTATCCTTCATCCTGCAGGTCCCGCAGGATGTTCCACACCGAAACCGGTGAATCCAAGCCGAAGGCAGAGCCAATCTGGTCGTCCCGTGGTGGATAGTTGTGGAAGATGATAGCCACCTTTTTTTCATCATTGGGGATATGCCTCAGCTTTGCCCAATTCAGACTGAGGCGAACTACCTTGCTGACCCTCTCGGCAATGGGTTCAAAGGTGATTACTCTGGCTCCCGTCAGGGGTTCACTTTCCGAAACCTTTCTGGCGGCTACGGGCACGGTAATCAACATGCCATCGAACTCAGGCATGCTTATGCCCATGGTCACATCTATGGGACTTATCCCCTGCAGGGTATCCTGCCACTCCTCCAGGGTATTGTGGGTCAATATCACCTTCATCACCGGCACCGGCAGCTTATTTAAAAAGCCCCGGTTCTCCTGTATTATCATTTCGCCGCCTTCCGATTCTTGAGATGCCCGCATAGACATCGAGAACATCAAGGGGCTGAGCAGGACATCAATTAAGAGCTTACCATCCTTCATAAAGTAGTTTTCCACCACCCACTGTGCTCCTTTAGTGCCGAGCTCCACATCCTCAGCGCCGTGGAAAAACACGGGGATGACATTCGCCCCTTGAGCTTCAATCTCCTCGATTAGTCTATCAATAAAGACGGTGTTTCTGGCCTGCCAGAAGCTTTGATAGAACCAGAGCCCTAGAGTGAGGCGACCAGCTACGTGCTTTTTCTCCAGGTATTCATCCAGGGTTGGAGGGTAGGCAAAATCAGGGTGGTAGATTCCCTCCCAGGGGGGTCTCTCCGGTTCGCCAACTTCATATTCGGTACCAGTAAACCGGTTGGCTGCATACAAGAGAAGATTCTTGGCGTTCTCGGTTCCTCCGTAACTGATATACCGAGAGATTCTCTGATAGTCATCCCTGTCCACAGTGGAAAGCTGCATCAACCCTATGTCCTGCTCCATAGTCATTGCCTGGGCATGGATGGGAATACCCCTACCCTCCAGCGACGACATAAACCTGTCGAACTCAGAGATACTCTTCTCGCTCCCCATAAAATGCATGACCACCAGATGAGATCCCTGGGCAAAACGAATAAACTCTTCCAGTTTATCCGGCTGCATGAAATCCACCCCGTTTCGAAGGCAAACCTTTATAACCTCTCCCTTCTCCTCGGTTATAGCTTTAATAGCTGAGATGACAGGAACCACATCGGTTTCATTGGTGGTGAGGTAGGCTATCCTCGCCTCTTCCATAACTCAATCCCCCCTGGTATGACTTTCATCCTTGAACCATTCCGGCTAAAGTTAAACGTATAATGTAAGGTCTTCCCCAATCATTATTTTTGATACGGCTTTTGTCTTGGGAGCCTTCCCCCTTGGAGTCAAAGGTATAATGTAAGGTCTCCCTGAATTACTATTTACCGTGGCTTCAATCCCGTATACCTCTTTTATGTTATCTGAATTAAGAACCCCCCGGGGTTCACCGGCGGCATATATCTTGCCGTCCTTCAGCATTACTATTCTATCCGAGAATGTTGAAGCCAGATTCAGGTCATGCATTGCCATTACCGCCGATAACCCCTTCTCCTTCACCATATTTATGACAACCTCTAAAACTTCAAGCTGGTGCTTTAAATCAAGGTTGCTCGTGGGCTCATCAAGGAGCAAAACCTGCGGCTCCTGGGAGAGCGCCCTGGCCATAAGCACCTTCTGTTTTTCACCTCCACTCAACTCATTAAACAGCCTGAGTGCCATACCATCGAGTTCCATTAACCTGAGCACCCCAAAGGCTATCTCCTTATCCCTTTCATCGAGTCTCCAATTCACATGGGGTTTTCTCCCCAAAAGAACGGCATCAAAAACCGTGAGCGGGAAGGAAGAGGGAGCGCTTTGCGGCACATAACCCAGAGAGCGGGCAAGCTCCTTCAATCCTACCTTGCTTACATCCCTTCCTTCCACCAGTATAGTCCCCCTTTTGGGCTTCAAAATCCGGTTTATACACTTTAAGAGGGTGGTCTTGCCCGAGCCGTTGGGACCCACCAGGCTCAACACCTCCCCATCCCTTATACTCAGGCTAACATCCTTCAGGACAGGGGCACTCCCGTAGCTAAACTGCACTCCCCTTATTTCCAGCTTCATTGGAAATACTCCTTCCGCGTCCTTAAAATTAGATAAACGAAAAAGGGAACGCCGATAATTGAGACCACTATTCCCACCGGGATAGTGGTCGGTTGAAAAGCAGTCCTGCCTATGGTATCGGCTCCCACCAGCAAAAGCCCTCCCAGAATACAGGAGCAGGGGAGGAGAAACCTGTGGTCGGCTCCGATTATCATCCGGGTTATATGCGGTGCTACCAGGCAAACAAAGCCGATTATCCCGGTAAAGCAGATGATTCCGGCGGTAATCAGAGTCGCCAGTGCCATACAGACTGTCCTTACCCGGCGGGTATTCACCCCCAGAGTTGTAGCTACATCATCGCCGGCAACCATGGCATTCAAATCCCAGGAATACTTTATTAAGAAGGGAAGACAGCAGAAAAAGATAATCAAAACCACCAGTATGTTCTCCCAGCTGGCTCCGGTAAGGCTTCCGAAAAGCCAGTGAACTACAGCGTGAAGCTCCTGCTCAGTAGCAATGTATTGCAGCAGTGAAGTTGCCGCAGAAAAGAAATACATCAAGGCAATTCCCGACAGAATTAATGTCTCCGGTCTCATCCCTCTTATTCGGGCAAGACCATATACCAGAAAGGAGGCAAGGAGGGCAAAGGCAAAGGCATTGGTAATTACCAGATATTTTCCGCTGCCAACCATTCCTGCGCCAAAGATAATGGCGAC
>Ga0180438_10009339_pt1 | contig 12242 bp, 16 predicted proteins | sample SS_ome_12_FD_132455 | JGI IMG/M metagenome (GOLD analysis project Ga0180438, IMG submission 132455) | Hypersaline lake sediment archaeal communities from the Salton Sea, California, USA - SS_3_D_2 metaG | ecosystem: Environmental > Aquatic > Non-marine Saline and Alkaline > Hypersaline >...
ATCGGGCGCGGCAACTACGCGACGGGATGCAACTTCGCGTACAGCTTGCGGCCGTACCCAGCCGCCAACCCGACGAGGAAGCCGCCGTTGACCAGGAGGGCCAGTCCCCAAAGCGGCCAGCCATCCACTTGCGGCTGCGGCTCCAGATTCGGGGCACCGCCGTCGTCGAGCGGCTGCGGCTCGGGGTCCGGCTGCGGTTGCGGAGTCGGCTGCGGATTCGGGTTCGGACAGGGGCCGGGGCAACGTCGCTCCATGTCGCGCCGCCACGGCAGAATCGGCCGGACGCCCTGGGCATTGTTGACCGCGCCAGCGATCGCGCCGTACAGGCCCTCGGCCGTCATGGGAAGGTTCTTTCCGGCTGCCTCGTAGACCACGACCCCATCCGGCTTCTGCACCCGCACGGTCGGCAGGCCCTTGACATTGCAAGCGTACCGCTCCTGGTAGATCGGGCCGCCGGTCGTGACGGGGCAGAAATGCACTTGGTCCTTCAGTCTCTTGAGGCTCGGGGTCGCGTCGAACCAGCCGAGTACGCGAAGGTAGGCGGCGTCGTTGGCCGTCCCGACTACGCTGATGTACCACTTGCCCTGGTCATTGGGCAGATTGACGACGCGCTCTTCGGCCAGCACGCCATTGGCCGTTGCGGTGTCCGCGAAAGACGGGACCACCGACGCGAACACGGCGAGCAACAGACAGATGCTCAAGAGGATTCGGTTCATTGGTTTCCTCGCAGGTTGAAAGGTCGCGTAGCTTACTGTGGCAGCGGTGCAACCGGCGTGTAGACCGGCGCGACCGCCCACCCATAACTGGCTTTCCACTCGGCGATCAGCGTCTCGCGTGGAACCCAGGCAAACTTGGAGACGTTGTTGTTGTCGAGAATGGCGGCCCACTTGTCGTCCAGGTGGACCAGCGCAACCATGTGCGCTCCGCCCATGACCGTGATGCCGCATCCGCGGCGAGTTCGACAACTCCACTCAAGGAAGCGAACATCCCCGTTGGTCACGTAGGCGTAGCGGATGCCCTCCCGGTCGAACTTGGCGGCCATGTCGTCCGGCCACTCGCCGTTTCCGTAGGTCCGCCGCCAGTGATTGGCTGTGTTCACCCGACCTTGCCAGCGGAAAAGGCTAATCATCGTGGCGTGGACGCAGGAACCCTCGCCCCGCGACCCTCGCCAGTTGCTTTGCCTCAGCGCGAGTGGGATGTTGACTGTCGGACGTTCCTTCTGGACCGCGCGGTTTCCGGTGTTCTCGGTGACTTCGCACCCTGTGACCGACGCCAGCAGGGCCAACGCGAAGAGGATTCGCTTCATTTGAGCCTCCGAGGCTTGCAGAGGATGTTGTGGCCGCGCAGATGACGGCAGAGGCGATTCGGGTTCCAGCGGCTCACGTTGTCGGTCGGGTGCAGTCCCGTCACTGCATACGCTGCGGCGGCCCACTCCGAGCAGAAGATCGTGTGGAGGCTCGCGGGCCGGAACAACGATTCGATCCACGACAGACCGACACCTGCCGAGCGGAATGCCCCCATCAGGTCATAGGGGACGTGGATCGTCTCCATCAGGAACTCGGTCAGCCGCTCGTCTTCATTCGGATAGAGCGGCCGATAGAGCGGGTAGTGATACGCCCTGCCGTCGTACACCCTGAGAATGTCGTCGAGCAGGTGGGCTTGGGTTCCGGTGAAGTTCTCGTGGCTGATCTCGCAAGGCAAGTCTTCCAGCGACGTGCTCTCGAAGATCAGCAACCGGCCGTCCGGGGCATTGGCCATGACTCCGACATGACTGATTCCCCACCACGGAATTCCGTAGGTGGCGACGTTGATGGCGGCGCTGATCCAGCTTCGTCCGCTGAATCCGATGATGTCACCGGCCTTGACCCCGGCCTCGCCGGGCAGCACGATCTTCCGCTTGAAGGGGAACATCATTCGCCTCCCGGCTCTGCGTTGTGAGCGTATGCACCGCGCGGCTGCGGCCGTGATACCTGACCTGATCGAGCGCCCAACAGTCCTCGCAACGCGATTCACCGGGGAAGGTCACGAGTCGGCCGCAGGCACACCAGACGAGGTTCATCGCGTCTCGGGGCTTGGCAACGCCTTGACCGGCTCGGCCTCGGAGTTGTTGGCATCCTGGATCGTCGCCACGATGTCCGTGATGATGCCATCGACGATCTGCTCGTAGTTCGGGATGCCCTCCAGCCGGTCCACGATGATCTGACAGATTAGCTGGCCCAGCCGAAGCACGGATTGACGCGCCAACAGGTTGCCCAAGCTCTGTTCAATGGCGTGTGCTGATTTCACAAGACGCTCAACTGTGAGCAGCATGGTGTTGAGCGGGCCGCAGGCTTGCATGAGATCGGCATCGTTCTGGATCAAGTTGAAACGCCGCTCGATCAGCATACGAGCCAGCGCTATCTCGTCCCGAAGCGACTTGACTTCCTCGTGCTCGGCGAATTGGGCCAGCCGGGTCCGATCCTGGGCCTGGGCGAGAAGGTACTGCCGCAAGCGTCGGGCAGGTGCTCGGTTCACGCCACCGCACGCCACACAATACTCCGAGCCATCCTCGGCGAGGTTCATGCACTGGCCTTCGCCCTTGGAGCCTTTGCAGCGCCGGGGATCGGCCAGATCGGTCACACGTTGCATGGCGCACTACTCCTCACTCTACACAAGACCCCAGAATCCGCGTTTTTTTCAGACTTTCTGGCAGGATTCTGCTCGGACGCGGCCCTCCAAAACCGGCCGCGCTCTGCGATTTAGCAGTGAGGCGACCACGATGCGACGTTTCACCGTCTACTACCGACGCGGCAGAAACCGTTGGCGACAGTTGCAGTCAGGCGTCCACGGCGGTCTCTGCAACGAGCCCGAGGTGCAGGAGGCGATCCACTACATGCGGGATAATCTCGCGGTAGAAGGGGTCGCCGTCCGTGTGGGCGACGAATTGTTCAACGTCATGGCGGTCGCCGGGGATTGCTGTTACGAATTCGCCTTCCCCGAGGGCTGAAATGCGCCGCCACTTCCACCGCGAAAAGCCGCCCCCCAAGCCACCAGGCGGACCCAAGCCGACCCTGGAGATGGTGCAACTGCCGATCTTCCGGGTCCATTACCGCCGGCTGGAAGAGTACCTGGCGAAGGTCTATCGCATGGAAGGCTTCGACTTCCTGCTGGCGTCCGGTGCCGTCCCCGGCCTAGTCCCCGAATACGCGGTCGGCCCCATCCTCCCGCCCTCCCAAGACGCCCACGACCGCGCCGACGCCATCCGCTCCGGTCGGCGGACCCGCGACGTGGCCCTGATCCTCGCCGTGCTCTGCATCGACGGCTTCATCCCGGCCGGCCGGTACATCATCGACACCCGGCCCGAGCCGTCCCCCATCGAACACTACAAGGCGCTGCTGCGAAGGACCGGCAGCCCGCTGTCGGCAGAGTGCATCTCATTCCGCGACGCGCACCGACAAGACAGAGCGTTTACACGGCTTTCTGCCCAGATTGACACCGCCGCGCTTAACGCATTGCGGGAGCAGCAGAAGTGACGAGCGTTTCTTCTTGGGGCTGCCCGCGGCCGTCTTCATTTCCGTTATGACGAGGCGTATATCGCTCACGATGGCCCCCTCCTCATCCGCTTACTGTCCCTTCCATAGGGTGGTGCTAGATTTTCATCGCAACGATCGGAAAGCCTTGGTTTTCGGGGAGTTGTGTTTCGGCTGCTATGGAGCAAGGCGGAGGGGCTGGTTTTCCCGGCCCTTCTCGGTCGGCCGTGCTTGGCCCAGCACCGGTCTCTTGACTGACCGGCAGCACCATTGTTGGATTTGAACTTGGACGGCACCGAGCCTTTCGGGCTAGTGGCCGGCGCATTTTCTGGGGCAGGGCAGTTGACAAGCTCTGCGAAATGTAATAGTCTATTAGCGGAGACTAATATGACCCACGAAGCGGACGAATTGGCACGGATTCTGAAAGTCCTATCCGTGGGGACGCGGGTGAGGATCGTGCAGGTTCTCAAGGGTCGCGTGCTCTGCGTGGGCGCGCTGGCTGCTCAACTCGACGTGACACAGGGGGCAGTGTCGCAACACCTGCGGGTGATGCGGGATGCGGGGCTCGTGATCGACGAGAAACGCGGCTACTACGTGCATTACCGCCTGAACGAGCAGACCCTCGCCAAGTGGCGCAAGCAGATTGACGGGCTTCTTGCCCCCGGTCCGACCGTCAAGTGCCGGTGCCCAAAGCGCCCCCGGCGGGAATCATGAGGACTGACCATTCGGAAACGTTAGAAGGAGGACTCGAACATGTGTTGCTCGAACGAGAAGAAGGGTTGCCAGAAACCGGAGAACCTCAAGGGCGAGCCGCAGGACTGCCCACCGGAGCAGGTCCGTGAATGCCACGGCGACGTGAAGAAGCATCCCTGCACCAACAAATCAGAGGCGGAAAGTGGCCGCTGACAACGGGGCTGCCATCGAGGTTCGAGGTCTGGCCAAGCGATTCGGCGAAGTGCAGGCTGTCGCGAGCGTCGATTTCGACGTGCGCCAGGGCGAGTTGTTCGGCTTCCTCGGCCCCAACGGGGCGGGCAAGACCACGACGATCAACGTGCTGACCGGCCTGGCCCGCCCAGACGCCGGGACGATCCGCATCGCGGGGATCGACTGCACGAAGAACCCCAAGGCGGCTCAGCACCTCATGGGTATTGTGCCCGACGAAAGCAACCTCTACCCCGAACTGACGGGCCTTGAGAACCTCTGCTTCTGCGGATCGCTCTACGGTATGAGTAAGCGCGACCGTGAGGGGCGGGCGCGTGAGCTTCTCGACCACTTCGGTCTTGCCGACGCGGCCGGGAGGAAGTTCGCCGGTTACTCCAAGGGCATGAAGCGCAAGCTCACCATCGCCGCCGGGATCATCCACTCGCCGGCCATCCTGTTCCTCGACGAGCCGACCACCGGCATCGACGTGGCCAGCGCCCGCCAGATTCGCCAGCTCATCGCCGACCTCAACACCGGTGGGACGACGATGTTCCTGACCACGCACTATATCGAGGAGGCCGAGCGGCTATGCCGGCGCATCGCTTTCATCGTCGAAGGTCGGATCGTTCGGACCGATACGGTTGAAAACCTGATGCGTCAGACCGATGGACACTACGTGGTCGAGTTCGCCGTCTCCAGCAACGCTGCCGCGCTGTGTGAGGCGATTACGGCCGAGTTCTCAAGACTTCAGTGCCAAGCGGTGACGGATGGCAGTGTCCGCGTGGAGTCGCCCGAGCCGGTTCGGGTCGGCCCGCTGGTACGGTTGCTGGAGGATCGGGGCGCGGAGGTGTTCGAGGCACGCAAGATGCGGCCCTCGCTGGAGGACGTGTTTGTCCACGTTACGGGCATCGAGGCGGGAGCGATGAAGCAGGAGAAAGAGAAGGCGAAGATGGGAGGCGGCGCATGAAGGCGTGGATCGCGTTCTGGAACATTCTGGCGAAGGACATGCGGGCCTATTATCTCAAGCCGCCGAATATCAGTTGGGGGCTGATCTTCCCGTTGGCTTGGGCCGGGATGTTCTTCATCCGCTCTGGCTCGGGACTGGGTAGCATCCCGGCGCTGCTGCCAGGCGTGATGGCCGTGTCGGTGCTGTTCGGCACGACGAGCCTGCTGGCCGTGACGGTGACGTTTGAGAAAAGGGGCCGGTCGTTCGAGCGGCTGCTGCTGGCTCCCATCCCGCTGGAACTGCTCATGCTGGCCAAGACCACCGGCGCGATCCTCTTCGGCGCGGCCAACGCCTTCGTGCCGGTTGTCATGGCCGCGCTGCTGACGGACCTGTCGGGCGTGGCCTGGGCGCCGCTCACTGCGGCCGTATTGCTGATTGCCATCAGTTCGACGTTCCTGGGCCTGTTCATCGCCGTCTCGGTCAGCGAGGTCTTCGAGGCCCAAACGTTCTCGAACTTCTTCCGCTTTCCGATGCTGTTCCTGTGCGGGCTGTTTTTCCCCATCGAGCAATTGCCGATATGGCTGCGGCCACTCTCCTACGTGCTGCCGCTGACCTACGGGGCTGACGTGCTGCACGCCTCGATCCACCAGAATGGGAGGATGCCGGTGGGGTTGGACTTCGGCCTGCTGGCGGCGTTCTGTGTCGTGCTGTTTGGCATCAGCTTGCGGAACATCAAGAGGAAGTGGATTGTGTGAATGTGCGACGCGACGAAGACCTGATGCTGGCTGTTGGACGGGGCGATCTTGGTGCCTTTGAGGAACTCGTTATCCGGCATCAGGCGTCGGCGTGGCACTTAGCGTACCGATTTCTGGGAGATCGCGCCCATGCCGAGGACATTGCCCAGGAAGCGTTTCTGAGGGTCCTGGAGAGTGCCGGCCGCTGGCGTCCCACGGCCAGGTTTCAAACCTACCTCTACCAGATCATCGCCCGTCTCTGCCGGGATTTCGTCCAGAAAAAATCACCCGAAACCTCCGATCGGCTGGGCGATACCGCCGACGTGCAGCCGTTACCGGACGCAGTGTTGGCGGCCGACGACAGGCGGCGTATTGTCAGGGAGGCCATAGCCGCCCTTCCCCCAAACCAACGAACAGCCGTCATTCTCAGGTACTACCAGAACCACGGCTACGAGGAAATCGCCGCCGTCCTCGGAACCACCGCGAAGGGCGCGGAGCGACTCTTGGCTCGCGCCCGGGCCGCCTTACGGGGGAGCTTGGGAGAATTCCCAGAAGAATCCTGAGATTGCGAGGGGGTTTTGGCGAACTCGTCCGTTTAATTCTTGGAGGCGGACGAGCCATGCGATGCAAAACGATTCAAGAGAAGCTCGATCTCTATCTGGCGGAAGAACTTACGGCGACCGATCAGAGGCAGGTTGAAGCCCACTTGCGGTCATGCCCCGATTGCGGAGCCGAGTTGGCTCGGCTGAAGCAGTTGCTCGCTCTCTTGAAAAGCGATTCGGCTACTCCGCCCGTGCCCGAGGGCTTCACTAGCCGTGTCATGGCCAAGGCGAGGCAGCGGTTGGCCGCACGTCAGCCGCCTGAGACGGTGCCGTGGAGCATTCGCCGGTGGTGGGCATCGGTATCCGTTCCCATGCGGGCGGAGGCGGCGGCCGTGCTGGCTGCCGGCTTGCTAATCGGGGTACTCATGGGGCAGCAGACCTGGCGGTCCGCTCACCCCTCGCCTCCACAGCAGGCGACGCAGGCCGATCCTTTGGCAGTCTATGAACTTGACTACCTCAGCGACGCCCCCGGAGGGTCACTTGCCGAGAGTTTCCTCACGCTGACAGGCGGCCCTAGCGGGAATGGAGCATAGCCATGCTGAAACAGATGAAGCCTCTGTTGGTGGTTTTGTCGGTTGCCCTGAACCTGGCGTTCGTAGGAGCCTGGCTTGCCTATGCGGTAGCGTCCCGCATGGGATCGCAGGAGACGCGGTGTGAACCGGGCAGCAGCGAGACTGTATGGTGCCCGCTCCACCGCGAGTTGGATGTCACGCCCGAGCAATGGGAGAAGATTGAACCACGACTGCGGGAGTTTCGGACTTCGGCCGATGCCATTTGCCGGCAGATAGGTCAACTGAGGGCGGAAATGATCGACCTGCTCAGCGCCTCGCAGCCCGATCTCGCACCGGTCAAGGCAAAGCAAGAGGAAATCTTTGAGGGCCAGCGTAGGATGCAAGGGCTGGTAATTGAGCAGTTAGTAAGTGAGAAGAAGGTTCTCACAGCGGAACAACAGCAACGGCTCTTTGACATGCTTCGCAGTCGATCCGGCTGCGATCGTGCCGGCCCAATGCTGGTCCCCGGCCGGGGCCACGAGGGAAGAATCGGGCAGACGCTTCGCACGGGCGACAAGGATTGAGGAAGCGGTGTTTCGTCGGCTACGTTTCAAGGGTGCCGGTCTGGCCAAGACAGGAAAGCCAATGGGAGATAACCAAGTCGATTTCCGAATGAAGGCTGCCCGCACGGCAACCGTCCCACCGCCGACGCGCGAACCTGTTCGGCCGAAGCCGGAGACGGCTTCGCCCGAAGTAAATGCACTGCTGACACAACGTAGGAAGCGGAGCAAGAGTCGCAAAGGAAGGCGGCTTCTGTTCCTTGTTACGTGCGCGGTCGTTGCGGGAACCAGCGTTGCCGTTTGGCGGTGGTGGAGGTGGCCTGACTCCGAAACGGTCGATCCTGCCACCACGACAACGCAGGTGATCCGGCGGGACTTTTCTTCGTCGGTCTTGGCAACAGGCGCTGTCAAGCCGCAAGTGGGCGCGGAAGTCCGGGTTGGTGCGCGAATCTCCGGCAAAGTGGAGAAGCTCCGCGCCAACATCGGGGATTCCGTGAGCGCCGGGCAGACAATCGCGGAACTGGAGAAGGCCGACCTCCAGGCCATCGTAGCCCAACGCCAGGCTGAGTTGGATTTGGCAGAAGCGAAGCTGGCCGCTGTTGAGTCCCTATCGCCGACAGAGATCGAGAAGGCTCAGTCCGACGTGACTCAGCGACAGGCGACACTGGCAATGTCGGAGCAGGACTACGAAAGGCAGTCCGCCTTGCTCCTGAGGAACGCGGTGAGCAAGGACGAGTGGGAACGCAGCGAGGAACGACTGAAAGTCGCCCGTGCGGGACTTGCCTCCGCTCGCTTGACCCTGGAACTGGCAAAAAAACGGTACGAAGAGGATGGGAAGCAGGCACGGGCGGAGATTGCCCGCGCGAGGCAGTCGCTCAACAACTCCAAGGTCCAGCTATCCTACTCCACGCTCGTTGCTCCCATCTCGGGCGTGATTGCCTCGGTGTCTACCCAGGAAGGGGAGACTGTCGCGGCCGGGCTGAACTCGCCCACGTTTGTGACGATCATCGACCTGGAACGCCTGCAAGTGGATGCGATGGTCGATGAAGTGGACATCGGCAAAGTGCGGCCGGGCCAGAAGGCGATGTTCACGGTGGATGCTTTCCCCGCCCGGGAGTTTCCCGGCAAAGTGGTTGCCATTTACCCCAAGGCCGTCCTTCTGGAGAACGTTGTCTACTACGACGTGGTGGTCGAAATCCAGGGGAACGAAGACAAGGTGCTTCGTCCCGAGATGACAGCCAGCGTGACCATCTTCTTGGACGCGAAAACCGGGGTCTTGGCGATTCCTGCCAAGGCGGTCAAACGAGAGCGGGGAAAGAACGTGGTGTACGTGATACAAGGCGGAGAGCCGCAACCGCGCGAGGTCAAAGTGGGCTGGAAAGACGGAACGTGGATCGAGGTCGTCTCCGGGCTCCAAGAGGGGGAAACCATCCTCCAAGTGGCCCCGGCCGACAAGCCGACAACAACACCCTGAGCGAAGGACGAAAAAGCATGATTGAACTTGAAGGGATCGAAAAAACCTATACAAGTGGCGACGTGAGCACGCCAGTGCTCAAAGGGGTGTCTTTCGGCATTGAACCGGCCGAGTACGTCGCCATCATGGGGGCTTCGGGCACGGGCAAGTCCACCCTGATGAACATCCTCGGCTGCCTGGACAAGCCCACCGCCGGCCACTACCGCCTGGACGGCATCGACATGGTGAGCCTGGAAGACGATGAACTGGCGCACCTGCGCAACCACAAGATCGGCTTCGTGTTCCAGCAGTTTCACCTGCTCCAGCGCACGACGGCCCTCAAGAACGTGATGCTCCCGCTGATCTACGCCGACCAGTACCCCGACGATGCCGAAGATCGGGCCGCCGAAGCGCTCTCCACGGTCGGGCTGGCCGATCGCCTGGACTACTCTCCCAGCCAGCTTTCGGGAGGCCAACAGCAGCGAGTGGCCATCGCCCGCGCTCTCATCAATGATCCGTCGATCATTCTCGCCGACGAACCCACGGGCAACCTGGATTCCAAGAGCGGGGCCGAAGTGCTCGCCGTTTTTCAACGCTTGCACGGTCAGGGCCGCACGATTGTTGTGGTGACGCATGACCGGGAGGTTGCCGAACACGCCGACCGAATCATTATCATGGAAGACGGCCGGATTGCGGAGGAAATCTCCGTCGCCGCGCCGTTGGACGCCGAAGAGGAACTGAAATCGCTTGCCAACCGGGAGGATGCCGAATGAGACTACTTCGCATTGCCAAAGAGGGCGCACAAGCGCTCACGTCCAACAAGGTCCGCACCTTCTTCATGATGGCCGGCACGATCGTGGGTATCGCCGCTTTGACGGTTATCATGGCCATCGGCAAAGGAACGGAAAGGAAGGTGATGCAGCGGGTCGAAGCGTTCGGCCCCCGCGCCATCATGCTGATCGCTGGGGGCGGAAAAGACTTGCCGCCGCCGGATATGAGCGTCACGACACTCCGCCTTGAAGACGCGCAGGCCGTAAGGGAGCAGATTGAAGGTCTGGAGATCGTGTCGCCCCAGGCATGGCGGTTCAACATGGACCTCAAGCACGGGACGAACCAGATTCAGGCAGTTGTCTGGGGCGTGGAGCCGAACTGGCACGACGCCTGGAACTGGTATCCCGCGGAGGGGGAAGGAATCGCCGCTGAAGATGTCGCCACGATGGCGCGCCTTTGCGTGATTGGCAGTTCCGTCAAACGCGACCTTTTCGGCGACGCCGATCCTGTCGGCCAGACCCTTTACGTGGGCAAAGTTGCACTGACTGTCAAAGGCGTCCTTGAGCGTCACGGCACTGGGCCGGCCGCCGGCATGGGCGACTTCGACAGCCGAATCATTGTGCCCATCACAACGGCGATGCGTCGCATGATGAACGTGGATCATGTCGGGGCCATCCGAATCGTCAGCAAGGATACGCCCCTGATGCCGGAGCAGGCCGAAGCGATTCGGGCTTTGATCCACGACCGGCATCATATCACCCCGCCCCAGGAAGACGATTTCAGGATCATTACGCCCACGATCATCGGCGAATTGGCACGAGGGACTTCGCGCACCTTGTCCCTATTGCTCGGTGCGCTTGCGGCCCTAAGCCTTCTGGTCGGGGGCGTCGTGCTGATGAACATCCTGCTTATATCGGTCGCCGAGCGAACGAAGGAAATCGGACTTCGCCGGGCGGTCGGCGCTACCCGGCGCGACGTGTTCTTGCAGTTCCTTACGGAGTCTCTTGCCGTGACGTTTCTAGGAATGCTGCTTGGCGTGGGCTTGGGATGGGGCGTGTCCGTAGTGCTGTCCAAGGTGTCGCCGATGCCCGTGATCGTCTCGTGGGAACCCTTTGTCTTGGCCGCCGTATTCGCGCTCTTGGTAGGGACGTTCTTTGGCGTCCAGCCCGCGCGCCGCGCCGCCAAACTTAGTCCGGTTGAAGCCCTGCGATGAAGCTGTCCAAGAACGCCGTTCTCTCCCTGGAAATACTCGCCGCCCACAAGCTGCGAACGGTCTTGAGCGTTGTAGGCATCGTCGTGGGTGTTGCCGCCGTGGTTGTCATCGTGTCGGCGGGCAAGGGGGCAGAGAAACGCATCCTGGACCAAATCCGGGACATGGGCACCAACCTCATCACTGTCAGTGCCGGTCAGACGCGCCTTGTCGCTGGGCGACAGCGGCAAATGACCACGGTGGTCACGCTCGTTCCGGCCGATGCGGAGGCGATCGCCAAGGAGTGCCCTTCCGTTGCTGCTGTCGCGCCTGCAACCGACAAGAAGCTAGCCACGCGATGGGAAGCGGAAAACACCAACACCAACGTCCTGGGAGTCACCCCGGAGGGATTCCAAATCCGCAACATTGCCCTGGCATCGGGGCGGTTCTTCGATGCCGAAGAGAACCGTGCTTCCCGCCGGGTGGCAGTGCTCGGACCGACCGTGGTGGAAAACCTCTTCAGCAGCTCGGACCCCATCGGCCAGAACATCCGAGTCGGCCGCGTACCGTTTGAGGTAATCGGCGTGACGGAACCGAAGGGCGTTGATCCGAACGGGCTGGACCAGGACGACGTAATCATCGTGCCGTTGGGCGCGGCCATGCGGCGGCTGATGAACGTGATCTACGTCCAGACGATCTACGTCCAAGCGAAGCGTGGTGACTTGCTGGATGCTGCCGAGGACGAAATCCGGGATGTGCTGCGCCGACGACACCGGATCGACGGCAAACCCGACGATTTCACGATTCAGAATCAAGCCACCTTGATTGCCGGAGAACGTGAGACGGCGCAATCCATGACACTCCTTGTCGGGAGCGTAGCCGGCATTTCGCTTGTCGTCGGCGGAGTGGGGATTCTCGCCGTCATGCTGATTTCCGTCCGCGAGCGTGTCCAGGAAATCGGCCTACGGCGGGCGGTCGGGGCCTGCCGGCGCGACATCCGCAACCAGTTCCTTCTCGAATCTGCGATGTTGGCTGGGATGGGCGGCTTGACCGGGGTGCTCGTGGG
>Ga0180438_10009341_pt1 | contig 12240 bp, 2 predicted proteins | sample SS_ome_12_FD_132455 | JGI IMG/M metagenome (GOLD analysis project Ga0180438, IMG submission 132455) | Hypersaline lake sediment archaeal communities from the Salton Sea, California, USA - SS_3_D_2 metaG | ecosystem: Environmental > Aquatic > Non-marine Saline and Alkaline > Hypersaline >...
AAAGCCGGCTCGCTCATACAGTGACCGGCACTGTTGTTCGGTCCGCTGGAAGAAGTACCAATCACATACCCATTGATAATCGGGCGTCTCATAGCGTTCGCTGTCTTTGAAGGCAGCGTAGAGCACCCCATCCTCCGCAAGGGATTCTCGCAGCCCCGAGAGAATTGCGACAAGATAATCATCAGGAATATAATCGAGAAGCCCAATGCTGTAGATGATATCAGATTTGCCGAACGTGCGGATATTCGCCTTCGCAGAACTCATTCGCAAGGCGTTGTAGCGAATGCAGCGGATATCCAGAGTTCTACTCCCAGCGCTGGCAACCGTCTTGGTGACATAGTCGAGAGCGTCTTGATCGCTGTCGATGCACGTGATGTGAGGCGTGCATGCGTCCGGATGTTCGAAATCGTTGAGGTACTCACGACAGGGTCCGCAAGCAACATTGAGGATGTTCACATCCCCTTGCCGTTGCGTCAATTCCTCAACCAGAAAGGCTCGAGCTGCTTTCAATCTCGCGACGACTGCTCGCGCCAAAATAGTGCTGAGGAAATATAGATTCAGATAGCCGCCAATTCCAGGGGCATTTAACTGCTGGTCGTAGATGCCCGTGAGTATCACGTAATCGCCCGGGTATCCCTTCGGCTTCGTCTTGGCACGTTCGTAGAGCCAGCTACGGTCAAACCAAGGAGCTATCGCGTCTCGGAAACGCGCCTGAGCATCTTTGAGAAGATCCTGGTCGCCGCGGATAAGATTCTCGAGGCGGAGGCACGCAGTCAGACACTTGCTGATTGCCTTGCACAAGCGTCGAAATTCGTCATCATCTTGCGGTGTCTGGCGCGATTCGACGGCCTCGGCGATTTCGGCAAGTCGTCGCGTGAGCGTCGCCACATCTTCCGCAAAGAATCGTTCAATTTCGCCCCTGTGAGCAGATGCCGTGTCGGTCTGCATATCACATCTCCCGGTCTCGATGATTACCCCTTGGCCAGTGCGCGGGTAGATCACGATGGATGCCGTGCCTCAGTCACGCATCTCCAGTCGCCTGCCTCCAGATCCCTCCCTCTTATTCATGGAAAAACTGCTTGGTGTAAACTGCCCTGGTGCTGCAGGGTCTGACCGACGCACTTTGCACCCCCAATCACATCGATTATCTAGCAATTTATCTCTCGTGTCAAGGCATTCCCCTCTCGGGCAGGGCGATTCGCACGACGCGTGATGCGATATGACGATTCTCCGGTTTGTGCGGGCTCTCGCACGTTCCTGGCCGTTACGGCACGTGCTGCTGAAATGTGAATTTCCTACGCCGTCAAGTTGTTCTCCTGACTCGTTGGCGGAGCGGGCTGCACGAGCGAATCCATCACGGTTATGGCGATTGGAACGGCGAAGCGCAATCTCACACTTTGTCCGACCCATCACGTCGCCGGAAGAAAAGACGGAGACGTCCGCCAGCCGTTATAGCTTCCCGAGCCGCTCTTCTCTGCACCGTAGGCATCGCAAAAGGCAGCCAGACAGGCTACGCGCTACCCGGTAAAAGCTACAGTAGTATAGGCGCCGTTTGGTGTAGAGCAGGATTGGGTCTCGCGCACGACGCCTCGTGAAAACTCCAACCGTATCGGGCCACTCGATATCGAATCGAAATCTGGCCCCCTGTTTTCAAGTTCCGGCGGCTGCAACCCTCAACTCCCTCTTTTCACCTGAGGCAAAGCAGATGGCTCAGCCCCCTGAAAAAGCTCCGGGCAGCAACATCGGCTCGAATCTCCTTGCAGCGGATCAGCGCGACCGCGTCGTCCTCGGCCGGTTCCGTCCGAAACGGCTACTCAGAAAAACGCCCGAGGTTGAAACGTTCTTTGGCACGGACTCGTCCACCGGCGACCACGTGATCATCAAGGCCATCTCGACGGCTTCGCTACCGGCCGGTGCGCGGATGCGGCTGGAACACGAAGTGGGATTGCTCCGTCAGGCTAAGACCCGTTGGCTTGCACAACTGGTCGACGTGGGTGATGAACACAATACGCTGTACGTGATCACGCGCTACATTCCCGGCATTTCTCTCAAGGAGCGGCTCGAATATGGCCCGCTGGGGCTTCGCGAGACCCTGGCCGTTGGCTGCTGCCTCTTTTCTGCGCTGCGGGACCTGCACGACCTCCAGGTGCTCCATCGCGATATCCGGCCGGCGAACATCATCGTCGAGGACAACGCGCAAGTGTCCCATGCGACTCTCCTCGGGCTTGGGCCGGCTGGAACCATCCAAGCGAATTCCCTCTTGCGAGATCGCGTGGCGGAAGCCGCGCTGTACATGGCGCCGGAGCAAGCGGGTTCCATCGATTGCGATGCAGGGGAACCTTCAGACCTATACTCTGCGGGTATCGTGCTGTTTCACTGTCTGACCGGTCGCCCGCCGTTTACCGGCGAGAGCATTGGTGCGGTGCTATTCGAGCACATGACGGTACCGGTGCCCGACTTGCGCGTTCTGGAAGGCAAGATTCCACGCGCACTTGACGAACTCGTCCAACGACTCTTGCGCAAGGATCCCCGCGACCGCTACCAATCGGCCGAAGCCGTATTGGCCGATCTGGAGGCGATCGCCGAAGCCCTCGACCGTGGTGAGGCAGACCCCAGCCTGGTGATTGGAGTGCAAGATCGGCGTTGCACGTTGACCGAGCCGGCCTTCGTTGCCCGTAAGCACGAACTGGAACAATTGGACCAACAGATTCAACAATTGCGGCACGGCCGCGCCGGCCTCGTCTTGTTGGAGGGAGAGTCCGGCGGCGGCAAGACGCGAATTCTTGCAGAAATGGCCCAACGGGCTGCCCGCGACGGCATTTGGGTCCTTCGGGGCCAAGGGTCAAGCGAAGTTGGCCAACGGCCGTTTCGCCTGCTCGAGGGTGTCGTGGACGGATTCCTCTCGGCCGCCAAATCGGACCCGGAGTTGGCTGTAGCACTAGGCAAACGGATCGGTGTCCATCGCGACGCCATTTGCTCCGCCCTGCCGCAACTGGCTGAGATTCTCGATTGGGTTTCCCCGCAGACCGTCATGCCGGAAGCATTCGGCGAGACGCGGATCATTCGCGCCTTGGCAAACTTCTTGGACGCATTGGGCAGCCAAGATCGACCGGTGATGATTCTGATGGACGACTGCCAGTGGGCCGATGAATTGACGTGCAAGTTGATTCGCCGATGGCAAGCCAAGGGAGAGGACGCGGATGGTGGCCCAAGGCACGTGCTCTTAATTGCCGCCTTTCGTACCGAGGAAGTTTCCGAAGACCACCTACTTCGGCAGATGGGCCACGCGGCGCATCTGCGACTGGTGCCGTTCGAGGCGGACGACGTCCGGCGTTTGGTCGAATCGATGGCCGGCTCAATCCCCGACGAAGTCGTCGAGGTGGTCATCCGGTTGTCCGAAGGGAGCCCCTTCATGGCTTCCGCCGTGCTTCGCGGGTTGGTGGAGTCGGGAGCGCTGGTGGCCAAGCCGGAAGGGTGGCAGATCGAACCGCTGGCCATGGCCGACTTGAGTTCATCCAGCCGCGCCGCGAAGTTTCTGACTCGGCGTGTCGAACTGTTGCCGGAACGAGCGATCGAGTTACTTTCCGTGGGGGCCGTGCTGGGAAAGGAGTTCGATCTGGATACGGCGGCCCAATTAACGCGTTTGTCGCCGCCACGGGCCATCGCTGCCCTGGACGAAGCGCGGCGGCGCCACCTGGTGTGGGTGCGGCCGGATGAAGCAAGTTGCGTCTTTTTTCACGACAAGATACGCGCCGCTCTCCTGAACCGCATGACCGGTGCCCGAAAGAAAAAGCTGCACCGCCGCGCGGCGTGGCAGATTCGTGAACAAACACCTCAGAATCACTCGGCACTTGCCTATCACTTCGACGCGGCCGGTGATAGCGAGAGTGCCCTGCCGTACGCACTGCAGGCAGCCGAGCAGGCTCGATCCCAACATTCACTCGAGATTGCCGAACAGCAGTACCGAATTGCCGAACGCGGTGCCGATGCGAGCGACGAGTGGACGCGTTATCGGATTGCCGAAGGGTTGGGCGACGTGCTGATGCTGCGCGGCCAATATGATTCGGCGGCTCCCTTGTTCGAGCGTGCAGCCGATCTTGCCGAGGGGGATTTTGCCGAAGCCCAGATTCGAGGCAAGCTGGCCGAACTGGCTTTCAAACGTGGAGACATGGAGAACGCGGTCACGGATTTCGAACGCGCGCTTCGGTTGCTGGGGGTATTCGTGCCGCGCAAGTTCCCCATGTTCGTCGTGCTCCTCGTGTGGGAAACCGTAATCCAGGCACTCCACACGACCGCTCCGTTCTTGTTCGTCTCCCGCTTCAAAAGACAACCGACGCCGTCGGAAAGACTGGTCTTGCGATTGTTCAGCGGCTTGGCACATGGATACTGGTATACGCGGAGCAACACGATTACGCTTTGGGCACATCTGCGGGGAATGAATCTGGCGGAGCGCTTTCCACCCACGCTGGAATTGGCCAACGCCTATTCGGAACACGCCGCGGTCACGACTCTGATTGGCTGTTTTCAGCGGGGAATCAAGTACGCCGAAAAGTCTTTTGAAATCCGCAAGTCCTTGGGTGACCTTTGGGGTCAAGGACAGTCGTTGCACTACCACGGTGTTGTGCTGTACGCAGCGTCCCGGTATGAAGCATGTATAGGAAAATGCCGCCAGGCGGTGCGCTTGCTGGAGAGGATGGGAGATTACTGGCAGGTTCACATTGCCCGTTACCAGATTGCGGCGTCGTTGTACCACTTAGGCGACTTCCGCGGCGCTGTCGAAGAGTCGCAGCGGAATCACAAATCGGGCCTCGAGTTGGGTGATGAACAAGCATCCGGGATTATTCTCGATGTCTGGGCCCGCGCAACCGCCGGACAGCTTCCCGAGGACATTCTCGATCGAGAACTCCAGCGCGAGAGGCACGATCCCCAGGGAAAGACCCAAGTGCTGCTTGCCAAGGGGGTGACGTTGCTCGGACGTGGCGACGTGATTGGCAGTGAAAACGTCATCGAGAAGGCGATCCAAGTTGCCGAACAGGCCGGGGTAAGAAATGCCTACACGCTGCCAAGCCTGACCTGGCTGGCTGTTGTTCGTCGGTACAAGGTTGAGAAACATGCCGGCTACATGCCCCAGAAAAGGCTTGCATTGTTGCGTGATGCCGAACGCGCCGCTCGTCGTGCGATTCGTGCCGCCCGAGTCTGTAAGAACGACTTGCCGCAAGTGTTTCGCGAGTACGCGCTGATCCTCGCCATGCGCGGCAAGACCCGGCGCGCCCGCTACTTCTTCGATCGTAGTCTGACCGTTGCTGGGCAGCATGGCGCCAGATACGAACACGCCCAGACGCTTCTGGCTCGGGGGCAAATCGGCCGCGAGGTCGGCTGGCAAGAAGCCGACGAGCAGATCGCCGAAGCGGAAGCCGCGCTGCGCCGGATCACTTCCTCGCCCGATGACGGGACGACCGTCGGTAGCCGGAACGCTCAGGCCACGCTCTCTTTGGCCGACCAGTTTGCCACCGTGCTGGATTCCGGGCGAAAGATCGCCTCGGCGCTGACGGAGAAGTCGATCTACACCGAAGTCGCGGCGGCTGCGTTGCGCCTCTTGCGCGGGGAACATTGCGTCGTCCTCGAGATCGACCGACGAGACGACAAGTGCCACATCGCGCCCGTGGCCGGGGAAGCCGATTGGGCCTTCGACGATCAGATCGTACACCGGGCGCTTCAGGCGGGCCACGCCGTGGCCTTCGCCGAGGCCATGCCGGAGGATGCCACCGATAGCGTCGACTCCGCCGAAGAACGTTCGGCGATCTGTGTTCCCATCTTTGCGCGCGGCCGGGCGGTGGCTTGCGTCTACGCCAACCACCAGCAGGTTCGTGGGCTTTTCGGCCCCGAAGAAGAGCGCTTGGCCGACTTCGTCGCCACACTCGCCGGCGCGGCCCTGGAGAACGCGGAAGGGTTTGAGCAGTTGCAGCGATTGAACGAAACGCTGGAACTGCGAGTTGCGGAACGTACCGCCGCCGCCGAATCCCGGGCTCAGGAACTCGCACGCTCCAACAGTGAATTGGAGCGGATCGCTGACGAACTGCGGCAGACGGAAGAGCAGTTGCGGGTTGCGATTCAGGCGGCCGAACGTGCCAATCAAGCCAAAAGCCAATTCCTGGCCACCATGAGTCACGAGATCCGTACGCCGATGAACGGGGTAATCGGGATGACGGAACTGGCGCTGGCCACTTCTTTGTCCCGCCAACAGCGAAACTACCTCAACACGGTGAAGCAGTCGGCGAAAGCCTTGCTCTCGCTGTTGAACGATATTCTCGACCTCTCCAAGATCGAAGCCGGCCGAATGGAGTTGGAGCGGATACCGTTCCGGATCCGGGAAGTCGTCGGAGACGCGGTCCGCGTCTTTGCCGTTCCCGCCGCCCAAAAAGGCCTCGAGTTGGTTCTTCGGGTTGCCCCCGACGTTCCCAGCCAGATCGCCGGCGATCCCAATCGGCTCCGCCAGATCGTCGTCAATCTGATCGGCAACGCTACGAAGTTCACCGAAGAGGGAGAAATCTTCATCAACGTGGGTGTCAAATCCCGCAGCCGGAACAGTGTAGAACTCCAGTTCGCCGTTCAGGATACGGGCGTCGGAATTCCACACGATAAACAGCAGAAGATCTTCGAGGCGTTTCGCCAGAGCGACAGTTCCACAACGCGCCGCTTCGGAGGAACGGGGTTGGGATTGGCCATTTCGGCACAGTTGGTGGGGCTCATGGGCGGGCGCATCTGGGTAGAAAGCAGCGGCAGCCGAGGGAGCACCTTCCAGTTCGTCGTTCCCTTCGACGTGTTGGCGGAGGATCAACCGCCGACGGCCCCCACCATGGATCTGGTCGGCACGTCGGCTCTGCTGTTGAGCGAGCATCAGACCGGCCAACGCGTGTACGGCGAGTTGCTGGAAGGCTTCGGCCTGAACGTAACAACGGTCGATAGCAGACAAGCCGGCTGGGAGACGATCGCCCAGGATGACGAGTGCGCAACGCCTTTCCGTTTGGCAATCATCGACGTCAGCAGTCGCAACGGGCAGACCCGCGAACTGTTGGAGAGAATTCGCAGCGGTACGGCGACAAAGGACTGCGCGGTAGTGATGCTCGTCCCGCCCGGCGGGCCGGATGCGTCAATCGACGGGCTGGCCCCGGGTGCCGACTACTGTCTGACAAAACCACCCAAAGATTCGGAACTGGTGGACGCCCTGCTGGTTGCCTTGGGGAAATCAGACGCCGTCCCCGACTTCCAGGAGCCGGACGACGCGTGTGGTCTCGGGCCGCTACACATCCTGCTGGCCGAAGACGGACCCGTAAACCAGGAGGTGGCCGTCGGACTGCTCGAGCTGAAAGGACACCACGTCGAGGTAGCCGAAAACGGAAAAGAGGTCCTGGAAGCGATCGAGCGGCGGTCGTTCGACGTGATCCTGATGGACGTGGAGATGCCGGGAATGGACGGCCTGGAGGCCACCGCGGCCGTGCGGGAAAGGGAAGCGGCGACGAACCATTACACGCCGATCATCGCCATGACGGCCCACGCCATCAAGGGATTCCGAGAACGCTGTTTCGAAGCCGGCATGGACGAGTACATCAGTAAGCCAATTCAGCCCGATACGCTCTATCAGGCCTTGCAGTCCGTCACGTCAGACGCGGCTCACAGCCAGGCTCGATAGCAGGCCCCGTGCTGGTCCCATCCAGATTGCCCTCGCGTGTCTCCTTTGCCCGGGGTCCGTCTCGTCGAACGGGTGGTCGGAGGGGATTTGGCCGATTCCATGCTCCCCGGTATAATCGTGCCCGCTGTGACGACACGAATTGCAGACCCCATCGTCAGTTAGTACAGTACCGCCCTTGGTGGCTGATCAGCGTGCGGCTGGAGATGTGGCCCGAGCTTGAACTGAGGAGACTGGAATGGACTGGCAACCGTCAACTGCCGCGGCTGTTCTCCTGCTCATCGCAGGATGCTTCGCGAATGGTGCAGAAGGGACCCAACCGCATCTTCGCGACGCGGCCTCGCGCGAGGGGATCGTGCGCGACTGGATCCTGCAGGACTATATGAGCATTCCCCTGCCGGAAGAACTAAAGCGGCAGAAGCAACGGTGGCGGCAGGAGCACCTCAAGGCGCCCGAGTCGAAACCGGATGCACCGGTGCTGGAGCCATTGGCATGTTTCGTGGATCCGCACGACGCGGTGGTCGAGCGGGAAATGCTCCACCGCGTGTTGGACGAGTTGGACGAGCGCGGCCGGTCGCTTCGGGATGAGGTGGAAGCGCTCATCCGGGACGACGCGCCCGGCACCGATTCCCGCTGGAAGGACCTCTATATTCGCGGCTGCGAACTGCGGCGGGTCCAACGGTTGACGCCGCTGCTGACACGTTGGCAGCGTTTCGTATTCAACCAGCATCACCACATTCCCAACACCTGGAAATACACCGAGGGTCTCTCCTGTGCGCAAAGCAGCCGGTTCTTCAAGCCCGGTGCGTCGTTACACGTGCTCGAAATGGACGGCCCCTACGGCAAAGTCCGCACGCTATTGGAGGATCCCGGCGGCATGCTCCGCAATCCCGACGTGTCGTACGACGGCCAGCGGCTCCTGTTTGCCTGGAAGAAATCGGATCGCGACGACGACTATCATCTGTACGAGATGGATATGGACTCGGGCGCCGTGAAGCAGTTGACGCACGGGCTGGGCGTGGCCGACTTCGAGGGCGTCTACCTGCCGGACGGCAACGTGATGTTCAGCTCCACGCGGTGCATTCAGACCGTCGACTGCAACTGGACCGAGGTGAGCAATCTCTACCTGATGGACGACCAGGGCCGCTACATGCGGCGGATCGGTTTCGACCAGGTCCACACGGTCTTCCCCACCGTAACCGACGACGGCCGGGTACTCTACACGCGCTGGGACTATAACGATCGCGCACAAATCTATACGCAGCCGCTGTTCCAGATGAACATGGACGGGACCAACCAGCGGGAGTTCTACGGCGGCAATTCCTGGTTTCCTACCAACATCGTCCACGCCCGGAAGATCCCGGACGCGAGCATCGTACTGGCGGTCGTGACGGGACACCACACGGCGGCCCACGGGAAACTGGCGATCATCGATCCGGCCCGAGGACGCCAGGAAGGACACGGCGTGCAACTGATCGCACCGGTCCGCCGCACGGAGCCGATCCGCGTAGACAAGTACGGCCTGGGCGGAAACCAGTTTCAGCACCCCTACCCCGTCGATCAAAGCCGGTTCCTCGTCACGCTCGCCCTGCCGACTCCGCAAGGGCAGCTCGGGCGATTCAACGTCTATTTCATGGACCGGGATGGGCGGAGGGAACTATTGGTCGAGGGCAAGGAATCGGGAGAAGGCATCGGGTGCAAGCAGATCGTTCCCTGGGCGCCGCGCCCGCGGCCCTACCTCCGCCCCAGCAAGGTCGACTATCGAAGTACGGTCGGCGCGCTCTATCTGCAAGACGTCTACGAGGGAGCGGGTTTGAAAGGCATCCGCCGTGGAACGATCAAGCGACTGCGGGTCGTGGCGCTGAAGTTTCGCGCCACGGGAATCGGAAGGACCAAGCAAGACGGAGCCGGCGGCAGTTCCAACGTGTCGACCCCCATCGCCGTCGGCAACGCGTCCTGGGACGTGAAAGTCGTGCTGGGCACCGCCCAAGTCCATCGGGACGGGTCGGCCTTCTTCAAAGTGCCCGCGCGAACGCCCGTCTACTTTCAAGCGCTGGACGAGAAGAACTACGTAGTCCAAACCATGCGGAGTTGGACGACTTTGATGCCGGGCGAGACGCAATCCTGCGTGGGATGCCACGAACACAAGAACCGCGCGCCGTCCGCCGGCCCGGCCACTTCGCTGGCCATGAAGGCCGGACCGCAAGACCTCGCGTCCTTTTACGGCCCGCCCCGTGGCTTCAGCTTCGCCCGAGAGATTCAGCCGATTCTGGACCGTCACTGCGTCGAGTGCCACACCGGGGACGAGGAAGAACCGTTTAGCTTGTCAGGTAAAACGGTTGTCGTGGCTGGCATGCAGCGCAAGTTGAGCGAGTCGTACCTGGCCCTGACGCACACCAAGGGGAGCAACGGCCAGCACGATCATCCGATGGTCAACTGGATCGACAGCATGTCGGGCCCGGCGATGCTGCCGCCCTACTACCGCGGCGCCGCGACGAGCAAGTTGATGATGCTGCTGGAGCAGGGACACGAGGACGTGACCCTGTCGGTGGAGGAGATGGAAAAGATCGCCTGCTGGATCGATTTGCTCGTTCCCTATTGCGGCCAATACACGGAAGCCAACACGTGGTCGCAAAAGGAGCTGGACTCTTATGCCCATTTCGCCGCCAAGCGGCAGCGGATGGAAGACGCGGAACGAGCCAACATTCGGGCGCTGATCGAATACCGGTCCACGGGCGAACACCCGTGGGCCGTGCAGCTGGATCCAGCCGAATGACCGCAGCCAGGGCGAGATGCCGTTTCGTTCGTTCGGCTTCACTACCGGCCGATCTTCTCCCATTGACGATTGAGCCGCTTGTTCGAGACGGGCAGCGACGTGCCGAGGCTCTGTGCGAACCGCGAAACGCGATATTCCTCCAACATCCAGCGGAAGTGCTCCAGTTCGGGATCGTAGATCCGCAGTTGCGCATGCTGTCGGCTCCGCTCTTCGTAGGCCTGCCAATAGCTCTGAATTTCCTCGCAGGCGGCGCGGTCGCGTTGCAGGCCGCCGCTGCGGAGGCGCTCGATCCGTGCGCCGATCGCCCGGAAGTAGCGCGGATAGTGCTCCAGCCATGGCCAGGGTGTCGACGTCAGGAAATCCGGGCCGATGAGCCGATCGAGTTGTCCTCGCATGTCGTCGACGGCGTATTGCCAGCGGGATGAGGACGCCTCCTCGACGGCCAGCCGGGCCTGGTGAAAGGCTTCAAAGAGTGCGGGCAGCACGGCAGCCACCTCCTGCACGGCCATCCCGATCCGCTGGCGCGCCAAACTCACCCGGTCCTCGAAATCGGCCCGTCGCCGCGGAATCGCCTCTTCCGGCCGGAACGCCCGGGAGGCGATCAACTGGGAAAGCTCCTCGCGCAGGTCGAACCCGGGCAACAGCGCGGCAGCAAGCCGCATCTTCTCCAGGTCGGGAAACCAGGTCACTTGAGCGCGGATCTCGCGACGGGCCGCCAGCCAAAACAGCCGCGCCAGCCCGCGGCGCGACTCCCACGCCGCCTGCTGCGGCGAATCGGAAAGCCGCAAGCCGACCGACTCCCCCATGTCAACCAGCATGGGATGGCATTTCAAGGTCAAATGGCCGCGGCGGATTTCGATCTGCTCGGGCAACTCGTCGAAGTCCCAGCAGACCAGGTCGTCGCGGTTGAAGCGTGAATCGTCGATGGCGGCGACCTCTTCCGAGACCAACTCGCCCAACTCCCGGTGGATTTGATCGACGTCCCGGCCGGCGGCGATCACGTTCCCCTCCTCGTCGATCACGCGCACGTTCATGCCCAGCGCCGGCGGCAGGCGGTCGAGTTGAAAATCCTCCGGCACGATCCGCTCGCCGGCGATCCGGCTCAGCGCCGCGGCCAGCACCGAAAGCATGTTGCCTTCGCCAAACGGCAATTCGGCCGTCACTCGCCTGGCCGTATCCGGGGCGGGAATGAGTTTCGTGCGCAACTGCTTGGGCAGCGACTTGATCAGGGCCGTGACTTTCTGCTCGTACAAACCGGGCACCAGCCACTGGAGATGCTCGGGCCGCACCTGACTGACGGCCTCGACGGGCACCACGACGTGCAGCCCGTCATCCTCGGCCCCCGGCTCGAAGCGGTATTCCAGCGGAAGTTTCGTCCGGCCCGTGTCGATGGCGTCGGGAAAACTGTCCTCGTCGAGCCGCTCGTCCGGCCTCTGCAGCAGGTCCTCCCGCGACATGAACAACAGGCGCCGGTTTTTCCGCGCCGCCCGGCGCCGCCACGTCTCCAGGGTCGCCGCGTCGTAAACGTCCTGAGGGAGTCGGCGGTCGTAGAATTCGAGGCAGGTCCACTCGTCGCAGAGCAAGTCGCGACGCCGCAGCTTGCACTCCAGCCGTTCGAGTTCCTCCCACAGTTTCCGGTTGTGGCGCAGAAACTCCGGCTGGGAGCCCAGCTTGCCTTCGACCAGGCCGTGACGAATGAGCAGTTCACGGGCCGTTTGCGGGTCGATCGGGCCGAGCGACACGCGGCGCTGCGGCACGATCGTCAAGCCGTACAGGC
>Ga0180438_10009343_pt1 | contig 12239 bp, 10 predicted proteins | sample SS_ome_12_FD_132455 | JGI IMG/M metagenome (GOLD analysis project Ga0180438, IMG submission 132455) | Hypersaline lake sediment archaeal communities from the Salton Sea, California, USA - SS_3_D_2 metaG | ecosystem: Environmental > Aquatic > Non-marine Saline and Alkaline > Hypersaline >...
GAAGCTACTGGGACCCGAGTTTATGATCTCGATGTGTACCGGTTGTATACGCAGATGAGCTTTTTTTCTAAAAACCAAGCTGAAAAATCCACTCGTATGCGGTGGGTGAGATTGCATAATCACTTGCCCGCCTTCCAACACGAAGTTGAGGAAATAAGGATTTGATAGCAGCACCCAGTACAAAAGAATTCGCTTTTGGTCTGATAAGCTTAAGCCATACAGGTCGCAAGGAATGATTATACTGAACCGTGGTGTAATTCATGAGCAAGCGGCAAAAGCGAATACGATTCGTTAGACTAGGAGAACCAGGAATTGAGAATGGATTCTTGAGGGCACTCTGTTCCCTCGAAACGCTCTCAAGAGCATTACCGTCTTCTTCTAAAGCGTGCATAAACGTTAAGTTACGGCGACAGCTTTTTTGACAATTACCGGTACAGACCCCTGGCGATATGAATCAGTACCTGAGCAAAATCTGCATAGATTCGCCAGTCTCGATTATCGTTTGCATCTGCCAAAGTGCTTCGAGACATGTTTCCTCGAAATCCCATATGACACAGTTTTTTTTCATCGAACGAAGGCAACAAACAGTATCCCGCAGGCTCTACCGGCAGGTGAGTTGCGCGAAAGCCATGCACAGGAATTGGTTCCAGCAGGAGAAATCCCGTACCTAGTAATTCCCATGGTATCGGTGTACACGTTTTCTGAACTCGTACACCGGAACAAAATCCATGGTTTGTGAAAAAATGCTTTGTCCGGTATTCACTGACCATACCTTTCCATTCCGTTCAGGAGCATGATCAGAGTATATTTCTCAGTTCAAATCGATAAAAGCTTCTTTCGCTTTAATTAGATACATTCAATACAATTATTGAGTTTCAGTTCTCAAACAACCGGACAGCAGTGTTCTGGCTTATATTGGCAATTCCTCGCTGTATAGAGTGCAGGCAACAGAATGGTTGTTTTCACAATCCACCATAACAGGTTCTTCTGAGATACATATCTCCTTAACAAAGGGACATCTAGTATGAAAACGACAACCTGAAGGTGGGGAAATAGGCGAAGGCATATCACCTGACAATACTATGGGTTCTCGCTGTCTGGAATAGACAGGATCTGCTACTGGAACAGATGCAAGCAACGATTTTGTGTAAGGATGCAACGGATTCTTTAATATCTCCTCCGTGGTTCCGACCTCCACAAGTTTCCCAAGATACAAGACGGCTACGCGATGGCTGACTGATCGCAAGGTGGCAAGATCATGCGTGATGAACAGATAAGCCAGTTTGTATCTCTTTTGAACATCTTTCATCAGATTAAGTATTTGTGCCCTTATGGATACATCAAGAGAAGACACTGCTTCATCAGCAATAATGAGTTTAGGTTTCAACGCAATTGCCCGTGCGATCGCTACTCTCTGCCTTTGCCCCCCGCTCATTTCATGAGGATATTTATTAAGGAAAAACTCAGGTGGGGTCAGTCCCACGTCGTCCAAAATGGATTCTACCATTTCTCTGACATCAACCTTCTTTTTCGCGATTCCATGAATCCTATATGGACGGCTCAGAACTTGCTCCACAGTCTTTCGGGGATTCAAGGAAGAATAGGGATCCTGAAAAACAATCTGCACATCGCGCCTAAAGCGTAATAGCTCATTTCGTGGAAGATTAAAAATATTTCTATCTTGAAACACAATATTGCCTTCCGTAGGTTGGAGAAGGCGAAGAATTAGCAATCCAATTGTAGTTTTACCACAACCACTCTCCCCAACTAATCCTAATGTCTCTCCTTCCTTGATATGAAAACTCACATCGTCAACGGCTCGAATCCATAAGGGTTGCCGGAACAGGAACTTCCTTGTGGTGAAATACTGCTTAATATTCCTAACTTCTATTAGGTGGTGCATAGGCAACCCTATCCTATACACCCCAGCAGGCAACGAAATGGCCATCCTTTTCTTCTTGCAGTGAAGGTATCTCCTTAAAGCATCTGTCCATTCTTCGTGAGCATCTCGGATGAAATCGACACCCAGTCGGGGGATTTCTCAGATCGGGAACACTACCAGGAATGCTAACAAGATTCTCCTTGTATTCATTTATGCTCAGTACGGAATTGAGCAAAGCCCTAGAATAGGGATGCAGAGGCTCTCTGAAAATGCTAAACACGTCACCATATTCCACTATCTTGCCAGCATACATAATATACACGCGATCCGCTATGTCTGCGACTATTCCGAGGTCATGTGTAATCATTATCATGGACATTCGCAAGCGATTTCGGAGCTCTTTTATAAGCTGAAGAATCTGGGCTTGGATCGTTACATCCAAAGCTGTAGTTGGCTCGTCAAGAATTACTAGCAAAGGTTGGCAAACGATAGCTATCGCAAACAGCACCCTTTGCTTCATTCCTCCGCTCAACTCGTGCGGATAAGATTGATAAATCCTTTCAGGCGATGGAATCTTGACTTGCCTCAAGATCTCCAACACTTTCTCCTCTGCGCTCCTTTTATCCAAACCTAAGTGAAAGATTGCATTCTCCATAATCTGATCGCCTATTCTCATTACCGGATTGAGATACGTCACCGGATTCTGAAAAACGATAGATACCTCTTTCCCCCTGACCTTCCTCATCCGCTCTTCAGAGAGTTTGAGCAATTCAGTGTCCCTTAAGAATACGGTTCCCTCTATTATTCTCCCAGGATGTTTGATCAACCTGAGGATGGAAAGGGCAACTGTACTTTTTCCGCAGCCGGATTCACCAACAATAGCCACCAATTCTCCTGCGCAAACGCTAAGCCTCACGCCATCATTCGCCCGAACGAAGGCACCTTCATCCGTCTCGAAGTAAGTCTTCAGATTCTCCACCGTCAGAAGGGGTTTCATTGTCTCACCACTCTTTTTCTGATCCTTGGATTAAGGATTGTATTCAAAGTATCTGCAATCACATTGAGTGACAGAACCGTGGAGAAGAGCGCGACGCCAGGGAAAGAGAACGTCCACCATATCTGTTGAACAAGAAACCGCTGGGATTTATATAACATGATCCCCCAGCTGGTAAGATCAGTACTACCTAATCCTAGAAAGCTCAATCCGGCTTCTACGACAATGGCCCTCGCAACTTCAATGGAACCGTTTACAATGATTGGAGCAAGAGTGTTCGGTAATATTTCTCTGAACATAATGTAAAAGTCTCGCTCACCTAAAGCTTTTGAGGCTTTCACAAAGTCTCTTTGTTTTAGTGCTAAAACTTGGCCTCGTACTAAGCGAGCGGTTCTTGGCCAGCTTAGTATTATAATGACGAAAATCACATTCCAAACACTGCTTCCGAAAAACGCCACAAGGAGGATGGCGAGAAACACCATGGGTATGACAAAAAAAATTTCAGTGATCCGCATAAGGATCATATCATATGTCCGGCCATAGTACGCCGCAATAGTTCCAATGAAAAGCCCAATCAGCGATGATCCTACAGCAGCCGCGAAGCCAACTCCCATTGAGACACGGGCGCCATATATAACACCACTGAAAATGTCTCTTCCCAAATCGTCCGTGCCCATAAAATGTTGTGCATTTGGCGATGCAAAGGATGGCCCAGCGCCGGTCAGCAGTGGAGGAAACTTGGTGATCACAGGAGCAAAAATTCCTGCTAGGATAATTAAAATTATGTATAGGAGGGCGATAACCGCGACCTTATCTTTCCGGTATAATCTCCAGTAATGTCCGATCTGTGATACTTCTCCGGTCATGTGTTCGTGTTATTCCACCCGAATCCTAGGATCTAGAATTGAATAGAGAATATCGGTGATAGCCGTCACCATGATTAACACAATGGAGGTGACTGTGAATATCGCGGTTACTACGGGATAGTCACGAGCAAACAAAGAGTCATACAACAATCTACCCAATCCGGGCCAACTGAAAACAGTTTCTGTGAAAATGGCACCACTCAACATCAATCCAACCAACACACCGGTCATTGTTGTAACGGGTGCTAACGCGTTTCTCAACACATGCCTCTTCATCACCCTCCTTTCGGGAATCCCCTTTGACCTAGCAGTGAGGATGAAGTCCTGAGTTAAAACTTCAGCCATCTCGGCTTTTGTCAATCTGGATATGAGCCCCATGTAAATGAGTCCCAGATTCAAGGATGGTAAGATAAGGTGGTAGGCAACATCGAGCACGCGATAGATCCCGGTATATTGAGCTCGTAAATTGATCATGCCCCCTGCTGGAAACATTTTTAATTTAACTGCAAAAATAAAGGTTAGAAGTTGAGCTAACCAGAAGACCGGCAGAGAATAGCCAATCATTGAAGCTGATGACACCATTGTATCGATGAAAGAGTTCAAATGTCTCACAGAAAGAATAGCAAGCGCTATTCCAATAATTAGAGCAAAAAGGATACTTGTACCGACCAAAAGAACGGTTGCTGGCACCCTCTCAAGGATAACCTGCAATACACTCTGCCGATATACAAAGGAATAGCCAAAATCCCCACGAAAAAGGTTTGCAAAATAGATAAGGAATTGGACGTGCAATGGCTTATCCAAACCGAATTTCGCCTTCAATTCGTCGATCAATTCTTGGGGGGCATGCTCTCCAGCCAGATAGGTAATAGGATCACCTGGTGCTAACCGGGTCGCCAAGAAGGCAATGAGCAGAATGAAGAAGACGGTCGGGATAGCAGAGATCGCTCTTCTAATGATGAACTGTTTCAGATTACCTACGTTCGTCATCTCTCCATGTATCCATAGGGATTGAACATTTGAAATATCCAGAGCAGCCTGGTGAATTCCAGGCTTGCTCTGGAAGACTCCGATCAATTATTAGTATCTTGAATGTTCATTCTGCCTTTTTCCACCATACCTTGGTTAAGGCATCGTAGTGTCCCCACACCATTTGGGGCAGACCTTCAAAATCGGGATTATACGCACTGAGGATCAAAGCATCATAGAGCCAGAATTCAGCTGCCTCCTCAACCATTATTTTTTGGAACTCTTTCCAGAGTTCAATCCTCTTAGCAGTGTCAAAGACGGTCCCGGCATTATCCAGAATCCAATCGACTCTTGAGTTACTGAGCCCAATGGGATTAGCAAATGGGTTTGGAGTGTCTTTGTAGTTAGAGTGCCATTGGAATTTCAGGTAATCTGGAGAGGGGCCGCTGGTGATAGGTCCCCACATTGTTAGGTCATATTGTCGCTTGGCTACCAATGACTGTCTGGTCGCTTCGTCCACCTGCTGGATTTCAAGCTCAACTCCAACTGCCTTGAAGTAGTCTCTAAGCAATTCAGCAACAGTTATATCCGTTGCTTGTGCTCGATTCAATACAGCTGTTAACTTGAAGCGTATCCCGTCCGTGCCTTTCTTATACCCCGCTTCATCGAGTAATTGATTCGCTTTATCAACATCGTATTCATATTTGGGTACATTATAATTGATGAGATCCTTGTAGAGAGGAGATCCCTGGTGCAATGGACCTATAGAGACCTCCCCAAACCCGTAATAGGCCTTCTCCAAGATATCCTTTCTGTTCATTGCATGATACAACGCCCTTCTGACCCTGACGTCGGAAAGAGGCACATTCCGGTGATTAGGAAAGACTCTCTGGATTCGGGCTAGCCCCGAGATAGGTTCCGCCCCTATTATCAAGCCTGACTCCTGCAGTTTCATGGCGGCTTCTGCTGGAAAACCAGGATAGGATTGATAGTCCACCTCACCTTTTTCCATTGCCAAAAGCCTTGCCGTTACGTCAGGCATAACCCGGAATACGAGCCGGTCCAGGTAAGGCAATTGCTTTCCCTTATCATCCTTCCCCCAGTAGTCTGGATTCTTGTTCAAGGTGATGTGGCTACCCTTCACATATTCACCGAACTTAAAGGGTCCTGTCCCCACAGGTTTCAGATTATAAGGATTTGTCGGAACATCCGTTCCCTCGAAGAGATGCTTCGGTACAATAGGGCCGAAGTGACTTGATAAGTAGTTTGTAGCAAATGCATAGGCCTTCTCAAAATTGAACACGACAGTATAATCATCCACCTTGGCTGTAGATAAACCAAGAGGTCCCCACCGAGACATGGTGTCGGGAGAATGTTTCAACCATACTTCTTCCACGGAAAAGACAACATCATCTGCAGTAAAAAGTTTACCGTCATGCCATTTCACCCCTTTCCTCAGCTCGAAGGTCCAGGTTAATCCATCATTCGAAACCGTCCATGCTTCAGCTAGTAATGGTTTAGGCGTCAGATCTGGTTCATGTGAAAAAAGTCCTTCCACTATTTGTGGCGTAACCATACGCGGCAGAAACGAGGATGACAGCCATGTAGCAAGCGTCGGCGGATCATCGGGCAGGACACACACAAGTGTTCCCCCATGCCGTGGCTGAGTAGGGCTGGTCACTGCCACCTCTGGTTCTGCGGTTTCCTCTCCTTTTCCACCAGCGAAAAGACAAACTGTAACTACTAGTAACGCCAACAACAAGATTCTATGTTTTTTCATTTTTTCCTCCGTAATTAATTACGTGTTGGAACTAAAATCAATCGATTCTAGTCCCCAAAAGGTTTATAAAAAATCCTCACTATCCCATAGGCTTCTCCTTTTTGCAGGTGACGTCACTCCAATCCATCCTAACATGGTCGGTATCGCAATCTTCATTTCGTGGTTATCGTAATAAAAAATCCGATCCACTAGTTTGGATATTGATTCTTGTCCATGAAATTGTTTTTCTCTATAATTTAGTATTTTGTCAAATTTACTGATTCCATATTTTGGAACTATAAACGTCTAAATATCACTGCCTGGCCTATTCATCTGTACAATCCCAAAAACATGAAAACATCTCAAAGGTTGTGCTAATTTACCATGAAAAAAGAATTAGTGATTTAGAATTGAAACGAGTACAACAGCTTCAGGAAACATCGTTATTAACATCGATCAATAACAAGCACCGTTCATGTCGGTGATCACTGGCAATGCAAAACCTTTGATATGAGAACACTCGGCGGTTGTTAGTTGTGAATACTTGTGTCCAGCCTGCTTGAATAGACTATTCCTCAGCATTCCCAATACCCAAATGTTAAGACTAGCGAAACTCAAATGTTATATTCATCTTAAACCTGATTTGCTTGTTAATTTTTATTCTCTTGTTCCTATCGCCCCCAATTTAATTCTCTGAGGTATCGTGCTTTGAAGTGTTAGATTTCATGTAGCTTGATATCTTGCTCATTTATGACAGAGCGAAAGGAAAGCTGTAGACAAATGGATATTATAAATTACTGTTTTACAAATCAGCATTTTGCTATTTATGTGTATGGCTTGATCCAGAAAGTGGCGCAACGATAGTAAATTCCAATATATGAAATCGTCGAATTTGACAAAATTAGAGCCATAACCGCTAAAATCGATACATGTTCTCTGGGGATAAAATATCACTGTCAATCGAGATGCTGACATCGTGCAGTACCCTATGAAAGCGCTGTTTTGCCCGATTGATGATTCGTTCCTTCTTCAAGGAGCCAGCTAATTTCTAGTGGAGGCCACTTCTTATGATGAGAGAATCTCAAAAAGTCGTGTTCTACAGCGATGGGCTAAGAATCGCTGGTACCCTCTTTATGCCTGACAGCGAAGTTGATTGTCCGGGAATTGTCCTCCCTCAAGGTACTGTTGGTTTGAAGGAGCACTACCGTTCTCCTCTCATCTGTTCTCTGTTGGCCGATTCGGGCTTCGCCGCTTTGACTTTTGATTATCAAGGATTCGGGGAGAGCGAAGGCCCAAAAGATCGGCCAAGAACCCAGATTGTACCACGCGAGCAGATAGAGAATATTCGAGATGCATTGACGTTTCTATCGGCTCAACCAAGAATTGACGCGAACCGGCTCGCTCTTTATGGTTTTTGCTGGGGTGGAACACACAGTGTGTACGTTGGCTCTATTGACTCTCGTGTCAAATGCGTGGTCGAAGTAGGTGGTATGGGTGACGGGACTCGCTGGCTGCGTAGTATTCGGCAACCTGACGAATGGTGTGAGTTCATACAACGGATTGAGACTGATAGAGTCAAGCGTGTGTTGACGGGATCCTCGGAAAATGTACGTTTTGGGGAGATACTCATAGGCAGTCCGACAGCTAAGGAAGGGCGCCAAAGGATCATTGACGAAATATCACCACCATCACCGCCCTACCGTACCCCGGATGCAACGATTCAGACGGCGGAGCGTATTCTGGAATACCGTCCAGAAGAGGTGGTTGCTAAACTCTCGCCCCGGCCGTTGCTGATCATGCACGCCGGTTCAGATGATCTTACACCGACTGAAGAAGCAGAGAGTCTTCACAGGAAGGCAGGGGAACCGAAGAATCTTGTCATCTTCCCGGAAGCACATCATCACGATGTGTATCTCGATCCGCTTTTCCATGAAGTGATGAAGGTCTCTCTGGAATGGTTTAAACGGTGGCTTTGTGATTGAAACTTTCAATTGAAACTTTCATTGGCAGAGACCTGCGTTTGAGGGGTCTGTGGGATGGAGATGGGAAATACTGTCCGCTCGAGACCATCGTCATTGTTGTTGAAGAGAAATTTGCTGTATTGACACTCCAAATTGCCAAGTTCTAGAATAAATTTATGGCTCTTTTCAATAGAGTCCATCGAACTCTCCAGCTACTCCGAATGAACAGTACACAAGGACTCACCAATAAAGAAATCAGTACTGCTCTACGTATTCCGACATCCAGTTCGTACAGAATTTTGGATACACTAGATAAGTACGGGTATGTCAGAAAACGCAACTCAGACAAGCGGTATTTTCTCGGTTATATTCATCTCAGTTATGCAGAATGCATTTTTGAATCAACAGATGTAGTAGGAATCGCTATTCCGTTTTTGGAACAACTGCACAGCGAAACTGATGAGACCTGCTTACTTGCATTGTGGGACGGAGAGACCTGTACTGTTGTATACGTATGTGGTTCTTTGGACTCCGACATATCCTGTGGTTTTGGCGAGAAATATCAAATGCATGCCAATGCCACAGGGAAGGCAGTTCTGGCATTTCTACCGAAAAATGACTACCGCCGTATCATTTCCAAAATGGAGTTTAAGCAATATACGAAGAATACCATTACCAACCGTCGATATCTGGAAAAATGCCTCCAACGAGTTAGAAAAGAAGGTGTTGCCTATAATGTAGCAGAGCGTTATGACGGTTTGAACGGGCTTTCAAGCCCTGTTTTCGACAGTGACGAACGAGTGATCGGCGCCGTTACACTATTAGGCAAATCGGTGGACTTGGATATCGAACAGATGAAAGAGTACTCGGAGAAACTGGTTGAAGTCGCCGAAGTTATAACGTGGAAACTCGGGGGAAGTTATCCTCAACAAATCCTTGACAGGTACAACAAAAAAAGAAAACGAGCATAGGGTGTGCTTTCGGCAAGTGTGGAGGCTTTGGCAAAATGACAACTCTTATTCTCGGTGGTACAGGCTTCATCGGAGCACGTATAACCCATCGATTAGTGGAAGACGGGGAGAAGGTAGTCAGCCTTGATATAGTTCCCGATCCTGCTTCAGTTTCGAGCCTTCGCGATAAGGTGACACTGCTTCGCGGAGATGTCAGCAGAATCGAGGATGTGCTGGGCGCCATCAAGACATTCAAGGTTGATCGCATCATTGATTTGGCCTACATCCTGAGTTCCGAATCAGATCAAGAGATCCATACGTCGATTCGCGTGAACGCTTTGGGAATAAGCAATGTCTTCGAGGCTGCACGACTGCTCGGCGTCGAAAGTGTGATCTATGCCAGTTCTATTGCCGTCTATGGGGATCAAAACTTGTACGGCGAAAGACCTATAATCGAGCAGGATGCGCCGGCACCAACCAACCTCTACGGCGCCGCCAAGCTCCTAAACGAGTATGAGGCCGCTATCTACCATCAACTGTATGGCCTGAAGCTGATCGGTATCCGTGTAGGCGTTGTCTTTGGGCATGGCCGCCTGCGAGGTCAAGGTATGTGGGCGGCACAATTTGCCTCGGATCCAGCTGTCGGCAAACCGGCCGTACTGCCGTACGGTCGAGATGTCCGTGCGTCTCTGATCCATGTAGCCGATGTAGCGGAGCTCTTTGTGCGGATTCTCGTCGCACCGACTCCAACACACTCGATTTACAATTCGGGCGGCGACACGGTGACCCTTGGCGACCTGGCGGCGCAGGTACGCCAGATCATTCCGGAAGCAAACTTCACATTTGGAAAGGAAAAGCTGAGCTTGCCTTACCGTCTGGATTCCACTAGGGCTGAGTGCGAGTTTCACTGGAATCGCCGTCCTCTATCTGAGCGCCTTGTTGAACATATGGCAAAGGCACGAGAATCACAGCTCCATTAGACGTTCGTAGCCGATCCGCAGAGTCGAATGTCCAGAATATCACCAGCCGGAAGTGAACCGATATCGGAGAATTCCATAATACAGAATCAATAGAATTGACATAATATAGACTGGTACGAGTAAGATTAAACGGATATGGATACTTTCAAAGTGATTGATGCTCATGCGCACCTGGTCAGGAGCGTTGAAGAAGAAGCTGGTTATTATCTGGTACCGGGTCGTCGTGATATCAATCGATATGCCAGCCCGGAGCGGGTCATCCAATTCATGGACTCACTTGGCATATCGAAGATGGTTTTTCTGGTTCTGATACCACGTCAGTACCGCGGACCCCTCGCTCTGAAAGCCAAATTGAATGAACTCCCGGAGGATCAGCAGCAAGAGACAAGAAAACAAGTCAGTAGGAAGATAGCACCGCTTATGAGAACCATGAACGAGTGGGGGTGTAAAACTGGACAGCGGTTTCCCCGATTGTATCCTTTCGTATGTATTTCCGATGATCTCGGGGATGTGAACGATATGGTTGACGAAGTTGTCTCGAGGGCCAGCCAGGGAGCGAGGGGAGTCAAGCTACATCCAGGTATGTTCTCCTTTTTTCCGGATGATGAGCAGTACTGGCCGTTGTATCAAAAGTGTCAAGAACTGGGGTTGCCAATCGTGGCAGATTCCGGTCTCTGGCCTACCTCTCCGGTACTGGCTTCCTTTCCCATGCCGGTGATCGAGCAAGATCAAAAACCACCAATCGATTACGGAGAGCCGAAGAATTTCGTAAAAATACCTGAGGCATTCCCTGATCTAACATTGGTACTGGCCCATCTTGGCTCGGCCTGGTGGGATGAGCGAGTTGAGTTGGCACAGAAGTATCCAAACGTATTTTTTGATACATCCCAAGGTTTCTCCGCCGTGGATATGCTCCCCGTGACTCCGCGGCGATCTCTTGCTGAAGAAGATGCGGTGCGGGTAATGCGGAGGATCGGGATGGAAAGAATAATGTTCGGCACCGATTTCCCTGCCGTCTCTGCACAACCTCAGCTGGAACAGGTCCTCCGCCTTCCACTGACCGAAGAGGAGAAACAGCTGGTCCTGTCTGACAATGCGGAGCGGATACTCCGTTTGTAGAGTTTGGCCAAAGCGAGGCGCTATACCATGAACACGATTTGACTGCGCAGCTGCTACGACGGGTGTAAAGGGGAAAAGGTCTATGAGTTACAGTTATATGGGCAAGGTTCTCTGGATCGATCTGTCGACCGGCAAACAAGAAACAGAAGTACTGAATGAAACGACGTGCCGTGAATATATTGGCGGCTACGGGTTGGGCGCCAGATATTTATACAGGCGCATGAGAGCCACTGCGGATCCCCTGGGTCCTGAGAATATCCTCGGATTTGTTACAGGACCTCTTACAGGGACTCCCGCTCTATCGGGAAGTCGATTTGCCGTAGTATGCAAATCCCCCTTGACGAAGACTTGGGGAGACAGCAACTGCGGTGGTGACTTCGGGCCCAATCTCAAGTTTGCAGGATTCGATGGAGTATTCGTATCAGGAGCTTCGGCGGCGCCGGTCTATTTTTACATCGAGAACGGCAGACCGGAGCTGCTGGCTGCTGACGATCTGTGGGGAAAAGATTGTTTTAAAACCGAGGATATGCTCAAACAAAAACATGGGAAAGAAACTAAAGTGGTCTGTATCGGGCCTGCTGGTGAAAGCATTTCTTTAATCGCATCGATTATGACATATAGAGGCCGGGCGGCAGGCAGATCAGGAGTCGGTGCGGTCATGGGTTCAAAGAAGCTCAAGGCAGTTGCGGTGAAGGGTACGGCAACGGTGCCGCTGGCCGATCCAATCGAAATGAAAAACCTGCGTAAAAAATATCTTCA
>Ga0180438_10009344_pt1 | contig 12238 bp, 10 predicted proteins | sample SS_ome_12_FD_132455 | JGI IMG/M metagenome (GOLD analysis project Ga0180438, IMG submission 132455) | Hypersaline lake sediment archaeal communities from the Salton Sea, California, USA - SS_3_D_2 metaG | ecosystem: Environmental > Aquatic > Non-marine Saline and Alkaline > Hypersaline >...
CCGGGCTCCCCAAAAGGATTTTCCCAGGTGCTGTTCTTCTCGAGCATCGCTTGCGTATATTTCACCATAAGCTCTGGGTTATTCATAGAAACTGAGTTGGCTCCGACTTCGACGGTCTCGACCCACTCTGTGTAGCACCCCAGTGTGAGACATGGAATTCCAAGAATCGCTGCTTCTTGTATCAAACCGCCGGAGTCAGTCGCCACCATCACGGAGTTCGCGACTAGGGTCAAGAAGTCAAAATAACCTAGGGGCTCGATGAGTCTGACCAAACTGTTTCTACCAAGCGTCTCTAGAAGACCGAAATGCTGAATCCTGAGTCGGGTTCTGGGGTGAACTGGAAAAACGATAGGAATCCGAAATTCCTCAGTGATCATCGATACACCAATGATGATATTGGAGATCTGATCTTCATAGTCCACATTTTCCTCATGATGCAATGTCATGACCATATATTGCCTAGGAAGTAGAGCGAGATTTTCGAGAATTCTCGACTTTTGGCGGGCCATTTCCAGGTTCTCCGTCAAAGCATCACAAATTGTCGTCCCGGTGACAAAAGCCATGCCTTTGACCTGCTCCCCCTCCAGAGTCTCTTTGGCTCTCTCGTTGGGGGCAAAAAGATAATCAGAAATATGGTCAATAATGACCCGGTTGTGCTCTTCCGGTACTTCCCACTTGTACGATCTCAAACCAGATTCATTATGTGCCAATTTCAGATTGAGTTTCCGTGCAGCCAACGCGCCGGAGAGACTCGAATTCGTGTCACCCACCACCAAAAGGACCTTGGGCTTCCGGATTAACAGGATTTCTTCTACCTGCCTCAGTATTTCAGCTGTCTGTTCTCCATGGAACTTGCAATTGCCTATCCCCTCAAGACGAAAATCCGGTTCTTTCAGCTCCAGGTCAATGAAAAAGGCCCCGTCCAAATCGTATGAATAATGCTGGCCCGTATGTATCACGAAAAATGAAACACCTTGCCGTTGCAGCTCCCTGATAATCGGAGCCTGTTTGATGAGTGTTGGTCGTGTACCCACGAGCACACAGACTTCATCAACGAGTTCACGAGGTAATAGCGTTTTTAACCCCAGTTCAGTTCCCCTCCCGCAGGAATTCTATCAACCCCTTGTCATCGGTGATTTCTCCAACCCACCATACCGGATGAATATTTGCGAGTAGCTTGTCGCTCACACCAAGAACCTCGTCAAGGGTGTATTTCTTCCAGTAATTCTGAGAATCCGATACAAATATCGCGTCGCGGTTGAATATCTCATCATCGGGCCGGTATTTGAACCCGGTCATTTCTATCAATTCATCTGTCATCGGCAAATTGTTCAAACGGGGAAGATGAGTCGCCACGCCGTATACGTTCTCACCGAGGATGCTCTCAATCACCAGTTTTTCCCTGGATAGAAGCTTGGTGGCATCATCCCCATTTTGTGCAAAATTGCACACTTCTTGATGCACACCGATCTCAAAACCCCACCTCAGGAGTCGTTTCAACCGTCTGTAATTGAACCGATCAAAAAGATTGTAACGTGTGGAATGGATGCGAACGAAATACGTGGATCTTACCCCCAACTCATACTCTAGCGATGCCATCCTGAGGGCGTATTCAAGACTGTAATCAACATCGTGACGCAGGAGAATGGCTTTCTTTCTTGGCTCCTGCAAGTAACCAGAAAACGTCTGGAAATGGTATCCTTGAGCAGACGCTTTCAGCAGAATCCTTCGATATCCTGATAAGCTAAATTGATCCGGCCTTCTTGTCATGATTCAACCTCTGACGATTTTTCAATGACTGCCCGTGCTTTTAGACCCACGTTGAACAGGAGGTCCACAATAGAGAGATTCGGCACGAAGTCACCGAATTGTTGAGTATAATGAACTGGACTGAAAACCATAAACAGCAGATCCAGATTGTTGTTCCTAAACTGCTCCCTCTGGATATATTTTCTTCCACCCTGGCCCGAAAGATATGTGTCGCCACCGACTGTCTTTGTGAGAAAGATCAGGCGATCGGTCTTGTTGTGATTCTCTTGATCAATCTCGGAAGACAAAACAAATTTGACCTCTATCCCTAAAGTTGCACATATTTTTCGTATGATATGCATGTTGAATTCAGCCAAAAAATGCCATTCTTGACTGTATGCTTCCTCAAGAATGGGGAAAATTTCGCGAAAATAGGGTGTCTTATTGTAACTCTGGTATAGACTTCTCAGGTGTTTTTTCCGCCACTCTGCATCGCTCACAGTCTGCACATCCGATATCCTCTGGTGAAGCCGACCTTTGGTCCGAACCGGAACACTCAACATCAAATCCCCTTGCGGGGACTTGATCCTGTTCCGATTTGTCCAGCCTCCTTTGCTGTATTCTACAGAATCCAAAAAAACGAAGACGTTGCTTCGTACTATTTTGGAGAAATAGCTGACCCCCGGAAGATAGTTCGGTTGATGAATCCCAACAATCACATCTCACTCCCTTGTTCGTTTCGCAATACAGTCATATCTATAATGGCTGTAGGGGAGACGGGATGGTTGATCCGAACACTCACAATCAAAACCTTCCTCGACAAGGATTCTCATGATATCATAGGGCCTATACCACCCACCACCGGGCATATGAAGGACCCTCTGAATCCCCTTTTTGACCAGAAAAGCCAAGGTCCTTAACTGTATCAGTTTCCAGCCCCTCTTTCTTTTTCCGGGCCCTCTGGTCAAGAAGCTCATCGCCCGGTCAGGGTTTGGTATATCACCCAAAAGCATGAATCCACCGCACCTCAAGACTCTCAGACACTCCTTGAGCAGAACTCGAAGAACCGCAGGTGGGAGATAAAGAACAACACTGTAAATCAGTATTTTATCAACCGATTTGTCTCTCATGGGTAAGACCCTTCCGTCGGCTCTTACGAACCAGGCACATTCTGAAGGGTTTCCTTTCTTGGCCCTCTGCAACAGAACATGGATCAGATCATATCCCACATACAATTTGACGTCGCGCGCTATCACCTCCCCGAGCAGTCCCGTTCCACATCCGATTTCGATGATTCGATCCGTCCTTCGACAACCAAGTTTGGTGACAACATCACGCCTTATTGTCTCCCAATCTTCAGGCGAAATTCCAGGTCTCTGATTCGCAACATGCACATCAGCCGAGCTTGCTAATCTGTTCAGTCTCATGAGCATTTTCACTCTGAAGAGTCTATACAGCCACTCTCTGATTTTTCCGCTCATTCAAAGCACACTCTCATCGGACGCAATTGTGTTGCTCGTAAAAGGGATGTCTCGGCCGCCTTCCCGCAAGAGGAAAACGCTTTTCATCATGAATTCCATTTACGAACAACACTCGATGGTTTCTATTCTCAGTCGATCCGTTCTAACGGCAAAAGCTATGAGGATGGCCAGATAGACGGCAAAGGAGAGACTTTTATGAATCGCTTGAAACTGGACGTACGTGAGCATTCCGACAAGTCCCACAAAAGAGGCGAGTGAACATTTCCTCAGATCTCTATCGCCCCTGCTCTTGTATCCCAGCCAAAAAGTGGAGCAGAGGCTTATCAGAATACCTACAATCGTAAAAAGACCCAGCGCGCCATAGTGCAGCAGAACGTAGCTAAAATAGTTATGCGTGTAAGCCTTCCTCCGGCGAACACCGAATTCCGGCATGTCTGTCTCCAAGACATATCCTGGGCCTTGACCCAGAAAAGGAGATTCCGCGAAACGCTGCAGCGCATTCTCTGTTTCTTTTATCCGCTTAAGAACCGAGGGCGCATATAGATTTGTCCCTCGAAAGAAATAGGATTCCACAACGCGAATACTCAAGGCAGCCCACAGCACACCTCCGGCAATCAACCCGACGATAGCAACCTTGACGAATACACCCTTGAGAGACGACCTTGTTGAGATGACGAACGGTAGCAGTATGATGACAAGCGCCCCCAGTATCATACTCCTCGTATAGGTCAAAAGAGCGGTAATAAATAGGAAAGCAACGACCAAGCCCCAAAAAAACCATCTCCCCCAACACGGAGCCATTCTGAATTCTGAAACAGCCACCGCAAGCCCAGCAAGGAAGAGCGGCATGAAGACGGTCGGCGTATGTTCCATGATGTATATCCTGTACTCGACACCCGACGCAAGTAGGTCCCCCACACTGAGAAAAAGGGAAGCTGCTCCAAAAATTCTGAAACCCAGATAGCAGCTACCCATCAGGAGAATACGATTCAGCCATTTCATCTGCGACACTTTTGTTATTTGCTCTCCCATGGGTATTGCCACCAGCAAGACCATCAAAGGAACGATGTCACGAATAATACTTCTCGTCTCAACACCCTGAGAGAATGAAGCGAAGCTTGATAGGAAGGCCATAAAGAACAGGACAAAAAGTAGCGCATATATATGTGACCTAATTAAGGTTATCCTTCCGGCCACAAAGCTCCCGCCTGCATAGAAGAAGAATATCAGGCTATAGCATATTGAAAAAACGGTTACAAAAAAATCTATCTTCTCAGGTAGAGGGTCCATGATGACAACAACAATGATGAGTACACCCACAAAAAAGGCACACACGTCATCACGGCTAATGCGGAGCAGTCCTTTGAACGAGTTGACCCGAGTGGATCTCATCTCAGAAATTTTGGCAGAAGTCTCCATCTCATCCTATCCATGATCATTCTTTCATAGGAATCCATTCCGACCAATTTGACAGCCAGAACATAGTTTGGAATCACCACACCTCCAAACAGTATCATCGTGAGAAACCATGATGTATTTGCAAGGAGTGTGTCTCTGGCAACAAAGTAGAAAGCCAGAACAAAGACGAAGCTCAGTGAAACAACCCGTGCAACATTTCTCACCGGTAAAAAGCTTCCTATGTGTCTATGCATGACGATCATTCCCAAAACATCCATGAGTATGAGCGCCCCGCCGTGGGCAAAGACTGCTCCTGTCAGCCCTAGAGCGGGAATCAAAGTCAGATTCAATCCTATGCTTGCAATCATGCCGACCAATTTCACCCAAAGATCAATCTTTGGTTTTTGAAGCGCATACACGAGAACGCTCCAGTTCCCAGCCCACGTGTGTATAAAATAGGAGACGCCAAGAATCTGAAATGCAAAATAAGCTTCCTCGTAGGCGGAACCAAAGAATAACGAAACGATGACACCCGGGAAAAAGACAAGGAGCATCAGTGGTGGTGCGAGAATGAAAATAATCCACTTGTTCACCGATTGATAGACCTTTTGAACCGCTTCACCCTTATTGCCGGCAATCATCTCGGCGATCACCGGAAGCAGAATTGCACGAAAACACGCCCCTACGATCAACAGGAGAGAAGCAAGTATGAATGCTGAACTGAACAAACCGACTGCATCAGAGGAGATGAAATACCCGAGAAGCAGCGTCTCCATATAGAGCGTCACGGTTTCGAAGGCGAGCGCACCCGTCAAAGGAATGGAAAAGCGTAGGAGGGACCACGAGATTCTCGCCCGATATGATTGGAAGAAACCAGACAAGGAACGGAGGTGGTGCCTTACAAGGAAGTATGTGGCCACAATAATGATCAGCGTGTATTTCACGAGGAAACAGCCCAAACCGGTGAGGAGGGAAAAACCAAAGAGGGAAACGAGGAGCAACCCAAGGACCAGACCCATATCACCGCAGAGATTTCTACTGATGACCATCCCCTTCATGGATTTGAACCCTCTGAGGCAACTCAGTAAGACTTGTGCCAGGGCGAAAAGCGGAAACCCGATGGCCGCTATTTTGAAGACTGGGACATATCTTTCATCGTGAAAAAGGTCCACTGAGATCGTCCGGGAAAAGACAAAAACAACTCCCCCAGCGAGAACGCCGGACAGCAAAACGAAAGTGACGCTCGTGAAAAGGACGTCTTTTATGGCTCTCCATTCCTCCTTGGCCCGGTAATTTGAAACAAAGCTAGGAACTCCTTCATATATCCCCCCAAGGGTGACGAAGGTGAGGATCACGATGAAAGAGAGACCGATATTGAATATCCCAAACTCATCAGGCCCCAATTTGTTCCCAATGATCAGCTTGGCCGCAAAAACGAGAACACGTCCGCTGATCATACCAAAAAAGGTAATCCCCGCCCCTTTTACAATTTGGTTGAGTCCAAATGCCAGGACATCCTGGTCATCGAGAGTCATCCGCGCTCGCTCCGTTGTCTTGCGCCACCAATCGTTAGTTACTCCCAACCAACACCAACGACTATCGTGTCGATACCATATCAGTGAGAAAAAACAATCCTTGAGAAGCGCGCAAAGAAAACCTGTGACGAACTTCCTGTCAGACGCGGGCAAAACAGAACCTACAGCTTCGTTGATTACGGCTCTTCCGTCCCACGATTCGGGGCCTTTTCCGGATCGACGCACACGCACCCGAATTCCAGCGCAAACGATACGGAGCTATCACACCAGATTCCTTTTGGCTGCCGCACTTTCGAGATAATGAAGGAATGATACGAAGAGCGTTCCAAAAAGGATCGCAAGGCACCCTACAAATACGATCATCAATTTCGTCTTCGGCCTGATCTCTATTTCGGGGGGTACAGCCTTGTCCACCACTTGAAATGCCACAGCTTCCCGTGCCTCCTCAATTTTAGCCATTTCATATTGCTCGGTGAGAAGCTCAAAAAGCTTCTCGTTGATCGCGACATTTCGTCTCAGCCTCGCATATTCAAGACCAAGGGTGGGAGCTTCATTGAATGCAGGAAAAACATCGCCCTTAGGGCTTTCTTTCCTAGATTCCATGGCAGCAAGCTGCTTGCTGAGGCTTCTGATCTCGTCCTTGATTCGTATAACATTGGGATTGGTGTCCGTGACAAATTTCCGAAACACGCCGAGCTCGACCTCCTTGGCCATGATTTGAGCCTTGAGGTCTGCAATTGCTTTGACGGCGGCTTCCGTTTGCTCATCCATCGCCACGAGTTTATGCTCGGTTTGGAAATCCCTCAATACCTCTTCAGATGTCAGTAACTGTCTTCGTGCATCTTCGTATCGGGTCTCCAGAAAAATGCGTGCTCTTTTGGCCAAAGAAAGCGCATTCTCACCCAGAAATCTCTGAAGCTCCTCAGGATACTGGTTGGCGATCTTGGCCCCCATTTCGGGATCGTGGAAATCAACGGACAGTCTGATCAATTCTCCTTTTCGGTCCTTTCTGACACGGGTCATATCGCCTAATTCCATTACGGCGTCCTGAAGACTCCAGTCCCTGGACCGGATCCAAATCCTCGCAGTCCAACCTTTCCGAAAAAGTTGTTCTCTGAGATTGAGCTTCCTAATAATGTTCTCGCGGACAGTTCGACTCTCCAAGACGTTCATCAGCTTGTCAGCAGACGTAGAAGGGAGTGACGGTCCGAAAAGGGCCAGATCACTGAGCTCTGCGACCATGGAAGCCATCCGGCTCGACGGTCCTGACTGGATCGGGAGGATGGTGGTTTCCGCTCGGTATATCTTGGTCATCAAGAAACTGATGATCACGGCTCCAATAACTGCTGAAAGAAAAATAACGGCAATGACCTTCCAGCGCTTCCTGACGACCAGATAGTAATCATAGAGATCGATCTCGCCAGGGTCTTCAGGTTTCTTGGGTGCGCCGTTTGGGATCGATCTGGTGATTGTCTCTCTGGTATCTTCCACGATCACCTACCCTGCCTTCCAAGAAACTCGGACCAATCCAGGGAGCGTCTCATTCATTATGCAGCGAAAACGAAGAAGCCGTCCTCCAGATCATTCCGTGGTTATCCGGTCCTTGTTCTTCTCCCATGTTTTGGGTCCGATGCCCTTGACATCCATGATCTCCTTCGGCGACTGGAAAGGGCCGTGTTCTTCGCGATACTCGACGATCCGTTGAGAGAGCACTGGCCCAATGCCTTTGAGTTCGGTAAGCTCCGCCTGGGAGGCCTGATTGATATTGATCTGCTCGGTATCATCCGCCAAAAGGGGTTGAGCCGCTGTTAGGCCCATGAGGAGGATGAGGAACAAAGCGATCGATTTCTTCCAGGATTTCATCCCTATTTCCACGGTTTTCTCGAATTCCTGGCGTCTCGGATTTTCCTTACACTTGCTCACCTCGTCTCTTGGTTGATCTGTCTCGTCCGGCAGCAGAACACCACTCCTATGCTGCTTCCAATTCGGCCTACAGCGTTTCATCCATCAAGTTCGGATTGTCTTTCATCCAGACCAGGTAAGCTTTTTTCAAAGTAAGGACGTCACCCAGTTCGTCTTTGCAGATTCGACACAACTCCTCCGCGGTTACCTCGTGATAGAAATGAACAAGACGGTTGCGATACCCTGCCAACGTTCGTAAGAGTTCTGCTTCATCCCGTGGCAGGACCTTTCTTTTCTGCAATTCTTCTGCAATCTCCTTATATTCGCTTATCCCTTTACCGAAACCTTTAGCCAGAATATACCTCCCGATATCAAACAAGGCCTCCAGCGCTCGTCTGAGGCACGATTCCGCAGCCCAGATGTTCCGACTGTCTCCCATGAATGCCTCATGATCACTCAGCGGAAGAGAATTGATCTCTTCCACCATCTTATCGATCCATTCGAATCTATCTGCAACGATCCTCTTGCTTATTGTCGCTGGTACCATTTATCTCATCTCCGACTACCGGCCTTTTTCGGCTCGGGGGAACAGCCACGTAGGTCACCGTCATCAGGCTTTACCGAAGATCAGTTTTTGCCTCTCTCTTTCGAGGGGAGCCAGATCTCCGGCCCGCCTCAGAACATATAGATCGTAGTTGTCAGCCTTTTGATGATCTTCGCAGAACAATCTCTCACCTCGAATGACATTTGCGGCCAAAAAAGGACCCGCTTCTTCAAGGACAACAAGGTCAACTCTCTCCACCTCAAAAAGATCCTCAAGTGCTGTCATCACCTGGACCTTATCCCTGACCGACAAATGAGCCTTTCGAGTCGTTTTGATCCCGATATCGACGTCAGGGAATCGCTTGGTCAATCTCGATCGCTCTCCATCAACGAACTCCTTGATCTCCCTGGACCGACTTCCAAAAACATACATGATCTCAACGTCGTGTGATTGACAAATCTCTTGTAATTGCTTCTTCATTTTTCCAGATTTCATAAGTCTTACCGATTTTATCCGTCATTCTAACACAGAAGAAAACGGCGTAAAAGTATGAACCTTTTTGAGAAGATTCTTCGCTTCGCTCAGAATGACTTCGGCATAGATACTTGGTTTCCAGGGTTGGTGATTGGAGATTCCTTTCACCACCGCCACCGGAGACCGGCGTAGGCAAACCACTCATTCTCGTTCTGGTTCGAGATATTGAAGCGAACCGGGTCGGTATCGAGGTCAAGGTTCTTGATATGGCTGAAGACCCCGCCTCCCTGGAGTTCGACTTTCTCACCCATCAGGGTGGTCTTGTACGTCAGATCCAGCCCCAATTCGTTGACCTCTTCCGGTTCTCCCTCGAGCTTGACACCGTGATCCTCCATCGACCAAAAGGCCGTTGCACGGAGCCTATCGGTGATCCTTCGACTGGCCTCGAGATAGATCCCCCTTCCGTCAGGACCCAGGTGGTGACCCATGATGAACCCCCGGTATGTGTATCCGGCAGGATATTTGTCAGGTCCGTAGGTGATGCGCTCACTCCGTGCATATTCGGCCCGAAAATCGGTTTTTCCGGTTGTGAGGTACAATCCGTATAGGAGCGAGTCAAGGACCATGCGAAACTGGTCTTTTCCTTCCTGCCACGGCACGACAGGGTCGTCTGTCGCGCGGTCCAGATAGATCCGACCGCCCTTCACCCAATGACGGGTGAGCTTTCTCAGAAACGGCATGCTGATGGACGCCTCGTACCCAAAGAAGTTCTCATTATCGTACTCGCCGCCGAGTTTGTCTTCCTCACCGGTGATGACCTTCCACCACTCGCTCAACCCTGAGTAGCTTGGCCGGCCGCTTCCGCCATACATGACTGTCCGCTGAGCCGAAATCTCAAACCACGACCACGGCATCCAGGTCGCCCGCATGACAATCATTTTCGGGTCTTGATGGACCCGCCGGTCGTCATCAAGCCAGAGATGGCCGACATCAAATCCGAATTTTCCCAGATGTCTGAAGACCCAGGGAAGCCGGAAGGGATCTTCGGTCTTGACCTGGATCAGATCGAACTCCCGGGCGTTGTTCGTGAGAACCCAGGCCCCATGATGACCTGGTCCCCACCAGACGGAGTCGCGGCCAGCCTTCACGGCGAAGTTTTTCCACCGGAATTTGCCATAGCCCTTTTTGAACCGAACCTTGTTGGTTTCCCGGTTGTTGTTGACCTGGAGCTGGTAGAAAAAGGAGATATATTCGCTCGTCTGGCCCCGACCCGAAACATCCAGAAAATGGTTCAGACCATCCTCCAGCTTCTCTCCATCGCTGTTGTCGAGCCGTCTGAAATCGAGAGGGCTGTCCAGGTAGTACACCCGATCCCGAACCGTCGTGACGGGCTCCCAGAAATAGGGGGTTCCGGGCACCTCGGCTTCCAGACCGACCAGGGCAAGGTCTTTTTCAAAGTAACCCACGGAATCGTCATAGATGTTCTGGGCTGCTTCATCGGAAGAAGTGTTCACCTCCCCCAGGAGGCGCAGAAAAACCTCCCGTGAAATCGGCCGATCCCCCAGGCTGTGCCACTTCGCAAAGCCGCAGGCAATCGCCCTTTCATAGCTCCTGTAAAGCTCCTCCTCATCCAGGGGAACATCCGGAAGGCTCAGGGCATGAAGTGGTGGGGCAACACAGAAGAACACGAGAAGCAACACGGATAGAGCAGTCGCATATCTCATAGACGGTCGATAATCGCAACAGTCGAAATGGCCTGAAATGCGATCTGAACGACATCTCGAATCAACGGCCTCCACATAATTGGGATCTTTACCTTTGATGGGACGATGATCGCATCACCAGGATCAAGGGGGATATCCTCAAAGCTTCGGGCATAGAAAAAACGCTTGGTTTTCTTGTCCCAGGATTTCCGCCATGCAAAGCCCTTCTGACGACGGCTGATGACCGTCCCATTGGCTTTGACCACGAACATCTCCTTGGTGTCTGAGAACTTGGTCAGTCCTCCAGCCTCATTGAGATAGTAGCGAATCGATTTCCCGGGTCGATAGGCCAAAGCCACGGGGTTATACACCTCACCCAGAATGATCGTGCTGTCCGGAAGTTTCGGGACATACACCTCGTCCCCATCTTCCAAACGCAGATCATCATTCGTGGCCCTCAGCTTCTCGACCTCTGGCGGCACGCTGATCGAGATCCGGCCAAGGACCAGCTGTGCTTTTGCCTTCACGTTGTCAAGAATCTGCCGCTGCCGGTGGATGCTCAGCTGGATCGCCTGCAGCTCCTCCGGCGTGAGTCTCGACTCGGCCTCGGCCGTCTGTCTCACCAGCCCCTCCTCAATGGCGAGCATGGTCGTTTTCAACCGCTCTTCCTGCATCTGACGGACCGACTCCCGCAAGAAAACAATGCCCGGCGGATAGCCCCCCCCGGTGAAGCCGCCGGCCTTTTCAATCAGATCGGATAGGCGATCTTCCTTCTCGATGGGATAGACACCGGGATGTTTCACTCGGCCGAGGATTGTGACGGATTTGACCCGTTCGCCCGGTTCCACGGGTTTGACAACAAGTTTCATGGCCGGTTCGAGGGTGATGTTGGTTTTTTCTTCGCCCAGAATCAGGAGATCGTAGAGATAAATCACGCGAACCGCCACAAATTCCTCGATCGTTTCCTCCTCCTCTGACTGGTTCGCGACTTGCGTCTTCTTTTCCCGGACCACCTCGACCTTGAGTTGCTGGGGGTCGCCTTTGGGGACCGCCGTTCCCAAGACGTCTCGGAGGGTCATACCATCCCAAAAGGGATAGCTCCCAGGTGCTTCCACGTCCCCTCCTATCTCGATCTGTGGGAAGGAAAAACGAGAGAAGATTTTGACTCGATCAAGGGCCGTCAATTCCGGGTTGATCGTGTGGGTAAGGAACTCATTCATGGAAAAGGGAACGGTGACAGGCTCCTTATCCAGCCCTGTGCACCGGATGATTTCCCCATATCTGAGATAGGTTTGCGGCAGAAGGTCGTCCGCCGAGCGGATGAGTTCGGAAAGACGCATGCCCTGGCGATACTGATAGACGCCAGGATTCTTGACGTTCCCCTCCAGATAGACCACGTTTTCCGGTTCATCGTAGATGGGGTAGATTTTCAGGAGATCGCCGTCGGAAAGC
>Ga0180438_10009345_pt1 | contig 12238 bp, 28 predicted proteins | sample SS_ome_12_FD_132455 | JGI IMG/M metagenome (GOLD analysis project Ga0180438, IMG submission 132455) | Hypersaline lake sediment archaeal communities from the Salton Sea, California, USA - SS_3_D_2 metaG | ecosystem: Environmental > Aquatic > Non-marine Saline and Alkaline > Hypersaline >...
AGTGAAGACTACGAGTTCGAGATTCCAAACTTCATCAAAGACCTTATGGTTATGGAGGTCACCAAATACAAACATTTTAGTAACAAAAGACTTAGTCGTAAGGTGGGTGGACACTATTGATTGTTCCACACATTTTTAATACATTTCATTATGGGCGTTAGAGAAAATACCGTTTGGTTAGTTGAATCACATACCGATACAGTATGGTTAGATGCTAGATTAGTCATAATTAAGGTAGAGGATGGTGAGTTTGACATTGGTTACGCTACGGTGTATAAGAGATATCATGTGGTTATCATTGATACACCAAACCATAAAGAACTAAAGGATGGGGAGAGGTTCCAAACGATATACCCTGAGGACTTTAACAGCTCTCAAATGAAACTAACTGAAATCACACCCGTAAGAACTGTAAAATGCTTTGAGACATGATAAAAACACCAAAAGACCACATTAAACTATTAATTGAGAAATACGAGAACCACGTAGAGTTCTGTAAGAAGAAGTTTACTGAGGCTAAGGAACAGAAGAATATGAGGTTCACAGCCACATTATGGAATGAGGAGAAGACAACTTACGAAAAGGTGTTAATCGATTTGTACAAACTATTGAAGTACGAAGAAACGAACACAGATTTGGAAGAGTTTCCAAAAAGAGAATTACAAGAATACAGAAATGACCATGGAGGAAATAGAGAAAGTATACACTAACGGTAACAAATACCATTACAGACATATCAAGAATCTTGAGGTCCGTATGAAATCTATTGAGTCCATTAGAGTAGGACTTCGTGAAGGTTTCCTAACTGAGAATGAAGCCTATTGTCAGATGAGAAACATATCTAGAGAACATCCATATTTACTCAGTGTAGATGAGGTCGAATATAAGAACCCACACAAATATAAAGTTGTGAAAGTCATCTAGTATCCTTATATTTATAGGATAATGGATTTAAGAAAAATCATAAAAGAAGAAATCGAAGACTTTGAATGGATGGGGGAGATTCCCTCAACCTTTATCCCAGGTCAAAAATACACAATCAAATCAGGGAACAATTGGGACACTCAAGAATTTGTTGAGTTCGTCCCTAATTACAAACATGAACATGATGGTGAGGTGTACGAATATGAAATGTATAAGTTCAAATCAGTAAAAGGTCATTCAACATCTCATATGTCAAAACAACATGTAGATGATTTGGTTGCTAAAGGACTTGTTAGGATATTTGAAGAGGATTTCAACTTCGAGAGTTTACTAGACTTTGGAACATTAAACGATATTGATGGTAGAAATTTCGCTATTTATTTTAGAGACGGTATCTCATTGGACGATACCATACCGATACAAGAAGAACTATTCAAAAGAGGATTTAGTTGGTCAGGAGTCGGACAAAAACCTTTAACATCAGTTAGGGCAAAGAATAACAAACCTATATTACTTATCGAGAGTATCAATTGGGATAACACGGACAGTCGTTACAAGAACATGCCAAACAACATGAGGGATGAGAAGAAACTATTGTTTGCCAACTTCCCTGAGTACGAGAGATGGCATACGCCGGGACTCGACAATGATTATCTTGAGAAAGAAAAGGAGAGGTCCACAAATGAATTGACACATCATAACGCTCTTGTTATCGATGGACACAAATTACTTAGTAATCTTATGACAGAACAAAATGATATTGATTGGATTAGTGATGTGCCGAACTATCTAACATTTGATGACTTGGAGTTCGCCCCACACCCAATAACCAAAGGGTTACCTGATAGTGAATTTCTACAAAATAGATTTGGTAATTCTGTACAAGCGTCTATGAAGTTTGGTGATGATGGTTGGATATCTGTTATAGGTGGTAACGCGTTTTCTTTGAGTAATATCGAGGACGATGTTTACGAGGTTTGGAGTAATCTACTACCTGACCCTGTAAGAATGAATCGGGATGAAATTACAGAACACATGAAAGAATTACAAGGGGTTGATTAAGTCAATCCCTTTTTTTATACTTAATACATGAGAATTGTATTAACAGAAGAAGACTTTAAAACACTGATAAGTGGTGGGGTCGTAGAACAAGACGGTGCTAAAATTATCTTACAGGACATTGGGTATTCTAGAATGTTAGAATTATTAATGGACCAAATAAGTAAAAGTCGATGACACCAGAAATTATAAAAACATTAAGTTTTATTTCCCTAGTATTAACTGTATTAATAATTTACTTATTATTCAGAAAACCTAGAACGGAGAAAACTGTTTTAACAATAGTAATCACAACGTTAGTTTTAGCTTTACTAGATGGAATCACAAACCATCCAATCTTAGCCTTTATGTGGTTAGGGTGTTCAGCTTTGTGGTACGCTGGTTATACTAAAATGAAACAAAAACGAGAAGAAGCGGAAGAAAATGATGGATGAGTTTGATTGGATAAAAGACGTTAAGATGGATACACATCTAGATTACCCTGAGACTTGGACTAACAAGAAACTCAGTAGAAAGGACGCTAGGAAGGTAAAACATCTTACATATAAGTACTCTTATTCCTTTTGGGATGGTGGTCTACAGAAGAAACGTGAGACCCTTGAACATCGAATGAGGAATTATGATGACAGTATCATGAATGGTAGTGCTAGAGAATTGTACGAACTGTTTGTAATTGCTGACAAGTATGACATCACAATGGAGGACTTGAATATTCTATGGTCAACCAATGTTGAGAGACAAAGGGAGAACCGTAGAGATTATAGGAAGAGACCTAAGAGAGTTCGCAAAGACAATCAAAAGACCATCAACTACGGAAGTGGATACGGTAACAGAAACTCTATCCGTTACCCAAGTAAGAAGCGTTCAAGAAGAACGTGGAAGAATTTTTATACACTATTCCCACACTTAGCCGAAAGAGACGGTTGGGATGGGAAGACATCAAAACGAATGAAATAATGGCAACAGGAGCAATTTTTATTGTGGGAATTGCCTCAGGAGGAGTCATTGGATATCTAATAGGTTTCCAAAGAGGATTCAACAAGGGTAAAGAACACATGATTGAAAAGAAAAGAAGATACGACAAGAGTAGATAATGGGTTTACTTGAGAAGTATAGGAGAATACATGGACAAAGATTCTTTGGGTTACCGTTGAACCCGTCTACGGGTTTACCGTACTCAAAGGATGTTGCCCCCACTCCACGTAATATGTGGAGATTTATCAAATGGTTACTGTTTGATACTATATTGTTTGCACCAATAGTTAATCCATTTGTCTTAATCTTTAAATGGGTTAAAGGTGACCGTAGAAGAAGGTCTAACCTATTCTATGACGCCGAGTTTGATACTTGGTTCAGACATGGAAGGGATGTCTCACACGAAGTTAGAAGGACTCCTCGTAATTGTAATCCACCCAAACCAAAGTCTAAATATAAAATGACACCTCACAAGTTTGAATGATATTTATCTTTAGTGAGTTACATTAAAAGAATCATAAAGGAAGAGTTCTCAAGGAACGAATATACAAGGGTTATCAAACAACTACTCAAGAAGTATGTTGGTGGTAGACCCTTTTTTGATGCCTTGGATGAATATATTAAAACCCATGATGACATGATGGTTGCCTTAATTAAAGGTTTCGAGAACGAACATATAGTAACATCAGGAACATTCGGTGACAACCTTTATGAACTGTATGAACAAGGTAAGTTCAAATGTAAAAGTATCACAGTTTTCAACGGTAAAATCTGTACTAAGAAGAAGGGTGTCACTTGTTGGTACCCAGCAATGGTGGACCTTGAGGATAAAGAATTCATCTTTGTTGATGACTCAACGTTTTCAGGTAGAACTATTAAAGTAATCGACGAATATCTAAAGAAACACCACAACTCAAGAATCAAAGGTGTTAGTGTCGCTTATGATGGTTCAAAACAAAAAGACCCAAAGGTCAAATCTCTTTACAGATACTACGATTTTCATTAAGTTTTAAGTATGGAATTAATCAGTACACACATTTGTATGAAGAAAGATATCGGAGTACACGATAATCTTTTTGGTGGTATTATGATGGCTTGGTTGGATGAAGCTGGTGCAGCATTCGTCACACAAAAGATTGATACCCCTAGAGTAGTAACAGTTAAGATTAGTGAAGTAGTCTTCAAGGAACCTGTTAAGGTTGGACAACTTATCAAGATATATGGTGAGGTTGTCCATGTTGGTAACTCTTCAATCACAGTTAGATTAGAGGCACGTAGACACAAACCAAATACAGGTAAACAGAAGTTAGCTGCCGACCTTGAAATGGTATTCGTTAGAATCGATGAAGAGGGTGAAGCAACACCAATCAATGAAAAAGTAAGGAGAAAGTATGAAGAGAAAACCGTGTAAGGAGTGTCCTTGGGTTGTTAAATCCCAAAACAACACCAATCTAACCAACCACGCTAAGAAGTGGGGTAAGACACATAATTGCCACATGATAGACCCAAGTAAACGAGGGAGTCTATGGGACACTAAAGAAAGGTGTCAATGTGTAGGTAACAGATTATATATGGAGTCTATTGGAAAGTGAGTACCTAATAATAGGTGGTATTTGGTTAATAATAACATTGGGTCTAATAATGGACCATTACTTTTCACAGGGTAAAAACAGAAGAAAGAAACATGGAAGAACTAGAAATAGGAACAAGGATTAGGTACAAACAATTCACAGGTACCATCACAGGAATCTCAAGACCTAGATGTAAATGTAAGGGGAAGAATCAGTACCAAGTCACGGTTGACCAGCCATCGGCAGCCAAGATTTTAACTCTATTAGATAGGGATAGGAAGGATGTAGAAATACTTAACATAGACCCAAGTCAAAATATTCCTAACTTTTCATTTGACTAATAGATATTTTATAGTACATTTGGACCTTGAATGTATTAACAATGAAAAAATCTAGTAGTATGAAAATGAAAAGAAGAATGGTAAGACTAAGAAAGTTTATCAGACGTTACAATGGTGTTTTACCAGCAGAGCCATGTATCTAAGTAATTCCCTTGACTTACACGGTGTGAAACATGCCGATGTCTTTAGAACTGTTGACAAGTTCATTGGTCAACATATAATTTCCGAAACATATGAAGTAGAAATCATCACAGGTTATAGTGAGACTATGAAGGAATTGGTGAGGAATGTCCTTGAGGATTACAATCTCACTGCCGAAGAAGGTATCATTAACAAAGGGATGTTAACCATAAAGTTGTGATATTTATTGGATATACAATAAATTATTACTAAACTTGTGGTTATGGAGAAAGACGAATTCGTACTGAAAGTACAGGACCTAAGAGATTTATTCAACACCGATAATCATGATTGGGCTGAAGAAATGTTCGAAATAGGTTATAGGACCTCTATCGAGGCGTGGGAACCAAGTGGTGACTACATGATTGATGACCATATCACAGGATATTATCCCGAACTACAAACACTACAAATTTACGAAGAAATGGAAGGTACTATGTTTAGTACCATACAAGGTGCTCCAGCTCTTGTGAGTGCTTTGAGAAGAATGGGATTCAACGCTGAGTTAGTTAACCCCGAAGACCATAGTGAACCAATCGTTCGTGAACCTTCAGTAGAAGAGTTAGAGGCTGAAATGAGAGACGCGGTATCACAAGATACTGAGGAAGGTTACATGAAGGCTGCCAGACTTAGGGATAGGATAAGAGATATTTTGAGAAAGGAACGAGGTGAATCTTAAGAAAATCATAAGAGAAGAAATGGATAGTTTTGATTGGGTTAGAGATGTTAACCCAAGTCAATTCACGTTGGTACCACATAAACTAGATGACTACGTTGATGGTAGTTTAAATATTGGTTCTAATATGAATGTCCTTATCAATGATAGGAGTCAGGATTGGTATAACAATATTGGTGAGTTTGCCTATAACTATTACAAGAAGAGTGGTAAGAGTGACCCACAAATGGATATGTTTGTTAACATGGCAGACCGTACAATAGAAGACCAATCAGGTTTGGCTAGACTAAACCCACTCAAAAGGACTAGACCACCTTATTCATCTTTCGGTATATTCATTATAACAGGTATGAACCGTGATGTGTTAGAGAAGATGTTCGGTGGAGAACCTATATATCATGACCATTTTGGTGAAGGTTTCGATGGTGAATATAACGAAGAGTTAGATGATTACGATGAACCTGAAATTCGAGAATCATATGCCTCATACATGGTTGAGGTAAACGGATACACATTCCATTTAGGTTATGACCACAGAGGTATATCAATTGAGGTCGACACATCACTATCAGCAGAAACTATTGTTGATAAGATTATGAAACCTATCGTTAAGTCTTACATAGACAATCTATAAAATTTTATTGGACAATCTGAAAAAGATTGGTTATCATTCTGTCATGGAAGCAGAATTATATTACACACCACCATCGAACGAACTCTTCGAGGAAGTGAAAGAGGCATCTATGAATGTGTGGAATGGTTATGATGATACTCATGGTTATGCTACAGAAAAGGTTAACAGAATTAAAGACTTAAATAATGTCGGTGATAACTTTATGTATATGGTATCCATGTTTGACATATATAACCAAGTGAAACTATCCTCCTACTTATCCGAGGAGTCTAAAAAGGCGGTAAGAGAAAGATTGTTGGACGGAGGTGTGGAACCTCAATATATTGTTTTTTAGTATGGTACTTTATTGGATTGGAATTAGTGTTTTAGGGTTGATAGCGGTATTCGCTCTGATTATGTTTATTGGTATGGTTAATGATGGTGATGAGGATGCGATAAACGCATTCCCATTTATAATCGTTCCGGCCCTAATAATTTGGGGTGTTGTTGAATGGGCTGACTACAGTGAAGGTAAACCCATCGAACACGTACCAGCAACAGTTAGTATAATGCATGATGACGAGGTCTGTATCGTGAGATATAAAGATTTTCAAGAGACATATAGTGATAAGAAAGAATATGATGCCATATTAGATTCGAACTTTGTATTGTTAGAGACACCTACATATGATGTTTTGGGTGAACCTAATGGTGAAATATATGAACTAAAATTTGATGAATAGATTATTACAAAATATTAATGAGATACTCACTAGGATAAATGAGGGTGAGTCGTTGGATAATGTATTCAGATACACCATAGAGGAATCACATTCTAACACACTCAAGATTTATTTGGCTATAAATCGTGAAACTCGTGGACTCATACATATACATTTCCGTGTTAAAGATGCGTCAATAATCAAAAGACGTTGGTGGTTCTTCGGTAAGAGAAATGTGACAAGATATGTTACAGCTAGTTTCAGTGTGGATTCAGGTAAAGGTAGTAAGGATTATGAGGCAAACTCGAAAGATTATCCTGTATTACTTGATATTTGGGGAGGCATTCTGTCTTACCTAGTAGAGTCGGAAGGTAGGGAGTTGAGTGATGTTATTACAGCGACAACCCAATTACAACCCGAAGACATAGATATTGTAAACACACCTAATAACCTTAGAAGGTTAGAATTTTAAAATATATGAAAATGAAAGGATTACTATTTGGTTACTTGGTCGCGTCATTATTGTTGTTCGCTTCCTGTGCCACGATGAAAGAAAGGAAACATGTCGATGAGATGCACATGTCAGAAACAGAAATGGTTAGATATTACCACAAGAACGATACAATATACCAAGACAGTGTAGCTATCGGTATAGTACAGAGTGTTGAATGGGAGTATAACCCAAACACGAATGATGATTTGGTTATGGAGATTTCTATTACCCAAATTAACCCATTCGCTGATTACTCTTACGACTTAATCCGTTATGTACACACTAGATTCCACAAAGCTAAAGTAGAGGTTAATTACGATAATCACATAAAGGATGAAAATACTGAGATTACTAAGTAAATACCACGCGTTCTTATGGTTCATACATGTGGCCACATTCATCATTGTTGGTACAGTACATGACCCACAAGAAGCTGTTGAGGATTGGTTTGTGTATTGGTCTATGATATTAGGTGTACACTCTGTTGTGTACATATCTATGGTAGTTAGAGATAGGGTAAAAAATAAGTTAGATGGATAGAGAGGAGATGAAAAGATACCTAACTGAAATGGGTTGGGTTGCCTTGTGGGGTGAGAACAATTGGATTGATAGTAATAGAGACTATGGTAATCCTGATTGGGCTGGAACAACACTAGAGAAGGCTTATCAATATGTAAAAGAGAATGAACATCTTTATGTGGACGATTTCGACAATTTAGAAGAGTAGTATTTCTATTTTTCATTGGTGTCTTACAATTAAAATAAACCAATGAAAAATTTATTATTTAAACTAATCAAAAGAGTATTAAGAAACAGACACAAGAGATTCACATTAGGAGAAGGTAACGTAGACAGATACACGTTAATCGAAATCAGAAAACTTTTCAGTATTTATTTTCACTTCATTGACACGGAGTTCCAAGACAGGTTCCATACACATGCATTCAACGCTGTAGGATGGACTGTAAGTGGTGGTTACGACGAAGAAGTCATGGAAGGTGTTAATGGTACTAAAACTTACACAAAACACATTGGCCGTGGTATCAGAAGAATACCAAAGATGTATAACCATCGAATCCTAAAAGCCAAACCAAACACAATGACCATATTGTTCACAGGACCATACAATGAATTATGGACTGAGGAGACAGATTCATGGGTCAAACTAATCACAAGAGGTAATACGGAGATAGGTAGATTTAATAAGGTCTAATCATATTTATAGTATATGAACATTAGACGTATCATAAAAGAAACTGTCGAAGACTTTGATTGGATTAAGGACACAGGTGACTTAGTTCATTGGGAATCACTAAGAGTTGGTGATGAGGTAGAGTTGGTGTATACCAAGGAAGATGACCCTGGATATGAGTTTTGGAGTGGTACTAGAGGTACTGTTGTTAAAGCAGGTGAGTTCGTATCGATAGACACAATGATAGACGGTAAAGAAGAACGTTTATTGTTTGATGACTCTTTCGATACTGAACCTAACCGTAGATATATGTTCAGAATTCTAAACAGCCTTAACGAATCGGTAGAAGGGGTTGACCCTTTTAAATGGATTCGTGATATTGAAGTGGCAACACCTGACCTATTCAAAGGACGTGTAGACGACTTCATTGAGAGATTTGCTGGTTATTGGGATGGTAACGAGATTACGTTTGAACCAATCAGTGATGAATACTCTAGTGGTGTTAGGGAGATTGGTAGGGTTTATATGGATAGTGATGATGGTTACTCATGGTATTGGGATTTGTTGCATGATAAGAACGATGATACCTATATTGTGGAAATCTTTGAAAAACCATCAGGTGAGTATGACTACGATGTTATCGATAGAGAACGATTTGAAACACTAAACCAATCTATATTATACGTCTTCGAGACAATGGCTGAAGAATGAGAGATTTAATCAAGAAAATATTAAAAGAATCTGATTTTGATTGGATGGATGATAAACCCAACCCACCAAGCAGTACTGTTTATTATTTTATACCACCTCTTGAGAATCACGAACCTTTTAGTAAGAACTTCAATGGCGTATCAGAGTTTCTTGGTGATAAACCGTTGGGTGATGGTCTATCAGCTTTAATTGTTGGTTATGATGGTGACTTACATTGGCAAAACCAAGACGATGATACTGTTGATGACCATGGACAATGGAATATTGATAGTTTAATGGAGTTGGTTGCTGACTTTTGGGATAACGATAGGTTAGATTGGGTTGATGGTTACGAGATTATCAATAACACAATGACTGAATCGGAAGATGATACATGACCATTAATGACGCAATGGGAATCCTTAAAGGTCAGGATAACGCTGTGGATTAAAGATGTGTCATCTGAAGAACCTAAGAGTATCGATAACCTAAAGGTTGGTGATGTTGTCTACTACAAAGGTGAGTATGATGATTGTCACGATGTACCTTACGTTGTTAGGAAAACATGGAGTGACGCATGGGGTAGGACCAATATGTGGTTTGATTTAGAGATGGAGAAACCAATGTCCCATGACGAGGCAATAGAACATTGGAGAGAGTATGGTAAGAATCCATACAGAGAAATATTTTCAGTTCCATGGAATGAAATAGAGTTCAGGGACTAGTCCGTTTAAAATATTTTTACTATATTCGTATCAAAGTATAGTAAATGGAAATAGCAGTAGTTATCTTATCAATCGCCACACTCGCTCTGTTTGTGGTATCATTTATATTTTTATTTCGAAATCAGCCTCACAAAAAGCTGATATTGTCACACTCAAGGAAGAAAAGAATGAGTTTCGTAACAGGTATTGGCTGAGGGAAAGAGAATTAGAGAGAAGTTATAGAAACAAAATAAAGAACTACCAACGAAGAAAAATTGTTGTTGATGCCTTCTTTGTTTACCCTAGTGGGCACAACTTCAAACAACAGTTGGTTGGTAGAAGGTCTAAGATTGTAGATATAAGAGATGATGATGATGGACACCGTAGAATATATTCTAGATTAGTGGACGATAAGGGTAATTTCATTGATGATACTACGTGGAACGGTGATTACCAAAGTGGGACAACGTATATCTTTGAACCCAATGAACATATTGGTAGTTTAAGACATTCGTTTTTAAAGGAGGATAAGGATGAATTTTGATGTATTGAGGAGATTTAAAGACGTTGATTTTAAGCCAAGACCTGTTAACTCAGAGAATTGGAGGAGATGGAAACGTTCAGAACTAAATAAATTATTGAAGACACCCTATCAAAAAAAGTGGTTGTGTTGGCACAATTGGGTGTATTGGAAATTTGGTGAGGCAACTAGGACTCATAGGGTTTGTAGTTATTGTTACAAAAAACAAACTAACACCGATATCTTAGGTGATAGTACTAGATGGGTGAAAGACCCAACAGTCGACAAGTTACACAGATATATAGAAACATTACCAACAAAAGATGGAGATTCCTGAGTTAGTCATAACAGATAAGTTACGTGAGGCTGAGATTGACCTCGATGACGATACTCGTGTTAGAGTAACTAGGGTTGACAACAGTGACATATTCCAAGTTAAAATTCGTAGGTGTATCGATGGTACTATGGCAACACGTTCTGGTTCAGCAACCTACACACCAAGTAATAGAATTCCTTTAAATACTATAATCAAAATGTTAATAGAACAGGTCAGTAAAGACCCTAAGGAATATGAACAAGACATGAGAATGTTTATACCACAGTAATCATATATTTATCTATATATGAACATCAAAAAGATAATACGTGAAGAGGTTGAAGACTTCGATTGGATTAGTGATATCAAAGAACCAAAACTAAAGGTTGGTGATGTCATTGACCCTCTTGGTGGGTATTTCTTTTGGATTAGTAGAGAGGCTTATTTGGGTGGTAACAAATTGTTATCCTATTCTGATGACAATAAATTCAAAGGTAAGGTCAAAGAGATTAACCCAACAGAAGGATGGTACCTGATAGGTGATATAGAAGTCCCTGAGGAATTAAGGAAGAGAATGGCGTTTATGATGAGAGACATTAAGTCTTGGGATGAAGTCTATCTAGATATTGACGAGGTTGATGAAAGTTTAACCGACCCTGACGCTATTCACGAATCAGATTTCGAATGGATGGATAACCATATCCGTCTAGAACCCAACTCAATGTATTATTTCTTACCACCATTATCTATCCCCGAAGTTAGGGAGATGGGTAAGAGGTTTGAGTTTAAAACATATACCAAACACACATTAGATGTAGGTATTGTAGAGTTTTTAGGTAGGATAATGAATGGTAATGTTAGCCACAATAACCCCGATGTTATATATATGACTACAGATGAAAACGGTGTTATTGATGGGTGGCAAAACAGTTTATCCCCTAGCGATTATGACCCAACGATTATGACATTAGAAGATGTTGAGAGTGAGAATGGGTGGGGTAGTTATAAATTAGTTAATGGGAGGGAAACCATCTTAAATAATCTTAATGAATCCACTGACTTCGATTGGATTGATGACTCAGACCCATTTAGTGATATAGATTACAAAGACCTAATTGATGCCACACCTGACGAATACAAAAGACAATGGAGATTCTTCAACAGTGGAGCTGTACAAAACTCTAGACATCACGACCTAGAATGGGAGATTAAGAACATAAGAGAAATTCTGAAAGATGGTTACAATACTGTTATGCCTGATG
>Ga0180438_10009347_pt1 | contig 12237 bp, 14 predicted proteins | sample SS_ome_12_FD_132455 | JGI IMG/M metagenome (GOLD analysis project Ga0180438, IMG submission 132455) | Hypersaline lake sediment archaeal communities from the Salton Sea, California, USA - SS_3_D_2 metaG | ecosystem: Environmental > Aquatic > Non-marine Saline and Alkaline > Hypersaline >...
GAATGAATACGGAACAGGCTTATGAGCGATCCAATGCTAGACGACCGGAAAAACCACTTATAAGGCTCGCCAACGAACGATCTTTCACTCCTGATACTATTGCACCTCCAAGTCTTCAATGGCAGAAACAAGCGGCTTCCTTTGTTGAGTGGTCGCATATGCAAATATTTAAACAGCCAAAAGTACTTCAGGCACTTGAAAAGAGAGGATTACCACTTGAAGCTGTGCTGGAATACAAAATAGGTTGGTGCTCAGAAAATAACCCAGAAAAGTATTGTCAAAGAGCTGATTGGGATCTTGAACCTGAGGTTAATGATAAAGGCGAATTGAAAAACTTATGGCTTCCAGTTGGTCTTGTAATTCCAACCATTGAGAAAAACGGTTCAGTTGTGAGGTTGAAAATCAGACGGCGTGACTGGAAACTAGATGATATTTTTCCGAAATATGTCGCTATTTCTGGAAGCATGAAAGGTCTTAGCATCATTGGAAACACAAGTCATAACTTCATGATCATTGTAGAGTCAGAGCTTGATGCATATGCAATTGACTTTTTCTGCTCAGATTTTGTTTTTTCTGTTGCTGTAGGAGGCCTTAACAAAAAACCTGACAATGTGACTGATTACTTAGCAAAAAAGAAAGAGCTCTTAATTTGCTATGATAATGATGGAGAAAAAGGGCTCTCGATGTATCACGATTGGCATAAACTTTATCCGCATGCTTCAAAATTCCCTACACCTATAGGAAAGGATATTGGAGAGGCTATTCAACAGGGACTTGATCTGAGAGAATGGGTTATAGAAAAACTTAATTTGAGGTTTTAATTGGACGTCACGAACTACAAAGAAGTCAACAAAGGTTGTCTCAAGGCTAAATTTAATATTGTCATTCCAGAATGGGGGCAGATGGAGATAAGGGACTGCACTCTTTTTCAAAAAGGAGAAGAGCAATGGATTGGCATGCCTGGTAAGCAGTATGAAAAAGATGGTAAACAGAAGAGCTTTCATCACATCGTGTTTTCAAAAGAGATGAAGGAACGCCTTCAGAAGGCTGTTATAGAAAAAGTAAGGCAAGGATTTGTTTTGAAGTCTAAGGAGGTAGAATATGGAAATTGAAGTAGTCGAGTTTTACGTATCAAATCGAGATGACAAAAAACAGACTCTAAACGGAACCTTACACGTGTATCTGGTTGATCTGCAAATTGATGTTCGAGGCATCAAGGTCTTGCGTGAAAAGAATTCCTGGCGATTTAATCTTCCCAATGCAAGGGCCGTAGACGAAGAAGGCAAGATTGTTTGGTACCCACTGTTTTCTTTTACTGATAGGATCAAGAACACAGCTCTCTTGTCTCAGATTAGATCGAAGGGACGAGAGTTTGTTGAGAAAAAACTTTTTTCACAGGAGTTAGCATGCCAAGAAAAATAACCAAAGAAAAAAAGAAATTTATTGAAGAAAGCAAATCTGTTGCATTGCCCCTCAATCCTGAAGAGGAGGCTTTGATTGGCCGCTATAGGGAAAACAAACAGAACGGGGGAATCTTTTTCAAAATCGACGCGAAAATAACCCCTGAAGCTACTACGTACGAGATGAATCCTGCATGTGAAAGAGGAAGCAACTCGCAGAAATCAGAATTGATGCTAGCACAGCTATGCGAGATATTTGGAACAAAGAATGAAGATGTGGCTGACAGACTTTTTTCAAGCTGTGTAAATGCTACAGGCCTAATGCATGGTTTCAAGCCTAATGATGTTGCTAGAAACATGAATACGGTTTTGGCTATGATTAGCTCATTGAAGCCTCAGGATGAGATTGAGTCGATGATTATTGGGAGGCTGATTGCATTAAATTTTCAGTCGATGAGCTATCTAGGATCTTCTAGTAACAAAGATATATCAACACAAGTAAGAGAAATGCACATTAACAGATCTACAAAGCTTTTTCGACTGTATAATGAGACATTGGAAGCTCTTATGCGCTACCGACGAAAGGGAACACAGCAAGTTATCGTTCAACATGTAAACGTGGAAAATGGTGGGCAGGCTATTGTAGGGAGCGTCCAGACCGGGAGCGGGGTTAACAATAAAATTTAACGAGGTATCCCATGTCTTTTCGTGAATGTGGAGCACGAGCTCGAACTATCGGAAATCAGCCTTGTAGGCAGCCTGCGATGGCAAATGGCCGTTGTAGACTGCATGGTGGCAAGGCTACTGGTGCAAAAACAGATGAAGGCAAACTTAAGCAAAAAATGGCATCGTGGAAGCATGGCCTACGTTCGAAAGAGGCTATAGAAGAGCGAAAAGCTTTTCGAGCGATGGTGAAACAGTGCAATGGTGACATTAAGGGCTTGCTATGAATATTGATATAGACAAACTCTTTCAAGAGCTTCGTAATCGGTGTGTTTCAAAAAATGTATATTCTGTAAGAGAAATTGCCAAGAGCATGGGGGTTAATTACGATTTCATTGAGTTGTGCGCGTCTATGGATGAAGAGAAGAACGAGGTTTTACAATTCTGTCGTTCGTCTTGTGCTTGCAATGTTATGCAAGCTGGGATTTATAATAAAATGCCTTTACTAGACGTGAGCAAATATTTGACTGAAAATGACGATGATTTTGCTAGAAAAAGCTGTTATGAGACCATTTTGGAAGATTAAAAAAGACGGATATTCTTGTTTGATGATCCGTAGAAACGAAAATGGCTTTGTTCCATGTTTGCAATCGCAAAACTCAACAGCTATAGGATAGCTACTGAGATCTGCGTGCATCGAATATCGAGATTAGGAACAAAGCCTAGTAGGAAAATAATTTTATTTATCCAACTTATTGTCCTTTGTTTTTAGAAGATTTGCATTTTTTACAGAAAAGAGCGGCTGCGCCAGCTACAATAAAACCACCAAACTTTTTAAGTAGTATGAGTAGTCCCGCAAAGCCACCTGCTTTTGCAATTTTTGCACCAACTGTGGCAGCGACTAGAGTTGCGACTCCGTAGGTTGCTACTTTGTCTCCGGTTGTGTAGTCGCAGTATCGATGGCCTGGCTCAAAGCTATGAGCTCTTAACATCACGTCAAGTTCGCCGCCGAAAGCTTCATAATCAGGGGCGCTTCCAACCCAAACAATCCGCTCAAACCCATTTCTTCCCAGTCTTAAAGCTATAGAATTAAATGTATGATTCTGTTCATCACCTTCTTGAAGCTCAATAGACCAGTAAACAGTGTTAGTGTTGCGGTCTAGTGTCGGTTCTTGGATCCATCCAATTACGTGTAATTCATTAATTCCTTTTTTTCTTTTTTCAGGATTTGCCTTTTCTGTACTTTCACTGATTGATTTGATCATTTTCATAGGATCGACCTCTTTCCAGTCGTCTATGGATACGTATCCTTCATCATGATAACAAAAATAGACCGCTTGGCTACCTGAATCGTTCATTGTGACAGCTTCTAGAGAATCGATAAAACCATTTCCAGTAAGTTGTGATAGTTTTCTTGCGTCATCACCAATTACGACTAGGTGTCCTGCTGGAACCGATAAAGATGAGTGTGAAATTGGGAGTTTATGCGTTCCGGGTGAGAGCCAGTCAAGAGACAATAGCTCTTTCACAATAGGATCTTCTTCTTCCGGTTGATTTGCTATCAAGCTAAACGAAGAGCATATCATCAATGATAATATTAATATTTTTTTCATGTGCAAAGCCTTTTTTGGTTATATAGCAATAATTATGGCGAGCAATAATTATTGCTGGAAATAATGCCAGCTTTTAGGGATTTTTCTCAATAACACTCAAAACCCTTGAATCGAATTCCATGACACTGATACATTCTCGAAAAAAAGATGGTGCTGATTATGGATACACTACTGACCACTGAAGAGGCTTGCGAACTTTTAAAAGTTTCCAAAGCTGCTCTGTACAATTACGTTAGAGAAAAAGAGATACCAGCCTTTAAATTTGGAAGGCGATGGAAATTTTCTCATGAAGCTTTACAGTTGTGGATAGGGCAGAAGATGCAAGAAAGCAATAAAACCATAAAGCAGTAAGGTTTGTCATGAGAAAAATCTGCGTAGCCTTATCTAAAGGCGGAGTTGCCAAAAGCTCGACATCTGTTTGCATTGCTCATGGGCTTGCTTTAACTGGAAAGAGAGTCCTTCTTGTTGACACAGATGATCAAGGGCAAGACGCATTCCTTCTCGGAGTGAAGCCGCCAAAAGGCCTGGCCGATGTTCTTAATGAAGATGTTAAACCTGAAGACGCCATATTCCAAGCAAGGGATAATTTATGGATGCTCTCCGGAGGAACCGCTCTTTCTGGAGTGAAGCGATCAATTGGAAGAAAGGATTTTGGAGCTGAACAAACGCTCGCTTCGACACTTGCTAAAATAGAAGGTGAATTTGATTTTGTAATAGTTGATACCTCACCTAGCTGGGACACTCTCACGATCAACTCACTGTTTTACTGTACAGAAGTTCTCACGCCGGTAAGTTTAGAGGTACTTACGCTAAATAGTCTTGTAGAATTCTCGCAACGCCTTAAAAGCGTTAAAGCCTTCAATAAGAATCTAGAGCATAAATATCTCGTTCCTACATTCTGGGACAGGAGAGTAAAGAAATCTTCTGAGATTTTAGAGCAGCTCAAGAAGTACTACCATTTACAATTGTGCGACCCAATTAAGTATTGTGTGCGAATTTCAGAATCTGCTGGATTTGGAAAAACTATTTACGAATACGCACCTTCTTGTTCCGGAGCAAAAGACTATCAAAAAACTGTGCAGAGGATACTTGGTCATGAGTGATAGACAAGCAACACCTGATGTCATGGGCGCGCTAATGGATGGCCCTTCTCAACAGAGTTCCCCTCAATGGAAAGCAGAAGAGGGAGGTCATAAAGCAATACAACCAGAAGACTACCAACCGATAGAACTTCCTCTCAATAAAACAGTAAAACCAGAAAGCAATAAAGCAATAAAACAGGAATGCAATAAGACTGTGCTGCAAGCTCTCAATAATGCAGTAAAACAAGAGAGCAATAATGAACTAGAGGAAGATTCAAAAGAAAAAGCCACATTCAATCTCTCTGTGAAAGTCTTGGAAGAGCTCGAAGAGAAATGGGCAGAAATACGGAAGCTCACTCGCAGCAAGCAAATATCGAAAACACTGATCGTAGAAGAAGCGTTGAAAATAGCGTTTGAGGAATACAGCATAAAAAAACAAGGAAGCGAGCTCTATTCCAGGCTTGTCAACCATAAAGCAATAAAGCAATAATAATGGCAAAAAAAATACAACCGCTCCCAGACAACCAAGAATACATCAAAACACTAGCCGATCTTAAAAGACAAATTCAGGAAGCAAGACTTAGAGCTGTCACAGCAGTCAATTCCGAGATGATACGTGCATATTGGACGATAGGAAAAACAATATCAGAAAAAGAAAATCAAAGCGCGTGGGGAGCGAAAATCATTGATAAGCTGTCCAAAGATTTATCATCCGCATTTCCAGATATGAAAGGGTTTTCTAAAAGAAACCTACTTTACATGCGACAGTTGTACGACGCTTACAGTGACGCTGAATTTGCGCAACAGCTTGTTGCGCAAATTCCGTGGGGACATAACACCATACTATTGCAAAAGTTAAACAACACTGAAGAACGACTTTGGTATGCAGCAAAAATAATCGAGAACGGATGGAGCCGTAGCATGCTGCTAATTTGGATTGAAAATAACATATACAAGCGAGAAGGAAAGGCGATTACCAACTTCAAAAGTACGCTTCCACACCCACAATCGGACCTTGCACAGCAAATCACAAGAGACCCTTACTGCTTTGAATTTCTCAGTCTTGAAGAGGACTTTAGAGAAAAAGAGCTAGAGAAAGGCTTGCTTGACCACATACAAAAATTACTCATGGAATTTGGCAGAGGGTTTGCGTTTGTTGGACGCCAATGCCCTCTTGAGATTGACGGAGATGAGTTTTTGGTTGATTTGCTATTTTATCACACCACACTTCATTGTTATGTGATCGTAGAACTCAAAACAGAAAAGTTCAAAGCTGAGTTTGCTGGAAAAATGAATTTCTATCTCGGTGCTGTTGATAGGATTTTGAAAAAAGAAAATGACAATCCAAGCATAGGGCTCATCCTTTGTAAAAATAAGTCAAAGATACAGGTCGAAATTGCTCTACAAGACATTAAAAAGCCTATAGGGGTATCTGATTACCTTGTCTCGATAGGAAAAACTATCCCAAAGGAACTTAAACGCAGCCTGCCAACAATAAAAGAAATAGAAGAGGAACTTGAGACAGCTAAGTTTGACGTAATCGACAAATGATCTTTAAATAAGACTAACTATCTTAGAGGCATTTTCTGCCTTGTCTGTTTTATCATACATACGGATCATCTCAGTAGACTGGCCTGTCAACTTATGGATATCGCTATCAGAGCAGCCGTTCATTTTGTATTGGGTAACAGCAGTAGCTCTCATTACATGAGGCCTGACCTTGAAGTGAATACCCGCCCGTTCGCCGGCTTTCTTGAAATTGCGTTCGATGTGCTGCGGGAAAAGGGGAGTGCCTTTAGAGCTGATAAAAACAAGACCTTGGCGCTCTCCGATATATTCCTTGAGCTCATCCATAAACTCTTGGGTGTACGTTGCAATGCGCTCTTTTACTTCACCCTTTGTCTTAGACTGCTTAAATGTTATCTCTTTCTTGGCATAATCAATCATATGTATTTCAACCGATAAGACCTCGCAAATGCGCCTGCCTCCTTGAAGCATCATCTTTGCAATAAGGCAGTCTCTTGGGTTCAGCTCGTGTAGCTGGTCTAAGAACTTCTTTGACTCTTTCCTATTCTGAAAAGCGGGTGTTTTGACCTCAGCATTAATTCGATGGAATGTCTTATCTTTGGATAACCTCTCGGGCATTGCTTTGCGAATGATACCACCATGTTTTCGCGATAAATCCCCAGTGAATGCTATGAAGCATGCCGCTCTTTGTTGACGAGTAGCCTCGCTCCACGGAACAAGCTCTTCCATCAATTTACCGGTGTTTTTGCATTTAGTTTCCTTCTTATAGAACAACTTACCAGCTTTGATCTCATCTACTGTGACATCATGGTTCCGCATGCTAAATACTTGAAGGCTCATATTTAGGTTTATCAACTTCTCTTTGCATAGCGCTTGCATTGCCATACCATAAGTGCGCTTGGTACGTGGATTGCTAATTTTATCAAGCCATTGACCTATGGCATCACCGACAGTACTGTTCGCCAAATCCATCCAATGCAGTTCATGTTTGATTTCCTGAGCCCTTTTATAGCTTGGCGTATGAAGTAAGGCCTCTTCGCCTTCCCTGGTCCATCTACTTTGGAATTCTTCAATAGACTCTTTAGTTTCTAAAAACACCGGCTCCTCAGTTATGACGACCACATTGCCGAGGTTTTTCACTGCTTCATCTAAACCAACTCGCTCTTTCTCACCTGCTTTCTCACCTGTATCTGCATGAATCATTACATTGAGCATGCCTTCGAAATAACGGCTAACTTCAGGAGAAACGATTTTCAAATCATTTTGTTCACTTATTTCACTTTTAAATTCGGATAAAAATTTTACTCTTTCTTTTGGCAAAGAAATATTTTTTTTCTGGCTCATGTTTACCAACTTTTGGTTTGGTTAAGCAGCTTCATAAATGGTAGGTATAAGTCTAATTATCCAAACAATACCAAGAAACGCAAAAATGTGCAAGGTATCTCGCAGATTAGCCTTGCACGAAAGCTCTACTTATTCTAAAGTAACAAGTAATACTAAAAAAAGGCTTTTAGAGACTACGAGCAGCTAGTTAGGCTGGATGAAAAGAGACATAAAGCAGTGAACCTCAGTAGTTCGAAGTACTGAGGTTCTCAAGATTGGGTTGGATTCCCCGATTCGTTTTATGTCTTTACTTTCTCCAATATTACAGTTTTTTGCAAGCAAAGTGTTTGGATAAGCAAGCTTTCCTTACTTATTGCTTTATTGCTCTCGCTCTTAAGTCATTTAAAATCAATAGGTTTTGGGATGACAACAACAAAAGATAAATTCTTGAAAAATCTCGAACAGCAACTTCCTGAATTTTGCTCAACCTCAGACCTTGCTTCTGTAAAAATTTTTGGCGGAAAGGGAAGTCTTGCAAAGGATAGACGACAAAAAAGAGGGATTCCATTTGTCCAAGTCTCAAAATACCGCACAAAATATCTTAAAGACGATGTTCTCAAATATGCTGAAAGTAATTTTCACGAATTGAAGCAATGAGCAATAAAAAAAGCCGCTGAGATTGGATTCAGAGCGGCCTTAATGGAAATATGAAATGAAAATAAATATATCGAATCAGAAAATTATCTTAAACCAAAACCTGGTAATACAATGCCCTTCTGATTTGATTCGTGATGAAATCATTAAATCGAACACCTTTCCTAATCCCGTATACCAGCAAGCCATCAAATACGGCAGATACGCAAAACACCTCCCGCAAGAAATAGAGACATACACGATCGAAGGCAGCAATCTCATTGTCAAAAGAGGTTACTACCGAGAGCTTTCTAGGCTACTCAACGACAACGAAATTGATTTTGAAACAGAAGATGAACGCACTTGCCCTTACACCCACTATCCAAAACTGATGGGTGTTTGCCTAAGGCCATACCAAAAACGCGTTGTAGATATGGCTTCTAAACATTCGCAAGGAGTAATAGTTAGTCCCACAGGGTCTGGGAAGACTATTATGGCATTAGAGCTAATCAGAACTAAACAAACACCTGCCCTCATAATAGTGCACAAACAAGAATTGGCTGATCAATGGGCGCGTGAGATCAAGAAACTATTTGGTTTTACGCCTGCCTTCATAGGCGATGGAAAATTCGAAATTGGCTCACAAATCACTATCGGTATGGTCCAAACTATTTCAAAACGAGAAGAACAGTGCAAAGAAATATGTAGCAAATGGGGTCTTGTTTTCTGCGAAGAAGCACATCATTTTCCCGCTGAGACATTTTCCAAAGTGTTGGGATGGATGCCTTGCAAATATCGATATGGCCTCTCTGCGACACCTACGAGACGGGATGGTTTGGACTGCCTTATTTTCCGTGCCATTGGACCAGTTATCGCAGAGGTATCGAGAAGTGAGGTGCAGAATGTAGGGTCAGTAATTCCAGCAGTAGTCGATGTCATCAACACAAATTTCGATCCTGGGATAGTTAACAACTGGCATGAGTTCTTGAATGCTCTCAATAGCCCTAAAAGAAACATGCTCATCATCAAGCTAATTCCAAAAGACAAATCTACACTAATCCTAGTCGATCGTATTGCCCATGCAGAAAACATCTCTGCAATGCTTTGTGAGAGGAAAATCGATCATGTATTAGCTCATGGGCAACTGCCAACTGAAGAGCGCGACAGTCTAATGCAACGAATTAGAGCCTCAATAGTCACTATCGGCACGACTGGATTGCTAGGGGAAGGACTTGATGTCTCTCACTGGGATACTTTGATTCTAGCAAACCCTATTTCGTCAGAGGCAAAGCTCTTACAGGCTATTGGACGCATTGTGAGGCCATCGCAAGATAAAGAAGTAGGCACTGTGCTTGACCTAAGAGATAATCACAAACTTGCAGGATCTTCTTTGAATTCACGCCTAAGGATATATGAGAAGCATGGGATTGAATTTAATTGAAAGTAAACAAGCGGCCCCGAAGACCGCTTGAACAATATTTTAACCAGATTTGAGGCTGAAAGAGAGCCTCAAAAGGAATTTTAATGGCAACCGACATTGTAACACATACCACAGGGAAAGAGCAAGCATTAAATAGCGAAAATGTGACTCGAGAAATAGACCAAGAGCACAAACAGCACCTTGTAAATGATCTTAAGCAAACAAAAAAAACCAAATCCGCTCTTGAAATAATTTGTGAATTTAAAGTCGCTGCGCAATCTAAAATTTCCGAATTGAAAAATGCAGCTTTACTCGCTGGATTTACTGAAGCTGATGAGTCTGTTCAATCAATTTTATACATGTCTCCTGATGAATTTAGCGCAACTTACCAACAAAGTTCACTTATAGATCTCCAAAACAAACTTAAAACAATTCTAGAAGAACTTTCCAGAGCAGAAGAACTTGAAATTGTTATTCATTCCATGAATAGAAATGAAAGAGGAGACGCTGAATTATTTCTTTACATTCACAAAGGAAAATATGTCTTTGATAGTACTCACGGTAAAAATGGAGAATTCTATGTTTGGAATGGCGTACATTGGCAATTAGATCTCGACAAACAAAGATATCGAGATATGGAGGATGTATCAAAAAAATATGAATGGGCCGCAAGTCAAATATCAGACCCTAAACTACAAGACATAAATTCAGATGAAAATCTGAAAAAAGAACTTGTCAAAAGAGCAAAAGAACTACGTTCAGCCAGAAGATGCGCCAATGTGTTTGTATTCGTTGCTTCGCATACCCCTTTTAAGTCTGAATGGGATTATTGCCCTGGATTATTGCCTTGTCTAAATGGAATTATTGATCTGAAAAATGGCAATCTCATCCCACATAATCCAGGTTTATACATTCGAAATATCTGTTCTACGAATTACATAAAAAACGCTCAAAGACCTCTATTTGAACAGTTTTTAGATGATATTATGCTAGGAAATGAGGAAATGAAAGGATTCATTAAAAGGGTTAAGGGTTCTGCTATATACGGAGTTCCAAAAGAAGAGAAAATATTTTATCTTTATGGAGAAAAAGGACGCAATGGCAAAGGAACATTAGAACAAACCTTAGAAAAAATATTAGGATCAATAGCTAAAACATTTCCATCAGAAATGCTTTTACGACAAAGCAACCCTCCAAGTTCTAGTAATGCAAGCCCTGAATTGGCTAATCTACAAGGTGTAAGATTTGCAATATTTTCAGAAATAAATAAAGGCAGAAAAATTGATGCCTCTAAGGTCAAAAATCTAAGCGGACGTGATAGCATTTCATGCCGCCGCCTTTTCTCAAACGTAGACTTGAATATTACACCGACTCACACCATGTTTATTCAAACAAATTATAAGCCAGAGGCACCATCCGATGACGATGGTTTATGGAAACGCAACATACTAATCCCTTTCAACGCAGAATTTGTAGAAGATCCAAAACTTCCTCATCAAAGAAAACTCGATCCGGAATTTAAAGATAAACTTATCAGTGAAAAAGAAGGTATTCTTGCTTGGTTAGTTGAAGGTTGTCTTGAATACCAAGAACATGGCCTTAATATACCAGGCATTGTGAAAGAAGAAACTGAAAACTACCGTAAAGAAAATGATGGGATTGCAGTGTTTTTAGAAGAACGCTGTGTAATTGATAGTGCATTTTCTACACCTGGCGAAAAGATGAGAAAATCCATAAAAACATTTTGTGAAGAAAATGGGTTCACAATTCCAAGCGAACGCGATATCAAAGATTATTTAGAAAAAATATTCCAACGTCAAAAAACAAATAAAGGAATTGTATGGAAAGGAGTCAGTATTCCTCAAGAACAGTGCACTGAAGTGAATCGTTAGTGAACCGATGTGCACCGATCTTTTTCAATCGGTGCACCTGCTAAGGTATTGCTATAGTGATATTTATATACAAAAGTGAACCGAGTGCAACGATTTTCATATATCTTCTACATTAGGGAATGAAAAACTTATGAAGTTAAGAATACCAAAAATGGAAAAATGGGAGAGATTTATATTAAGGGAATCGGTGCACTCGATGCACTTAAAATCAGAAGTCATTTACTGCAAAGGATATAGATGGTGTACCGATCTTTTTCAACGATGCACTATCGGTGCACTAACGATGCACTAATAACAAAGCTTTCACATATGGAAATGAAAACATGACAATACTTGACCTGTACAGAGAATGGACTGGAATAGAGCCAAAAAAAGCATCAACAACTAGTGGTAGTGAATATCATGGTCCATGCCCAATATGTGGTGGAACAGATCGCTTTAGACTCCAGCCAAACCGAGCAGGAAAAAGGTGTACGGGTTTCTATGCATGCCGTCAGTGCAAAAAAGCCAATGATAAAGATTTTGCTGGAGATACAATTTCTTTTTGCATGGATGTTATGGGAATGAATACGGAACAGGCTTATGAGCGATCCAATGCTAGACGACCGGAAAAACCACTTATAAGGCTCGCCAACGAACGATCTTTCACTCCTGATACTATTGCACCTCCAAGTCTTCAATGGC
>Ga0180438_10009348_pt1 | contig 12236 bp, 9 predicted proteins | sample SS_ome_12_FD_132455 | JGI IMG/M metagenome (GOLD analysis project Ga0180438, IMG submission 132455) | Hypersaline lake sediment archaeal communities from the Salton Sea, California, USA - SS_3_D_2 metaG | ecosystem: Environmental > Aquatic > Non-marine Saline and Alkaline > Hypersaline >...
AAATATGATGGTATTAGGCGATATTTCCCTCAAGATATTTTCCTGCCACGACGCCTTCAATCTCAGGAACTTAGCTGTGGCTTCAGCCAAAGTCTCATCATAGAGGACGCCCAGACCATCTTGACTGGTAACCGTCAGGCCCCAGGTTATGGGACCTGTTACCTGCCCTTTGACTATTCCACTATCTGTTGCCTTCGAGAGGAAGGCATGGAGGCCAGCAGCATATTCGGCCGAAATGCCATATTTCTGGGCAATATCTTCCTCACAATCGATATAGATTTGTTCCAGCTCGCTTTCGAAACTCTCTGATAGTCCGATGTGAATTTTGTCCCCATTTATAGATATCCCCGGGAAACCTTCGCTATATTGAATGACCATGTTTTCCTTCGAGGACCGCCTTGGTAATTGTGGCCAAGCAGGAATGTCAGGAAGATACTTCGCAACAACGGAGCAAGCCTCGTCGGGATTGGCATGTGGCATGCTCCCAATAGCAGTAGCCAAACAGCCAAACTCAATCCTAGTCAACATCTCCTCCATCATCTAAATACTTGCCAATTAGCAACTCCAGCTCTTTCCTCTTTTTTTTCGGTATGTATTTCGTCTCAGTAGCTATGGCATATTTGAGGGCGTTAGCACAGGCACAGTCTCGTTTCTGCGGTATGGAAGGCAGTAGCAATTTCAGAATTCTCCTTACAGTATCAATGCCCTTCTGTAAGGTGCCTAAAATCATCTCCGTAGTAACTGACCCACAAGTCTCATGCCAGCAATCATAATCGGTGACAAAGGCAAGCGTGGCATAGCATATCTCCGCCTCTCTAGCTAATTTGGCTTCAGGCAAAGCTGTCATGCTAATAATATCAGCACCCCAAGAGCGGTAAAGCTGTGACTCAGCCTTAGTGGAAAATTGTGGCCCTTCCATAACTAGGTAGATGCCACCATTATTCACCTTAGCGCCCACCTTGGTGCTTGCCTCAAACAAAGCTTGACTCAGAACAGGGCAGAAAGGTTCAGCAAGAGAGACATGTCCCACTATCCCATCGGTGAAGAAGGTGCTGCTTCTTCCTCTGGTGCGGTCGATGAGCTGGTCAGGAATGACTACGTCCAGAGGTTCTATCTCCGCCCTGAGACTGCCTACAGCGCTTACGGAGATAATTCTTTCCACCCCCAGAGATTTCATAGCATAGATATTAGCTTTCGCCGGTACCTCACTGGGGCTTATTCGGTGCCCCTCGCCATGTCTGGGAAGGAAAACAACCTTTACCCCTTCAAGATTGCCCAAGATAACAGCATCGCTGGGCTCTCCAAAGGGCGTGCTTATCTTCACCTCCTCCATCTCCGTCATCCCTTCCATCTTATAAAGCCCGCTCCCGCCAATTATGCCTATTTTTGCTTCATACATTTGATACCTTAGCGAAAAATGTTATCTCCCGCTCCTGTATACACCCTCCCACATTCGCCTCATCCTGACTGGAAACCTAGCACATTTCCCTGGAATTGTCCACCGATGGCCCCGCCACGTCCCTCTCCAAATAGCCACTCTTCCGAGGATTAGCGATGCAGGCCTACCGATAAAATACCTCAACTGTTTCCTCCAGCTTGATTTCAAAGGCGAAGATAGAATAAGCTGCCTATATTGGAGGAGAAGTAACGATGTCTGACATTATATCTGAAAAGCTTTCCCTATGGGCTGAAGGGCAAAATCCCTTGGAAGCCAGGATTTCAGTTTTCCGGAAAATCAGAGACATTCCTTACGCCATAATTCCGGAGGTCATTCATCCTCAGAAGTATTTGGACATCCTTGAAATCAATAAGGGTTCCTGTAGCCCGAAACATTTTCTTCTGGCTGATTTGCTTGAAAGGCTAGGACTAACGATATTTTATTCAGTTTGGCAATTTTTCTGGAAAGACATCCCTATTGAATGGCCCTTAGAACTGAAAAAGCTTGTAGAGGAAATGCCGGTGAATACTCATCTGGCTCTCAGGGTCAAGATTGAAGATGAATTTGTTTTAGTCGACGCTACCCTTGACCCTAAACTAAGAATATTAGGTCTGCCCATAAACGAATGGGATGGGACGAGCAATACCCTCCTGCCGATTCAGCCTCTGGGTGAGGAAGCCTGGCATTCCCGGGAAGAAAGAGAAGTCATGGTCCCTGATTTTGAAGAAAGCTCCCTAGTTTTTTACCAGGAGCTCAACTACTGGATGGAAAAAGTAAGGAGAGGTCAGGCTTAACTCTCCGGACATAGCTCTCAAGTGCTTCCCGTATTGCGACGATGTTCTTATAATCCACCCCCCCGCTTTGCTTTAAGCATTAAGATTTCCCTTTTTAGTCACAAGAGTCTTGACAAAATGAGTATCGTTATACTACACTTATAAAAGCGGGTAAGGCCTGCATTAAGTGTGTCAGCGGAAGGTGGCATAAACTAGCTGTAAGCTAGTCACTTGCAGGGGCCGCTCTTTCATTTCCCAAAGAATAAACTCCTATCGTTTTTCACTTTACCACGGATGATGTTGAACAGAGCATAATTATTTGAGTTATATTTTCTAAAGATACTGTTACAAATAACATCTATTCCCTGGACAGCATAAGCCGCGTGCGAATCCAGGTGGTGAATCTCTAAGTCTATGTCCCGCCTTTCTCTTTCGTACCAGATTTTATATCTTAGATACTCGTTGAACTTGAAGCCAGAGGTTATGGAGATAATCCTTCTATCTACATTAACAATTACCTTCGCACCTCCTGGTTCCTGTAAAATTCGCTCAACCAATGACAATCCAACCATATAATTGTACAAAATATTCGTGTCCTTCCGTAACTTAGGTTCTACATTCTCCTTCTTCACGGTTATAGCATGCACCTCCGTATCTAGCTTAAGAAACCTACTGAGCAAATCTTTCTTAACAACATCCCTGGTAGTATTTCCTTTGAGTTCTACATTCCGTGGGATACGATGTTTTATCTTGACTGCCTTGACACACCTTCGAAACAGAATGGGATCCTTCACAATAACAAAAGCAATTGTGAAATATTTGGTACCTCCCTGCCCAAAGCCTAAATCCCCCGATTCATCCAAGTAAACATGCACTGTTTTCCCAATCACTGAGTCTTTCATTCTCCAACCTTCTGCCAGGGTTGATGGGGGAGGCACATACAAACCTAGATATATTTTAACACCATACAGAGGTATTTATCTCTAACAATGACTTCGCCATAAGAGCAGCCAAAAGAGGGCGACGGCTTTCGAGAGATACTATTGAGCTTCCGATATAATAGATAGTGGTAATTTGTTTATGGCAGAAAAGGAGATTCAGGCATCTTGAATGATAGTATATTATTCTTAACGTATATTCCCCTATCAAACAGGGGGGCATAGACAGCTTTGTATGGTAAAATAGCGTCAAAGATTAACACTGTTGACCAGAAAGGAGAAAAATAATGAAGGCACTGGTAGTAGGCGGGACAGGTTCTACAGGTCCCTGCATAATAGACGGGCTTCTAAAGAGGGGCTACGAGGTGACCATGCTTCACCGCGGGGTACACGAAATTGAGCTACCCCGGGAAGTAGAGCATCTCCACGCTGACCCTCACTGGCCGGAGAATCTGAAAGAAGCTCTGGAGGGGAAGAGCTTTGATTTGGTAGTGTCGATTTACGGCAGGTTGAGGCTCATAGCTGAGGCTATCAAGGGTCGGACTCCCCGCCTGATCTCAGTTGGAGGAGCACTTGCTGTATATAAAGGGTGGTTGAGAGTAACCGAAACCCAGCCATGGTACAGCATGGAAGAATCTCGGGTACCTGTGAAAGAGGACGACGACTTAGCGACAGCTCCTGGAGCTGACCACTTCACTGAGCGGGTAAGAGAGGCAGAGCGAGTGGTAATGCAGGCTCACCAGGATGGTCATTATAATGCTACCCATTTCCGCTACCCCATAGTCTATGGTCCTCGTCATATTGGCCCTCCAGAGTGGCCCATTATACGGCGGATACGCGATGGAAGGAGTCAACTCATCGTCCCCGGCGGGGGAATGACTCTGCTATCCAGGGGATTCGCGGAAAATATAGCCCATGGCATGATGCTGGCCATCGATAATCCCGCAGCATCCGCGGGTCAGATATACAATATAGGTGACGATAGAGTACTCAGCAACCGGGAGTGGATAAGACTCATTGACCAGGTGATGAACCACGAGTTCGAATTCATAGAAATACCTTTCGAAGTTCTTCCCAGCGGCTTCCATGCTGCTCCTACCCAGACTTTGTTTCCATATCACCGGGTAATGGATATCACCAAGATAAAACAACAGCTCGGATACCAAGACATAGTATCTAGCGAAAGAGCCATGGAATTGACGGTGAAGTGGTATTTAGAAAATCCGCTACCACCTGGTGGGGAGTTGGAGAAAAACATAGGTGACCCATTTGACTATGCTGCGGAGGACCGATTTATTCAGATATATAGCACAGCCAGGGACCAACTTCGACAACAACTTGCCAAAGGTCCGGACACTGGAACTGTGTGGAGACACCCTTATGCACATCCCCAGAAACGCGGCGACCTGAAATGAATGAAACGCTTAACCTTAACAAACTGGGCTCACGGCAGGCCGTAGTTCAAAGCCTGTCTTGCAATTAGCTGCAGCTTCGTGATATAAATCCGCCTAAGTCCATCAGAGTAGGTGCAAGAAAGATGAGAAGAAGAATTGTAAAGGGAAAGTGGCTTTGGGTCCTGCCAATAGTATTGACAGCGCTTCTATTAGTTAGCGCCTGTGCCCCAGCGCCAATAACCCCACCCTCGGGAGAGAAAGTAGTGGAGATCGGAGATCTAACTCCTCTTACCGGCGGCGCCTCCTCCGCTGAGCAGCCATGCCATCAAGGCAGGTTGGATTATGTCAAATACTTCAATGATGAGAAAGGCATTCCCGGGGTGACCATCAAGGTCGTATGGTTAGACATGGGACGAGAAATGGGCAGGTTCATAAGCGGCTACCGTGTCCTCGTTGACCGCGAGGTCCCACTCATTTTCTCAAACGACACCACCTCATTAGAAACGCTCAGGTCAAATTTTGAAAGAGACCAGATACCCTTTGTTACAGGCAGCGCCACAGGGCCTGGAGTTTACCCCCCGGGTTGGATTTACTGTGCCACGTCAACTTTTGGCGAGGCGACTACAGCCGTGTTCGACTATTTTATGGAAAACTGGAAAGAGAACAGAGCACCCAGATTACAATTTTTCAGCTCAGATTCTCCATTCGGGAGAGGACCGGCAGAGGAAGGTTCAAAATACGCTGAAAGCATAGGCTTTGAAGTGCTGCCAATTGAACTCGCCGGTTACGTGGTCATAGATGCTACTCCTCAATTGTTAAGGATACAAGAGCGTGAGGCGGATTTGGTTTACATTCAGAACATTATTCCAGCAGCCGGGCCAATCATGAGGGATGTCGAGAGGCTAGGACTTCACGATAAGATGCAGTTTTCTGGTAATGAATATGCCGTGGGAGAAACGCTGATCAGGATGGCTCCAGTTGCTGTCGAGGGTTTTCTGACTCCGAAGGGCCTCCCCTGGTTTGATGAGACAGAAATTCCAGGCGTGAAGACGATGGTAGACAGACAACTGAAGTACCATGGGAAAGTGCAGGAGGCCCCTGAATACGCAGGCGGTTGGGTCTATGGAGCTATACTTTGTGAAGCTGTCGAGCGAGCTCTAGAAGAGGTAGGTTATGATAACCTCGATGGTCCTGCGGTGAAAAGAGCTTTGGAAAGTATGAAGGATTTCGACATTGATGAAATGGTGAAAATTACCTTCGGACCTGAGCGCCGCAGGGGCTCCCGCAGTTTCGCAGCATATCAAGTACAGGGGGGAAATCTAGTTCGCGTGTCCGACTGGCGAGACGTTCCGATACTTGTGCCCTAGAAGTAACAAAGGCGTTACTGCCGGGGACACTTCATACACTATAGTGAGACTAGGGACTTACTGAGTCATTACAATATAGGCAGTCGAAATAGCACGACCATTTGAGGTCTAAGATGGAATCACAGGGAAAAAACGACATTTCAGCATTCTTCGACCCCAAGGCCGTGGCAGTCTTCGGCTCACTAAAGGATACCGGGGGACCTGGCTATGGCACAATAAAGAACATGCTCGACCTCGGGTTTGGAGGGAAGCTGTACCCGATCAGCCCATCCCAAGGCGAGGTCCTGGGACTGCTGGCCTATCCCACCCTGGATGAGGTACCAGGACCTGTAGACCTCGCCATGGTGATAATACCCCCAGCAGCTGTGCCAGGGATTGTCGATCAGTGTGCACAGAAAGGCGTAAAGGCCGTTGTCATCGGGTCTGAGGGCTTTGCTGAGGCAAGCGAAGACGGGGCTGTGCTCCAGCAGCAGATAGTGGACATCGCCCGCCGCAGTGGTCTGCGTATAATCGGACCCAACACCATCGGTGTCCTTAACTCCTCCAATGGCCTGGCAACTGTTCCCTATCCTATCAGCTGCAACAAGTTCCTTAAGGGAGGGATAGCCTACTGTGGCCATAGTGGCCTCATCAGCGCCCATTCCCACCCGATCGGACCCCATGCCTATCCCTTGAGCAAGTTATGCGACTTCGGCAACAAGTGCGACGTCAACGAAGTAGACCTCTTGAACTACCTGTCAGATGACCCTGAGACAAAGGTAATAGTTATGCACCTGGAGGATGTGAGGGACGGCCGGAACTTCGTGGCAACTGCCCGTAAGGCAGTTGCCACGAAGCCGGTGTTGATTTTCAAGCCAGGCCGGAGCGAGGCCGGGGCCAGGGCTGCTACATCTCACACAGGCTCACTTGCCGGAGACGATAAAGTCTACGATGCTGCTTTCAAGCAGGCCGGGATCCTCCGGCTAAGCAACTGGCTGGAGTTCTGGGAGGTACCCAGGGTCTTCGCATCCCAACCATCGCCCCAAGGAAACCGGATAGCCATCATTGGCCTAAGCGGTGGGGGAGGAGTAGTAGCAGCTGACGCAGCAGTTGACGCTGGGCTGGCCATTGCCACCTTCACGGACGCGACAATCAGAAAACTGACGAAACTGTCTCCTCGGCTAGCCAGTAACCCCGTTGATTTTGGGCCACCAGCCACCGTGGCCGAAGACCCTCTGGCCTTCAGCGAGGAGGCCATATCTCTGGTACTGGCAGATGAGGCAGTAGATTGTGCTGCCATTGTGATGCACAGCGGCCTGGGAGGAGCGATGGCACGTATTATAGAGATGCTTTGCCGGATGAACGAGAGTACGCCCAAGCCTATTACCGTGTGGCTAGATGGGCCACTGCCATCTGCAACTGAGGACCTTTATTGCCAACTAGCGTCAAGGGGTGTGGCAACATACCTTGACCTGGAGACCTCCATCAAGGCCCTGGGCATCGCTGTGGCATATTCCAGGATTAAATCAGGCTTTGCTCAGCAAATGACTTAGCCCAGCAGCCAGCTTTTGAAAAAGCCAGCCTTCCTGCCCAGACCTTAGCTAACTATCTTCGTTAGTCCCTCCGAGTAAGGCTCCCTTACTATGCCTTTTTCGGTGACGATGGCAGATACATAGTGATGGGGGGTTACATCGAAGGCAGGATTGGCCACCCTGACGCCTTCCGGTGCAATCGGCACTCCCTGGATGTGGCTTACCTCTTCAGGATTTCGCTCCTCAATTGGGATTCCAGCTCCTGAGCTTAAGGAGATGTCAATAGTGCTTGTGGGAGCAGCGACATAAAAGGGGATTTCACTTTCTTTGGCCAGCACTGCCAGAGAATAGGTGCCAATCTTGTTGGCGACATCCCCATTGGCAGCAATCCTATCTGCGCCAACAATGACACAGTCTATCTTATCCTGATTCATAAAATAGCCAGCCATGGAGTCGGTAATCAATGTCACAGGAATACCCGCTTGCATTAGCTCCCAGGTAGTAAGCCTGGCTCCCTGGAGAAGGGGGCGAGTTTCCGTGGCAAATACGCTTACTTCCCTTCCCTGTTCTTTAGCGGCCTTGATTACTCCCAGGGCAGTGCCATAGCCGGCGGTGGCTAAGGGGCCAGCGTTACAATGAGTAAGCACTGTGAAACCATCTTTGACAATCTCGGCTCCTAGCTGGCTGAGCTGCATGGTAGCTGTTATCTCTCCCTGATGAATCTGTTTTGCTTCATTGACAAGCGCTCTCTTTATTTCGGCGACGTCATCTCCCCTGACAGCCTCCTTCATCCTGTTGATGGCTTGAAAAAGGTTGACTGCAGTAGGCCTGGAGGCAGTAAAAGCCTGCATAACCTGGTTCAATTGAACGAGAAAGTCATCCCTGTTTGCCGTCTTAATACCCAATGCCCCCAGAGCTATGCCATAGGCAGCAACGATCCCGATGGCCGGGGCCCCACGAACCCTCATTTCCTTAATAGCTAGAACTACGTCGTGGTGATTGTCCAGGTCAATAAAGATTTGCTCCCAAGGAAGCCTGCTCTGGTCTAGTATCATTAGCTTGCCATCAAGCCACTCTATTGCTTTAGCTATCATTGCCTGATAGTATAATCCAAAGAATGGAAATAAAGGAAGCAATTAAGCGAATAATCTGTTCGTGACTCTGACCAAGGCTTATAATGCAAAGGTATACAAAGGGGGGAAGATGAAGGTTTGCATAATTGGTGGTGGAGGAGGTGCTAATAATGCAGTCAACGTTATTCGCCGTTTAGATGAAGAAGCTCAAATTGATTTATTCGACAAACGTAGCGAGATAGGTCACGAGCCTTGTGAAATTCCTTACGTTTTGAGTGGATTCCTCCCATCATGGCAGGAGAGTTTTGTGTTCAGGCAGAAATTCTACGACGAAAGGAACATTAACGTTCACTTGAATACGGAGGTTACCGATATCATTAGGGAGGGGAAGTTCTTGATAGCTGGTGGAGAAAGTTACCTGTATGATAAAGCAATTCTAGATTTGGGTTCCATCTCTATTATCCCGCCAATACCAGGACTAAACGGGGAAAATGAATTCTTCTTAGACACGAGTCTGGACACTGCCAGAGTCTTTGAGGAGGCCATTTCCAAGTATTCAAGTGCGGCCATCCTGGGCACGGGACAAATCGCTCTAGATTTAGCTGAGGTTCTAAAAGCAAGAAATTATGACAAAATATACCTTCTAGGCAGGTCAGATCGCGTCCTCCGAGCATACCTGGATAAGGAAATGGCAGAAATCGTTGAAAGAGGAATAAAACAAAAAGGTATAGAACTGATTCTGTCCGCGAGGGTCAACAGCATAAAAAGCCATAATGGTAAAAAAATCGTATCTCTTCCAGGTCAGGAGCTTGAGGTGGACTTCGTTTTCTTCGCTACTGGTTCCAGGCCCAATGTAGAGCTTGCCCAAAAAGCTGGTATCCAGATAGGTGAATCGGGGGCCATAGCTGTGAACAAATACCTCCAGACCAATGACCTAGATATTTATGCTATCGGGGATTGTATGGAGAATTGGGACAGAATCACAGGTCATAAAAGGACTCACCAAACAGCCACTTCTGGGGCCACAACGGGAAGAATTGCAGCTACAAATCTAATTCGAGGCAATATTCTTCCCCACCAGGGTACGGTAATGACCTTTGTTACCCAAGTTTTCAACCATGAAGTAGGTACGGCGGGATTTAGCGAAGCCTATGCCCGAGAGCAAGGATTGAATGTTGTCTGTAATCTAATGAGAACTGCTACCCGGCGGAGATCATATGGGGGCAAACCTATTCATATCAAACTCATTGCTGATGCACAGACCAAAAGCCTGCTTGGAGCCCAAATCATTTCGGAAGAAATGGTGGCAGGGAAGATCGACAGACTCGCTCTCGCCATAGCGCTGGGAATTCCGGTCGAACAACTTGCTTTGATTGATACCTGTTACTCTCCAACGCTGGGCTCAGCATATGAGTCAACAGTAATGGCACTAGACCAATTAATGCCGAGGCTTACATGACCTAGTTCGCCTAGTGTGGTCTGGGATTTTGTTACCTCCAACAAGTACTTTGATTATATCGAGGAAGAATGCTATCCTAATTAAGTTATTCCTATTTGAGAGGTAAGCGTGGCCAAGATTTATTTCATAGATGTTACCAATCGCGATGGCGTTCAAACCGCCTATCTCGGTCTATCCAAGCTGGAAAAGACCATGATAAATATATACCTTAACGAAATGGGTGTCTTCCAGTCCGAATTTGGTTTCCCTACGACAAGACATGAATCGCTTTACCTTCAGGCAAACTTGGAATTAGCCGATATGGGCGTCCTGCAACCCATCCGTTTAGAGGGGTGGATAAGGGCAGTCGCCACTGATGTGGAAAAGGCCTTCAAGCTTGTCCCAAATATCAAACATCTCAACCTCTCTATTTCCACATCAGACCAAATGATCAGAGGCAAGTTTAAGGGCACAAAGAGCCAAGAAGACATCATAAGTATGATGGTTGATGCTGTAGAAGCCGCTCAAGCACATGGAGCTGAAAGCGTAGGCGTAAATGCTGAGGATGCCTCCAGAACAGATATAGTTTTTCTAATTAGATTCGCCTCAGCAGCCAAGGAGCATGGGGCTCAACGACTTAGATATTGCGATACCCTCGGCTATGACAATCCATTTACCATTTACGAAAGCACCAAGGCGCTAGCGGAAAATGTCGGCATGCCCATTGAGCTCCACTGCCATGGCGACTTGGGAATGGCTGTGGCTAATTCCATTGCCGGGGCTAAAGGAGCTATAGACGGGAGGCAGGACGCCTATATCAACACCACAATCAATGGGATTGGAGAGAGAGCTGGTAATGCTGACCTTGTAGCCACAGTTCTAGCTATCACAAAATCTAAGGGATTTGCTCAAAAATATCAACTGGAAACACCCATAGACCTGACAAAAGCCTGGAAAATAAGCAGATTCTCCAGCTATGCCTTTGGAGTCCCCATCCCCATAAACCAGCCGGGCGTCGGAGCCAATGCGTTCGCCCACAGTTCTGGCATTCACGCTGACGGTGTACTGAAAGACCCCGAGAACTACGAGCTATATAGCTTTGACGAAGTAGGTAGAGGTGAACCAGAGCTTGTAGAGACCGGCAGAGAGATATGCTCAGGAGAATATAGCGGCATATCTGGCTTCAAACACCTTATGGGCCAGATGGCGATATCGTTTGAGGATAGTGCCCAAGCTGAAGAGATTCTAGAATTAGTAAGATATGCTAACGTGGAAGCGCAGAAACCACTAGTCGAGGATGAACTGCTCTTTATTGCCAAATATCCCAAAATTGCGAAGAAATTATTGACACTTATGCCACCAGAGTAAGCGACCCTTACCATTAGTATCCTTCCCGCTTGCTAATATGGTTAATTGCGGGTGCAACTCATCCTTAGCAAGAACCGCGCCACCTCATCAACAACTTTTTTGACCTAGTTCAGCTCCCAATTTCACACAAACCACGTCAACATTTAATTAGCCATGATCATGCTGGTCATGGCAACCAAGCTTGCTCGCTACGGCATCCAGTAAGTCAATCCGACGGTAATTAGCACAGCGGAGAACACCGCCCCCAGGAAGATCAAGATGACAATAAGCAAGAATTCCGGCGAACGAAGAATCTTCCTCGGTAGCGCTTCTTCTGCTTTCTTAACGGCTTCCGCCGCAGCTTCTCGGGCTACTTCTGCTACTTCCGTAGCCTTGAAGCCAATCTCCTCGGCTGCCTCTTTGGCCTTACTTGCCGCTTCTTCGGCTCTCACCCCTGCCTCCATAGCAGCCTTCTTGGCCTCCTCAGCCTTTTTAGCCGCTTCCTCCCCTACCGCCTTCATTGCCGCCTCGGTTGCCTCTTTGGCCTTTCCTGCCGCCTCTTCGGCTCTCACCCCCGCCTCCACAGCAGCTTTCTTGGCCTCCTCGGCCTTGGCGGTGGTCTCCTCCCTGGCAGCCTTCATTGCCGCCTCGGCTGCTTCTTGAGCCCGTTTCGCTGCCTCTTCGGCCCGTGCAGCCGCCTCCATTGATGCCCTCAGAGCAGCTTTAGCAGCCTCCTCGGCTGTCTTAGTTGCTTCGTCAGCAGCCACCCTCGCTGCTTCACCTACCTCTTCCGCCCTGGCAGCTGCAGTGACAGCTGCTTCTCTGGCCTCTTCGACTTTGGCGGCAGCTTCCTCTTTGGTAGCCTTCATCGCCGCCTCGGCTGCTTCTTGAGCCCGTTTCGCTGCCTCTTCAGCCCGTGCAGCCGCATCCATGGATGCCTTCAGAGCAGCTTTAGCA
>Ga0180438_10009350_pt1 | contig 12235 bp, 9 predicted proteins | sample SS_ome_12_FD_132455 | JGI IMG/M metagenome (GOLD analysis project Ga0180438, IMG submission 132455) | Hypersaline lake sediment archaeal communities from the Salton Sea, California, USA - SS_3_D_2 metaG | ecosystem: Environmental > Aquatic > Non-marine Saline and Alkaline > Hypersaline >...
GCCGTTTGACACGTTGCCGGGCGCCATGCAGGGGGCCCCAGCGTTGATCGCCGGCATCGAAGCGGACCCACTACGCACAACGAACACGGCTGCACCCGAAGACGAGGGTGACCGAACAGCCTTTGAAGCGACGCTGGCCGCGGACGGTGCGCTCGAGCTGCGGATGACGTTCAGCGGACAAGGAAACGCGGGAACGTGGCTGCGAGGGATGAAGGACTATGACGCCCAGCGGCTGCGGAGCTATCTCGAACAGCTTGCTGCATACGTTCATCCATCGGCGGTACTTGGGGAGTACGAGACCACCGATTTGGCGGACTTGACGCAAGCGCCCGAGGTCACGCTCGAGTGCCGTATTCCCGAGTATGCGGTGACGGCCGGCGACGAGCTGATGCTTTTCACATTGCCCGGGCTCTTCTACACCGCCCGGGACGTGGGGCGGCCGTCCCGACAACACAACCTTCATTGGGAATACCTTGCATGCAATACGGCCAGCGGGACCATTCGTCTGCCAGACGGTTTCCGCGTGTATGCGTTGCCACAGGATGTCGATTTCAGGTCCCCAACGGTTCGGTACGCCGCCAGCCTAAGGGAGAAGGACAGCGCCCTGCTTTTCGAAGATCGCTTCGAGCGGAACACACTCGAGGCCCCCGCAGATGCCTACGCCGACTTCAAGGCAAGCCAGGAAATCCGCGCGAACATCCCGAGACAACGAATCATCCTTATGCGGGAATAGTACCCGCTGGCAGAGCAGAACGAGTAGATCCGGGAAAACCCAGGCGGCAGTGGGAACAGTCGTTCAACTCGGCGACCCCGTCACCCCTTTACCAGGGGTTCTGTTGTTGGTGGACGCAAGTGAATTCATCTCGCAACAGAGGCTTCGCTCGCCACTACTCGGTGTGGATGATCATGTCGCCGCCGTCTTCTCGCCAGTTGTCGTTGGCGCCGCCGTTGTATTGCATGTCGGCGCCCGCGCTGTAGAGCAGATAGCCCGCCTCGGATGGAGCGTAGTGGAACGACCCGCCGGTGAACGGGTCCTCCGGTAACGACGCGACATAGTCTGGCGCGAGGGCATCGAGTGACTCAGGGTACGCCCCGCGTTCCGCCGCGTGCCAGTCGATAGCGACGACAAGCCTGGTGCCGCGCAGGTACGCATTTGATTGCGCCTCCGCGCGGGACAACGCATTCACCGAAGGGAACAGCAGCTCAGCGAGGGCACTTTGGCCGGCAATGTCACTGATGTCGAGCTCAACGGCTTGATGGTAAGGCAACGCGAGGTAATCGACAACGCCTTGGTAGTAGTCTTGACCCACTTGTTCAAGCGCTGCTTCTAGCTCTGCATCCGTCATACTGTTAACTGCCGCTATTGCTTCCTCCGACCAGTCCCCCACGGTTGCGAGAGCCGAGGCCAGATCCTGCTGAGTTTCAAGCCACCCGGTGAAGAAGACTTCCGCCTCGTTGTACATCGCTTCCTGCATCGGATACGCTTGTGACTCGAGCAACGCTAACTCCTCGGACAAGAACCGGTAGTCCTCGGCCATTGCGCCGCCGAGGATATCTCGAAGCGCGCGGGTTGCGATCCCTTTCATAGACACTCCGACCATGCCGCTCATGAGAACACCGCCGCGCGCGGACTCATTCGCGAATCCGAGCAGCGAAACGCAGTTGTCAAAGGCCGCTGGGTAGTCACCCGTCGCGGCATACATTTCTGCCTCGACTGCCATGGCCTTAGCCAGGTTTCGAAACGTGACAAGGTGCGGCATCGGCTGCTCAAACCCCTGCGGCAACGGCATTTCGGCGTTGCCCACTTCGAGACCTTTCCGGATGGCCCCGAAGGCCTCCTGAAGCTGCTCGATGGTGGACAGCAATCCGGGATCTTCCCACCAACGCTCGGGGCGGCTTTCGTCAAGCACAGCGTTAACCGATCCAATGTCAATGTCCCGAGCCAACTCCGCCGCCAGAAGGAAATAGTGGGCTCCATTGTCTGGGGGTATATCGGCGGATGTATACGGTTCCAGCGCGCCATCGCGGCCACGCAAGGCGCCTGCGGACTCACGAAAGACGTCATCTATAGCGCGCTTGAAGAACGGCGCCAAGTCGATCACGTCTACATCTGCCGGCTCGATGTCGGCCTCTTCGCCACGCCTCACTGCGGCTTGGCCGTCTCTTCCTTGCTCCGACTCGCGCGCTGCGCTCACGGAATCGGAGGGTCGTGCCTGCGGTGCGGAGGACACGGTTTCTTGTTTTTTTGAATTCCAGGTGTAGAACAATCCGACGCCAAGCGCGGCTACACCCAGTAGGGCCAGTGCCTTTTTTAACATGATGGTTATTCCTCCGACAGCAACCGCTTTTGCCGTGCTCAGTGCGGTTGCTGGGCTCGCACTGGTGGTTGCCGACATTCTAAGTCCCGCGACAGCGATTCTGCCCAGGGCGCTGGCGAGTGTCGCGGGGGCAGCTTCGGCGGTGTTGGCCGTCAATAGCGCTGCCAGTGCGTTTGCCGCGACAGGAATGCCGCGTTTTCTTAGGTTCTTGCGGATTTGCTCTATGCCTTTGTGGATGCGCTGGGTGACGGCCGCACGGGATACCCCGAGCGTCGCCGCGATGGCCTCGTGGGTTTGCCGTTCGAGGAAGTGTTTGACTACCGGCTCACGAAGCGCATCGGGCAATGCCGCGATGGCTTCGTCGATATAACCCTTTACGTCTTCCCAGGGCGCTTCGTCTCGAGTAAGGGTTTCGGCGACGAAACGCCGTTCTCGATTCTTTCGCCGCGCGTCCGCGCGTCCGCGGTCAATCGCGCGGCGTGTGGCGACTTTGTGCAACCAGCCGGCAAGCGAGGTGTGTACGGTGGCGCCGCCTTCGGCAAGTTTTAGGAAACATTCCTGGGCGACTTCCTCGGCATCGGCTGGGTTGCCGAGAATGCGGCGGGACGTCGCAAACACCATGTCGGCGTACCGGCCGACCAGTTCGTCGAACGCTTCCGCGTCCCGCCTCTCGACCCATCTCTTGAGCAGCGCGCCGTCTGGAGTTCTCATGACGCGGTTTCCTTACTCGAGCACGCGTAGTTACAAGGCGACGCACCCGCACCCGCCCAGATGAGATGAAGATATTCATCCGCAGATTGTAGGGCGCTGCGCCTCTTGTGCCTTCGGCACCCAGACAACAAGTTGTCTGGGCCACCCGTGACGTGGCAATCTCGTTCATTACCTAGAACGGCTCGGTACGTTTTGAAGGAGATTGCTTCGTCGAAGACTCCTCGCAAAGACGATCATACCACGGTTTGCTGATGACACAGACCAATGAATGTGTTTCTACTTATTAGACGGCACAGGAAAGGAGATTGTAAGCGGGGCTATCCGACGAGTTCGGAATAGAGCGCTTCGTATTGCGCGACGATTTTGTCTTTTGGGAACAGTCGGAGCGCGCGTTCGCGGCCTTGCTCGCCCATTTGGCGGGCGCGTTCGGCGTCGGTGAGGAGTTCGATGGCCCAGGCGGCCATGCAATCGGTGTCGCCGACCTCGCACAGGTAGCCGGTCACGCCGTGTTCGACGACTTCGATGATGCCGCCGCTCGCCGTGGCGATGACGGGTACGCGGCAGGCCATGGCCTCGAGGGGGACCATCCCGAAACTCTCGTGTTCGCTTGGTTGGAGTAAGAGGTCTGCGGCGGGCAGGATGTTCTCGATGGCGCGATAGTTGCCAAGAAACGTGACCTTGTCCGACAGGCCTAGTTGTTTGACGACGGCTGCCGCCGAGAGGCGCTCCGGACCTTCCCCTACCATAACTAAGCGGGCCGGCACTTGATCGGCGATTTTGGCGAACGCGCGTACGATGTCCGTGACCCGTTTCACGGGTCGGAAGTTGGATATGTGCATGACGATCTTTTCGTTTTTGGGGGCGAGGGCCGCGCGGTCGGCCCTGGCGTGCGCGAGTAGGTCCTCGTTTACAAAGTTGTATATGGTGCGCACCGGGGATGTGAGGTCGAACTCGCGCTCGGTTTCTCGGGTCAGCCATTTCGAGACGGCGGTCACGGCGTCGCTGTTTTCCATGGCGAATTTGGTGATTCGAAAGAAGGAGGGGTCGGTTCCCACCAACGTAATATCCGTTCCGTGGAGCGTGGTCACAATCTTGAACCGTTTCTCGGGGGGCAGCATCTCTCGGGCCATGATGGCGCAGGTGGCGTGGGGCGTGGCGTAGTGGGCGTGCCAGAGTTGAATGGCATGTTCTTCGGCGACTTGACAGATGCGGTTGGCCAACGCAAAGGCGCAGAGCGGGTAGCGGAACAGCGGGTACGAGATCAGATCTACACAGTGGCAGAAGATATTCTCTCGGCAGTCGGGCAGCCGGAACGGATGTTCTGTGGTCACGAAGTGGATGGTGTGGCCCTTCTCCGCCAGGGCGATGCCGAGTTCGGTCGCCACGATGCCGCTGCCGCCGGCTGTCGGATGGCACGTAATCCCTATTTTCATGGCCGTGGCTCCAGTCCGGGCGGGAACTCGAGCCCTATCGGCCCCTCCGCATGAAGCGGTTCGCCATACGCCGCGTGGATGCGGGTGCCCCAATACGCGGCCCGCACCCGGATCGAGTCCCAAAACGCCTCGGACGAGATTAAGGTCGCCTCGCCGGGATACTCCGGGTTGTAGAACTGTGATTTATGCGCTTTGAGTGCCGCCAGCTTGGTTTCGAATTGTTCGGAGACGTCGATTAAGATTTGCGGCGACGTCGCGCCGTCGTAGTAGGGGTGGTAATAGTATACCCAGGGCGTTCGGTGCGGCCGCTGACCCGTGTCAATTTGCACCAACCCGGAGAAGTAGTTCGCGTCGCGCACCAGATGGTACGCGGCGCCGTGGTCCGGATGCCGATCGCCCTCCATGGGCACGAGCAGCATCTGAGGCCGGAGCGTGCGAATCCATTGGATTACGCGGCGCCGCTGGTCGTCCGTGTTGGCGAGGGTGCCGTCCGGCAGTTCGGCGTTGTCGCGGCGCGTTACGCCCAGTATACGGGCCGCTTCGGCGGCCTCCTCGACGCGCTCGTCGACCGAGCCGCGCGTGCTCATCTCGCCCCGAGACAGATCGAGGATACCGACGCGGCGGCCTCGCTGCGCAAGTTTGCAGACGAGCCCGCCGATGCCCAGCTCGACGTCGTCGGGATGCGCCCCGACGGCCACGACGTCCACGCTCACAGTTCGACCTCGTTCATACTAGAAGATTCAATGTCCAGTTCCGCGATCAGCCGTTGGATGAGCCCCCATCCGTGCTCGAACAAGAACGAAACTATAGTATACACGCGTTCCTGGGGCTTTCTCCATGGGCATAGCGTGTTGCGAAGACGCGCGACCTGTTTGCGGGCGGCGTCGAGCCGGGCCTTATCGCTTCGCAACATGGTTCGCTCCAATCGGTCCAACTGCTCGGCGACGTGTTTGTCGAGGTTGCCCGCCATGGCGGCCGCCGTCGGGTCGTGCTGCGATAGGTCTTCGCTTAGTCCCGCAAGCGCGTTGTGAACGGCCCGCCGCCGGCGTCGGATTGCTTTGGCCCCGCTGGGACGTGTCATGGCGCGCAATGCGCGCTCGATCAACGTCTCGTCGGCCCCGGCGAAGTCATCGAGGGCGAGTCCGAGTTTGCTCATGAGCTGACGGGTCTTTGTCGTGAATAAAGTGCAGCGGGCCCGGGGATACACGATGGGCATCGGTTGGCCGAAATGGTCGAACAGGGGCCGCAGTTGCGCCCAGTAGGCGATCTCGCTCGGCCCGGCCACATAGGCGGCAATAGGGAAGAGATGCTGCTGAACGATACAGCGGAGGGCGACGTTGGGACTGAATCGTTCAGGCGCCTCGCGCAGTAGGTGAAACATGTCGTCCATAGACAGATCGAGGTTTTCTTCCGGCGCCCGATACCGCTCATTCTCGAAGAACACCTTTCGGCGTCGGCCCTCGACCTCGATGAAGAAGTTACATTGCGTTTCGGTCTTGGCGATCTGTGGCGGGAACCCGAGGGACTCGAGGCGCCGGCCGGCTTCATTGAGGAGGCGCGTGCTGGCCAGCGGACACGCGATCTCCTGCTCGAAGACCTCTGCAGCAACCTGGCGCGCCTCCGGCAGATGAGGTGCAAAAACCACAAGGGGAGTGTCCTTGAAAAGGCGCGCGAGCAGCCGGCCCGTCCAATCCGCAAACGAATCGGCGGCGTCGAGCGAGTCGTGGAGGAAGGTTTCGACGTCGCTCCGGAACTCCGCGCCCGGCGTTTCCGTGGCGGCGCGCCGGATCACGTCGTGGAGCGACTCCTCGGCAGGCACCCGATGCAAGGGGCGCCCGGACACCTCGCCTTGTGGCTCATACCGTAATGGCAAGGGTTCGTGCCGTTTCGTGAGTACGTGCGTTATTCGGGCCTCCTCGAAGTCATGGTCGTCGGAGGCAAGCCAGAAGATCGGCACGCAGCGAGTCTTGAAACGTTCTTCGAGCCGCGCGGCCAGCCGAATCGCGGTAACGGCCTTGTAGATGGTGTATAGGGGGCCTGTAAGCAGTCCGGGCTGTTGACCGGTGGCGACGACGGTTTCGGCGCCGTCAAAGTTCCTTTCTTTTCCAAACCGGCTTTGATATCGGGCAACGGCTTTCGTAAGCTCGCGGTCCCAGGCGCTGATGGTGGGCGCTTCCTTGAACAGGTCCGTCGGGGTTCTGGCGAAGCACGCGGCCAAATCGGGCGCCCCGGCCGCATATTCTGTAAGGAAATCGCGCATACCTATGCCTTCTGCCCGATGGCGATCATCCGGGGCGTCGAGTCCCCGAGGGGTGCCCCCGAGTAGTCTCCGAAGAACTGCTCGACGCGCAAGCCCGCCGCTACGAGGAGGCCCGAGAACTCGTCGGGCGTGTACAGGCGCACCGACTCGGTGGCTTCGCCGACGCGGCGGCCCTCCCGGTAGACCTCGGTGAACTTGTTCAAGCGGGCCGTCTGTTCATCGATCCAGCGGGTTTCACGGACCTGATAGCTGTCATGGTCCGTCACAGATTGGGGGACGAGCGTTTGCTCGATATTGGCCCGGTTGACATAGTCAATGAAGAATCGGCCTGACGGCTTCAAGGCGCGCGCAACGCCTCGGGCGACCTCTAGGTTCTCGTCGGCAGTGAAGAAGTATCCGAAGCTCGTGAAAAAGTTGGTCACCGCGTCAAATGCCCCTGTGAAGGGTATGTTGCGCATATCGGCCCGCACCAAGCGCACGGCGTTCTTGACAAGGGATTTCGCGAAGTTAAGCATGTGTCTCGAGTAGTCGAGGCCGACGACGCGCGGCGTGCACTTGAGCAGGTGAACCAAGTGTCGGCCGTTTCCGCAGCATAGATCGAGCACGGCCTGCCCGGACTTGATTTCGAGTTGTTTGACGGCAAATCCGACTTCCGGTTTGGCGCCTGCTACAGTTCGGTGGGCGTAAACGAGCGGATACATCGCGTCGAAGGCCGTTTCATACCAATTAGGCGCGATATCCGGGCGTCTTCCTGTCATTGCATTTCCGTCCAGCGGCGGCCCCATCGATGTTTCCAGTGTTGTCAGTGTATCAAGAAACGTACCGGCTCACACGGCGTAGGCGCCCCTTGCTCGAGCCTAGCGGAACCCGGCCGCCGATCGCAAGGTAAACGCTCATCTCGTCGTATTCACACTAATCGTCCCGTGCATCAGGGAGCGGCGGCGGCTCGCGGAGGGCTCGGGCGAAGAGTTCCGCCATGTGGAGCGGCCGGGCTTTGGTCAGATGCCCGATCTGCTGGCGGCAGCTTGTGCCGGACGCCACCAGGCGCGTGTGTTCGGGCAGTCCGTTGACGATATCCACAAGCGGCTTGGCCACCTCGAGCGACAACGCGTATTTCGATTCGAGCATCCCAAAGGCCCCGGCCATGCCGCAGCAACCGGTATCGAGCAACTGGACGGCAGTATCCGGTAGATGCGCCGCCAGTTTGGCCACGACGGTCGGGTCGGTCAGCGCCTTCGCGTGGCAGTGGACGTGCAGGGCCACGGGTTCCTGGCCCTCTCGAAAGGCAATTGCGCCGGGTTCGGCGTCGAGCAGATCGTAGATGAATTGCTCGAAGAGAAAACAGCGTTGGGCTACGTCCGCCGCCTCATCGATTCTCAGTTCGATGTAATCTTCGACGAACATCGAGTAACAGGAGGGTTCGAGGAAGAGAATTGGGACTTGCCGGTTGGGTTGCTGGCGCGTCTCGAAGACAGGGACAATCCCTGTCTTCTTGAGGAGTCTGAGGTTGTGCCTGGCAAGGCGTGCGGCGACATCGAGTCGGCCGCGACTGAAGGCGGGCCGCCCACAGCATTTCCTGCCCTTCGGCAATACGACTTCGAACCCGGCGGCCTCGAGCACGGCTACGGCCGCTTTCCCGATGTGGGGTTCGTTGTAGCGGACGAAGCAGTCGTCCCAGAGTATTACCTGTCCGCGCGGCCCCGCGCCGCGCGGCCGCCGTTTGGCGAACCACCTGTCAAACCGCTCGGCCGTATAGGGCGGCAGGGGGCGCTGCGCGGCGATGCCGAGCGCCTTCTCCATCAGCCAGCGGACGGGCCGCGCACGGAGTGCGGCATTGGCGAACCGTGGCGCAAGACAGCCGAGCCTGCCGAGCATGTCCACCGAGCTGATAACGCGATCGAGCAGCGAGACGCCTTCGCTGCGTTGGCGCGCGTAAATCAGTTCCGATTTCAACAGCGCTAGGTCAACGTTCGACGGACACTCGGTTTTGCACGCTTTGCAGGCCAGGCAGTTGCTCAGCGCTTCGTCGAGGGCCGCGGACGCGAGCGGCGCCCCTTCGTCGACGAGGCGTCCCTCGAGCACGGCCCGGATTGCATTCGCTCGGCCTCGCGTCGTCATCTTCTCTTCCGCTGTGGCCACGAACGTCGGGCACATGGCCGGTGTATCTTTGCGGCATTGTCCGCATCCATTGCACTGTTCGAGGTTGCCTACGAACGACTGGTCTTTGCGGGCAAACGCGAGCATCGGCTCGAAGGGCAACTCGATCCTGTGTCCGGCGCCTTGGCGCAGGTGCGTGTCGATGTGATAGGAGCCGTCCGGGACGATTTTGCCGGGGTTCATAACGCCCCTCGGGTCGAACAAGGCCTTGACTTCGGCCATGGCCGCTACGAGGTCCGTCCCGAGGTGTTTCTCGATGAATTCGGTGCGGGCGATACCTACGCCGTGTTCGGCGCACAGCGACCCGCCAAACTCTCGCACCAAGTTCGATACGCCCTCGGCCAGTTGCCGGTATTTGGCGACGTCCTCGGCCTTATGAAAGTCGATGACAGGCCGAACATGAAGCAGACCCGCTGAGGTGTGGCCGTAAAACGAGCTATCGAGGCCGAGGGGCTCGAGTAGGGCGCGAAGGGCGTCAAGGTAGGCCGGGAGTCGTTCCGGGCGAATCGCCGCGTCCTCGATTCCTGCGGCGGGTTTTGCGGGGCCCGGGCATGAGGTCAACAACGAGAGGCCGGCCTTGCGCAGCGCCCACACCTCCTCCATGAGCCGCTCGTCTTGGGTCACGAGCGTCCGTAGGCCGAGATCCCGCTGCGTCAGTGCGGCTAAGCGCGGCTCGATCTCGTTGTAGAACTCGATGATCAGTATGGATTCGCAGGGTTGGTCGTCGAGTTGGAGGAAATCCCGCGCGGTGCGAAACGCCGGTTGGCCGGCGGTTTGGTCGAACAGCAACCGGTCGATATGCTCGATAGCCACCGGATCGAGGTCGATCAGTTCGACGGTTGCCTGCATCGCCTCCGCGACCGATGCGAAGAAGACCAGGCCTATTCCCTTCCGGGCAGGCAAGGGGGCCAGTTCGAGCTTTGCCGAAGTGACTGCGGCCAACGTGCCTTCACTACCGCCGACGATCCGCGTCAGGTCGCCCTTCGCGTGCAGGTACCTGTCGAGGCCATATCCCGGCCATCGCTTGAGCAAACCTGGGGGACAACGCTCGGCAATGGCCGGCGCGTGCCGCTCGAGCAAGTGGTCGAGCCCGACGGAGAGTTCCGGCAGGGCATCGTGTGCGCGGCCCACGGTCGCGATCGTGCCGTCCGCAAGCACAATCTCGAGCGAGGCCACATTGTCGACGGTCGTGCCGTATAGTCCCGCCCGGGCCCCGGACGAGTTGCTCGAGATCATGCCGCCGAGCGTCGCACGCGAGCTCGTGGCGACATCCGGGCCGAACCACAGATTGTGGGGTTTTAGAAATGTGTTGAGTTGGTCGAGGACGACGCCCGGTTCGACGCAGACTGTTCGCGTCTCGAGGTCTAGGTTGAAAACGCGGCGGTTGTAGCGCGAGAAATCGACGATGAGTCCGCTGCCGACGGCGCCGCCGGCGAGACCTGTGCCGGCGCCCCGCGGCGTTATAGGCACGCCGGCCTCGGCGGCCGCCGCGATAGCGGATGCCGCCTCGGCCGCGGAACGGGGAAAAGCGACGGCAAACGGTTCGATCTGGTAGATCGACGCGTCGGTGGCGAACAATGCCCGCGTCAACGCATCAAACCGGACGTCACAATCCGTTTGTTCGAGTCTGGCCCGTTTTCGAGATGCATCGGCCATGGCGGGATTATAGCGGCTGGCGCCATAGACTTTATAGCGGTTGGCGAAGAAGGATCTAGAGTCCAGGGTTTAGGGTCTCACGGGACCTCGTACTCCTATTCGTACTCGAGGTCGTGCTCGAAAAGGGTTACCTTAATGCAGTAATGTCTTGTTGTGTGGGGATAACCTGAGATTCAGCGGGGCGTGTTAGGAAACGGGCTGGCGTCGGGCTTGGCCCAGCGCGACTTGGCCATTCGAAGGCCGAGCGTCGAAAGGAGGGACTATGCCGAATATCACTGTTGAAGGGCCGCCGGTTGCGGATCTAGACAAGAAAAGGGGATTGGTCAGTGACCTCACCGATGCCGCGGCAAACGCGTACGGATTGCCGCGAGATGTCATGGTCGTCTTGATTAAGGAGAACGCGCCGGAAAACGTCGGTGTCGGCGGTCAATTGATCGTCGATCGGGCCGGCGCGGCCGGAACAACTTAGGCTGCTGCGCTGTGCAATGCAACAACGTAGACGCTGAGGAGACGATGGAATATCGCTTCTGTCCCAAGTGTGGCAGCCGGCTATGCTCGCGAGACATCGGCGATGAAGGGCCTACACCGTTCTGTGGCCGTTGCAACCAGCCCTTCTTCGACTTTGCACGGCCGTCCGTTCTCGTGCTCGCGCGCAATGACAAGAATGAAGTAGCGCTGCTGAGACAGCGGTACGTGTCGGCAACCAACTGGGTGCTGGTCGCTGGCTTCAATAAGAGAGGAGAAACCGCGGAAGAGACCGTAGCGCGTGAGGTCGGAGAAGAGACGGGGCTGCGCGTCACGAAGTGTCAATACATATCGAGCTACTACCATAAAGGGAAGAAGCTGCTCATGCTCGGATTCCTGGCGCACGTGGACGGAACGCTGTCGAGCGCTTCCTCGGAGGTCGACGAGGTGCAATGGGTGACCTTTGACCAAGTCCCCGACCTTTTGCGGGAAGGCAGTACCGGCCTCGCGTTCTATCACGACGTCAAAGCCATACTGAAGAGGGTCTGACGCGAACGCGGCGTCACGCGAGCTCTCGCGGCGCAAAGCGACCTCACGCGATAATCCGCTTCGTGTTGGCGGGCTTGCGGAATGGATAATTCATGAATTTTGATTGATTTTTCATGAAAGAGCTGCTATTGTCGTGGGGAGTTAGCTTCGAGGTCTCTATGCGAAAGGTTTGGGTGTGGCAACACTGCAAGTAAAAGGCATGGATGACGATCTCTATCGAGCGTTGGCGGCGCGCGCGGCGCAAGACAATCGCTCCATTAGCCAGGAGGTCATAACGCTGGTTCAGGACTTCTTGGCCCGTCCTGGGCGCTCTGCACGCAACGCCACCGAGGAATTTCTGTCACTCGCGGGTTCGTGGGGGGACGACCGTTCTGCAAAGGAGATCGCCCGGGATATACGCGCGAGACGGCGGAGCGGCAGGCGATTCGGGGACGCCGATGTATTTGATTGACACGGACATCATCATCTATGCCGTGAAAGGGGAGCAGACCGTCGTCGATCGCTTTAAAGAAACGGCAGCACAGCCCAAGGCGTTGTCCGTAATCACGTACGGCGAACTGCTATTCGGCGCGATGAAATCGGCCCGCCGCCAGGAGAATCTCGGGAAGGTGCGCCGGATCGGCTCCTTGTTTCCCGTGATCGAGGTCTCGCGGCCGATTATGGAGACGTTCGGTTCGCTGAAGGCC
>Ga0180438_10009351_pt1 | contig 12235 bp, 14 predicted proteins | sample SS_ome_12_FD_132455 | JGI IMG/M metagenome (GOLD analysis project Ga0180438, IMG submission 132455) | Hypersaline lake sediment archaeal communities from the Salton Sea, California, USA - SS_3_D_2 metaG | ecosystem: Environmental > Aquatic > Non-marine Saline and Alkaline > Hypersaline >...
ATGGCCTCCGTGGCCTGGGCAGTGTTCCCCACCAACGCCTCCTCCTGCCTCGCGCAGCGGACCGTTGCGGGGTACTGGGCCACCTGCACGGGCGTTTGATGGGTACAACCCAGAACGTTTCACGGAGTTACGTCGCCGGCACTGCCTAGACGCCGCCATCAGGACTGCCTCGTGGGGTTCCTGATCACGTTGAGCTGCCGCCCGCACCAACCCCAGGACGGGGCGTCAGCCGGTTCGCAAAGCGTCCTCCGAGAGCGACTCCTCAAGCTCAACGTCGGTGAACCTCCCGTCTTTGCGGATCAGTTCGCCGTCGAAGTAGGCCTCTCCTCCTCCATGCTCCTCAGTCTGCACCTGCACGATGTCCCAGTGAATGGCCGATCGATTACCGTTGGGCGTCTCCGCGCCGCAGCTGCCCAGAGCAAGGTGCAGCGATCCGGCCAGCTTCTCATCGAACAGGGCGTCCTTCACGGGACGGGTAATCATGGGATTCACGCCCAGGGCGAACTCCCCCACGTAGCGAGCACCTTCGTCGGTGTCCAGAATGTCGTTCAGGGCCTTTGCGTCCCCTTGACAGTAAGCATCGACGACTCTCCCTTCACGGAACTCCAACCTGATCCCGTGGAAGGTGATCCCCCTATCCAGCGCCGGGATGTTGAAAGTGATGTGGCCGTTGAGCGAATCCCTCACCGGAGCCGTGAAGACCTCTCCGTCTGGGAGGTTCTCCTTGCCATCGCACTTGACGGCGGGAATACCCTTGATGGAGAAAGAAAGGTCCGTTCCGGGAGATACGATACGCACCTCGTCCGTGCTCTCCATCATCTCCACGAGACGATCCATCGCCCGGGACATCCTGGAGTAGTCCAGGCAGCACACCTCGTAGTAGAAGTCTTCGAACGCCTCCTGGCTCATCTCAGCCAGTTGGGCCATGGAGTTCGTGGGGTAGTTGAGGATGCACCACTTGGTATTCCTCACCCTCTCCTGAAGATGCACTGGTTCCGAGTATAGCCGCTGGTAGAGTTGCAGGTGCTCGCCATCCACATCGGCCAGATCGAAGGGGTTATCCGGAGCGTGCACCAGCAGCCAGGCGTCGATCTCCTTCATCAGTTTCAAGTGCAGCTTCCCATACGCCTCCATCTGCTGTTCGGTAGCGCTCCTGGCCCAGACTCGAGTCAGTGAGCGGTCGTTGTAGTACCAGAAGGGCACCCCTCCCATCTTGGTGGCTTGCCTGATGATCTCCTTGCCCAGCTCCAAAGTGTGCTGGCCCCTCATCTCCAGCATGATCTTCTCGCCCGGCTGCAAGTCCAGCGAGTAGTTGAGAATGATCTCGGCCAGCGTGTCGTTTCGCTTGTCTCTCATCAGTCTCTGCCTCCTGCCACCGTTGCGCAAGGGAGAAAACCTGCGCCCGTTCGACACCTCACAGAGTGAACTCGCCGTCCCTCATAATCACTTTGCCCTCCACATCGATGGTCACGTTCTTCAACACCCCGTCGATGTGAACCTCACTCGTCCAATCGGCGCCAGTTTCGTGGGGGATAGGGTACCCTACCGCCACGTGGATCCCAGGGAACTTCTCGTCCTGAAGCAGGTTCCCCACCAGTCTGTCGAGGCCCGTGTTCGTGCCAATGGCGAACTCACCGAGTCTGTTGGCGTTCTCGTCCTTCGCCATGTAGTCAGCCAATTCCTTCTCGAGATCAGCGCGGGGACAGGACACCTTCCTGACTTGCGTGTCCTCGATTTCCCAGGTGACCGGGGTCTCGTCCAGCAACCCGTACTTCTCGCTGAAGTAGTCTCCCAGGATGCCATCGATGACGACCACTCCCTCGTTTACGCGATGGGGGCAGGTGAAGACCTCACCCTCGGGGAGGTTGTTGCCCCGGCCGGGCACCAGAACGCCATCGCAGACCACCCAGTTGAGGGTAGAAGAGAACTCAGCGGTGAACTCGGTGCCCGCAGGGCTGGTGACCGTGATGTTCTTGGCCCGCTCAACGATGGCGCCCACAGCGGCGCTGATCCTCTGCACCTCGGTGTAATCCGCACACATCCCCATGCGCATCAGTTCGTCGCTGATGCCGGGCATATGGGCATGCCTGACCTTCTCGGTTGCATTGACTACCCGAATGAGAGGTAGCCGGAGGCTCCCCACCTCCCCCTTCTTGCCCGTGGCCGCGAAGAAGCTGACATCGGCGCCCCTGATGGCCTGGGCGATCTCGTCCGGAAGCTCCAAAGGGTTGCTCCCGTCCTCAGGTCGGGCTCCAAAGTCCTCCAAAACGAAGGTGGTGACAGTCTCAGGACAAATAGAGCGTGCCACTTCGATTATCGCTTGGGCGATGTGCTCTGTCTCCCGGTCGGTGATCACCACTACCCTCTCCCCTGCCTGCAACCGCGCGCAGTTCCTCACCGCCTGCATAGCACCCTCTATTAGTGTTCCCATCACGCCTCCCCGTCAATTCTCGCCTGAATCCATTCTGTGCTATGTCAACTGTTGCACAGATCGGCTATTCTGTCTTGCGCTATTGTATCACACACCCACGACCGACGAAACAGCCCGGCCACTGAGCGGTGCTTGACACCAAGGTGCAGAGATGGTATAGTCAGCACAAGCTCACTGGGAACGAGCATCGTACATACCAAGGAGGCGGTGACGATGGGGAATCATTGGCTACGAGGCATTCTGTTGGGCGTGAGCCTGGCCCTGCTCTTGTTGAGCGGCGTGGCGCTGGCTCAAACCCTCACTCTGGCTATGGACAAGGATTGCGTGGAGTGCTGGCCAGGACCCTACGATGAGGATCCACCCGACGAATACGTGATCAACCTCACCCTGGATGGGTGGGACCCGGCGCACCTCGTATGCAGCCGCGTGTACCTCAATGGTGAGCCGATGGGCGATCATCCCATCTGCGGAGCTCCCCCCAACGCGGATCCGCCCCTTAGCGGCCCCTTCTTCGCGGCGCCGTGCGATCCCATAGTTCGCCCAGATCGACGGCTTGTCGTCGTCACGGACATGGGAGGAGAGGTCTTCCCTGAGGGCATAGAAGCTTTGTACGGCGAATGGAAACTCCGCATGTGGCAGCCAGACACCGACAACGCAGATTCCGTCACTTGGACCTTCGCCGAGGCCTGCGAGGTGGAAGAGGAATTCGTGCCCGAGCCGGGCACCATGGCCCTGCTGGGAACTGGGCTGGCCGGGCTGGCAGGCTACGCTACTCTGCGCTGGAGGTCGCGCAGCTAGCCCGACGAGGTGGCTCCAAATGGGGCGCCACCCCGCCAGACGAACGATTCCACCCTGTCTTCGTATCACTTCCACAACAGCCCGTGATCCGTGTCCACTGAGCAGTGCTTGACACCAAAGTGCACGGATGGTATGAGCAGCGCAAGATCACTGGCAACGAGCATCACACGTACCAAGGAGGGGAAGACGATGAAGAATCACTGGCTACGAGCCATTCTCTTGGGCACCAGCCTGGCCCTGTTGTTGGCCAGCGGGGTGGCGTTGGCCCAGGGGATAGTGGTCACCACAAACCCAGAGGACTGCCTGGAGTGTTCCACCAGAGGCAATGAGAACTGGCTCGCGGTCCACACTTCCGGCTGGCTGAACGGCGAGTACCTGAACTTCACGGCCTGGTACGAGGGGCAGTACGTGGGCGACTGCCAACAGTGCGCACAGGCCGTCGATGGCAAGCACATCGAGCCCAAGTTCTTCATGGCCTATTGCGAAGCGATTCCTGCGCAAGCCGCGTTCTCGGAGGTCGGGCCCAACCTTACGACTGCGCTGGGCAACTGGACATTCGAGATCGCTGGCGACGAGTCGGGGCGCTGGGCTCACTTCAGTGTCCTGGTCGCTGAGGTCTGCGAGGCGGAAGAGGAATTCGTGCCGGAGCCGGGCACCATGGTCCTCCTGGGCAGCGGACTGGCAGGGTTGGCAGGCTACGCCACCCTGCGCTGGAGAAGCAGGCAGTAGTACTCAATCCAGCTGACAACAAGCGGAGGGCCTTTCCGGATGGAAAGGCCCTTTTCTCTGCCCCCGATCTAGCGCCCCTTCTGTGCTCCGGCCATGGCCTCGAAGTTCTCGTACAGGCCGGGTTTGCCGGCGCCCTCCCTGAGGCCCACGGCAAACCCTTTCAGTCTGTCCCACACCTGGTCCGTGGCCAGCCAGTCGAAGAGCACTTCCTCGCTCAGCAGTCCGTGCTTGTAGAGGGTGCCGAAAGTCTCGAACCACAAGCAGACCCTGGACGCGTTCTTGAACCCTTCACTCCCGGCGGGATACTTCTCGACGAAAGCCACGAACTCGGGGATGAACTCGCCGCTCCACACCCAGCCAGCGGCATCCGAGATACCGATAGCTGCCCACACCTGAAGCAGCTCCAGCATCAGTGTTGCATCTTCACCAGCAGGCTTGGCCATTGTCTCCTCTCCTCCACGATTTGATGGCCGGACACTCTAGCCCCATTCCGATCGAGGCCCGCTATCTGGCGTACCTGGCCTACTCTACTCTCAGAGCCTCAGCCGAGAGGGCCTCCTCAAGCCCCTGGTCCACGAACTTGCCGTCCTGGCGAATCAAATCTCCATCGAAGTAGATCTCCCCGCCGCCAGACTCCTCCGTCTGGATGAGCACCAGGTCCCAGTGGATCGCTGACTGATTGCCATTGGGGGTCTCGTCTACGCACTCGCCCAAGGCCAGATGGAACGAGCCCATGATCTTCTCGTCGAAGAGGGGGTTCTTCATCGGCCCGCGCATCAAGGGGTTCACGCCCAGAGCGAATTCGCCAGTGTACCGCGCCCCCTCGTCCGTGTCCAGGATGTCGTGCAATCTCTCGGTGTCACCCTGACACGAGGCCTCCGTCACCCTGCCATCCTGGAACTGCAGCCTGATGTCGTTGAAGACCACTCCCCTGTCGATGGCGGGGATATTAAACCTAATGTGTCCATTCACCGACTCTCTCACCGGGGCCGTGAACACCTCGCCATCAGGCACGTTGAGTCTGCCATCACTCTTGACCGCTGGAATACCCTTGATGGAGAAGGTCAAATCCGTGCCTGGCGAGATCAGCCGGACCTGGTCGGTCTCCCGCATCAGCTCCGCCAGGGGATCCATAGCCCTGGACATCCTGGGGTAGTCCAGGCAACACACGTCGTAGTAGAAGTCCTCGAAGCCTTCTTTGCTCATCTCCGCCAGTTGGGCCATGGAGTTGGTGGGATACGTCAGCAGGCACCACTTGGTGTTTCGGACACGCTCCCGCAGCTGCACAGGTTCGACGTACAGCTTCTGGAACAACTTCAGCTGTTCACTGTCCACGCCGGCCATTTCGAAGGCGTTGTCAGAGGCGTAGAACCCCAGCCAGGCATCGCACTCTTTGGCCAGCATCAAGTGTAGTTCCCCGAAGGCCCTCATCTGCTCCTCGCTGGCGCCTTCGAGCCAGGGGCGTCCCAAAGCGGGATCGTTGTACCACCAGAAGGGCACTCCCCCCATCTTCGTGGCCTGTCTGATCGTCTCCTTGGCCAGCTCCAGGCTTTCCCAGCCCCTGATCTCCAGGAACAGCTTCTCACCCGGCTGTAGATCTACCGAGTGGGTGAGGAGGATCTTGGCCAGAGTCTCGTTTCGTTGGTCCTTCATCGTCATCCCTCCCTGTTGGCGCTCATACCTTTCGTACCTTACTAGCGGGAGGCCAATGCCCGATTCAGGCACAGGCACGTCAAGCGAGAACAGGCTCCCACCTCCAGGCCGCGCCCTCCCGCCCGATGTACCCCAAACCTGGGAATGGGAAATGAAAGGCGAGCAGCAACAGGTTCTCCGCTTCTGTTCTCCGGAGGAGACTGCGCCTCAACGCGAGAGCTTGCTCCGCATCCCTATCATACACACTGTACCAGTCGGGATGCCGCAAGTTGATCGGATGGAGCACGACGTCGGAGATGTAGAGCAACTTTCGGTCCCTCCAGCGGATCTCCACCATCAGGTGACCGGGAGTGTGGCCAGCGGCCGGCACGGTACGAACGCCCGGGGCGACTTCTCTTTCTCCACTTAACGGCTCGATCCGCGAGCGAAGGGGCCCCAACTTCTTGTCGAAAAACTCTACCCTCTCCGGATCGATCTCCTCCCGGGTCCCCTCCGGAATGCAGAAGCCCCATTCGTCCTTGGATATCATGAAGCGGGCGCGGGGAAAAGCCAGGTCACCATGCGCGTCCGTGAGACCGCCGATGTGATCCCCGTGGGCATGGGTAAGTAGCACCAGATCGACGTCGCTGGGGTCGATCCCCTCAGCCGTGAGATTGTAGAGCAACCGGCCCGCGTTAGGCCGCGGACCGGATCCCATCCCTGTGTCTACGAGAATCGTCTCCTCGCCGGTCTGGACCAGCAGGCAATTCTCTCCCACCGGCACCTCTCCAGAGGCGAGACCGTATTCGCGCAGCGTCTCGTCCAGGTCGTCTTGAGGGGCGTTGCAGAACAGGTCCTCTGCCCGCAGGGTATACCTACCATCGCTTACGGACAGGCAGCTCAGTTCTCCGACTCTGAAGCGAAAGCTGTCAGCACACATCGGCCTTCTCCTTGTGAACGGGCATCCGCCTCTCGATAGCGGGAGACACTCGATGAGAGTGCACCCATTCTGGCCCGTAGTTCTATACCAGTCTTCACGGGGTCGAGGTTCAGTGAGAGCGTCTCTTCACGAAGGCGCGAGCCACACGATGAACCAGGAGGGGATCAGCTTCTTGCGGGACGCGACCGCGCCCCGACCACTTACCTATCAACCGCCGCTCGTGGTCACAACGCCTACAGCCCAGAAGGTGAACACCAGAACGTCCAGCGCAAACTGGATCAGCCAGGCCCAGAGGAAGCCCTTCGTCTCCAGCATGCTCTTCGCCAGGAGCCACCCCAACAGCCCGAACAGCAGGAGGCCCAGCACTCCAGGTGGCATACCGTAGAAGTGCCCCAGGGCGAACAGAACGACAGTCAAGAGCAGCCCCTGCTGTTTCCCGACCGCTGGCAGCAACTGTGAGAGTAGCGAGGCGCGATACGCAAAGTTCTCATTGAAGCTGTTCATGGCCGCGAAGAGCAGCGCCACGGGGAGTAAGGGCAGGGCTCGAACGAGGTCAGCCGTCGAAGGACGATTGGTGAGGAGGGAGAGGACCAGGAACAGTGCGGCCAGAATCACCAGGGACTGCGTGCCAAAGCGCGTCCACGACAGAGGTTCTCTCATGCCTAGCCAGCGCACAGGTTCCGCCGGGGCATCGAGCCGGCCCCTGACCAGGAAGTAGTCACTGCGCTTCAACCCTATGGACACCAAGACGACCCAGGGCAGCAAAGCCATCAGGAGCCGGAGAAGCTGCGGCCCCAGGCTGCTCATGAACCACGATCCGCAGCCGGCTCCAAAGAACTGTTGCCAGAGCCGAGAGAACTCAATCAGAGGCCGCAGCACGAACTCTCCCATCATCAGAGCCAGGAGTACGAGCAGGTACCCCGTCAAAGGGGCGATGGCCTTCCAGACGAGGGACAAGACCAGCAGGACCATCACACTGCCCACCCGCACCCAGAGCACCGATGTGGCATCACCACCGAACAACTCTTGCCAGATGATGCCCGGGAGCCAACTGGCGGCCAGGGTTCCCACCCAGGCCGCGGTCAGGATGATCGTGCGGCTGGCCGCGGATGAGGTCTCTTCTGGTTGATGCGCCACCGTCCCCCTCCTTCCCTGTCAGAAAGGACCGCCACCTTTGGGGGTTGCCGTCCTCGCGTGGTTGTCCCATCTGGCAGGGACCCTTGGCCGGTCTGCAATCTCGCAGGGAATGTACACGCGCTACCTACGAATGTCAAGCCGTCCAGGATGACCGCGGCGGGAGGGCGTCTCATAGCCACCGATGTGGAACGCCCGCACCCCTGGCCTCCAGACATCGCCTCCAGCACGCAATACTGCGGAAAAAGCCGCAATATCCGGGTTTTAACCGGCTTTTAATGCGTCTTTTATGGTACATTAACGGCGCCGCGGTACAGTAGAGTCGCGAACAGTAGTGGTTGGGAGGCGAAATGTGAAGAAGCCCATCTGGATTCTTTCCGTGGCCCTGTTCGTGGCTGCGGTGGTAGCCATCGCTGCCACGGCCACGGCGTATTCCGCACCCAAGGGTGGTCTCCGTCCCAAGCTAACCGTGGAGTCCTGTCTCGTAGAGGGCACGGGTGTCTTCAGGATAAGGGCCGTCAACTGGGACGTCGCCGGAGAGTGGCGGCTGAAGCTTCATCAGGGCAGCGATATCATCCCCATAGGATATCTCGAAGCCTGGGAACAGGTCGGAGCCCTCGACTGGACAGCGAGCATCACCACCACAATAGAGGGTACCTGGAAGAAGCAGTTCCTCGATGGTGACGATTGGGTCAACAAACACGGCGCCCATTCCCTGTCGGTACAGACATTCACAGAGAACGGCTGGTTCTGCCCCGAGGAGCCCACCTTTGACCTGGGCAGTCTCGTTTGGTACGACACCGATCAAGACGGCGTGCAGGACGATGGAGAGCCCGGCGTGCAGGGCGTCGTAGTCCAGCTTCACGACGACCCCACTTGCAGCACGACCCATACTTACTCCGGAACCACCGGTCTGGACGGCGGTTACCTGTTCACAGACCTGACCACCAGCACCGTCTGTCTGCAGTTCCCGGACATTCCAGCTGGCTGGCAGATCAGCCCGCGCGACCAGGGCAGCGACGACACGGTCGATTCCGACGCGGCCCCCTTATCCGCTCGCATCGAGAGCATCGATCTACAAACAGACGACCTGGACCAGGACGTAGGGCTCTACGTCGACGGGTCCATCGGCGATCGTGTGTGGTGTGACTACAACGGTGACACCTTCTATGATCCCGGCGAGGGACTGGAGACCATCACCCTCTCCCTGTTCGAGGACCTGAACTGCGACCGCTATGGAGGCGATTTGCTGACCACGGTGGAGACGGGCAGCGAGGGTCTCTATGCCTTCACCGACCTGAACACCGGCCCCCCAGGTGCGACCGATGAGGTGTGCTACGTAGTGACGGTAGATGCCTCGGACGAAGACCTGGGGACGTGCAGGCACCCGGTGGGCGCCATCACTCTCGGGCTGACGCTCAGCGCCGATGAGTTCGAGAACGATGCCGTCGACTTCAGTTTCCTCGACCAGTCAGGGATTCCCAGGCCATTCCGGTCCTTTTGTCCGGTGGTGACAAACGGAGCCTGAAGTCAGCCGTCGCGCCGCTACCTCCGTTGGCGGCAACCTAGGAAGCAGCAACGGAAAGACCTCGGAGGTCTCACCGCCACTAGCCAGTCTTCAGACAACGAGGGGCACGGCCCGACTTCACAAACAAAGCGGGGGCTGCGCTACGGGCCGCACGGCAGTTGGAACCCACGTTGTCGGAATCCAGCCGCCGGCGAGGACGCGACCCCAGAGCATACCCCCGACAACAAACTCTGTTACCTATACTGTACCCCATCCTGCGATCTCTAGCCAGCTCTGCCCCCAGAGTTATCTTGAAGGGCCTCGAGTATGACATCTGGTATCGTTGAGGATACCAAGGAGACTGCCAGCCGGTCGCACTGCAAATCGCCACCCCGGTACACGAGAGGATAACCTCGTGGATCTCCTCCATCAGGCGCCTCGTCTCTTTGAGCGCCACCACGATCTCACCGTAGTGGGTCATATCGTCGGGGGAGCAGCCACGCACCAGGCCGTTGCTGAGACACTCCACCGGAGTCAAAGCCGCCAGGACCTCCCCTCGCCTGCCAAGCGCACAAACCAGCCTCCAGGCGACCTGCCGGGATTGGGCGGGACATGTTGTCTGCTGCCGGCTCACCTGATCTTACGGCTCGAAGACCTCGAAGACCAACCGCGTCGGCGGCTCTTTCACGAGACCCTCCAGGGCCTCCTGGAGCCTTGGAAACATGACCTGGAAGGCTGCCTCAGCCGCTTCCGCCGTCTCCCACATCACCAGAGCGCCGTACACGCCGGTCTCATCGTTGCCCAGATACGTCACGCCCTTGAACCCTTTCACCTGCGGAAAGGCCGGATCAAACTTCTCGAACAGTTTCTGCGCTTGCTGGCGCTTGCCCACCCCTAAGTTGAATGTGACCAGATTCGCATTCATCGTTCGAACTCCTTTCACTCACGTAACCACTCCGCAGCCGGCCCAACCCCGACAGACCGCTCAACCCACGTCCCTCATGGTCTTCGCGCAGGTGGCTCCTCATAGCACATCAACGCCCCCCGACGCTACAGAAGAGCCCAATCAGACCACGATTATTCTCAGCATATCGCACGAGGGGGACTCTGTACGTGACAAATTTGACGTGGGTACTGATGGCGCTCTGGTTGTCTACTACACAATGGGCCACGAGGGGATCGGACCGTCGATCTCCGCCAGAAGGCAATGGCCGGTGAGAACCACGACGACGGGATGCGTTGCACAGCAAGACAGAGCGGGATTCACCCAGACGGGGTCACAGATGGTTGAGGAACTCTTCGACGCTCAGTCCGGCGTGTCTAATGATGCTTCGCAAAGTCCCCCTATCCAGTTCCTTGTGATCAGGCACCACAACCTGACCGAATGGATCGTCTCGACGGAGTACTACGTGGCTTCCCTTCCGTCGCTTGACGTAGAAACCGGCGGCCTCGAGCGCCGTAACGCACTCCCGGCCAGAGATCGTCGGCAGCATCGTCAAACCGCGACGACGAGCGTCTCGAACCGGTCTTCTGGCACGGCCAGGCCATCTTCTTCTAGACCCTCAATGTAGGCCTGGATCGCCTCGCGGATGTTGACGACGGATTCCTCTTTCGTTCTGCCTTGCGTGACACACCCTGGCAAGCTGGGGCACTCCGCGACCCAGAATCCGTCCTCGCCAGGGTAGATGACAACCTGCCTCATCTCGCACCTCCATCCGACCAGAGCCCCGGTTCACCTCCATTATAGCATAGTTCGACGTCGCATACGCATGAAGACAAGGTCAGAACGTGTGGTCTGCCTTAGCCGCCACCAGCCAGGCCCGACAACTGTAAGAGCACGGCACGCCGTGCCCCTACTCGATGGGCCGCGAGGGGATAGCCTCGTCGATCTCCTTCATGAAGCGCATAGTCTCCTTAAGGGCCACCACGATTTCCTGTTGGCGAGCCAAATCGTCGAGCGGCACCTCACGCTCCTTTGAGCCCTGCAAGCCGCCCCTGGTAGGTGCCCGTGCGCAACCTACACGGGCGGGGCCGCTTCTATTGGCCGAGCCTCTAGTAGTCCCGGAGGCCTAGCGGCAGACGCAGCAGGTATTCCACCTTCGCCCCACTCCAGAAGCCGCCTACCAAGGAATAGTCGCCACCCTCTAGAATGCCGGCGTCGCACTGACCGGCGGTGCCGCCCAGGCTGTACCGTCCCTCGCTGCTGAAGCTTTGCCCCCCGCCGTCCACGGTCCACCACGACACCTCGTAGCCATCCTCCGCGTGAGCCAGAGGGCTAGATAGCACGATCAGGAGACCCAGGAGCGCCGCCACAAGTATCAGTCTCTTGTAGGCCGTCAAACTCTCACCTCGCTTGTTCTCACTTGCCAACTGCCTCATCAAAGAAAGCAGCGTGGAAGAGCAGTGTGACTTGTCTGTGTGATCTGCACAGGCTCTCTGCCACTAGAGCTTGATGATGAAAGCCACTCTGTAATAGGGGGGCAGGCTGCTGGCGTCGTCGGTGACGGGGCTGGCCTGGCCGGCGCTGTCGATCGTTATGGTGTGGCTGTGCGCTCCGTCCGAGCTCGTGTCGAAAGTGCCAGCCGTGTTCAGTACGAGCGGGTAGCTTGTTCCCCCTCCCCCGGAGTCCACTTGCCTCGTATACCACTTGTGTTCGTATTCGTGGGAATGCTCTCCGGTCTCGGAGCAACTAGCGGTGTGTGTGTGCTGAGGCAGGTCACTGTACGAGTGGGAGTGCGCGGTCGCCCCGCCCGTCGCACCTGGGTCCTCGCCATTCGAGACGCCATAGACGAAGCTATCGCGCAGGTCAGGTGTGATCACGCCCTCATGCTCCCCACCATCACAAAGCGCCCAGCCAGAGGGGATGGAGGCCAATGTCCCAGACCACATCACGATAACACCGGGCGGCAGGAGATCGTCGGCATCCTGCCCATCCAGTTGATCCGCGTTCAGCGCATGGAGGGCGTAGGGCGCTGCCGTCAGCGCCTGGCGGCTCAGCTCGCTGTAGACGGCGTCCCCCGGGCATTTGACCTTGATCCCCAACCAGCGGGCATCGCCGTCGAAG
>Ga0180438_10009352_pt1 | contig 12233 bp, 8 predicted proteins | sample SS_ome_12_FD_132455 | JGI IMG/M metagenome (GOLD analysis project Ga0180438, IMG submission 132455) | Hypersaline lake sediment archaeal communities from the Salton Sea, California, USA - SS_3_D_2 metaG | ecosystem: Environmental > Aquatic > Non-marine Saline and Alkaline > Hypersaline >...
CGGTGATCTCTCGGTGCTCTCACAGGGCGAATTGTTCGAATTGCCGGATTTGGTGGGGTGGTTGTTGTGGGCAGTCTCGCTCGCCGGCGGGGGTGTGCTGGCCTGGCAGGACGCGGCCCTGTGTTCCAAGATCGGATTGTGGCTCTCCGCGGCCCACGACTTGCTGTCCCTAGAGTGGCTGTACGGCGTGGTGATGGGGGCCCTGGATCGGGGGTTCAGCGTGCTCCGGACTGCTGACGAAGTGGTCAGAGGCGGGGGAGCGTTGTTGTGGTCATGGTTCTTGTTCTTACTTCTCTTGCTGGTGTGGGGTAGTCGCTAATGCCGACACTGGTGGATCTCCTGGAACGAGTTTCATTCCTGGCCGCGATGCCGGCCACGGCCGGCCTATTGGTCACTGCCGGGTTGCTGGTTGTCAGTCGCGATTGGCGGCTGAACGTGACAGCTCTCACCGTGCAGTACTTTTTCGTGGTGTTACTTTTGACCCGGCTGATTCGTCTGGAAGTGGCTGCGGTCAAAGGGTTAACCGGGTGGATGATCTGCATGGTATTCTACCTGACCGAGCGACGAGCCAGCGTGCTGGAGCAGTCGGCGGATGCGAAGGAGAAAACGTCAGCTCGGCGGTGGATCCTTTCTGCCCGCGCGTCCTTTTGCCTGCTGGCCGGGATATTGGTCTCCGTGGCGGCATACACGGCTGCGCTGCGTATCCCGTTGCCCGAGGTGCCCACCGATATCACACTGGCCTGCTACCTGTTGGCCGGGTTGGGCATGCTGTTGCTTGGTTTGAGTGAGTCACCGATGCAAGTGGGGTTGGGCTTGTTGACATTTCTATCTGGATTCGACCTGTTCTACGTCGCGCTGGAGCCCAGCCTGGCTGTGGCCGGGCTGCTCGGCGCTGTCAGTTTTCTCATTGCGCTTGCGACGGCTTATCTGAGGGCGGCGCAGATTGCGGCTGCCAGCGAGGGGGGGACGTTGTGATCGCGGGCCCACTTTTGCTGTTGATCTTTCCTCTGGCGGTGGCGGGCATCGTATACATCCTGCTGCGGTGGACGTCGATATCCGGGCTGCTGTCCATGATAGCAGCCCTGGCGTTGGGCTTTGCGGTCATCACGCTGCCGTTGGATCAACCGGTACGATTCTGGGGAGGCCGGCAGATCGCCATGGGCGAGGTGGTGACGTTCTTTGGGCGGGAGCTGGTCCTTGAGCCGGACGATCGGGTGGCGATGGCGTTTCTGTTCTTTACGTCTGCCGGTATTTTCTTCCTGGCCTGGCGCTTTGTGCCGCACTCCCTGCTCCATCCGATGGGGTTGGCGTTGCTCAGCCTGTTGAGTGGAGCGCTGTTGATCCGGCCCTTGATCTACGCTGCACTGCTTCTGGAGATTGCTGCCGCTCTTTCGGTCTTTGCGCTGCAATCCGAGGATGGACCACCCTCTCGGGGAGGGCTACGCTACCTGACGTTCACGACACTCGCGCTGCCCGGTTTGTTGGTTACCCATTGGCTATTGGAGCGGTACGCGCTGACACCGGATGAGACCGGACTGCTCGGCATGTCCGCTGCACTGCTAGCCCTTTCATTTGCGCTGCTGTTGGGCGTCGTGCCTTTCCACACGTGGGTGCCGGCCGTTACCAACGACGGCGTCGCGCTGGCAGGCACGTTCGTCCTCACCATCGGCAACGGGGCAGTCTGGTTCCTGTTGCTCGATTTCCTGGAGACCTATCCCTGGCTCAGCGATCACCCTCGCTTCGCGACGCTCACTTTCTCCGCGGGCTTGGCGATGGTCGTCGTGGGAGGATTGCTTGCACCCGCGCAGCGGCGGTTGGGGGCGTTGGTGGGGTACGCTGCGTTGGTCGATAGCGGCGCTGCGCTCATTGCCCTGGGGATGGACAGCAAACTGGGGCTGACACTGGCGTTCATGGCACTCCTGGTGCGTCCTTTGGGCCTGATCCTCGTATCGGCTGGCTTGAGCGGCCTGCGGGCGCGCAATGGCGGCGACGACGATATCGACACGTTACGCGGATTGGGACGGCAAGCGCCGTGGAGCACGGCAGCGCTGATCTTTGGAGGACTCTCGATGGCGGGATTGCCGGTGAGCGCGGGCTTTGTCTGGCGCTGGGCGCTCTGTCGGGCGCTGGCCCCATCGAGCCCGGGGTCCGCGTTGCTGGTTCTCCTGGCGAGCGTGGGTGTCATAGTGGCCGTGTGGCGGGGGCTTGCTGCTCTGTTGATGCACCCACGTGCCCCCGAGGATCGGAGCATTATCCCGCTGAGACCCCCCGAGGGTTGGCTGACGGCGGCGGTAGTGAGCGTGACGATTATTGCGTGTGTGGGAGTTGGGCTGTTCCCGCAGGCCCTCACGCCGTTTGCGGTCCAACTGGCCGAGGCTTACACGTTCTTTACCCCCTGAATGGTCTGGCGATGGATCTGTTTGAGCACAGCCGGCAAGAACAAATCCGCCACGAAGCCCCTCTGGCGGCGCGCATGCGTCCCCGTACGCTGGACGAGTTCGTCGGTCAGGAGCACATTGCCGGTGAGGGGCGACTGCTGCGCCGCGCGATCGAGGCCGACCGGCTGTTCTCATCGTTGATCTTTTGGGGACCGCCGGGCACCGGAAAGACAACGCTGGCGACGATCGTCGCGAATACGACGGCCAGCCACTTTGAGACGATCAGTGCCGTTCTAGCGGGCGTGGCCGACCTGCGGCGCGTGATCAAGGAAGCCAAGGATCGGCGCGGGATGTACGGCCGGCGCACCATCCTGCTGGTGGACGAGATCCATCGGTGGAACCGGGCCCAGCAGGACGCGCTGTTGCCTCACGTCGAGGATGGCACCGTCGTGCTCATCGGAGCGACAACCGAGAACCCCTACTTTGAGGTGATTGCACCGCTGGTCTCCCGCTCGCGTGTGTTCCAGTTCAAGCCGCTCACCGATGCCGAGGTGGTGACGATCCTGCGTCGCGTGCTGGCTGACTCTGGGCGTGGCTATGGTGCTCTCAATATCCAGCTCGACGAGGATGCGGAGGCTCATCTGGTGCGCATCGCGGGTGGAGACGCCCGAGCCGCGCTGAACGCGCTGGAGTTGGCCGTGGAGAGCACTCGTCCCGACGACGGCGGCGTCGTCCACGTCACGTTGGCTGTGGCCGAGGAATCCATCCAACGGCGTGCGCTGCGTTACGACAAGATGGGCGACCAGCACTATGATACGATCTCTGCCTTTATCAAGTCCGTGCGGGGCAGCGATCCCGACGCGGCGCTTTACTGGCTGGCCAAGATGGTCGCTGCCGGCGAAGACCCTCGCTTCATCCTGCGCCGGCTCTACATCCTGGCTGCCGAGGACATTGGGCTGGCCGATCCCAACGGCGTCGTGGTCGTCAATGCCTGTGCGCAGGCCTTTGAATGGGTGGGCGTGCCCGAGGGGCAGTATCACCTGGCGATGGCAACGCTCTACCTGGCCACCGCGCCCAAATCCAACTCGGCGGGGGCATACTGGAGTGCACTGGCAGAGATCGAGGAGCGGGGGAGCGGGCCGGTGCCGGCCTATCTGCGCGACAAGACCGACGTCTTCCATGGGCGACTGCGCGACCACTATAGACGGACGATGGGCCAACACGAGGGGTACAAGTATCCCCACGACCATCCCGATGGATGGGTGGAGCAGCGCTACTTGCCGGAGGGTGTCCAGGGCGGGTGGTTTCACCCCAAGGGGCACGGCTACGAGCGGGAGATTGTCGAGCGATTGAGGAGATGGCGGGAGAAGCGGAAAGGGTGAGGCAGACTGCGGGATGCGGCGTGTTTCGTAGTCTGGCTGGTTAGCGCAGTACCCGCTCGTCGCCCACTCGCCTGGTCACGCCTGTTTCGTCCAGGTGCTCCAAAAGCGCCTGTGCGTACTTGCGGCTCGTCCCAAACAGGTCGCGTGTCTGTGCCAGGGTGATGTTTCCATTGTCCCGGATGTGGGCGCGAACGCGGTTGACCATGTCTGCGTAGGTCTCGGGCAGGAACAGTACGTCGGACGAGACCTGCACCAGATCCCCGCGGGCGATCAGCACACCCAGAACCTCTTCCCCCACTGCTGCGACGCTGTCCTTGAACGAGGGTGTACTGGAGGGCTCGCGACGGAATTGGGCCATCAATGCATCCACCCGGCGCTGCTGGTCGGCGTTCAGTTGAACGGTGTGGGTTGGTAGCCGGACAGTTGCGCCCTCTTCCACAAGCATCTCTTTGACGCCGGCGCGTGCCATCACGGCGTTAAAGACCTTGGCATCCAACTTGAGCCCGCTGCGCAGCGCCTCGCGAGGCATCCCCGCCCGCAGCGGAAACCGTTGATGGTAGGCCGACAGATCGCGGGAAAGGCGATCCACCAGAGTGGACCACCAGGTACGGCTGGCGAGCAACTGGCTGCCGGATGGTGGCGGCTGGGCGGTGACCTGCGAGCCAAGCAACACGGCCTGGGCTTTTTCCAGCAACTGGGCAAGCGCCGCGGGGGCGGCCTCACCCAGGCTGCTGGCTGAGAGCAGGTCGTGGGCGGGAGTGGGCCCCCGTCGCTCAAGGGCTTGCAGCAGGATCTCGGCCGGGCTACCCTGGGCCAGTGTCTCCAAGCGATCGAGGACCTGGGGGCGGAAGCGGCGGTGTTTTCGGCCGGGGTGGGGATCTATGACGATACCCCCCCCCACGGTCGCAGGGGGCGATGGAACGCGAACGATGAAGCGGTCCCCCTTGACCAGGGGTACCGGCTCCTGGAGTCGCAACTGTGCCCAGGCGGATTGTCCGGGGGGCAGCTTGTCCTGGCCCAAGAGCCGGACGTGGGCCAACGTCTCGGATGCGCCGGAGAAGAACTTGAGTTGGGCATTGTGGCGGAGCGGACGCTGCGCGCTGGGCAGATGGCGCAGTTGAACATCGACCAGCACGGTGGGACGCAGCCAGCCCGGGGACGCGACGACGTCACCGCGTGCGAGTTCGGCCTTGTTGACGCCGCTGAGGTTCATCGCCACGCGGCTGCCCGGCATCGCCCGAGGGACTTTGTGCTTGTGGGTCTGCAGTCCGCGCACGCGGGCTTTCAGCCCTCGGGGCTGTACCTCGACTTCCTGTCCTACATCGAAGGTGCCATCGATGAGGGTGCCGGTGACGACAGTGCCAAAGCCACTGATGCTAAAGACGCGGTCTACCGGCAGCCGGGGACGCCCACGGTCACGGCGGGGTTCGACCTGGGCAAGCGTATCCTGCAGGGCGGCCATCAATTCATCCAGGCCCTGCCCCGTGCGGGCGGAGACGGGGACGATGGGCGTGCCCTCCAACGCCGTCCCATCGAGCGTGTCGGATACGTCGGCGGCGACCATCTCGACCCACTCCTCACTTTCGGCCAGGTCGATCTTGGTCAGGGCGACGACGCCTGTATCGATCCCCAGAAGGTCGAGGATGGCAAGGTGCTCGCGGGTCTGCGGCATCACGCTCTCATCGGCGGCGACGATAAAGAGAGCAGCGTCGATGCCGCCGACGCCCGCCAGCATGTTCTCGATGAAATCCCGGTGACCGGGTACGTCCACGATGCCGACTGGTTCGCCGTTGGGGAGAGTGAGCCAGGCAAAGCCCAGGTCTATCGTCATCTCCCGTTCCTTCTCCTCACGGAGACGGTCGGGGTCAATTCCGGTGAGGGCGTGAACGAGCGTGGATTTGCCGTGATCGACGTGTCCGGCGGTCCCGATGACGTGCATGCCCTCTATTTCTCCTGTGGCTTGCTGTGGAGAGTGGATAGCTGTTCGTCGATGAGCCCGGTCTCTGCCTCGTATTTCTCCTGGGCGGATTTGAGCAGGCTGTTCGTGTCGGAACGGCGGATCTCCCAAAGCGTGTCGAGTTGGGCGCGATGTTGATCGGCTTCGGACCGGAGTGCATCCAAGCGCTTCAGGTGCACGTCGTTGGTCCGGCCCTGTTCTCGCCAGCGTTCCTCGGTGATGACGTCTCGCTTTTTCTGCTGCTTGTCCTGCTTGTCCTGCCACTCTTCCCACTGGCGTTTGAGCCGATCCTCGGCCACGCGCTGCATCTCGGCGACCTCGTTCTGGCGTTTCTCCAGCCGGGCCTGGAATCGCTCCAATTTGTCCAGCGCACGCTTGACCAGTTGCTGTTGCTCGATAAAGCCCTGCGTCTGGTCACGGACGCGCTCCATCTCGCGGGACACGTGCTCGCCCTGATCTAGATACTGTTTCATCTTTTGTTCGCGCTGGAAGTCGGATATGCGCAGATCTTCGATGGGTTTCTCGTACTTTTTCGTCTCCTGGATGGCCTCGTCGATGCGCGTCGTCTGCTTGCGGAGGGTGTCCTCAAGGAGGGGAACCTTTTTGTTGACGACCTCGATCCGCTTGTGGAGCTCAGCGGCATCCTGTTCCAGGTCGGAGATGCGGCGGTTGTCGGCGCGGCGCTGCTCCTCCAGGTAGGTGACGGCCTGCACGCGGTCGTCGGAACGCTGGCTCAGGTCGGCCAAGGAGACGTCCAGGCGCTGAAAGGCCTCGCTCAGCCGCCGCGTCTCGGCCCGGAAGGCGCTCATATTCTCCTCCCACCGGGATAGGATACCCAATTCCTTCTCCAACCTGTTGAGATTGGACGTCAGGGCCTCATATTCCATGCGGCGCAGCCGGTCGGACTCGATCTTTTCCTTGCGGCGCGTCTCTTCGCGCTGATCCATCTGGAGGACGATCTCATCCCTGTAGTTGGACACGAGGCGCCGGAACTCGGTCACCTGGCTCAGCACGCTCTGAGTGCCCGCCAGCGCGGTCTGCATCTCCTGGATCTGTGCTCCCTGTTGCGCCAGTTGTCTGTCCAGGCCCTGCATCTGTTCCTGCAGCGTGGCGATCGTGGCTTTGTCCTTGCGGCGTTCTTCGTCCAGCCACTTGATCGTCTGCAGAGCCTGGGTCAGTTCCAGCGTCTGGGTCGTGTTCGTGGCCATCATCACACTCCCTGGATGGATTTGGTAAAGGTGATTATAACATCATTCCAATTCACAGGCAACGGTTGACAGGTGATGGTGCTCCGTTATAATGACCTGGGATCGGAGAAGGACATGCGTATCGGAATTGATGCCCGTATCGCCTACTACACGCGGGGTGGAATCCACAATTATGTGCTCCGTCTGCTCGATGCACTGGCTGTACTCGACGCAGACACAGAGTACTATGTCCTGCACAGTCGCAAGGATCACAGTCCCCGGCTACCGGGGGGGAACTTTAATCCTGTTGCCTGCTGGACCCCATCGCACCACCGGCTGGAGCGTTGGGCGCTGGGGATCGAGGTAGCACGACTGGGGCTCGACCTGCTCCACACCACAGATTTTATCCCACCGGCGCTGGGTATTCGGAGATCGGTGATCACGGTCCACGATCTGAACTTTATGTATTACCCGCAGTTTCTCACGGATGAAAGCCGTCGCTACTACAATCAGCAGATCAGGTGGGCGGTGCGGCGTGCCGATCACATCCTGGCCGATTCTCACGCGACGAAATCCGACCTGATCTCGCTGCTGGAGGTCCCGCCGGAGAAGGTGACGGTGGTGCACCTGGCGGCCGATGGGGCATTTCACCCGGTTACGGACGCGGAGGCCGGGCGCATTGCCGGGAAGTACGGCCTGGAGCTGGGGTATCTCCTGTGCGTGGGAACACTGGAGCCGCGCAAGAACCTGCCGGGGCTGCTACAGGCCTACCGCCTGCTGCTCGACAGGGGAGCGACGACAGCGCCGCTGGTGCTCGTCGGTGGCAAGGGTTGGCTGTACGACGAGGTTTTCGAGCGCATCGAAGCTCTGCGCCTGGAGGGACACGTGCGATTTCTGCACGACGTGCCGGACACCGATCTGCCAGGGATGTATAACGCGGCCAGCGTGCTGACGACTCCGTCATTCTACGAGGGGTTTGGGCTGCCGGCGCTGGAGGCGATGGCCTGCGGCACGCCAGTCGTGGTCGCCGACCGGGCCTCCTTACCAGAGGTAGTGGGCGACGCAGGTCTTTTGGTGGATCCGGACGACACGGAAGGTATCGCTCAAGCGCTGGGCCGGGTGCTGACGGACGATCCGCTGCGAGCGAGGATGCGGGAGCAAGGGCTGGCGCAGGCGGCGAGCTTTACCTGGGAACGGTCCGCTCAGGCAACGTTGGCGGTGTATCGAGAGGTGGCGGGCAGGTGAGGGTGCTGGCATGAAAATCCTGTTCCTGACACCGCAGGTGCCATATCCGCCTCAGCAAGGGGCGGCGCTGCGCAACTGGGGATTGATCTCTGGCCTGGCGGAGCGACACGAGGTGGCGGTGTTGTCGTTCCTGTCGCCCGGGCAGTCGGCGGAGCTCGCCACACGGCTGCAGGCAGCCTGTCGCATTGAGACAGTGGTTCTGACGACGCGCACGTTCCGCGATCGGCTGCGCAGCCTGTTCACGACGCGCCAGCCCGATATGGCGCTGCGGTTGGCATCGGGCACGTATGCCCACCGGCTGGCGGAGTGGCTGGCGCGGGAGCGATTCGACGTCGTGCACGTCGGGGGGATCGAGATGGCCCCGTTTCTCGACGTGATCGAGGCGGCGAGGCCACGCCCCTTGATGGTTTTCGACAATCTTAACTGTGAATACCTGCTGCAGAAGCGGGCTTTCCTCACCGACCTGGGAGCTCCGGGCCGCTGGCCCGGAGCTGCTTATTCGTTCGTGCAGTGGCGACGGCTCCACCGCTACGAGGCGGAGGCCTGCCGGCGTGCCGATCACGTGCTGGCAGTCTCCGATGCGGACGCGGTGGCGCTGCAGGCCCTGGTGCCAGGGCTCGGCGTGACCGTTGTCCCGAACGGGGTCGACACGCGGGCCTATCGGGCTCAAAGTTCAAAGTCCAAAGCCCAAACTCCAAACTCCAAACTCCAAATTCCAAATTCCAAGTTTCGGGGCTCAGAGAGTGATCTGGTGTTTACAGGGACGATGGACTTTCGTCCCAACGTGGATGCGGTGCTGTGGTTTGCACGGAAGGTGCTGCCTCGGGTGCGGGCACAGGCACCGGGGGCGCATCTCTTCGTCGTGGGGCAGCGGCCCCACCGGCGGCTGGATGGGCTACGATCTGACCCGGCGGTGACGCTGACGGGTTGGGTGGAGGATGTGCGCCCGTACATCGCACAGGCAGCGGTGTACGTCGCGCCACTGCGGATCGGGGGCGGGACGCGGCTCAAGCTGTTGGAGGCGATGGCGATGGGCCAAGCGGTGGTCGCCACGCGCCTGGGGGCGGAGGGATATCCGGTGACTGATGCGCGCGAGTTGCTGTTGGCGGATACGCCGGCCGATTTCACCGCTGCCGTGGTGACGCTCTTGCGAGCGCCGGAGCGGCGGGCTGAACTGGGCCAGACTGCGCGCGCTTTCGTCGAGCGGCTGTACGATTGGCGGGTCATCGTGCCGCGAGTGGAGACGGTCTATCAGCGTCTCGTAGCAGGCAGGGGGTAGTCCTTGCGCGAGCCTCCTCTATGCCGGTGATAAACAAAACAGCCGCCAGTGTCACTGGCGGCTGAGTCTCTGTCTGTCAGGTGTAGGGAGATCAAACGAGAACCAGTTCCGTCGAGGGTTCTTTCTCCACCGTTTCCACCTGGGTAAGGACGATCTCGCCTTCCTCAGCGTCTGCAAGCACCGTGTCGCTGGCCTCGAATTCCCCTGCCAGGATCGCGTCGGACAGTGCATCCTCGATGCGATGCTGAATGACCCGGCGCAGTGGCCGCGCGCCATACTCCTCGCTGTACCCCTCATCAGCCAAGAGTTCTTTGGCCGCCTCTGTCACCTGCAGCTTCATGTCGTATTCCACGAGCCGCGAGCGCACCTTATCCAGCTCCAGATCGACGATTTGAGCGATGTCTTCCTGGCTAAGGGCGTGGAACACAATGACGCTGTCCACGCGGTTGAGGAACTCGGGGCGGAAGGTGCGCTTAAGTTCGTCAAGCAGCCGCTTGCGCATTTCCTCGTAGGTACGCCTGGCATCCGCTTCCTCGTCCCGGGGGATGGCAAAGCCCAATCCTGTCTCGCGCTTGATCAGCTCTGCGCCGATGTTTGAGGTCAAGATGAGGATGGTGTTGCGAAAGTCTACCTTGTGCCCCCGAGCATCAGACAGGTTACCTTCTTCCATGATCTGCAGCAGCATGTTAAAGGCCTCGGGGTGCGCCTTTTCGATCTCGTCAAAGACGACGATGGAGAAGGGACGACGGCGTATGGCCTCGGTGAGTTGGCCGGCATCGTCGTAGCCCACGTATCCTGGCGGCGCCCCGACCAGCCGGGCCACCGCATGACGCTCCATGAACTCGGACATATCGAGTTGCAGCAGCGCGTCCTCACTACCGAACATGAACTCTGCCAGCGACTTGGCTAGTTCGGTCTTGCCGACGCCCGTAGGGCCGAGAAAGATGAAGGATCCAATAGGTCTGCGGGGATCCTTGAGCCGGGCCCGGGCCCGGCGCACCGCCTTTGAGACCGCGGTGATGGCCTCATCCTGGCCTACGATGCGGCGGTGCAGCTCTTCCTCCATATGAAGCAGGCGCTCCGTCTCGTTGCTGTGCAACTGGGTCAGTGGGATACCAGTCCACATGGAGACCACTTCTGCAGCATCCTCTGCACTGACCATGATTCCGTTTTCGGCGTTCCAATCGGCGTGCAGACTATCCAGTTGCTCCTGCAACCCGATCTCTTGATCTCGTAGCTCGGCGGCATCCTCGTAGCGGTGCTCTTCGATCGCCCTCTCCTTGGCCCGCTGGATGACTTTGAGCCTGGCAAACAACTCGCGTAGACTCTTGGCCTGGGGAGCCTTGTACATGCGTACGCGGGAGGCGCTTTCGTCGATGACGTCGATCGCCTTGTCAGGAAGATAGCGGTCAGAGATATACCGGGCCGAGAGATAAGCTGCGGCTTCCAATGCCTCGTCGCTGATTCGCAGGCCATGGTGTTTCTCGTAGGCTGGCCGGATGCCGTGCAGGATCTGGATGGTTTCCTCGACGGATGGCTCTTCCACCATCACAGGCTGGAATCTCCGTTCCAGTGCCGCGTCCGACTCGACGTGTTTGCGATACTCCTCAAGTGTGGTAGCGCCGATGCACTGCAGTTCGCCCCGGCCCAGAGCTGGCTTGAGGATGTTGGCGGCGTCGACTGAGGAACCGGCCGACCCGGCTCCGACGAGCATGTGTACTTCGTCTATGAACAGGATGTTATCGCTGTTCTTCAGTTCGGTGATCACCTTTTTGAGACGTTCCTCGAACTGCCCCCGGTACATGGTCCCGGCAACCAACGAGCCGACGTCGAGCTGAAGCACCCGCTTGTCCAGCAGCAGCCCTGGTGTCTCGCCGGCGATGATGCGCTGAGCCAATCCCTCGACGATGGCCGTCTTGCCCACGCCAGGCTCACCGATCAGCGCTGGGTTGTTCTTTGTCCGGCGGGCCAGGATCTGGATCACACGCTCGATTTCCTGCTCCCGCCCGATGACGGGGTCGAGTTTGTGCTGTTCGGCCAAAGCGGTCAGATCGATTGCCAACTGATCTACCAGCGAGGTCTTGCCAGATTTGCGACGTTCCTTTCCGGTGAGGACCAATTGGCGCTGCAGCATCTGGTTGGTGTAGCGGCGGATCTGATCGCCCGATACGCCAAGTTGGCTGAGCACGTCCAACGCGGTGCCGTCACCCTGGCGCACCATCCCCAACAAGATGTGGTGGGTATCTATCTGGGAGTCACCCCGCCTCCGGGCTTCCTCCCCCGCCAGTTCAAGCACCCTCTTGGTGCGGGGTGAAAGCTCGATTTCAGAGCTGATCAGCGGCGGGGTCCGTCGCCCGGTGCTAAGTCGCTCGACCCAGTGGTGCACGTCACCAGATTGCAGTCCTAGTTCACGCAGCACACGACTGGCGAACCCTTCCTTCTCATTCAAGAGTCCCAACAACAAGTGCTCTGTTCCGATCTGTGCCTGGCTCATTCGCTCAGCCTCTTGCTGAGCCATCTTTAGAGCTCGCCGGGCTCCGTCGGTGAAAAATCTCGTCAGCTTGTCCATGGCCTCGTCACTTTTTCGTCTACCTCACATACCGGTTCGTACAAAACCTATTCTAACTCTACCCAACACTCCAAAATCCGTACCATCCCCAACGAGTACATCCGATTATCACGTTGAACCCTATCTCACGATAGGTTCTCACCTCCAGAAGTGTCAAGGGTCTCGGAGAGCGCGGCCGATAGAGGGCTTTGGGGTTTGGGTTGTTCGGCCGCGAGCATCGCTTTCCAATCCTGTTC
>Ga0180438_10009354_pt1 | contig 12233 bp, 9 predicted proteins | sample SS_ome_12_FD_132455 | JGI IMG/M metagenome (GOLD analysis project Ga0180438, IMG submission 132455) | Hypersaline lake sediment archaeal communities from the Salton Sea, California, USA - SS_3_D_2 metaG | ecosystem: Environmental > Aquatic > Non-marine Saline and Alkaline > Hypersaline >...
CCCGGCGTGCTTCTTGATCACCCACAGTGCTGACATAGATGTGGGCCTGACGCAAGTCAGCGCTGACCTCCACAGCGGTCACCGTTACAAACGACAGGCGCGGATCGCTCACTTTCTTTTGCAGCAACTCGCTTATCTCCTCTTGGATGAGGTCACTGACGCGCCTCTGACGACGACTGGGCATGACTTGTGGCAGATGGCTGATAGCTGATGGCAAATAGCTGATGGCAGATGGCTGATAAGACTGTCCGCTATCTGCTACCTGCTATATGCCCTACGCTAGCCCACCCTCTCCTTTCTATAGAATTCTATGGTGTCACCTTCTACGAATTCATTGAAATTTTCCAGACCCACGCCACACTCAAAGTCGGTGTTGACTTCTTTAACGTCCTCGGTAAAGCGTTTCAGAGAGCTAACCTGGCCGTTGTAGATCACCTCATCGTTGCGGCTGATCCTGGCCAGAGCGTTACGGGTTACTTGACCATCCGTGACATAGACGCCTGCTATTTTACCCCGATGGGGGATTCTAAAGATCTCTCTCACCTCAGCGTGGCCAATAACCACGTCTGCGTAGACTGGTTCCAGAAGACCTGCCAGGGCTTTCTCGATATCGTCAACAAGCTTGTAGATAATGTCATAAAGGCGGATGTCAACTCCTTCCGCTTCGGCCATGCGTCTGGCAGCCGGGTCGACTTCGACGTTGAAACCGATGACGATGGCCCGAGAGGCGACTGCCAGCATGATGTCAGATTCGGTGACATTACCTGTGCCAGCGTGGATGATCTTTACTTTCAAATTCTCGTCCCCCAGTTTATCTAGCGAGTTTTCGATAGGCTCAAGGGAGCCCTGCACATCAGCTTTAAGGATGAGGTTTAGCTCCTTTACCTTTCCGGCCTGAATCTGACTGTAAAGATCATCAAGGCTGAGAACCTTGGCTGGTTGCTTGTCTGCCTCCTGCTTCTTCTCGGCATATTTGGCAGTCATAGCGCGGGCAGTTCGTTCGTTGGCTACCACCTTGAAGGTGTCGCCAGCGCGGGGGACATCGGGCAGACCCAAAATAGCCACGGGGATAGATGGCCCGGCCTCTGTTACCGGTTTACCTTTATCATTGAACATGGCCCTGACACGACCGTGGAGTTCATCAATGACAATGACATCCCCGACTTTGAGGGTTCCGTTTTGCACCAGCAGCGTGGCTGTGGCCCCCCGGCTTTTGTCCAATTTGCCTTCTATTACTGTGCCTAAGGCGGGACGGTTGGGATTGGCTTTAAGTTCCTCCAATTCTGCGACCAGCAAGATGTTCTCCAGCAACTCTTCGATACCCTGGTTAAGCTTGGCTGAGATCGGTACGCAGATTGTATCGCCACCCCATTCCTCCAGAGTCAGTCCTACATCTGCGAGTTGCTGCTTGACGACTTCTGGATTGGCCTCGGGTTTGTCCATTTTGTTCAGGGCTACTATGATGGGGACCTGAGCGGCTCGAGCATGGTCAATGGCTTCCTTGGTCTGGGGCATCACTCCATCGTCAGCAGCCACCACCAGGACGGCCAGGTCGGTGACCTGAGCGCCCCGGGCGCGCATGGCGGTGAAAGCTTCGTGGCCTGGAGTGTCCAGGAAGGTGATCTTTTTACCATCTGTCTCGATTTGATAGGCCCCGATGTGTTGGGTGATACCACCAGCCTCACCCTCGGCCACCTTGGTGTGTCGGATAGCGTCGAGGAGTTTGGTCTTCCCGTGATCTACATGCCCCAAAACTGTGACCACTGATGGTCGGGGTTGCAGGTTCTTGGGGTCTTCTCCTTCATAGAAACGATGCCTGAGCGGTTGGGGGAGTTTCGCTTCGGCTTCCTTTTCAGGAGGAGCCTCCTCTTTGGTTTCGAAGCCCATTTCCCCGGCTACGATAGCCGCCGTCTCGTAATCAATCTGTTGGTTGATATTGGCCATGATGCCATTGTTCATCAGTTCCTTGATGACATCAATGGGGCTGATACCCAACAGGTTGGCCAATTGTCTCACGGTGAGAGCAGCGGGCAATTCTACGACCTTGGGTCGGGCAGCGACGGCCTCTTTCTTTGGAACGGCGGTCGGGGCAGTATCTGTCCCGACGGCTGCCTTTACCAGGTCGGGCTTTGCCACCGGTCGTTTTGCGGAGGGCTTGCTTGTTGCGCCAGGCTTGGTCGCTGATCGAGAGGCCACCTGGCCTTTCGTCGCTGGCCTGGCGGCCCTGCCAGTGGCTTTGCCTGTGCTGCCGGGCTTGCTACCGGGCTTGGTCGTTGAAGTCTTTCCCTTCCTGGCTTGCGCTGTCCCAGATTTAGACGGTTTGGTACCGGCTTTGGGGGCAGTAGTTCGGGTAGAGCGGCTGCCCTTCCCTTCCCCTGGACTCTTGGCTTTTTCTCTCCCAGTGGCTTTGGGGCTGGCAGCAGGTTCACTCTTGCCCTTTTTGTTATCTACCGTCTTTTTCCCAGATTTTTTCGGGGAGGCAACGCGGCCAGCCTTTCCGGTGACTTTACCTTTCGATGCAGGACCCGATGGTTTCTCTTTATCTTTCTTTCCCTCTTCTCTGTCTTGAGCCATAATCCTCATCCCCTTTCCAGCATAACGCCATAATGCAACTCCATAAGTGCCTATTCGTCTTTTGCCCCTGCAAACTGGTTGCTTGGCCACGATAGCGCAGGACAAAAGTAGATTCGTCAGTCTCTTTGTGGGGCTTTTTCATCCGCCGATGAGGTGTCCACCTGAGATAGGTGGTGTTGCCAAGCGCTGCCTTTGGTACTCTCTAGAATGGGTGGCTTCACTCAGGCTGGAGTGACAGAAGTGCTCTCTGGAAACATCCCATTTTGGCAGCTTTTGGCCTGGGGAAGATCAGGGGCAACAGGTTGCGAGGAAAGGTAGCAGGATCGCTCGTGTTAGTCCTCCATACCTATACCCCCTAATTTTCCCAGCACTCCCTTCTCGATTCTGGTTTCTATTGGTCGTGCTTCCGTTCTCGTCCGGCTCACTCTTTTGCCGCCTCGTCGGTCAGTTCTAGAGCTTGCCCGAATTCTAAAAGGGCTTCCCATTCCTCTCTGGATAATCCAATCTTCAAAGCATACTCAAGGCGCTTTTCGGATAAGGCTTTCTCCCAGCATTTTCTTTCTCGGCAGAGATAAGCCCCTCGACCGGATGCCTTACCGCTTTCATCAATCTTTACCCCTTGATCAGGAGTGCGGACAACCCGTATCATTTCGCGCTTGGGTCGGATTTTCCGGCAACCAACACAGGTTCGTTGGGGCACGTGCTTGCGACGCATACAATCCGCCCCTTCTCTGTCAGCGAAACGTGCCAGTCAGCCTAGTATTCTTCATAGTCCGTCTCCCATTCTTCTACTCTGCGGCTGGGCTTGCGACGCCGCTTGGCGACCACCTCGCCTATCTCCTCATCGTAGACAAGAGTGCGCTTACGGCGGTCTTTCTTTTTCTTCTTGGACTTGTCACTGAACTCCCCCTCTTCCTCCTCTCCCTCTTCCTCGATAAATTCTACTACTTCCTCATCTAAGTGAGTTAAGGCTTCAGCTTCTACCGTTTCGGGCAGTTCCTCAGGAAGCACGCTGACCTCTTCCTCTTCTTCCTCGGCGACGGCTTCCAGTTCCGCGACCTCGGCTTTCGCCTCTTCTTCTGTAACCTCTTCGGCCAGCATCGGCGCAGGCTCAGCTTCCTCTGCCTCAGCCACGATCGTCTCTTCGAGGACTTGCTCTGCCAGCTCTTCAACCGGGAGGCTCACCTCATCAACTGGCTTGGGCTTTTCTTCTTCCTCAGTTGGGGCTAAGGCGAGGCCTACAGCCTGCAGCTTCTCTTTCACCTCAGCCAATGATTTCGGGCCGATGCCGGGAAGGGCCAACATCTCTTCGTCACCCTGGTTCAACTTTTCCTGGAGTTGCTTCAGGTCAATTATGCCTGCCTCGGTCAGGCAATTGTAGACCCGTTTGCTGAGATCCAACGTCTCCAATGCCTTGGCCGGGAGAGGAGCCGCCCCGGGTTTCAAGAGAATAGCCTCGGCTACGGCCAGCAAATCTTCCTCGGCGCTTTCGGCAGCGATCCGAGGAGCGGCCTCCTCTTTCCGCAGCGCCTCCTCGGCCATTTCACTGACACTCTTGATGTCAATCCGCCAACTGGTCAGCTTGGCTGCCAGACGGGCGTTCTGGCCCTCTTTGCCGATGGCCAGAGAGAGTTGTTTGTCGGGCACAACGACAGTTGCGGTCTTGCCGTTGGAACCCTCTTCTAAAGTCACGTCCACAACCTTGGCTGGACTCAGAGCGTTAGCGATGAAGGTGTTCGTATTGGGGCTCCATTCCACAACATCTATTTTTTCACCGTTCAGTTCGTTGACAATATTTTGAATCCGAACGCCCCGCATTCCGACGCACGCCCCTACCGGATCAATGCCATCCTGAAGGGCTGCCACGGCCACCTTGGAACGCGAACCAGCCTCTCGAGCGATTCCCTTAATCTCTACAGTACCGTTAAAGATCTCGGGGACTTCTAGTTCTAGCAGGCGGCGCAGCATATTGCGATGGGTGCGTGAGACAATGATCTGAGGGCCACGGTTGGTTTTATTCACTTCCATGACATAGGCCCTGAGGCGTTGATTCGAGTGGTAGCGCTCAGATGGTATTTGCTCCCTCCTAGGCAGAATAGCTTCCGTTTTACCCAGGTTGAGGGACACAGCTCCAGATAGATAGTCTATACTCTGCACAGTGCCGTTGATGAGCTCACCTTCCCGCTCGGCGTAGGAGGTATACAGGGCTTCACGCTCAGCCTCTCGGATGCGCTGCAAGATGACTTGCTTGGCCGTCTGGGCAGCTATGCGCCCAAAATCACGCGGGGTGCTCTCAATCAAGATCGTTTGGCCCACTTCAGCGTTAGAGTCTATTGTCCGGGCCTCGGCCAACAAGATCTCAGCCCTCTGGTCATGAAGTTCTTCTACTATCTCTTTCTCAGCATAGACTTGGGCCTCGCCTGTCTCCGGGTCAATCCTGGCTATGATGTTCTGGGCTGAGCCAAAGTTGCGTTTATAAGCCGAAATCAGGGCCGCTTCCACGGCCTCAAAGACTACTTCTTTCGAGAGTTGCCTCTCTGAGCAGACTTGATTGATGGCGATAATAAAGTCATTTTTCATTTCTAACTGAACTTCCTCTCCGTCGTCGAAATCATCCCCAAAGGTGTGATCTCTCCCATAGCAAGAAAAGTGGGGGGTGCCCACTTTTCCGACAAGAATCCTATACCACTTGGATTATAGCACACCCTGTTCAATAATGCAAATATGCATGTTCAAGGTTCCCAACTCGCGTAGATCGGGGCAGGCGTTGATGACGTTGTAACCGTCAACGAGGAGGTATTTTGGGGTTATTGGCCTTCTCGTTGACGCCACGCCTCGTATAGTGCAATGGAGCCGGCCACGGCGGCATTTAATGAACCGATGTGGCCGCACATAGGCAGCCTGAGCACCACATCACAGCTCTCCAGCACCAGTCGTCGCAGCCCCCGTCCCTCGCTACCCACCACCAAAGCCAGAGGACCGCTTAAATCAAATTGGCTGTAGAGCTGGGCTTGAGGCAGGTCCTCCAGGCCAACGACCCACATCCCTCTTTTCTTTAATTCCCCCATGGTCCGCGCCAGGTTGGTCACTCGCGTTATCTGAAGGTGTTCTGTGGCCCCGGCCGAGGCGTTGGCGACGGCTGGGGTAACTCCCACAGCGCGGCGTTTGGGGATAACAACTCCATGCACCCCCACTACCTCGGCCGTGCGCAGCAGCGTTCCCAGATTCTGCGGGTCTTCCAGGCAGTCGAGGAGCAGGAAGAAGGGCGATTCGTCTCGTCCCTCAGCCTGGGTCAGGATTTCCCCTAGATCGGCGTAAGGGTAGGCTGACACTTCCGCAGCGACGCCCTGATGGTTGACGTCACCAATCCTGTCCAGGGCTGCTCTCTCAACTCTCTCTGCGGCCGCCTTGGCTTGGCGAGCCAGGGCCATAATCTCGGCCACGAGACCAGTCTCCTTCACCCCTTGGGCCAGGAACAGCTTGTAAACTCGGCGCCGCCCAGCTCGCAGGCACTCGCGCACCGCGTTGCGACCGTAGATCGTCTCCATGACACTCATCGGCTACACTATCCCAGCTCTGCAGAGATGAGCAGGGCCTTGTGGAAATCTCTCTTTGCAGAGAGTCAACCTAAAACTACCACAAATTTCCAATACTGTCAATTGTGAGTCGCAGAGATGTCTCCTTGATTGCCACATAGGTGGCTTAAAGGCTGCCAATCTGGTCCGTCAATTTTGACAAATATCTTTCTAGTGGTATAATGTGGGCCAGATGAATAGGGTAACGACCTTCGGGGCAGGGTGAGGCTTGGGCCAAGGAGCCAATTCCCGACCGGCGGTATGGTAACTGGGGTTGCTAGGTAATTGGGGCGTTAGTGAGTCAGGATCTGTCTGCTTCCTGACCATCTGATCCCCGGACTGCCTGGCTAGCTGAGTCGCCGAGCCCGCGAGCGAAAGCTGATCCGGTGATGACAACGAACTTGTTAATTCCGAGTTCGTCGTCCAAGGCCGGAGCCGACGGTATAGTCCGGATGGGAGAAGGTTTATATAAGCACAGCAGAGGGAGTTGTTCCCTCAAGTCGTGTCTGGCTGGTATGCAATGCAAATGCGCCCCGAGACAAAAGTCCGCGGGGTTTTTTATTTTGGCAGAGGTGAAGACAGATGAATAACGTGAGCACTGTTCCTGTAAAAAAGGCTGCCCCTGGCTCGGCTTGCGGCCGGGTAATGATGCTGGACTTGCTCAAGAAGGTCCTGGCTGTAGCCAAAAGACGGATCGAGTATCTCCTGATCCCTCTGGCTCTCCTCCTGTTTCTGGGGCTGTGGAGTCTGATCGTGCGCTTGGGGGACTATCCGCCTTTCATATTGCCCTCACCATCGCGGGTCTATGGCAAGTTTCTGACCGTCGTCGGCGATGGTACCCTGTGGCGTCATATCAAGATCACCCTGGTGGAGATCTTCTGGGGGTTGGCCCTGGGGTTGAGTCTGGCCGTCAGCCTGGGATACCTGCTGGCCAAGTCAAGGCTCCTGGAACGCATTCTATCACCCTACATCGTGGCTTTTCAGGCCATACCTATTATCGCCCTGGCCCCTCTGCTGGCCATCTGGTTTGGGTATGGTAGTCTCTCCAAGGTCTTGACCTGTGCGCTGGTGGTCTTTTTCCCTGTTTTGATCAACACCATCGTCGGCATCCGGGCCGTGGAGCAAGACCTGATTGACCTGATGCGCTCCCTGGAAGCCAATCGCTGGCAGATATTCACCATGCTGGAGATACCTGCTGCCCTGCCGGTCCTTTTCGGTGGGCTCAAGATAGGGGTCACCCTGTCTGTCATCGGGGCTGTCGTGGGCGAGTTCGTCGGCGCTAACCGGGGCCTGGGCTTTCTGGTCAATCTTTCTGGCGGGCTTTTCGATACGCCGCTGACCTTCGTGGCCCTTTTCGTCCTGGGGAGCATTGCTATCGGCCTTTATCTGGCCGTAACGGCTTTGGAGAGTTTTCTGCTGTCCTGGCAAAGGTGAGAGAGGGCTGAAGGGTCCGAGGGGATCGGGAGGATCCCTTCAGACTCTTCAGATCCCTTCGATCCAACAAACTATTTCAAGGAGGAAACCAATCATGAAGAAACTGCTACCCTTATTAACCATCGTCGCCTTGCTGGCGCTTGGTGGTTGCGCCGTCCCGGCCACCGCCCCCCCACCAGCGGATACGCCCACCCCACAGGCCCCCACTCCGATTACCCTGGCCATGGGTTTCATTCCCAACGTGCAGTTTGCCCCCGTCTATTTGGCGGTGGAGAAGGGTTACTTTGCCGACGAGAACCTGAAAGTTAACTTTGATTACGGTTGGGATACAGACCTTCTCAAGCTTGTTGGCAGCGGCGAGTTGCAATTCGCAATAGGCAGCGGGGATCAGGTCATCCTGGCCCGCTCCAATGGGTTGCCCGTGGTCTATGTCATGAATTGGTATCGCAAGTTCCCCGTCTGCGTCGTCTCTTTAAAGGAGAAGGGCCTGCAAAGTCCCCAGGACCTCATCGGCCAGACAGTGGGCACTCCCGTTTTTTACGGAGCCAGTTACATCGGCTGGCGGGCCCTGCTCTATGCCGAGGGCATTGAAGAGGCCGAAGTGAACTTGCAGAACATTGGCTACACCCAGGTGGCCAGCCTCACCGAAGGGCAAGTGGATGCGGCTGTGTGCTACATCATGAATGAACCCGTACAGTTGAGGCAATCTGGCCAAAAAGTTAACGTCATTGCCATTTCAGACTATGTCAACCTGGTCTCCAATGGCCTCATCACCAACGAGCGGACCATCGCCGAGGAACCGGCTCTGGTGCAAAGTCTGGTACGAGCCCTCCTGCGTGGTCTGCGCTACACCATAGATCACCCCGATGAAGCCTTTGAGATCTGCCTGAAATATGTGCCTGAAGCCGGAGGGGAAAACGCCCCCCAGCAGATGGCTGTTCTCCAGGAGTCTATCGAACTGTGGCGCGCCGATGACCTTGGCCGGTCCGATCCGGCGGCCTGGGAAGCCTCTCAACGCTTTATGGCCGAATTGGGGTTCGTAGACAAAGAGACGGACGTCGAGCAGATGTTCACCAACCAGTTCGTCGTAGAGCCGTAAATTTGAATTCAAAAAGTGTCCGGTAGCAAAACAGGGACAAGGGGTAGGGGTTCGGGGCAAATGAAACCCGTTCTCATTGCCGAGGGTATCAGCAAAATCTATAACACCACCCAGGGAAGGGTTCTCGCTCTGGAGTCCATCTCCTTTCAAGTTGGTGTGGGGGAGTTCCTGTGCCTTGTCGGGCCCTCGGGCTGCGGCAAGACCACCTTGCTGCGTATTTTGGGCGGCCTGCTGGCTCCGACGCGCGGGGTGGTTTATTTCCATGGAGAGCCTCTGGACTCCCCCCACCGTCAGATCGGGTTTGTCTTCCAGAAGGCCAACCTGATGCCCTGGCGCACCGTCCTGAAGAACGTCACCCTGCCTCTGGAAGTTCAGGGGCTGGAGCGAGCCAAAGCTCATGTGCTGGCCCAGGAACTGTTGGAACTGGTTGGTCTGGGCGGGTTCGAGAAGGTCTACCCCCATGAACTCTCTATTGGGATGCAGCAGCGGGTGGCCATCGCCCGCGCCCTGATCCACGACCCGGCCATCCTGCTCCTGGATGAGCCTTTTGCCTCCCTGGATGCCCTCACCCGAGAGCGCATGAACCTGGAATTGCTGCGGATTTGGGAAGCCAGGCGAAAGACGGTGGTCATGGTGACCCACAGCATCCAGGAGGCCGTTTTCCTGGCCGACCGGGTGTTGGTGATGAGCCCACTGCCAGGGAGGATCGAGGCCGCCGTGTCCGTCTCTTTGCCACGCCCCCGCCAATTGGCCATGCTCTACAGCCAGGAGTTTGGCTCGCTCTCTCAAAAGATACGGCGGGCCATCCACCACCCTGGTGGTACAGGCGGTAAAGTCGCAGGAGTTGTCCTCTGATACTCACTTCCAGTTCCTTCTCCCGAGGTGCAAATGAAATTCATCGCTGATGGTATGCTAGGACGTCTAGCCAAGTGGCTGCGAGTTTTGGGCTATGATACCGCTTACTTCCCCCACCTGGACGATGACCAACTGGTGCGCCTGGCCCGTGCCGAAGGGCGTCTTTTGCTGACGCGGGATAGGGGTCTTGCGCGTCGGCGTGGGCTCCAATGCCTTCTCATCGAAAGCGATCATCTGGAAGAGCAACTGGGCCAAGTTCTCGCTGAACCAGCGCTGACGGAGGCGCATCCCTTCTCGCGCTGTCCCGTCTGTAACACGCCCCTTCAAGAGGTAGAAAAGCCAGAGTTGGAAGGGCGGGTTCCTGCCCACATCTTTCGAACCCATAAGGATTTCAGCCTCTGCCCGCACTGCGACAAAATCTACTGGCCGGGGACCCATTGGGCCAGGATGCAAGAGAAGCTGGCCGAGTTTCACCACCGTACATGACCAGTCTGAACCCCCGACAACGCCCTGCCTCCCCTATTTTACTGTCCCGCAAGACACCTCATCCAACCTTATGCAAAGGTTTCTGCATTTGAAATATATGGACGATTGTGTTAAAATAGGAGTAACGGAGAGGGGAACTGAAACATCTTGATGAAGAGTCTGTCACACTCTTGGCGACTCTACGTTGGCACCGTCTCGCTGATTGGGGGAGGCATCTTGCTGTTGTCCCTCAGCCGTCTGCCGACGTATGATGTGGGGGGATATGCTTTTTTCATCCTACTCTCAATTTTAGTTGAGGCGGCCGCCATTCAATGGCAATCTCCCAAAGGCCGTGAGGTCTCTGCTTCTTCGGCCCTGACTTATGCGGTCATCATCATCTATGGTCCATTGCCCGCCGGATTTGTCAATGCGGTCAAGGGCCTTGTCGGGGCCTTGTATCCCGAAAGAAGACCCCTGTACCGTGTGGTTTTCGATGCAGCCCTTTTGGCCATTTCGGGAACAGCGGCCGGCCTGAGCTATCTTCTGCTGTCCGATTTGCTGGGGCACAGTTCTCGTAGCTTTGTGTTCCTGGCAGCCGCTGGCGCTGGCCTGACTGACTATTTCATTACCACCACTGGTATGGCTATTACCATCGCTCTATATCATAGAGCCTCAGCCCTCAAGGCTTGGACCGAGCATTTCGGTCTGATACTTGCTCCATACCTGTTGCTGGCTGTTTTGGGGACCATTATCGCCTTGGGGTATGGGCAGTTTGGCTTGTTGGGTTTGGCTCTTTTCTTCCTGCCCCTGTTTTTGGCTCGCTATGTCTTCAAGTCCTACATTGACAAGGCTCAGCGGCAAGTAGAATTGCTGCGGGCGGCCAATGCCGCCTTTGATATAGCCAACCAGGACCTCATCGAGACGTTAGCTGCGGTCATAGACGCTCGGGATGTCTTTACCTACGGGCACTCCACCCAGGTCACAAACTATGCCCTGGCCATCGCCAGAGAGATGGGGCTGCCAGACGAAGAGCGCGAGGTGATCCGCAAGGCGGGCTTGCTCCACGACATTGGTAAGGTGGGCATCAGCGAGAGGATACTGGCTAAGAAAGACATCATTACTCAGGATGAACGGCATATCCTGGAGCAACACCCTGTCCTGGGTAAAGAAATCCTGGGAAGGGTGACGGATATGAAGGAATTAGCTGAGATAGTAGGCAGCCATCATGAAAGGTACGATGGCCAGGGATATCCCTATGGCCGGAAGGGGGAGGAGATACCTTTAGCCGGCCGGATTCTCGGTGTAGCGGACGCCCTCGATGCCATGCTCTCGGATCGGCCCTATCGGCTGGCCATGACCCTCCTGCAAGCCCTGGTGGAAATCCAGCGAAACGCCGGGACGCAGTTCGATCCCCGCGTGGTCGAGGCCCTGCTGAGAGTGGCTGAGAAGGCTGACGCGGATTTCTTCAAAAACTCGGCGCGGACCATTGAGGCCACTCCTGCCCAGCAAGCCGATGACTATCTTCGGACGACCTTTTTCAGGCCGAAGAGCGTCACGGTGACCTCTCACGATAGGATCTTGGAGTGAGCAGGTTTTTTGGAAAAGAGCCATGGATCTTGTTTCCCATAAAGACATCAGCGAAATAGAAAAGGACATCTTCCTGCTGCGCTGGATCGCTATCATCGGCGGCATCTTTCTCATTGCCATAGCCGACGAGTTGCAGGTCAATCCCGTCCTCGCCTGGGCTGTGATCTTGGCCGGGGCCCTGTACAACGCTCTGTTGGGCTATGTCCTCCTCCGCCAGGGTTACAAGGTCTACTTGAGTTACGTCACCGCTATTGCCGATGCCCTCCTTCTCACGATATATATCTCTGCTTATGGGAGCCTGATCAACGAATATGCTCCCATCTATCTGTTTTCCATTCTTACTGTAGCCATGCGCTTCGGATTTCTAGAGACGGTCCTGATGGGTCTGGTGACTTGCCTCCTATATGGTGCGGTTCTCCTGATCAGTGGCCGGTCTTTTAGCCCCACCTCTCAGTTTCTCGCCCCATGTGCGTTGGTGTTGCTGGCTGCGACTCTACTTGGCTATTTTACTCATCAGGTCAGGCGATGGCAGTCGAGCAAGGAACTTGAGGAGAAGCGCCTGGAGCGAAAAGTCAATGAGTTATCCATTCTTCAAGAGGTCAGTAGCGCTGTCCACAGCCTCAAATCGGGCGATGTGTTATGTA